>Ga0163215_101497_pt1 | contig 13009 bp, 11 predicted proteins | sample SynspAceP_FD_185934 | JGI IMG/M metagenome (GOLD analysis project Ga0163215, IMG submission 185934) | Saline lake microbial communities from Ace Lake in Antarctica - Synechococcus sp. Ace-P (Hybrid Assembly) | ecosystem: Environmental > Aquatic > Non-marine Saline and Alkaline > Saline | place... | reverse complement strand
CGGCTGGTCAGGCCGTTCAATCTCACTGTACAAAGCGATATCGCCTATTGGCTTGTCTGCCCTCACAGCCATATGCGCCGCGCGAAGGTCAGGGTTTTTTGCGAGTGGCTGCTGGCAGAGGCTGCGAAAGACGCATCGGAAGCGACACCGGCTTAGCAGTGACCAACGGACCAGAGCCGCGAGTGAAGCCCAATCTGGAACCAGGTAATCGGGATAGAGACGAGGGTTTAGACAACCATCACCAGGTCAACATGATAGCCGATGCACATTTCTCAATCAGCCGCAGCAGGCCTTGACGGGACCTTATCGAACGACAGCGAAAGGCCGCTTGCCGCCCCTTTCGACCAAAGCCTTCCAAATCCACGGCCTTCCCCGTTGCAATTCCACCCACCGACACCCTATGTGGAATCCATCAGATTGGCGGAGACACCCTACCCATGAGCAAGATCAAGAATGTCGCGGTTCAGATGGACCATGTGCGCTCGATCAAGATTGCCGGCGATTCCACTTTCGCCATGTCGCTGGAAGCACAAAACCGCGGTTACAAGCTGTTTCACTACACGCCGGATCAGCTGTCGATGCGCGACGGGCGGATCGAGGCGGTGGCGGAGCCGATGATCTTGCGCGATGTCGAGGGCGATCATTTCGACCTCGGACCACAAGAGAAGATCAATCTGGCCGACATGGATGTGGTTCTCTTGCGGCAGGATCCGCCATTCGACATGGCCTACATCACCTCGACACATCTGCTCGAGCGGGTTCACCCCAAGACGCTGGTGGTCAATGATCCGGCCTGGGTGCGCAATTCGCCCGAGAAGATCTTCGTCACCGAATTTCCCGACCTGATGCCGAAAACGCTGATCAGCCGCGATCCGGCGACGATCAACGCCTTCCGTGCCGAGGTCGGCGACATGATCCTCAAGCCGCTCTACGGCAATGGCGGCGCCGGCGTGTTCCACATCAAACCCGACGACCGCAATCTCGCCTCGCTTCTGGAAATGTTTGCCCAGATGTATCGCGAGCCATTCATCGCCCAGGAATATCTGCATTCGGTGCGAGCAGGCGACAAACGCATCATCCTGATTGACGGCGAGCCCGTCGGCGCGATTAACCGGGTGCCGGCGGAGACGGATGCGCGCTCCAACATGCACGCAGGCGGCCGTGCCGAGCACAGCGAGTTGACGCCGCGCGAGCAGGAAATCTGCGCCCGCATAGGCCCATCATTGAAAGAGCGCGGCTTCATTCTGGTCGGTATCGACATCATCGGCGACCTGATGACCGAGATCAACGTCACTTCGCCGACCGGGCTTCGCGAAATCAAGAATTTTGGCGGCCCGGATGTAGCGGCACTGTTCTGGGATGCTGTGGAATCCAAACGCCGGTAGTTCGGGCGGAGCGACCCGCTATTTCAACGCGGCTGCGACATTGCCGGGGTCGAATTCGGTGATCTTGTACCTGGCCACGCCGGCCATATGAAACGGGTCACCGCTGATCAGCATTTCGATGTCTTCAACCGACCGGCCGCGGGCGATAATGACGCCGCCGGTGCGTGGAACCTTTGCGCCCGACGCCAGGAACAGGCCTGACGCATAACAGCGCTCGATGAACGCCATATGGGGTGCTACCAGCGGATCAATGTTCTCGAGCGCCGTGATATAAGTCAGATCAACGACAAAGAGATGTTCGCCGTCTTTAAGAAAGGCCATTCGGATACTCCATTCCTGCGCACGGCAACAGAATCCTTGCTGCGCCGTGGCGGTTAAATGACAGAAACCGATGTTTCCTGCAATGTTCCCCGCCCACAACCCAACACAACCTAATTCGCCTTTATGGTGTATTTGTTGCTGCATTGTTCTTGTTTTATTCCGCCTAACGTGTTTCAATCCCATCCGGATCGCGCATAACGGGAAAACCAAAGCGCCCGGCGCAGGTGGACAGGCAACATGAAGGGGCAGGCACACATGGTTGCGCGGGTCAGTACGGTTTCTTTCCAGGGCATCGAAGCGGTGCCTGTCGATGTTCAGGTGATGATCGCGCCGGGCAAGGTCAACATGCACATTGTCGGGCTGCCCGACAAAGCGGTGGCTGAAAGCCGGGAGCGGGTGCAGGCAGCACTGCATGCGTCCGGACTGGCGCTGCCGGCCAAGAAGGTGACGGTCAACCTGGCGCCAGCGGATCTGCCCAAGGAGGGCAGCCATTTCGACCTGCCGATCGCGCTTGGGCTGATGGCAGCACTGGGCGCAATCCCGGGCGATGCGCTCGATGGCTATGTGGTGCTTGGCGAACTCTCGCTTGATGGCACCATCGCCAGCGTCGCAGGCGCCCTGCCCGCCGCCATGGGCGCCAATGCGCTTGGCAAGGGTTTGATCTGCCCGGCGGACAGCGGGCCGGAAGCAGCCTGGGCCGGAGAGAATATCGACATTCTGGCGCCGCGCAGCCTGATTGCCATCGCCAATCATTTTCGCGGCACACAAGTGCTGTCGCGCCCGGTGCCTGCAATGCGGGCAGCGCCCGCCAACATGCCGGACCTGTCAGATATCAAAGGACAGGAAACTGCCAAACGGGCGATTGAGGTGGCTGCAGCTGGAGGCCACAATCTGATTATGGTTGGACCTCCGGGATCAGGCAAATCGATGCTGGCGGCGCGCTTGCCGTCGATCCTGCCGCCGCTGTCGCCGCCTGAGTTGCTTGAAGTCTCGATGATCCATTCCATCGCCGGGCAGTTGGCGGGCGGCAAATTGTCTGACCGGCGACCGTTCCGCGCACCGCACCACTCGGCCTCGATGGCAGCGATGGTTGGCGGTGGTTTGCGCGCCCGGCCCGGCGAGGTGTCGCTGGCTCACAACGGCATCCTGTTTCTCGACGAGTTCCCGGAATTCACACCACAGGTGCTCGATTCGCTGAGACAACCGCTGGAGAACGGCGAGAGCGTCATTGCTCGGGCCAATCACCGCGTCAGCTATCCCGCCAACATTCAGCTGATTGCTGCCATGAACCCCTGCCGTTGCGGCATGGCGGGCGAGCCGGGGCACTCCTGCGCCCGGGGGCCACGCTGCCAATCGGACTATCAGGGCCGGATTTCAGGACCTTTGATGGACCGGATCGACATCCGCATTGATGTTCCGGCGGTCACCGCGCAGGATCTGATCAAGCCGCAGCCGGCTGAAAAAAGTGCAGATGTAGCGGCCCGTGTTGCTAGCGCACGCACCATGCAGCAGAACCGCTACCGGGAGCTTGGCCGCCCCGACATCCGCACCAATTCACAATGCTCGACCTCGCTGGTCGAGCAAGTGGCACAGCCGGATGCCGGCGGGCAGGCACTGCTCAGCGATGCGGCGGAAAAAATGCGGCTTTCGGCCCGCGCCTATCACCGCATTCTTAAGGTGGCGCGAACACTGGCCGACCTTGATGGGGTGGAGATTGTCGGCCGGATACATCTCGCTGAAGCGATCTCTTACCGGATCGCAGCGGAGCGAATACCGGTAACGGCGTGAACAGTCCGAGGCTGGCAAACAGTTAGGCTGCCTGCCTGAACCACTCTTTAGTCTCCCAAACCATCGAACAATGCCGTCGAGAGGTAGCGTTCGGCAAAGGACGGGATGATGACGACGATTTGCTTTCCGGCGTTTTCCGGGCGTTGGCCGACACGGACGGCAGCAGTCAGGGCCGCGCCGGAAGAAATGCCGACCGGCAGGCCTTCAAGTTTTGCCACGCGGCGAGCCATGTCGAAGGCTTCATCGTTGGTCACCTTGGCGATTTCGTCATAGATCCCGGTGTCGAGAATGCCGGGTGCGAAGCCCGCTCCGATGCCCTGGATCTTGTGCGGACCCGGGTTGCCACCCGACAGTACCGGGGAATCGGCCGGTTCGACGGCGATGATCTTGACGCCCGGTTTTTTGGCCTTCAGCACCTGACCAACGCCGGTGATGGTGCCACCGGTGCCGATACCGGAGACCAGAATATCGACGCCACCCTTGGTGTCGTTCCAGATTTCCTCGGCGGTGGTAGTGCGATGGATATCGGGATTGGCCAGGTTTTCGAACTGCTGCGGCATCACCGAATCGGGGATTTCATTCAACAATTCCTCGGCCCTTGCGATGGCGCCCTTCATGCCCTTGGGGCCTTCTGTCAAAACCAGCTCGGCACCGAGCAGGGCCAGCATCTTGCGGCGCTCGACAGACATGGTTTCAGGCATGGTCAGAATCAGCCGGTAGCCCTTGGCTGCCGCCGCGAATGCCAGCGCGATGCCGGTGTTGCCGGAGGTCGGCTCGATAAGCGTGGTCTTACCGGGCGCAATGCGGGCTTCGGCTTCCAGCGCCTCGATCATGGCAACGCCGATGCGGTCCTTGACCGAGGCGAGCGGGTTGAAGAACTCGAGCTTGGCCAAAATCTCGGCCTTGACGCCATCGGCGTCCGCGAGCTTGGAGAGCCTGACAATCGGCGTGTTGCCGACAGTATCGATGATCGAATTGTAGATGCGGCCTCGGCCGGGCGTTTCAGCTGAATTGGCGGACATGGAAATACTCCTTGTTGTTGTCCGTGACTTTAGACAGCGCACTGTCCGCAGACGAGCCATCTCCGTCGGGGGCGCAGCCGGTCTCACGCAATATAATACTTCGGTTGAGGCCGTATGTGGAAAATAATTCCAACCCTTACTCACAACGTCAGCGGACGAGAAACCCGCCGGCCAGCGGATCATCCTCCTCTACGAGGAATTCGGCCTTACCGGAATAGAATGCGCGGCCCGAAACATTTGCGGTAATCGCCGGATGCGGCCCGGTTCTGGTCACCGAGGCGACCGAGCCTGAAAACCGGCTACCGATGATGCTTTCGAAGACTCGCTCCTGGCCAACCGCTATCTGGACACGGGCCTGCATTGCCGCGAGCCGCGCAGTGACGCCGGAACCGGTGGGCGAACGGTCGACCTGACGATCGGCAAAAACGCAGACATTGCGGGTCGGCTGATCAGAATGCGCGTCACGACCATCGGTGAGGATCGTGCCATAGAGAAAGGCCAGATCATCGGCATCGGGATGGCTGAGCGGAATTACTGCCTGTGCCGCCTTGGTCAGCGCATCGGCAGCATCGACGAAATCCGCGACGGAATCACGGCCGAATTCGAGTCCGAATTGCCGAGCGTCCGCCAGCGCATAAAATGCGCCGCCATAGGCGATGTCGAAGCTGACCTCGCCCCATTTGCCGAGCGTGAGCACCTGATCGCGGGCAAACAGGAAGGCCGGCACACTCTCGAAACTGACATCAGTGGCCTTGCCGTCGCGCATGATGACTTCGGCACGGACCAGCCCGCAAGGGCATTCGATGTTGACGATGGTGACTTGTTTGCCGGGCGGCACAAGGCCCTGATCCACCGCATAACGGCCGAGCGCGATGATGGCGTGGCCGCACATGGTGGAATAGCCCTCATTGTGCATGAAAAGCACCGCCAGATCGGCACCGGGCAGATCGGGCTCGACCAGCAGCGCGCCATACATGTCGGCATGGCCGCGTGGTTCGAACATCAGGATCTTGCGCAAGTGATCGAGATTGTCTCGAACATAAGCGCGCTTTTCGAGGATCGTGCCCTTTGGCAGATCGGGGTAGCCACTCGTGACGATGCGGAGCGGCTCCCCGCCGCTGTGCATGTCGATGACGGCGAGCGCGCCGCTCATCGGGTTCCGGTCGAACCAAAGCCGCCGGCGCCGCGGTCGGTTTCGCTCAGTGTATCGCGGAGGCTGATCCTTGCCTGGACAACCGGGGCGATGACCAGTTGCGCAATCCGCATGCCGCGGCTGACGGTGAACGGCTCAGCCCCCAGATTGGCGAGGATCACCTTGACCTCGCCGCGGTAGTCGCTGTCGATGGTGCCCGGCGTATTGAGGCAGGTGACGCCGGATTTCAGCGCCAGACCGGAGCGTGGCCGGACCTGGCCTTCAAAGCCTTCCGGGATCTGCATGATCAGACCGGTGGGAACAGCAAAGCGGCCGCCGGGGGCAATTTCCAGCGGCGCACCCTCGTCAACGGCAGCGCGCAGATCCATGCCTGCGGAGCCTGAGGTTTCATAGGCAGGCAGATCGAGGCCTTCGCCGTGCGGCAGGCGGACGACAAGCAGCTCGGGCGTCAATCCGGAGGAGGCATTGGGATGGGTCATGCGCCAAGCTTTTACTCTTGGCGGGAGAAGGTCAATTGCATGGCGGGCGGCAAGCGGTTAGAACGCAGCCCAATCAACAGGAATTGTCGACCGATGCCCGATACACTTGCCGAGGAAGTCGGCCGCCGCCGCACCTTCGCCATCATCTCGCACCCGGACGCCGGCAAGACGACGCTGACCGAGAAGCTTTTGCTGTTCGGTGGTGCGATCCAGCTGGCAGGGGAAGTGAAGGCGAAGAAGGACCGGATCCAGACCCGCTCGGACTGGATGAAGATCGAGCGCGAACGCGGCATCTCGGTGGTCACCTCGGTGATGACGTTCGAATATGGCGGTCATGTCTTCAACCTGCTCGACACGCCGGGCCATGAAGACTTCGCCGACGACACCTACAGGACGCTGACGGCAGTGGACGCTGCGGTGATGGTGATTGATGCGGCCAAGGGCATCGAGCCGCGGACGCTGAAGCTGTTCGAGGTCTGCCGGCTCCGCGACATTCCGATCATCACCTTCGTCAACAAGATGGACCGTGAAGCGCGCAATCCGTTTGATATTCTCGACGAGGTGGAACAGAAGCTGGCGCTCGACACCGCGCCGATGACATGGCCGATCGGACAGGGCCGGTCTTTCTCAGGTACCTACCATCTGGCGAAATCGGCGATCCGCAAATCCGACAGGGAAACCGAACTGACGCCAGTCAACGGGCCGGAGTCCGATGCCGTTGCCGGATTGCTGCCGGAGAACGAGCGCGCCACTTTCATCGAGGAAGCGACGCTTGCGGTGGAAGCTTGCCGGCCGTTTGATCTGGAAGCGTTTCGCGAAGGGCATCTGACGCCGGTCTATTTCGGCTCGGCGCTGAAGGCGTTCGGCGTGCGCGATCTGATCAACGCGCTGGGCGAGCTGGCGCCGCCGCCGCGGGCGCAGGTGGCTGACACGCGCACGGTGGAAGCCACCGACCCGAAGATGACGGCGTTCGTGTTCAAGATCCAGGCCAATATGGACCCCAATCACCGCGACCGCATTGCCTTTGTGCGGGTGTGCTCGGGCAAGCTCGAGCGCGGCATGAAGGCGCGGCTGGCGCGCACCGGCAAGCCGATGAGCCTGTCGGCGCCGCAGTTCTTCTTCGCCTCGCAGCGGCAGATCGCCGACACGGCCTATGCCGGCGACGTGGTCGGCATCCCCAACCACGGCACGCTCAGGATTGGCGACACGCTGACCGAGGGCGAGGCGCTGGTGTTTCAGGGGGTGCCGAACTTTGCGCCCGAAATCCTGCGCCGGGTGCGGCTTGAGGATGCGATGAAGGCGAAAAAGCTCAAGGAAGCGCTGCAGCAAATGGCTGAAGAGGGCGTGGTGCAACTGTTTTCGCCGGAGGACGGCTCGCCGGCGATTGTCGGTGTGGTGGGTGCGCTGCAGCTTGATGTGCTGAAGGAGCGGCTGGCGTCGGAATACGGGCTGCCGGTGAGTTTCGAGATGGCGCGGTTTTCGATCTGCCGCTGGATTTCGACACCGGACAAAAATGATCTCGAACGCTTCGTCACCAGCCATCGCGGCGACATTGCCCGCGATCTGGATGGCGATCCGGTGTTTCTGGCGTCGGACCAGTTCTCGCTCAATTACGAATCCGAGCGCTGGAAGATGATCGATATGGTGGCGATCAAGGAATATCACGTCGTCAAGGCTGCCTAGGCAGCACCCGGCCAGCGATATTGCCAAATTCCGGGGCGGAGCGCATGATTGCGGGGTGATCTGGGATCAGCGCCGCACGGGCGCCGGAGGATTGGCCATGAAACATGCATTGTTGAGTGCGCTCTGCCTGTCGTGTCTGGCAGCGCCTGCGCTTGCCGATGATACCGACACCACGGCGATTGGCGTTGCGCGCGGCTTCATGCTTGCCGCCCTGCCCGGGCAATGCGACGAGACCTCGCCGTTTGGCGATGACGACGGCTTTGCCGACGCGGCCATTGCGCTGTCGTGGAAACCCCAATGGGCGGGCGCGGATGATCCGGACAGCCACGCCACGCTGTACCAGCTGTTTTGCATGGCCGGCGCCTACAATGTGGTGCAGGCCTATGTTTTCAAGCCGGAAAACGGCGATCTGTCGCTGATGACATTTGCCCAGCCGGCTTACGAGATCGATTATGCCGATGGCGACGAGACCCAGACGGAGCTGAAAAAACCGCCGAAAGTGACCGGGTATTCAACCACGGCGACGCTGGTCAATTCGGGCTTTGAGGCAGACACGCAGATGTTGAACAGTTTTGCCAAATGGCGCGGGCTGGGCGATGCCTGGTCGGCGGGAACATGGGCGTTTGCGGGCGGCCAGTTCGTGCTCAAACGCTACGAAATCGACCCGACCTATGAGGGCAATGACGACAGCGCCAGCGACGAACAGATGGACAAGTCCTACACGCTGTTTCCGTGATTGTCGGACTCCCCCCGATTTCCGTCATGCCGGACTTGATCCGGTATGACGGGGTTGAGGGATCCTGCCCGTCGGCATCCCCGGCCTTTCAATCGTCATCCTCGGCCCCCGAGCCGAGGATCCATTCCGTGATCCATCCGCACATCACATTGCTGGGAGAGATCGCGGAATGGGTCCTAGGGTCAAGCCCCAGGATGACGACGGTGGGGGACACACCAAAACCCCGCGCGCGAAAATTTTTTCGCCGGCGGTTTGGGGCAGTTCGGGGTCCGGGGTTTAAACCGGAGTGCGGGGCGCGGGCGGCTGGCCCGTGGTGGTGGCGAGGAAGGGCTTGGCGCAGTCTCCCGCGCCCCGCCGGTGACGGATCCCATGCCTTCCGGGCATAGGCGGGCAACTCCTCCTGCGGTCACATCACCTCAAGCCCTGGCGCGGTTTCGTCTTGTTCGGCTTGGTCAGGGCCGAACCCGCCCTCTCCCCAGGCAACAGGCGAGGAAACCCGCCAGATGCGCCCGGGGACTTGTCAGGCCGGCGTTGCAAGTGGGACGCGCGCCGCGCAGACCGGCCAGCCCGCCGGGCAGTGCGACACACAGGAAACGCCGCCGGGGCCGGCCAGGCCGGGCCACCGGTTCCGGCCTTCGCACGACCACCCTATCTGTCAGCTCCACTTTCCGCTGACGGGCGTCCATGCTGGCCGGGATGATCTTCCCGCAAGCGTCTGACCCGCGATGCGGCCCCGCGCGCCAAACCTCACCGCCTTCCACCGGCCAAAGCTCCGTGGGCTCCGGCCATCCGTTGCGACGGAAGGTGGCAGGAGTATCGCATGGGCGGAAAGGGTGTGGAAAAAAGTTGGAGGGCATTTGAGGTGGCAGGTTCAAAGTTACCTAGCGCTACGGGGGTACTCGACGTATGGGCAGAAGTCGTAACTTTCCGACACCTGAACAATGCCAACTATCTGTATATAGAGAATTCTCAAATTCACATTTGCAAGAAACAGTCATCCCATACAAATTTACCGCACTTCTTCATTGATGTGAAAATTCTTTTGCACTTAAATCATCTATATTATGGAATCTAGAAAATCCGCTCTATTTCAACAATATGTCCCTTGTGCTTATAAGATATTTTATAACCCTCTCTGTTTTCTCCACTAATTCTTTATCACTCCATTCTTTCTCTTCAAATAGTTGATGCATTTCCGTTAAACGTCCAATCGTTTCATCGAATTTTGACTTATCGCCACCTCGAAGTTCTCCAGCTATCACTTTGACATACTCTCCCCAAATACGCGCAGCATCCACAGCCGTTCGAAGTATTCTACTGGATCGACAAAAATTTTCGAATGCGCTCCACCCGACATCGAACACCTTAATCTTACTTGAGCTCGTCGAATAATGAGTTGCCGCATAATTCATCGCAAAATCGAAACATTGATTTCGCAAGGAAGCAATCTCTGGAGAAGCGGCCGGACTCGTCCTATTTGATGAAAAAGCGCTGTTCAAGAATACCCCGGTCCTTTGGAGGATATCAATTGCGGATTGATGATCACCAGATGAACTCAAGATGGTCGCTTGCTCTAGTCCGGCGCGGCCAAATGGTTGGTAATATTTTGTCGAACTAGTATCCGTAATAGCCAACTTTGCAACTTCAATAACGCTAATCCAATCTTTGCTAACCTCATGAGCCTCAATCCATAAATCATACAATTCAGGGCGGCTGCACCCTCCGTCATAAGCAATTCGGAAGCGCCGGGCTGCATCTTGCGATCGGGGAGGCTCTACACGTAAAAAAGCGCGTCCCGCAATACAGTGTAAATCTGGTGTGAACGCCTCTGAAGACCGCATTTCCTCCTGGTTTATAATGTACGAAAGCGCGCCCTCATATTCTTCGTTTCTCCACAACGAAAGAACTTGCCCGATAATTTTACTTACATCCTCCGTCTTGGCCTTTTTATCGTGCCTTATACGTTTACAGCTTTTCTCTATTCTCCGAGGATCTCGTATTTTTTCCTCAACCAAACTCCTCAATAGCTGTATATAACTCTCAACATAAAATTCCCTGCCGCGAGCTGAATGAGCATCCTGGCGGGAAATAAGATGGAAATCTCGTAATCCAGAAATGTCGGCAAACAACTGGTCTTCACTGACTTCTAGAGCTTGAGATAATTCCAAACTTGAGCATGGCGATAAATTGATAAGGGCATAAAGGCACCGCAACTGAGATTCCTGCAGTTTCTCTAACTCCCTCTCGAAAGTAAAACTTCGAACTTCTTGACCATCTTTGCCAGTAAAACGATTTAGCGCATTATCAAGATTGAAACCTTGATGAACAAGACGCACTATTGCTGACGCGAAAAGCGGCGAGCCACCTGAAATTTTGAGAAATTTGTCGAGCAATTTCGGGCTTTTTGAAATGGAACTAAATTTCAGGTCGAAATTTCTATAAAGCGCCTCGATATATGCCCGAAAATCCGCCTTTTCAAACCCCTGCAACTTAATCGTCTGACTCGGCATTGCACCGACAAGCTGTCTGGCCGTTAGGATGCATCTAGACCCGCCAGACAAATTTGCTGCAGTGCGAGAGAAAACGATTCCCAGTTCCTGGAAGATCTGAGCTTGCTCATCTTCGCCAAGGGAATCAAGATCGTCCACGACGATTAAGGAGGGAGTTAAGTTTAGCGTAACAATCATTTCTTGAATATACTCAGAAGACGTCTCAATCTCCTCTATTTCTTCGTCTGTCTTTCCAAGATCAACTAATATTTTATCATACAAAGCGAACGGAGAATTGAAATAATTTGGGTCGCTTGGATTTTTCTTCTCAAAGCGCGCCAGCTGAGCATTATAACTCACGCTTTTTGCTGAATACCACAGTAATCCTTGCAAATTACCTGGTGATTTTGAAAGAACGTCTTCTGAAAATCTTCTAACTAACGTTGTTTTACCAAGACCTCCTATGCCCGTTACAATTCTCAACGGAACAAATTTGTCGAGCATCCATATCCATAATTGATCAAGATAGTCATCCCGTCCGATAAAATCCTTGAGATTGAAGTCGCGCCCGGGCAAGTTATGAATTGTTAATTGATCGATTTTTATTGGAAGGCGTATCCCTGGAACTTCATACGACCCCGCAATCAAACTTACCAAAGCATCACCCGCCGCAGGTGAGGATGCCTGCCAGTCTCTATAAAATACTTGACCTGTTTTATACGCACACTTCCCTTTTTCGTTGGATTTGGCGTCCTTCTCAAATGACTTAGGCTCCTCCAATTCACTCCTTGAGGGTATATGGACAAGAACCAAGACCCCCCCTCTATAATTCATCTCCCTAAAAGTAATATCTATTTTTTTCTTCAAATCACTTCTTATTCTATTTACAACCTCATCGAAAGGAAATTGCTCATCAAACCCTACAAATGTCCTAGACTTATCTTCCACTCCGAATACTATATACCCACCAAAAGTATTATGAAACGCCGCTATATCCTTAACAACTTCACAAATCTTAGACTTGTAATTATCGCTTCCGCGATCCAAACTATCTAAACCTATTTTTTGCTTGTAGTCCCAGAGGTAATCCTCTTGCTCAAAAGATCCATTACCATTTTCGATCAAAGAGAGGACGTACTCATCGCATCGGGAGGATTTCAAGGCATCAAATACCTTGGATCTAATTGCACTAATCGTGGTCATTTTTCACCTGAATTTCAGAGAATATGTATGTTCATCTCATTTGCACCTGCACATTAACACGTCTTCAGGTTGCTACACCATTCAAAGAACACTTTCACACGCTGTTGCCCGGCTAGTAGACGCGAATTCCACATTCCTACGGTTTCGTAGTTTAGGACTGGCTTTCGGATGATGTCGCGATATTGCGTCGACTTGAATTTTTCGACTAAATGGCTGATTTTGGCACCAAAACAATCTTTAGTATGCGCTGCGGTCAAGCGAATTGAATATGCCCGAAGATAGCGCAACTAGAGCGGACACCCATTTTCTCCCCACACTCGACTGGATAGACTACGGTACGATGCCGGATAGTTTGCTACCTCCCCCCGGTGTAAACCTCTCTCCCTGCCCTTCCTTCACACATCCGGACTCCCGTCATGAAAGCCATTCTCTACGAAGCCTTTTCCGCGCCGCCCAAGTTGGTCAGCCTGCCCGATCCCACGCCTGAGCCGCATGGGGTGGTGGTTGAGGTGCGTGCGACGGGGGTTTGCAGGTCGGACTGGCATGGCTGGGTGGGGCATGACACGGATATTGTGTTGCCGCATGTGCCCGGGCACGAGCTGGCAGGGGTGATTGCGGCGGTGGGGCGCGATGTGACGCGGTGGCGGGTTGGCGAGCGTGTGACGGTGCCGTTTGTCGGTGGTTGCGGGCACTGCCCGGAGTGCCATGCCGGGCACCAGCAGGTGTGCGACAACCAGTTTCAGCCCGGGT
>Ga0163215_101496_pt1 | contig 13010 bp, 13 predicted proteins | sample SynspAceP_FD_185934 | JGI IMG/M metagenome (GOLD analysis project Ga0163215, IMG submission 185934) | Saline lake microbial communities from Ace Lake in Antarctica - Synechococcus sp. Ace-P (Hybrid Assembly) | ecosystem: Environmental > Aquatic > Non-marine Saline and Alkaline > Saline | place... | reverse complement strand
TGAATTTTTATTTCCTCCAAATTTTATAAATCCTAAGTTCAGCCGGGTGATCTCCAATCACAGATTGGAGCTTCCCGGTTTCTCTAAGGATTCATTTTATTTTCCAAAAACAAAAATTCAAGGGACAACATCAAAATTAGCATTTGTTTTCAATTCGAAATTTTAGTCGGACAACAATGAATATTAATATGATGGACTAACTTTGTTCTATCAGGATTGGATTTCTACTTTTAGCGTAGAAAAAAGAGTAAGTTTTGATCGATGCTTACAAGTTTTTATAAATAGTTACATGATCAAATCATTGGGGTCATATAGGTTATTTTTAATGGCATAAATCACCAAACCTGCACTATTTTTTGCGCCTGTTTTTTGCAACAAACTATTTCGGTGTCCTTCTACGGTTCTGGAGGTAATGAACAGCTTTTCGGCGGTTTCTTTGGAAGTCAACTGCTCACAAATGGCAATCAATATTTCTTTCTCACGAGTTGATAGAATCTCATCGTCAAATTTTGGCGCAGGAACTTTATTGGAAATCTGTGTGCGCATTACATCAATTTGTTCATTGGTGAAGAAATGCCCGCGGCGATTTACAATTCTGATGATGCGTGCGAGTTCTTTCGGCTCTATTCCTTTTGGTAGAAAGGCATCAATGTTATTTCGCAACATATATCCAATCAACGATTTTTTATAAAACGAAGAAATCAAGATCACCCGAACTTCTGGATATTTTATTTTCAAGGCTTCTGTCAATTCCGTTCCCGTGAGGTCGTTCATTTTAAAATCTACCAAAAAGATATCGGGGATGTTGGAAGACTTTTCTAGAAGATCCATTAAGTCAGTTCCGGAAGTGTTGGTAATCAACACTTCCATATCCTCTTGTTCATTGAAGAAATTCTCTAATAAGTTAAGAATTAGGCTTTCGTCGTCTACAATGCCGAGTTTAATTTGAGTCATAGTGTTGGGTTATTGGAATTAATACCGTGTACTGTACGCCTTTTCCTAGATTCGTTTTTAGTTTGTAGCTGCCGTTGAGTAGGTCGATTCGCATGGCCATGTTTCGCTGACCAAGTCCTTCGATGTAATCATCTATCAAAAATCCTTTTCCATTGTCTCTGTAGATGATTGCTAGAAAATTTTCGCTTGTTCGAATGTGCAGCCAAATGTTTTTGGCTGCTGCATGTTTAATGGTATTGTTTAAAATCTCTTGAAGAATTCGGACAATATTGAGTTTAAAAGAGGTATTGAAATTCAAATCAGTTAATCCCGATTGAAAAAGTGAAGTGGTGTGTGTAGAAATTTGGTCGAGGTAACCTTCTAAGATTTCATTCAGGTGACAACTTTCTATCAATGGAGGAGTTAGGTCATGAGAAATATGACGAGCCAAGGTCGTGCAACTATCCAATAGTTTTCTTGATTCTTCTTCTTTATTGGGCTGACTGATGAGCATAGACAACAGACTCAGTTCAAAAAGTAATCCATCGTGAATATCAATTGCCACCCGAGATCGCTCTTTTTCTTGTGTTTCAATACTGTTAACTAACAGCTTTTTTTGATGTTCTAATTTTGCATCTGCCAATGCATTGGCATCTTTAACTTTTCGTTTGATGTAAATTTGAGTAAAAAAAAGTAGCGCACCAATAATTAGGATTAGCAGCGAGAAACCCACTGCTAACCAAATTACTATCGTGCTACCTTCTTGCCAGTTTGCCATATAATTTGTGATAATTTTAAGTAAAAAATGGTCAATGCAATCAAACGAATCAACCAAAAGAAAAAGACCAATTCCACTTCCATATTGACCATAAAGTTAATCGTTAATGCCATAAAAAATTGAATCCCTGCATACATGATGATGATGTTATTCAGTGATCGCTGTTGTTTCGTGGATTCCACTTCATCTATCATTATTTTATAGATGAAAAACAACCCAAAGAGCAAACTAAATAAGTTGGCAAACAACCCTTCGTACATTTGAAATTGCAGCGTGATAATAGGTGCTACTTTGGACAAAGAGAAGATTAAAATAACTAGACCACCTAGAATTGCTGAATACAATAGAAACTTGGATTTTCGGGTTGGAAAAAAACGGGTATAAAGTATGGAAATGAATAAATATTCAATCAATACATAAATCGATAAAATAGTCAAGTTACTAGTTAGCCCAAACCACTCCACAATATATCTGGAGCAAAAATCAATTAATACAAAAATCAATAGAAAAAATGCTATTGTTTTTTCCAAGGATGTTAAGAACTGTCGATTTTTAACTGCTCCTAAAAGTCCAATTGAAAGAGATAATGGTGAAATCCATGCTAGTAAAGACATTATTTGACTTAGCATTTGACTATATGTTCAAAGCCATTCTCAATAAATTATAATTAGCTAGATTTTTAAAGGGAGGAATTGGTAATGAAACATCCTCAACATCCTCATGCTGACTAAAATCATCGCTCCAAACCAAAAGTTCCACCTTATTGTCTTCCATAAGCCCAAAGACTGCGACTGCTGTTTGAACGTCTGCTTCTGCAAAAATCGATTGTAGGTCAGAGAATGGAATGTGAATCGCTTGAAAGATTCCAGCAGTTTCACTTGCACCTTCGGCTACTTTGTTTTCTATCCACATTTTTCGATTTAAAATCCATCTAAACGATCGTTCTAATCCTGATAAAATCGAAACGTTCATATTTGGGTAATTATCACCTGAAAAATTGGGGATTGTTTGCATCTCATCAAATCCATAGCGGTAAGGAGCATATTTAATGGTATCGACAGTAACAGAATCTGGATTGCTATCGCTGGTGGAATCTATCAGCAAGAATGCAGCTTTTGGATTTGGTACTGTCTCTACACCAATATAGGCATGAATGTATTCTGGGTTTATGTTTACCCAAAAGTCATACATTTCTCTGGTGATTTGAAAGAAATGTCCGTCTGCAATTAGGGCAGTTATATCTTCTGTGGAGGAACGTCGTACATTCCAAGCAACGATCGATTCAAAATATTCTTCAAGTGTATTCATTGGTAGTATTATTGGTTAAGTTAATTGATTACAAAAACAAGAGTTATTGGGGATAAATATAGTAAAGAAGTCGTGTCCAGCAAAATTGAATCCTTATTTGTTAAAGTTAGTTTAACACTGTCCTGTGGTTCATTCTGTTATTGTGAAATAGGAGGTGACCTTTATGAAGGAACCTTATTAATTTCTTTGCTGATACTTTCGTTTAGATTGCAAGTATTGATATTTGAAATCGCTATAAAACAAACTGATAAGTAGTATCGCAGCTGCAAGAAACAAGGTATTCAATTGCCAATCCCATTTAGCGAAAAGATAACCACCAATTAAACCACCGATAAAGAAAAAGGCAATGATGGAGATCCGGAGTTTAATATTGGCCTTCAATTTTTTTCTTTGTGGATATGATTTTGGGAAAAAGAGTTGGGAGAGATCAATTCCTAAATCGGTAAAAAGACCGGTAAGGTGAGTGGTTCTTACTATCGCATTAGATATTGTAGTTACAAATGAGTTTTGTATTCCCATTGCGAATAGGAGAAGACAAATGATAATATTGGGATATAACAATTCATAGAAATTACTAAAAATGGCGATTCCAATTAATATAAATACCTCAATAATGGTAGGGATGACAAATACATTGAGTGTTTTAGATTCTTTAAATTTTTCTATTAATAGGCTAGAAACAAACGAACCAATTAGAAAGGAGAAAATATAAAGAAAGTAAATCGTTCCTATCCAAAAATTTAAATTCGAGACATCATAAATGAATAATGCAAAATGGCCGGTCACATTAGTGGTTAGTTGTTTGAAGGCTAAGTAGCCAGACACATTTACAATTCCTGCCACGAATGATAAGACCGTTGCAATTTGTAGGTTATGTTTTACTGTTCTGCTTTTGCCTTGATGTCTAAACATACAGTCTCAATGAGTTTGTTCGGGAGTTTGCAAAGTTAATCACAATTAGATTGAGGTGGAGTATTACTTTGAATTTGCTTTTATTTAATAATTAATTGATAAGTAGTATGTTGTGTATGTATTTTAAAGTTAATCATTCTATGAAAATAGAAAGATTGCTTTGAATAAGTCGAATACTCAATGTTAACTTCATCGAAGGCATATAGAAAAAACCCAAAGTAGTAAGTAGAATCAGTACAATTCGTTTTATAGGTAATTAACCTAAAAGTGATTATTAACTCAAGGAATATTCGATAATGGAGAATAGAATCATTATTTTCGTTTAAATACTACTATGAGATGAAAAAATACTTCCTAAAGTCTCTCCTTTTTTTATTTTTTACCATGTCTTTAGTTAGTGTTTATGCTAATCAAAAGTCAAAAATCTATCCGGGGGTTGAATTACAGGAAGCAAAGAATCTTGTAGATTCAATGAACCTTTATTTTGAGATAGATCAGGATAAATACAAACGGTTTTTAGCTGACTTTAATAACATTGATTTTGATATCCTTGTGGATTCTAATTTCCGAGAAGTTATTCTATATAGAGCTGATTTTTTTCAACGGAATTATAAATACAGGGAAGCAATTCCCATATTGTTTAACTCAATAAACATTGCAGCCAATCGAAAGGATACGCTTTCTATGGCCACTTTCCATAAAATGATGTCTTCCCTTTATTATTATTTAGGGAATCAAGATTCTACCAATTATCAATTGGAACAGGCTTATACTTATTATAAATACCTTAACAATAAAGCGGAGTTAGGGATAATCAGTATAAGACAAGCAAGAATGGAATATGACTTGGGGAATTATGAGAAAGCTATTCTTCTTTCCTTCCAAGCATTGGAGCTAAATAAGGCAGCAGGAGATCAACAGAAAATGGCTATTTCCTATCTTCAATTGGGCAATACCTATTATTACTTAACTAACTATAGAGATTCAAAAAAGTACTTTGAATTGGCCAGTATGCTCTTTAAAAAGGCCGAATATGATTACGGTTATTATGAGGTATTGTCAAACATCGGATTAGTTGAAATTAGAGAAAAACAATATAGAAAGGGGATAAGCAAACAATTTGCTGCTTTGAAATTTTGGAAAAAAGAGAACTATGCAATTGATGCTGGTGTGACCTACAACTTTTTGGTTACAGCCTATCTTGAGCTGCAAAATTACGATAGTGCTTCTTATTACAATGGATTGGCAAAGAAGGAATTTCAAAAGTCCTCTTTCAAAACAGGGTTTTGTGAGTCCTATCTGAATGATGCAAAAATTTATTTTGCAAAAGGGAAATTTAATGAAGCGCTAATTAGTGCTCAAGAAGGTTATGCCATTGCCATTGAATATTCTTTCAATGAGTTGTTAGAGGAAGCAAATTTTCAATTGTATAAAATTCATAAAAAACTAAATAATAACAGTGAAAGCTTTGAGCATTTAGAAGAGTATGTAAAATTAAAGGATAGCCTTAATTTTAATCCTAATTCGCTGCAAAGTGATGCAATGAAGTATCAATTAGCTGCGGAAGAGGCTCAATTGAAACAACAATTTGCTGAAGAGCGAGCATTGATACAAGCAGAGGAAGGTGCCAAAACAAAACAGCAGTTAGATATTACTTTAATCATAGTAATGATTACCTTGATTTTATTAGTTGTTTCTATCTATTATCTGTTAAAGAATAGAAAGTTGAATAAAAGTCTTTCTATTCAGCGAATGCGAATCACAGAACAATTAAAAGTAAAAGAATCCCTATTAAGTGAAATTCATCATAGAGTGAAGAATAACTTGCAGGTAATTAGTAGTATGTTGGGGTTGCAAAATCATTATATCACTGATGAGTCATTGAAAAAAATTATCATGGACTGTAAAGGAAGAATCACTTCTATGTCTTTAATTCATGAAAGCCTTTATAGAAAACAAGATTTTAGAGAAGCGCTCTTTAGCAGCTACATCGAAGATCTACTACCAAGACTAATTCAAACATACTATGCAGATGAGAGCAAGATTCATTTAGAATTGGATATTGAACCTGTTAAACTTTCTCTAGACGATTCTCTTCCTTGTGGTTTGATTCTCAACGAAATTATTTCTAATTCATTGAAACATGGATTTCCAGATGGAAGAGAAGGAAACATTCGAATTGAATTCAAGCAAATACAGAAAATAGTTTACCTGACGATCTCTGATAACGGGGTAGGTTTAGAAGAAGGTAAAAGTTTTAAAAGCGACGATTCTTATGGATTTCTGCTTATAGACACATTGGCAAGTCAACTTAATGCAGAAATTGCGATCAATACTTCAAATGGATTTTCCTACCAATTGAAATGGGAAAATATGATTGAACTTAATGAAAAGTAGAAGTTGTGTGCAAACTCAATCATATTTGCAAGGAATCACTAATACTCTACAACTATTTTATTCTTAACTACCAATCAGTAGGTCTATAATCTTTCAAGAATTTACCGCACCAATGTTTTCCCGTGTTTATTCCATCGAAGAGAGGATCTAAAACTCTAGCTGCGCCATCTACAATGTCAAGAGGTGGCTGAAAGTCGTGATCTACTTCCTTTTTTCTAGCCAATTCTGTAGGGTCTTCATCGGTTACCCAGCCAGTATCTACAGCATTCATGTAAATGCCATATTTAGCAAAGTCTGAGGCAGAAGTGTGGGTCATCATATTTAAGGCTGCTTTAGCCATATTGGTGTGCGGGTGTCTGTCTTCTTTGTGCCATCGGTGGAATTTACCTTCCATCGCAGAAACATTAATGATGTGTTTGATTCCGGTGTCTTCTTTTTTCATGATGTTCACCAATCGGTTGACCAACACAAAAGGAGCAACCGAATTGACCAATTGCACTTCTAACATTTCATTGGTGTGAATTTCTCCTAGTTTTAAGCGCCAACTGTTTGTTTTCCTTAAATCTACTTGTTGCAAGTCGGCATCTAATTCACCCACTGGAAAAACTTCACTACTCGGCAAGGCATCATCTATACTATATGGAATTTGCGATAATTTTGCAGAAGCATGCAAGCCAATCCCCATTTGCTTTCCATGCCAACTGATTGGCAAGTTTTTCTCTTCCTTTTCAGTAAAAGAGGTGTTTAGATTGTGTAGTTCTTTAAGGCAAGTATCGTGGTCTGCCAATACCGATTGTGCCGATTGTGGCAATTCGTTGATTGGCAATTCTTCATTGGCCATCAAGTGTTGATAAAAACCTGCAGGTCGTCTCACTGTTTGAGCGGCGTTGTTGATTAAGATGTCTAGTTTTTCATATTTCTGTTCTATGAAATTGCAAAAAATCTCCACGCTCGGAATGTGTCTTAAATCCAATCCATGAATGTGTAGGTTATCGCCCCATTGATTGAAATCTGGTTCTTTGGCAAAACGCAATGCAGAATCTACAGGGAATCGGGTAGTGGCGATCACGGTAGCTCCAGCACGCAACATCAACAATGTAATGTGATACCCAATTTTTAGTCTGGAGCCAGTCACCAATGCTACTTGATCAGTTAAGTCGGCAGTTTGAAAACGCTTAGCATAATTGAAATCGCCGCACTCTTTGCACATGGTATCGTAGAAGTGGTGTAGTGTATTGAAAACCGATTTGCAGACATAGCATTGTCGCGGAGATTCCAATTGGATTTCAGCTTCATTTTCTTTACCAGTTAAGGAAATCATTTTAGGGGCTATAAAAATACTGGCATCTCGCGCAGAACGAATCCCTGTGGTATTTCTAGCTGCCTTATCTTTTTCTTTGACCTTTCTTTTGTTGATTTTTCGAGCTTCTCGTTTTCTTCGTTCCAGTTCGTCTTTATTAGGCCTAGAAAAAAGTCCTGCAGCCATTAGTAATGCAGTCCGCTTGTCTTTTGGAATGTCGAAAATTTGATCGGTATCTGCATTTAGCTTCTCTAATATAGAAAGGCAAAGGTCTATTTCTTTCTGACTGATTTTATCTGTCTCTTGCTCTTCTGTCTGATCAGTCATGCTTCAATATTTGTAGCGAAATTACCTATAAAAATGAAGTGACATTGATGGAAATACTTGTTTTACGTTTAAAATTGGAATACTGAATATGAGTATTGGCAATATCAGTATAAACAAAACAAGCCGTAGTATTATTGCTACGGCTTGTTTTGTATTCTATAAATAATCATCAGTTGATGAATTTATCTTATTTCTTAATCAATTTATAATTAGCCATTGACCCATCCTCTCCTAAAACGTTAAGAATATAAATTCCAGTTGAAAGTTGAGTTACATCAAAATTAATGATTGCAGCATTTGAATACTGAGGTGCTTTTACAATTGTACCGTTTAAACTAACAATAGTAGTAGTAACAGGCATTTTATTGTTGTTATAAAGTCTGAAGTTGTCTTTTGCAGGATTGTTTGAAATATAAAAATTGGCTTTAAAAGTCGCTTCTTCCAATCCAACTCCTACTACTGCAACACAAGCTGTGGTGTCTATACATCCATTTTTAATGATTTGTGCTGCATAAGATCCACTAACCGCAGGGTCTAAAAATCGCAAGGTGTCATTAGGTAAAATTGCAAAACCATTGTTACAATCCAACCACTGATAACGTGCACCTGCTTCAGTTGCAGTTAATCTATTATTACCTGAAGTATTTACTCCTGTGCTGATTACAGTAACAGTAAGGTTTATTGCAATTATACTGTCGCAATTTTGTGAGTTAGGAATAGTATCTAAATAGGTCTGGGAAGTAGTCGTGTTGAATGTTTTCTTCCCACTAGGAACAGTATACGCTCCACAAGTATCAATAGTTAGGTTGGCAAAAGATGGGTTGTTTGCTAAAGTCAAGTTAATCGTCATGATACTGTCGCAACCAAATACATTCGTAATTGTGTCCATATAGCTACCTGATGCAGTATAGGTATATTTCCCACTTGGTGATAAATAGGATTTACAATCTGTAACTGTTAAAGTATCAAATGTATTTCCTCCAGTAGATATTGGAGCACCAGGTACCCAGTTAGAAGTAGTTCCGGTTAATGCAAATCCAGTCAATGTTCCTTGAGCCATCCCAATTTCGTCTGCAGTCATTGTTACAGATGTATTTGTTCCGTTAGCGGTTCCTTCATTGAATTTATAATAAGCCGCCAATCCTGTTGGGATAATGCAGAGCTCTTTGTTCATATTTGCTCTAATCTGAAACGTATCTAACGCTATATTCCAAATTCTAACTTCATCTATAATCCCTTGAAATCGGATTGAACCACCAGGAACTCGTTCTCCAATCCTAACATTTGTACCTGATGGTGTGTTAACTGTAGATAAGTTGCCAGTTCCTACTTGAATTCCATTTGCATAAATGTATCCTGTTCCGTTGTCTAATACAAAAGCAACGTGAGTCCATTGTCCTGCAGTTATAACTGAATTTGCTGTGGCCATGTTTGCATTTGTTCCTCCTGATGTAAAACGAAGTGCTCTATTGTTGTCAACAACAAACGTGTTTCTTGATCCTACAGCATTGACACCATAATCAAGGATTGTTAAGTTTCAAGTAGGAGCTGAAGTGTCCACTTTGATCCAAGCTTCAAAAGTTCTATTGCTATCTCCTAAAACACCTGGGAATGTGGTTTGAACAACATCATCCGTCCCATCAAAGTGTAAGGCGTTTTGTGCAAACGTATTTATTGTAAAAGTGGTAAGTAATAGTGAAAGTGTTAAGTAAATTTGTTTCATAATTTATTGAATTTTAATCTTTATGTAAAGATAAAAAAGATTCTATAGAATAAGAATTTTTTTGATATTTAATTTCCCTTTAATAGGTAATTAACAACTTAAAAACCAATCACCTTATTAAATTGAAGGTGTACAATTTTACCACATCTTTCTGTTGAATATAATCAGGCTATGCTTTGAAAGATAGCATAGCCTGATAAGTTTACTAATTCGTCTGGTAAATATTAATTAATGGAGACTAATGTTAATTGAAGAAAACTGGGTTTTAAATGAACCGTGAGCAAAATAAGAGCTAAACTATAAAAAGTGCGATTACATCGATTTTACGCCGAAGCGTTGGCCATTTAGATAAAAACTATGACACCATCCACCTGACACATCATATTGTTCCAAAACCAATACTTTGTGGTTGGCTATTGAAAGTCATATTGCGGCTGATAATCCACTAATAGCTGAATTTAAAATTACAGGTTAATTTATTAATGATTTGAAAATGTGTGAGATATTATTAAGGGTTTCATTCAACAACACTTTAAATTAAAACTTTCTGAATCGCTTTGATGCAACAAAGAAGATTGCAATAACCGCAAGCAGTGCTATAAAGGCTGATGTTCCTAATGCGCCTCCAATACCATCCAAGTCTTTAGGCTGATTGAGGTAAATGAGACTAAAAAGCGCTCCAGAAATCGCCAAGGGTGCATAATGCTTTATTACATTCGATGAAACCATTCCAATAAAGGAGGCGCCAAAGAATGCAATTGGAATATTTTCAGTCAAGTATCTACTCATTAAATCAGGAAAAAAATAAAAAAACAATCCTACTACCAATGAAAGTAGGGCAGAAGCTCTTATTTGTCCTTGGTTTAGTTTTTCGCTAACATAGAATGTGAGGGTTGCTCCAATAATTCCTGTTAATATAATGATCACGTTATTCATCTGAAAAGGATAAAGATAAATGAAGCAATTACAACGCCTGCAAATGCTACGGTCCCGAGCTTGCCTCCAATACCAACGAACAAACTTTTAGAAAGCATGAAAATGATGCCTGAAATTAGGCCTGCAATAATCACAAAATAAATTGAAGATGCGATTGATGTGCTCGACATACCAATGAATGCCCCACAATAGATTGGTGCTGGTACTTGTTTTAAATACTCACTTTTTTTCCTAATAGCAGGAATAAATGAAGCGATTGTACCAGTTAATCCTGCTGATAAAACGCCACCGAAATTAGCATAAATGTTTAATAAGTAGCAAATAACAGCTCCAATAGTAACCCAACCTACTACTGACAATTCTTCATATAAATGAGCTTCGTGATGTAAATCCAAATAACGATACCCGAAGGCCAAAAACAGTGAAGAAGAGGCAATGGATAAAAGAGTTTCAAAGGTATTGAGTTCGAAATACTCTTTTAAAATGAGAATGATGAAGGTGGTTTGTAAAAGAAAAAATACAGCTAAAAGTATGACACGATTAATGTGATGAGCAGCGCGAATGACAGGGTGTTTTGCTTTTTCGGTTTCTGAACTATCTTGCATTAATGCTTTATTCTTTGCCTGCGTGAGAGGTGTAAAGTGAATTTCAAATGTACTATATCCACTTTAATTGACAAATTGGCAAGTTTTAAATTGAAAGTAACGTTGAGATTTGGTTACATCTCACTCAATACTTTTTCAGCAATTTTCTCAGCGTCTTTGCAGTATTGGTCATCTCCTTGTAAGGTCCAAACGCCAGTTTTTTCAATGTAAAATCGAACCGTTTTCTCAACAACAGCTAAATAACCGCCATAGGAAGCTAAGGTATCTTGCACTTCCTCTAAATAGTCGTTACTGCTCATCTCTTCTCTTAACACCAAACTCCACAATCTATTGATGCGTTTTGATTTCTCTTTATATACAGGACTAGTGGTTTTAAAAGCCATTAAAAAAAGGGAAAGGGCTTTTGCTTCTGGCGTTGGTTTCTCAAGTTGGTTGCTCATTCTTGCTGATCTATTTAATTCAAAAAATCAAAATTAATGTTATCAATCGATTCTTTAGTCTCGTTTAAAATGTACTTCTCAACAAAAGTAAAAAGCTGCAATTTTCTGCCTTAAAATAATTGTCAATATTGCCGATGATATCAAGCTTATTCAGGAATTTATAAAGTTGTCTTTATACTTTAAAACGATAGCGGTAAAAGAGAGGTAGGCTCATTGAATGTATGCTATTATTAATTAGAACCTGTTTTAAATTCGATCAAGTAGGGTTTTATTGGAATTCCATCCTCAGTTCTAAAGTTATTTGAGATTAGAATCTGGTAGTTTTTATTTGGTTCCAATTCCACAGGAATGGTCCAAGTAGTATTGTCTTCGGCCCAATTTCTGCCTTGATGAGTTCCTTTCGGAAAAGCCTCTTCGCCTAAATCACCAAAATCTACTCCTGTGTTTTGTCCGTTTAATGGTTTTGAGAATTCTATCGTTATTTCTTTGATCTGTAAACTAACATTTTGACTTTTGTTTTCAAATTGTTTGATAAGATTGACCGTTGGTCGGTTGCTCTCAAAAGTTTTATATAGGTCATCTAATGGGGCAGAAAAATAACCGTATTTTTCAATAAACTCTTCCACTTCAGATTCGTTAGAATAATCCAATTCAATCATTGTTTGAACCGCTTCATTCTTATTTTCAGCTTGATTATAATAGTTTTCACAAATTTGATAACCTACGTAATAGCCTAAATCTCTCATCCCAAATTCGTTTGGAGCACTCCCGTCTAACCATTTGTATAGGTTGTTCGGGTAGAACATTTCTCTTTCAAACACTGCTCTAATTCCCTTCTCATTTTCTTTCCCAAATTTTATTTGAGGGTTTGGCGATGAAATCTCAAGCGCTTTTGAAGCCACAAATTCTGCTACCCCTTCATAAATAACCAAAGAAAGAATATTGAATACCCTTGGATTTTGTTGAGTATGCACATATTCGTGAACATTCAAAAACACAAGATGGTCTTTAGGATTTGTCTTAAAATGAGGTATTAAATGTGACAATCCATCAGGAAACTCACTTGTTACAGTTGCACTGTCGGCCATAGAAATTTCAGCGCCTATCAGCACTAAACTGTCAATAGTAGTTCCTCCTGTGCGAAATGCTCCAATTGTGAAATAGATTTTTGCAGGTTTTAATTTTGGATAAATAGCTTTTAAATTTTCAATTCCATTTCCTAGTTAGTTTAGCCCCTTAATAGATCGGAGTGATATTTTAAATTTCAAAACTAATACATTTGAGATATGAAATACAAGAAATGGACTTTGGAACAGAAGCTAGAAATACTCTCTAAAGCAGAGGAGATAGG
>Ga0163215_101495_pt1 | contig 13011 bp, 13 predicted proteins | sample SynspAceP_FD_185934 | JGI IMG/M metagenome (GOLD analysis project Ga0163215, IMG submission 185934) | Saline lake microbial communities from Ace Lake in Antarctica - Synechococcus sp. Ace-P (Hybrid Assembly) | ecosystem: Environmental > Aquatic > Non-marine Saline and Alkaline > Saline | place... | reverse complement strand
GATCGCTGTATTGCCGCTCTGACGGCGTGCGTGGTCGTGGCGCTCCCGTGACGAACTTGTCCCATAATGCTTCCTTCCATTTCTGAGAAAGGATCGCACCATCAAACCGTGGGATCAAACACCTAGGCTTCGATGGGCCGGAGTTCGGTCGTATCTGCTACCTCGACCCACTCCCCACCTGACTGATACCGATGCGCGATCTTGCCCTCGGCGTTCATCGCAAACAGGTGCAGCCAGTCATTGTCTAGCAGTTCGCGCAAGCTGTCATGCCTCTCGATCATGGCGGACATGGCCTCTAGCGGCGCTTCGATCACCGCATTTAGGCGCATCGGCTCGTGCAGGAACCTCTCGCCATCATGCAGGCTTTGCATTGGTAGACCGGACCGCAGATCGCCGCCATTGCCTTCGAGCACGCCGATGGTGCCTGCCACGTTGTGCAGTGTCTTATTGCCGGAACCAAACGCGCGGTTGTCGACGGTGGAGCCGTAGTATTGCAGGTTAATCCAGCTCGCCACGACCAGCGGGGCGGTCATGATCAGCTCAAGGATCCCAAAGCCTTCGTCTTCCTCCCAGATATAGCTGTGCAGGAAAGACCGGCCTTTCAGGTCGCGTCCTTGGGTCCGACTACGGGGGGCAGCGATGAAGGCCGCGCAGCCTGCCAGACCCCATTCGGGGCGGGTTTGCGCCCAGTCATTTGCCCGAGCGGGAACCGCCCATTCGGCAGACTCGCCATTCAGATGCAGCAGAACGCCGCGTTCAGCTCGGGCCAGTTGTCCGGCGTCTTTCAGACCCTTCTGAAGGGCGCAAAGTGCGTCTTTGAATTGCGTTGGCATCTCTGCAGTATCGTAGAGCGTGACCGCGTCGGTTGTGGTGTCGTGCAGCGCGGGGATGACCCAGCTACCCTCAAGCCCGGAGGCGACGCGGACCTCTGGCGTGTTCAGGATCGCGGCGGCGACCCGTGCGTTTGCTTCGCCCGTATGCCCGCCACATGCGCCGCAATCGAGGCCGGTCGCATGGGGATTGTTGGCAGAGGTGGACCCGTGGCCCGCGAGCATGATCAGCGGCGCTTTGGGTCCGTTCATCGACATGGCGGTCAGGATTGTCTTGCCCATCGTCACTAACGCGTCGGTGGGGATATGCGACAGATCGGGGGCGAGGGTTGCGGCTTCCCACGCGCTAAGGCCCGCATCGCGCGGCTGGGGCGCGGGGCGGCTGAAGCCAAGCGCGTTGCTTGCCAGCTTGCCTGCAAACCCAAGGCCGAGCGTTTCGACGAAGGCAAACGATGAGACCGCAGCGCCTTTGAACGTGCTCCAAGCGGTGGTGCTGTTGAGCGCGTCGGTCCGGTGTTTGGCAACCATGGCGGCATCCGGCGCGGTCTCAGGGATGGTGGCAGAGGGCGTCAACAGCACTGGGCATTGCGCGCCTTTGGTTTTGCGGCCCAGCGGTTGGAAGTCGATGGCCGCGCCAAAGAAGCCTGCGAAACCGATGGTTTCAGCCTCGGGCATGGCGACCTCTAACGCGCGGCGGAATACTTCGGACCGCACGTCGATGCAGAAAGCGGCTTGGACGAGGGGCGTTTTGACGACGGCTTTCGGCGCGTTCTTGAAGCCCTCGATCAGATCGTCCTGCCAAGCGGCCTCATAGGCGACATGCAAGGCGAGGGCGACTGGATCGGCAGGTTGCGCTTTGGTCAAGACTTCCTTGGCAACGTCCCAAGCGGCGGCGGTAACCTCGTCTTTCAGAAGAACCTCCCACGCCAACCGGATCGAGATGAGATCGCTGAGCGTGCTGTCGGTGTTGCCATAAAGCTCGGCCTGCCAAAGCCGGTAGCGCGCAACCCCGGCCCAACCCGCGATGGAATGGGTGAGGCGGGTCAGGTAGGGTTGCACCTCGGCGTCTGACAGGTCCAATGTGGTTATGGCATGGGCCAGTAGCGCGTCGGCATCGCTTGGCAAAGCAGCGACCTTGGCGCGCGCATCTTTCAGGCCCAGCAATTCCGGTGTTCGGTCAAGCGCCGCTTCGGCTTTCCATGCCGCATACGCAGGCTGGCCCGCCCAAGGCGAGGTCCACCCGGCTTGGCCTTCGTCAAACCAGTTTTGCGCCCAGAGTGAGATCCGCTCGACCACCGTATCGCCCCAGCCTGCAAGGTCCGCGACTGTCGCGCTTGCGTGCAACGCGGGGCCTTCTTGCAGGGCGGCCTTGGCCAACGCGTCCACAGTTGCTGCGGCGTCTGGATGTGCGGTCAGACCCTTGGCGAGGTCGGCAGTCGTGATCCGACCCGCCTCAAGCGCGTCTGCGTAAAAGCTGCGCGGCATCACCATCCGGGCGCCCGCAGCCGCGCCGATGGTGTCAGCGGCCTCGGCAAAGCTTTGTTCGGTCACGCCGAGAAACGGGTTCACGGCGACGAAATGCTTTAGCGGCCAAAGCGGCGCGATGCTGCGCATGGCGGTGTCCCGAGCGGTGGCGATCTGGGTGGGGAGTGTGTCGGTCATGGTCTTGTGCCTCTCTCTCTCGGTTCAGGATTTCGCCGGGGCAGGCTTGCCCGCGATCAGCTTGCTAAACAGCGTGTTGATGTAGAACCCGTTGGCGATCCAGACGCGGGCGGCTTGCACACGTGGGTTGCGCGGATGGCTGGGCACAAGGATTTGCGCCAAGGCGACGGCGGCGAAGATCAGCGTGAAAGCGGCCATCAACAGTCCCGTCACGAGCCCCGGCATCGGCATGGCGGGCAGGGTGCTGGCCATCACCGCTTCGGTCCCAAGTTGCAGGATGAAGTAGAGAAGAGCGACGCCACTGGCAGCAAAGGCGCTGCGGATCAGCGTGACCCCAGTGCCCGAGGCCAGCAGGAAATGCGTCAGCCCCATCACAAGGATCGCGCCCAGCACGACAAGCGCAGGTTTTGTCGCCAGCGTCACATCAAAGATCGCGCCGATCAGCACCACGGTGGCGATAACAGTTGCCAGAACCGCGACGGCTTGCGTGAGGGTGGGTGCGGTCACCGGGGTGATGCCCATCTTGGCGCGCGCGAGGTCCACGACGCTGCCCGAGGACAAGAACGCGTGTGCCTTGTAAAGTGAGTGCGCCACGATGTGCAGCACAGCCGCCGAGAACGCCCCAAAACCGCATTGCATGAGCATGAAGCCCATCTGTGCGATGGTGGACCAGGCAAGGCCAATCTTCACGGATGATTGGGTCAGCATGACAACGGAACCGATGACAGCAGTTAGGCCCCCGACGAGGATCAACAGATGCAACGAGGTCGCAGAGGTCAGCATCACATCGCCGAACCGCACGATCAGGAAACCACCCGCGTTGATGATGCCCGCGTGCAGCAGGGCCGAGACGGGGGTGGGCGTTTCCATCACCTCGGTCAGCCAGCCATGGGTGGGGAATTGTGCTGATTTCAGCAGAGCAGCGATGGCGAGCAGCCCGGCGGCATAGGGCACGCCTGCGGGCAGGGCCTCGGTGGTGCGGGCCGCCTCGGTCAGCACGGCAATCTCGCCGGTGCCGAAGGCGGTGACCAGCAGGGCGGATGCTCCGATCAGGCACAGATCGCCGACACGGGCGACGGTGAATTTCTTGCGCACCGCCAGCCGCGCCTTGGGCCGATCACTGTAGAACATCAGGAGGCTGTGCAGGGACAGGCTGGTGCCGATCCACGAGATGACCAGCTGGACGACGTTGCCCGACAAAACCAGCATCATCACAAAGCCCAGCGTCATAGCCATCCGGCCCATGAAGACGCCTTGGCGCGCGTCGCCGTCGAGGTAGGTCGCGCTGAACCGGATCACGATGGCACCTATGAAGCTGACGAGCAGGATCATCACAGCGCTGAGTGCGTCGAGGCGGATTTGCAAGCCAAGGCCATTTGCGCCGATCAGCGGCGAGGTTGCTGGACCTGCAAAGACGACGATTAGGGCAATAGTGGCTGCCAGCGCCAATGCGGTCACGCTTAACAGTTTTGCCGAAACCAGCAGCGCGCGCGGGCGCATCCCCGGCGTGACAATCGCGCCAAGGGCAATCGTGAACAGGCTCAGCGGGATCAGGTAGGCGAGCAGGGCAATCCAGGGCATTGGGGTCTCCATCCGGGTAAGGCGTTTGGGGCGGAGTAAGGGAGACGGTATTGAATAAAAAATATAAAGATTGTCAGTTATCGTTCGCTTTTGTAACTGATTGTGCATGAGCCGCTTGAACTATAATCACCTGCGCTACTTCCGGGCGGTCGCCCATGAAGGCCACCTGACCCGCGCTTCTGAGTTGCTGAATCTGTCGCAATCTGCCCTGTCGGTGCAGATCAAACGGCTGGAGGCGGAACTTGGTCATCCCCTGTTTGACCGCATCGGCAAGCGGCTGGTGCTGACGGAGGCCGGGCGCATTGCGCTGGATCATGCAGACACAATCTTTGCGACCGGAGACGAGTTGCTGGCAACGCTGGGCGCGAGCGGTCAAAGCCAACGGGTGCTCAGGGTCGGTGCGCTCGCCACGCTGTCGCGGAATTTCCAGATCGGGTTTCTGGGGCCTTTGCTGGGCGCGGGCGATGTGGAGATCGTGCTGCGGGCAGGCTCGCAAGGGGAGTTGCTGAGCGCGCTAGCCGACCATGCGCTCGATCTGGTGCTGACCAACACGCAACCGCCGCGCGATGCTGCGACTGGGTTCGTGACCAAACCGATTGCCGATCAGCCTGTGTCCCTGATCGGCCACCGCGATATTGCGCCTGCGCCGCTGGCTGATTTGGTCAAGACCTATCCGCTGGTGCTGCCCAGCCATCCAAGCGCGCTGCGGTCCGGGTTCGATACGATTTGCGAGCGTGACGGCCTGTCGCCAAGGCTCGCCGCCGAGGTCGATGACATGGCTATGCTGCGCCTGTTCGCGCGCGAAAGTCAGGCGTTAACGCTGGTGCCACCCATCGTGGTGCGCGACGAGCTTGCTGAGGGCAGCCTGATCGAGTGTTGCGCAATCCCGCAACAGCGTGAGCAGTTTCTGGCGGTTACCGCGCGGCGTCGGTTTCCGAACCCGTTATTGGCGCAAGTGTTGAGGTCGGCAGACCAACGCAAGACCCCCGGAGTTGACCGGGTGAGGAGCGCTGCATATTGGTTTGAGGATAATTGCAACCGTGCAGCGCGCCATAGTGCTCCGCCTGAGATTGGTCGATTGATTTGAAACTTCATTTTGGCCTCAGCGTAGCGACGGCCTTCCTGTACGCCATGATCGTCTTGCCGAGCCTGCTTGGAAGCGTGGCCACGGGCGTCGCTTTGATCGCGGGGCTTTTTCTGACGGTCAAATGGGTCTTGGGCCGATCGGACCCAGTTCAACGGTCATTCGAATGCCGCACTGCAAGCCTCGTTTGCCTATCGTATTTCCTATATTTTATGGGCGTGACCGTGATTGCAGGCGGTGCGACGGAGCGCTTGTTGGAAGTGGCGTTGATCCTGCCAGCTGTCTTGTTCCCAGCAATATTCCGGCTCGCAGACCTCGCGACGTCCGCTGTTCGCCCGCTCTTGGTGACGCGGATTGCCTACATCGGGCTTCTGCCTGTGCTGTTGGCGCTAGTGCTCTCTACCTACGCATTTGGTACGGACCGCACGGGCCTTCTGGCTGGCAACCCAAATATTCTTGGGGGCGTCATGGCGGTGCAGATCGTGTTGACCTTTGCCGGTATGGGGGTGGCAAGCCAGACGGAGCGTCTTGTGATTGCTGGCATTGCGCTAGTATCGGCCTGCGCGATCTACCTCTTTACCTGGAATGGCGGGGCAATTCTTGCGCTGATCATTGCTGCGATTTTCGCGGGACTTCCACTTGCCAATCTACATTGGTCGAGAGGGCGTGGGGGTTGGAATTTCGTTGCCGATGTTGCTCTGGTTAGCGGAGCAGCTGTGGCTCTTATGATTATTTTTCTTTTGCTTCCGGTCAATATTCGCTTTCCGACGGAGGAAGAGTACTTGCCCACTAGCACGATGCAGCGTCTGATCATGTACCAAACAGGGATCCAAGGCTTCTTGGATCATCCGATATTTGGCGTCGGGCTTCATCAGCGCTTTGGTGTGACGTTGAACTATCATCCGACACCGCCTCCGAGTAGTTTCTGGTTTTCGCACCTGCATAACAGTTTTCTTACCCATGCTGTGGCCGGGGGCCTACCTGGGGCGGCGCTGTCTATGGCGGTAACGCTGCTACCATCATTCATCCTGCGCAAAACGCCGCTTATGCGATTTGGAAACATGTTGAGTGGTGTTCTGATCGGCGTCGGCCTCACCGAGGTTTTGTTGCTGAACGACCTGAAGATGACAATCGCACTGTCAGCGATTGCGCTAAGTCTTGCGCTTCGCAACGGATGCGACGGCTTGAAGGACGTCGAAGCGTCTCGCAACGCGAAACCCTGACGAGATCGCAGTGCCGCAAACGCGGCACTGTACGCGGGGATCGATCCTTGCAATTCATGGGTCGGTTGCCCTTGGGAACGTCTGAAAACCCTGCATTTTTGGTCTGCTCTGGTAGGCTTGGGCATCCCTGCAAGGAGGTCCAACGATGGAGAAGCAACCCGCCGTTCCCGGCCTGCGCGATGCGATGAAGAAGGTGACGCGGTGGGAGCAGTTTCTGGCCGAGGTGGATGCGGTGGTTCCTTGGTCGAGGCTTCTTACGTTGATCGAGCCGCGCCACCCAAAGGTCAGGCGCCCGCCGATACAGGTTGAGACCATGCTGCGGGTCGACTTTCTCCAGAATTGGTATGCCTTGAGCGACCCGATGGCCCAAAAGAGACCCTCTATGATAGCGAGGCGATGCGCCGGTCTGCAGGGTAGGCCAAGCGAAAGAGAGATCCACGCCAGCCAAGATGACCAGCCCGTGCACGACGGCTGCGCGCCGCCGGACCTCTAATTGGCCAATCACGAAGCACGCGGTCATGAGAAGCACGAGGAGGAAGGAGATCATTGCGCCCCGGCTAGCCGGACCGACGAACATGGTGTAGCTTCCGACGAAGCCAATCAGAACGCCGATGAGTTTCTCGAGTCAATTGATTTGCTGCCACCCGGCGACGCCAAGGCAGGATTGCACCAGCAGAAGGCCGGACGCTACATTGGGATTTCCTGCGGCCAAGGGCACCTCAACCATTCCGAGTGCCTTGGTCTGAAACAGCATGATGAGCGTCGTTGGTAGAGTCCCGAGCATAGCGGCCCGCCCGATGCCCTTGAGCGTCAGATCGTGACAGACGCACGGCAAGAGCAGGATCAGCGGGATGAAATAGAGAAATCGACCAATGATGGCGAATTCTCGGAACCGACCGGGATCGGTCGCATTGAGCGCCGTGGTCAGCGCAAAAAGTGCAAAGTACCCGCCAAAGACGCCCGCCAGTATCCGGCTTTCGGCACTATAGGGGGTATGGGGCGTGCGCAGGAGCTGCACCAGCGCAACGATCCCGCCAAAGGAGCCAAGGACTGTTGTCAAACTGCCCGTAAGACTTGCTCCTGCAAGCATCGCGCAAAAGAAAACTGTTCACAGCGTGCCGAAGCGCATCAAGGGGCTGGCAAGTGACATATGTGTTTCCGACTTCTACCGCTGCCTTATACCAATGGCCCCCAGAGAAGAACAGTTCTGAAAGCCCGCGCTTCGTTTCGAAATTCTGGACCTTCACCTAGCGTTCTGCCATGACCATTTTGCGCCCGCGACGCTCGTTGGTGCCAGCGTCGGCGTAGAGGAGTATGCAGTGACCAAATCCGTAGTCATTACCGGGGGCAATCGCGGCATTGGTCGCTCCCTAAGCGAAGGGTTTCTGGCCGCAGGCTATAGCGTGGTTGTTGGCGCGCGCCAGGATTTCGATGTAGAAGCGCTTGCCCCCGGACGCGTGAAATTCGTCGCGATGGACGTGCGCAACGAGGCCGACCATGTCACGTTGACCCAAGAGGCCGCGAAGCTCGGCACTCTCACGGCCTTCGTCAACAACGCGGGCTTTTCCGCATGGTCGCCGATCGGAGAGATCACCGACGACTTTTTTGACACGATGATGGCGACGAACCTCAAAGGAGCCTTCTGGGGCTGCAAAGCCGCGTCGGCGACGCTGGGCAAAGGTGGGTCGATCATCAACATCTCGTCCATGGCGGCCAAACGGGGTAGCGCCAACAACTCGGTCTATTGCGCCACGAAATTCGGCATGAACGGCCTGACGCAAAGCCTCGCCAAGGAACTCGGCCCGCGTGGTATTCGGGTCAACGCGGTCTGCCCGGTTCTGGTGCGAACCGATGGCCTGATTGAGGCGCTGGAGGTCGAGAACTCTCCGGCCAAGGGTGACCCGGAAACATTCCTAGAGAACTTCCGCAAGAACCAAGCAGCACTGGAGCGGCTGCCCACGGGCGAGGAGGTCGCGAATTACGCGGTCTGGCTCGCCTCGGAGCAGGCAAGCGCCATGACCGGCCAATGCGTCAACGTCGATTGTGGAGTGTTCCCGCAATGAGCAAGATCATCGGCATCATTCCCTGCCATCTGGCCTCCGTCCGCTTTCCGCGCAAAATCCTCTATCCCTTCGCAGGCCTTGCGATGGTCGAGCATGTGCGTCGCCGTGCCTTAATGGCCGACGGTCTGTACGAGGTTATCGTGGCCACCTGCGACGACGAGATCGAAGCTGCCGTGACCGCGGGTGGCGGGCGCGTGGTCCGCACGGCCAATACCCACATCAACGGGACTAGCCGGATTGCGGAAGCGGTGCAGGGGATCAAATGCGATCATGTGATCCTGCTGCAAGGCGATGAACCGCTCTTGTTACCCGCGCATGTCGAGGCGCTCATCGCTGGCATCAAGGCGCGTCCTGAGGGGGAAGTTTGGAACGTCACAGGGCCGATCGAGGCTGAGGACGAACTGAACCGGCACTCCTTCGTGAAATGCGCCGTCGCCCCGGATGACCGGATCATGTATTGCTTCCGCCGCTCGCCCTCGAACGCGCCGTTCGAGGTGCAACAAACTTATATTCGCAAGATTCTTGGCCTGTTCGCTTTCCGTCGCGACGCGTTGGTAGAGATCGCAGCCGAAGCCTCCAGCCCCGTGGAACGCGCGGAATCGATCGAGCAGATGCGTTTGATCGAATACGGGCGCAAGCTGGTCTCGGTCGCCGTGGATGCGTCTTTGCCATCGGTGAACGAGCCTCATGAAGCCGACATTGTGCTGGAGAAGATCAGCAAAGATCCGGTGCAAAAGGCCTTGCTGGAGCGGGTTTTGGCCGCCAATTAAGTGCGGCGATGACGCGCCGGTTTCCCGGCACGCGGCGCAATCAGCAAGAGGAAAGCCGTTGAGGATAGTTTTGACAGGGGCTAGCGGTTTTGTCGGGTCGCATCTGGTGGGGCGGCTGGAACGCGCAGGAGCAGAGCTGTTGCTCGTCGGGCGCTCTCCCGATGCGTTGTCGGCGCAGTTCCCTGAGCACAAGAGTTGCAGTTATGACGATCTGGCTCAGGCCGGGCGGGGTTACGATTGCCTCGTGCATCCAGCGGTGCATAAGAATGATCTGGACGGAAATCTGGACGAATTCACCCGTGTAAATGTCGGATTGCTGGAACAGGTCGTGGCCGACACAAAAGCCGCGCAGATTGGCCGGTTGGTATCGGTCGCGTCGGTTTATGCCTTGGACCCGGCAAACACCTCGCCATACGCGGAAGGCAAACGACGCGGAGCCATGTTGTTGGCGCAGGTGCAGGGCATTCGCGCTGAAACGCTCTATCTGCCGCTTGTCTATGGTGAAGGCTGGGCGGGCAGGTTGGCTGTGCTGAACCGACTGCCGGGCTGGCTGGCCCGAGCGCTGTTTGTGCCGCTCGCAGCCCTGAAACCGACGGTGCAAATTGATCAGATCAGACAGCACATTCTGTCGGATCGTGGCGATTTTTCCCAAGCCTACACGGAAACCGTGCTGTCGGCCGATCAGAACCGAAATCTTGTCTATGTCTTGGGAAAGCGATTCCTCGATCTTCTGGCGGCTGTTTCAATAGCAGTGCTCTTGGGATGGCTGATGAATATGGTTTGGGTGCTGGTCAAGCGCGACTTTCCCGGACCGGGTTTCTTTCCGCAAACCCGTTTGGGGCAGGGCCAAAAACCCTTCACTTGTTATAAGTTTCGCACAATGCACCAAGGGGCTAAGCAAGCCGGAACCCGCGATGTTTCCGAAGCGTCCGTTACCAAGCTGGGAGCATTCCTACGCCGCACAAAGCTTGATGAGACACCCCAGATTCTAAACCTCTTGCGGAACGATATGAGCCTCGTCGGCCCCCGTCCCGGATTGCCGATGCAGCAAGCGCTGACAGATGCGCGGCAGGCTAAGCACGTTTTTGACATCAAGCCGGGAATTACTGGCTTGGGCCAAATTCAGGGGATTGATATGAGCACCCCTGGGCGGCATGCCGAAGAAGACGCGCGCTACTTCGCGCTGCGCCGCTTGCTCTTTGATTTCAAGATCCTTGTGGCCACCGTTCTGGGTGCAGGGCAAGGGGACAAGGTCGCAGAAGGCGACTAGCGCTCTTATCATTTCCACTGGCAAAGGACCTTGCACAATGCCCGAACTTGTCTCCGCACATCCCGATTTTGCGCACATTAAACTGTTGTGTTGCGACATCGATGGCGTTCTGACTGATGGGGGGCTGTACTACGGCAACAATGGCGAGCGTTTTGCTCGGTTTCATGTCCTCGATGGAATGGGCCTGAAGCGCGTACAGAAGGCCGGTGTGAAACTGGCCTTCATTAGCCAAAGCACCAGCCCCTACATCAAACTGCGAGCCCGCGATCTTGGCGTCGATTATTGCCATACGGGAATCGAGGATAAGTTGTCGACCATGAAGCAGATCGTCGCCGAACTGGGTATTGGACTGGATAAGGTATGCCATATCGCAGATGACGTGAATGACGTGAGCCTTTTAGAGGGCATTGGGTTTCCGGTCACAGTTCCCGGAGGGATGGCCGAAGTGCAAGACGTTTCGCGGTTCGTGACCCGCGCTGAGGGGGGCAACGGGGCCGTGCGGGAGTTGTGCGAAGCGATTATTGCCGCTCTAAACCTGTCCCGTCAGGCCTGAGAGATCCCGCGCAATGACGTCCCTGCCCAAGATGACAGGGACCACGTTTTGCTACGCCATTATTGAGTTGGTGAGTCTGACAGGTAGTCTAATCACGCTGATGGTTTGTGTTGGTGGGCTGATCGCGACTTGGCAATTGATCCGGCAAGGCACCACGACCTTCCCTCTTCCTGCGCGTGCGATAACGTATGTCTTTCTTGGGTATTTTGTCGTTCTTGCAGTAACAAACGCGCTCAACGGCCCTGATCCCGAGCGCTTCATTGAATATGTTCTGATCAGCCCGTTCTTATTCTTGATCCCTTTGACTTTGCAGTTGTCAGTGACGTGCCCGGATTTGCCCTGAAAGGTCTCGGTCGCGCGGCTATGATAGGGGTTGTGCCGACATCCTTGTTAGCCATCGGATTAAGCCAAGTCGAGGGCGCTTACCGGACCATCCTTGCGCCAGGAAATGCCAATATGCTTTCGCTGTTTATGCTTTACCAAGCGCTTCTGTGTGTTGCGGGCTGGTCCGAAGTTTCGAGGCGAGAACGGTGCGTAGCGGCTGTCTGTGCATTATTGGGTTTGGTTGCATTGGTGCTGGGTCCCAGCAGTCGAGGCGCGATCTTAGCGGCGTTTGCAATTATTGGCGTGACCGTCCTTTGGTTCGCTTTCGCACGTATGGCGCGTGCCAAGCTGAAATGGGGCGTAGCGACGTTTGCGCTTTGCGCTCTTATGTTCGCCCTTGTCGCCGGCCATGTCGTCTTGCGCCATCTGAAGGGTGTGCTGGATATACTGTCTGACCCGAATTACGTCGATTGGGTGAGTTCTGAAGGAACGCGCCTGATGATGTATTGCGCGGCGTTCTCTGCAAATCTTGACGCACCCGGCATGGGCTTTGGCATGCACATGCGTTTTGCTGCGACACTTCCATACTACCCTGCACCGCCGCCTGAACACCTAGATTACTCCCATGTTCACAATATCTTCCTGACGCATGGGGTCGCCGCGGGTCTGCCCGGGATTATAGCTGTTCTAATCGTTATCCTTACGCCCTTGGCTTTGACGCTTCGGCCTGTCAGGGCGAAGCGATCCGTTGTTTGGTTGGGACTGGTTGCAACCTTAGGACTATTTGGTCTTGGACTGATGGAAACCATCTTGTTTCAAGATCTGAACCTGGCGTTCACAATGTTCTTGTTCGTGCGCTCTTTGCATCTGATCCTCGACATCAGTCCTCGTCTGGCTGATGGGGCCAATTGGCAAACCTTATTCCGCTCGAGCGACAACACTATTCGTCGTCAGGGTTTTTGGCACCAAGTGCGGCTTAAACTAAGAGTGAGTTTGGCTCATCTGGCAGATCTAATTATGCAGCGCGCTGGCGGTGATGCAAGCGGCGTGCTTCGAGCGTCTTTCGTTTGATCCTTTCCATTGCCTGGCAGGGTATTGCGCAGCAATGTCCCGAGAAGGGTGTTGTTTTAGAATGGCTTTGTCACATCCGAAGTAGACGTCTGCTGGTGTGACGTTGTTCAGGCTTTCATGATAACGCTGATGGTTATAGTGATCGACGAAGGCTTCGATTTGGGCTTCAAGGTCACCTGGCAGAAAGTAGTTTTCCAGCAAGATGCGGTTCTTCAGGGCCTGATGCCACCGCTCGATCTTACCTTGGGTTTGAGGGTGATATGGCGCACCACGAGAGTGCTTCATGCCTTTGTCCTGCAGCCATTCAGCACCGCATCGGGTTGGCCGGAGGCTGATTTGTCCTAGGTGTTTGATCCCACGGTTTGATGGTGCGATCCTTTCTCAGAAATGGAAGGAAGCATTATGGGACAAGTTCGTCACGGGAGCGCCACGACCACGCACGCCGTCAGAGCAGCAATACAGCGATCCACCGCCCGGCAGGGTCATGCGCAGCATGATCCCGAGAGGGGCAAGCTTCGCTCTCGGCGCTGAGCAAGGAACTCGGCATCAATCCCAAGACGGTTGCCAAATGGCGGAAGCG
>Ga0163215_101494_pt1 | contig 13015 bp, 12 predicted proteins | sample SynspAceP_FD_185934 | JGI IMG/M metagenome (GOLD analysis project Ga0163215, IMG submission 185934) | Saline lake microbial communities from Ace Lake in Antarctica - Synechococcus sp. Ace-P (Hybrid Assembly) | ecosystem: Environmental > Aquatic > Non-marine Saline and Alkaline > Saline | place... | reverse complement strand
TGACGTCAGACATTCCTGCCCTTCATGGTTCTGCCACTCTACGCCAGCCTTGAGAAGCTCGATTTCAGTCTGGTCGAAGCAGGCTATGACCTTTACGCCAGCCGCCTGAAAGTGCTGTTCCACGTTATTGTTCCGCTCGCAAAACCCGGCATTGTTGCCGGATGTATCCTGGTGTTCATCCCGGCACTTGGCGCCTACATCACGCCCGAGCTGCTTGGCGGCGGCAAGAAACTGATGATCGGCAACATGATTGCCATGCAGTTCGGGGCATCCCGCAACTGGCCGTTCGGATCTGCGGCGGCGCTGATTTTGATGGCGCTGGTCCTGATCGTGCTCTTTATCAATGCGCGCACCACCGGCAAGGAGGTGCAGAGCGATGGCTGACATGATCAGCGCCTCTCCGGCCCAAAAAACTGCATGGCGCACAGCCCGTACCTACCGCGATCTCAAGGCCATGCCCGGCTTCAAGGTGATTGCCTGGACCTGCATCGTCGCCCTCTATTTGCCGATAATCGTGCTGGTGTCGTTCTCGTTCAATGCAAATCGTTCGGTGGTTTTGTGGACGGAATTCTCGTTTGATTGGTACGTCAAGGCGATGGACAATGACGGCATCCGCAACGCGGCCTGGGTGTCGGTCAAGGTCGCCCTGTTTGCCACCGTCGCCTCAACCGTTGTTGCCACCATGGCCGCGCTCGCGACAACCCGGACCAAGCCATTTGCGGGGCAGGGGCTGGTCTATGGAATCATCAACCAGCCGCTGATGATTCCTGAAATCGTGACCGCCATCGCAACCCTCTCGCTGTTCGCTCTGGTCAAGAAACTGACCGGTTTCAGCGGCATTGGTTACCTGATGCTGGCCCATGCCGCGTTCTGCATTCCCTTTGCCTACATGCCGATCCGCGCCAGGCTCGAGACCATGACCCTGACGCTCGAACAGGCTGCCGCGGATCTCTATGCGCCGCCTTTGAAAGTCTTCACTTTGGTCACCTTGCCATTGCTCGGACCCGGTATCGTTTCCGGCGCGATGCTGGCCTTCGTGGTGTCGCTGGACGACGTGATCATAACACTCATGATAGCGGGTCCCGGCGAGACCACGCTTCCCATCTACATCCTTGGCGCCATCCGGCGCGGGATTACCCCAGAGATCAACGCCGTCTCGACCATTCTGGTCGCGGTCTCGGTATTGCTGGTCGTGCTGCTCTTTTTCGTGCAGCGGCGAATGCAGCGGTAATGACGGTCAAAAGAAGGAGTGGAACGATGAAACCTGTATTGAGGCTTTTTGCCACTGCATCAGTCATGGCACTGATGTCATCGGCGGCGATGGCTGCCGGCGAGTTGAACGTCTATAATTGGGGCAATTACACATCGCCCGAGATGATCAAGAAGTTCGAGAGCGAGCACGACATCAAGGTCAACCTTGACGGATATGATTCGAACGAGGCCATGCTTGCGAAGGTCAAGGCGGGTGACACCGGCTATGACATCGTCGTGCCGGGCGATTACATGATCAAGGTGATGATCGGGGAGGGCCTGCTTGAGGAGGTCAAGCCGAACTCCATGGAGAACTTCAAGAATATCGATCCCAAATGGGTTGACGTGTGGTGGGATCCGGGCCGCAATTATTCGGTTCCCTATCAGTGGGGCACGACGTCATTCACCGTCGATACCGCGATCTATGACGGAGACATCGACACCCTGGCATTGCTGTTTGACCCCCCCGAAGCGCTCAAGGGCCGGATCAACATGCTCAATGACATGAATGATGTGATCAACGCCGGCCTGCGCTATCTGGGCTATGGCCGTTGCAACGGCAATCAGGAGCAGCTGCGCGAAGTGCTCGCCCTGCTCGCCAAGGCCAAGCCGCATTGGCGGACGATGGACTATGCGGTGATCGAGAAACTCACGTCCAAGGACGTCGACATCAGCCAGAGCTGGAATGGCGCGGCAATGCGGGCGCGCGTGCAGCGGCCTACCCTGAAATATGCCTATCCGAAAGAGGGCTTTACAGGCTGGATGGACAATGTCGCCGTGCTCAAAGGGGCGCCAAATCTCGACAATGCCAAATTGTTCATCAACTTCATGATGGATCCGGAAAACGCCGGGATGACATCGAACTTCGCGCGTTATGCCAACGGCATCACGGGCAGCGACAAGTTCATGGAGCCGGAAATGCTTTCTGCGCCCGAAATCATGATGCCGGCAAGTGCGCCGGCTCCGGATTTCGTGACGCCGTGTCCGCAGGAAGTCGTCGATCTGTACAACAAGATCTGGACCCAGCTGAAACAGTAGGTCCAAACACCGGCGCGCCGGTACTGCCCGCGCGCCGGTCTCTCATCAGGGAAAGATTTTCCATGTCCAACACCGGCAAGGTTGAAGCGGCAATGCCAAAAACTGCCCGGCAACTGGGGATCATGCAGGGGTTTCCGCCACCGCCGGAGAAGCGTCCGACGCTGGAAAACTGGGACCTGCCGCCGTTCAACCGCTGGGCGTTCCAGAATGTACGAAGCCTGATTCCGACGGTGGACGTGTTTCGCGGCTTCGGCCCGGCCAAGGCTCTTATCGAGGCGCCGGAGCAACTGGGCGAAATCCGGTTTGAGCGCGAAAACGGCACCACTCCTACAATCGAACGGTTCCTGGCCGAAAGCTACGCTGACGGTTTTCTGGTGATGCACCGCAATCGCATCGTGTTTGAACGGTATCTGAACGGAATGGCGCCGGAAACACTGCATCTGTCGCAGTCGGTGGCGAAATCCGTCGTTGGCCTTCTGACCGGAATTCTCGCGTCGGACGGTACCGTCGACATCACTGTACCGCTGGCCGATATCGTTCCCGAGCTTGGCCAATGCGGCTATGCCGACGCCACGCTTGATCAGGTTCTGGACATGCGCTCCGGCGTCCGGTTTACCGAAGACTACAATATGCCCGGCAGCGACATGACCCGGATTGACGTGGCGTCCGGCTGGCGTCCCAAGACCGGCGGTGCGCCGCGGCCGACGATCCGCGAGGTCATCCTCAGCTTGCCGAAGATCCGGCCACATGGCGGCGTGTTCGAGTATCGCTCGATTGAAACCGACGTTGCGGCCTGGGTGCTGGAGCGGGCTGCCGGCAAATCCCTTGCCGAACTGGTCAGTCAGCACCTCTGGCAACCCATCGGCGCGGACCGGGATGCGTATTTTACCGTCGATGAAGCCGGAACGGCGCTTGCCGATGGCGGCTTCAACGCCACACTGCGCGATTATGCCCGGCTGGGGCTGCTGATGCTCAACGGCGGAATGGCAGCCGGCAGGCAGGTTGTGCCATCAGCCTGGATCGATGGCATGCGGGCCGGGAACCGGGAGGTGTTCGGGGCGCCTTACACCGGGGTCATCCCGGATGGCGCCTATCGCAGATTCTGGTGGATCCGGAATGCCGACCGAGGCGATATCTGTGCTCGCGGTGTGTTCGGGCAACTGATCTACGCGGACCCCGAGAGCGATTTCCTCGCGGTCAAGCTCTCGACTTGGCCTGACTATGTCATTCCTTCGCTGACCCGAGACACGTTTCGCGCCATCGATGCAATCCACACCGCATCAAGCCGGATTCAGAGAGGCGAGTTGCCGGATCGGTGACGAATTCGAACGAGGGCCTGGATATCGGAGACAACCAGATGGCAACCGCTGACCTGATCATCATCAATGGCGCTGTCCTGACAATGGACCCGCTTCGACCAAAGGCAGAGGCAGTGGCGATTGGCGACGGGCGCATCATCGCCATCGGCTCCGCCGCCGATGTGACGCGGCTGGCAGGGGGTTCAACACGGACCATCGATGCCCATGCGGGAACCGTGCTGCCCGGCTTCATCGAAAGCCACATGCATCTGTTTGCCGGCGGCGCCGAGCTGGAGAACCTGCAGCTTGACGGATGCACAGACCCGGATCTGCTTGCCAGGCAACTGACTGCCTTTGCCGCTGACCGGCCGGATACGCCGCTTCTCGTTGGGCAAGGGCCTGATTACGGGATCTTCGGTGACAAAGCGCCGCGGCTGGTCCTCGATGCTATCCTGCCAGATCGGCCCGTCGCACTGATGGCGCATGACCACCATACGGTTTGGGCGAACACTTCCGCTCTTGAAGCCGCAGGGTTGCTGCATGGGCGTGACACGCCCGACGGGCATGAGGTGGTGATGGGCGACGACGGGCTGGCCACGGGCACTTTGCTGGAACCGGAAGCCTACAGTCCGGTGTTGCGTCTTGGCGGCCAGGAACGGACCATGCTGGGTTTGGCCACCGGCAGAGAGCCGGATCCTGAACCCTCCGCTGCCGAGCGCGCCGCCGACATGGCCCATCTCAGGCGCGGGCTGGCGCATGCGGCAAGGCACGGGATCACCTCCATCGTCAATATGGACGGCAACATCTACACACTGGAATTGCTTGAGGCCTTGCGCACGCAAGGTGAGCTGACCGCCCGGGTGCGGGTGCCCTTCCACTTCGTGCCGGATATGAAACCTGAGGATCTGCAAACCGCCCTTGTCATGCGACAGCGTTGGTCGGACGAATGGCTGTCATCGGGATTTGTAAAACTTTTCATGGACGGTGTGATCGACAGCCGCACCGCCTTCATGAAACGAGACTATCCCGGTCAGCCGGGATATCGCGCGCATGGGCGTTTTGCGGCAGACCGGTTTGCATATCTGGCGACGCGGATAGACGCCATGGGGCTGCAGATCGCGGTACATGCGATCGGCGATGCTGCGGTGGCCCGTGTTCTCGACGGGTACCAGGAGGCGCGTGCGGCCAATGGTCCGTCAGGTCTGCGCCATCGTATCGAACATATGGAACTGGTCGATGACGCGGACTTCGCCCGTATTGCCGAACTTGACGTGATCGCCTCCGTTCAGCCGCCACATGCGCCAGGTGGCAGCGGGCTTCCGCTTGAACCCACACTGACGAACATCGGCCGCGGCCGATGGCAAGACGCGTTTGCCTGGCAGAAGATTGCCGCGACCGGAGCCGCGATAGCGCTGGCCTCGGATTGGCCGGTGTCAGACATCTCGATACTCAAGGGCATTCATGCCGCCGTGACACGGCGCGCATGGGCGCCCGATGTGCCGGACCATCGCTTCACACTTACCGATGCGCTCAAGGGTTACACAATCGGTGGCGCCTATGCGGAGCGGAGCGAGAGCTACAAGGGCTCGCTGGAGGCCGGCAAAGTGGCGGATCTGGTGGTGCTTGACCGGGATATCATGGCCATCCAAGACAATGATGAGATCGGAGACATCAATGTGATGACCACCATCTGCGGCGGGCATATCGTATTCAACGTCTACGAATAGCGATCAACAGCGACCAAAACTCAATCAAAGTTTTTGCCCCGCTCATTAAGCACGCGTGTCTATTCCGGCGGCAGAAGGGGGATCAAAGCGCGCAGTCGCTATGCGCAGCAACAGCTAAGTATACGCTGGTGTTACGTATCGAAAGTGTCGGAAACCCGTAACATCAGCCTTGACTTGGTCTATTTGTGACATCGTAGACTCCGGTCTAGAAGCTGGAGTTACAAATGGCACGCATCGGATATGCCGCTACATCATCGTCCCGCCGCCCGGCAGTCGTTTGCAAAGCAAACGATGAGAGGGGGAAGTTTTGCACAAACATGCGGGCCGAGGACGTGACAGACACCATTGAGCTGGCGCTTCAGGCATCGGGCTGCGACCAGGCCGTCGTGCGCCACAAACCGCGCCTGCTCAGTGATAATGGGTCCTGTTACATCTCGGGCGACCTGGCCGAATGGCTGGAAGACAAGAAGATGGACCACGTTCGTGGAGCCCCGTTCCACCCGCAAACCCAGGGAAAAATCGAACGATGGCATCAGACGATGAAGAACCGGGTTCTGCTGGAAAACTACTATCTACCCGGCGACCTTGAACGCCAGATCGGTGCCTTCGTCGACCATTACAACAACAGGCGCTACCACGAGAGCCTGAACAACGTCACACCCGCCGACGTCTATTTTGGACGCGACAAAGCCATCTTGAGAGAAAGGAAGAAGATCAAGAAGCTGACAATCCGCCAACGCCGCTTGCAACATCAAAAACAAGCGGCATAATCAGTCACACAAACGAACCAGAGCCTCCAATACTCAAGCCGCTCTGATGTCCCATTTTATATGACGACGGACAGGTGACAATCATCCCTAACCCAGACTATCCGCTTCATTATTCAATAACAGGAAGAGCGGCGCACTTTACCGCAGCGGCAGAGAATGGGCCCGGCTTCGGCTGACGTGATCGTATCGGTACCTAATTTACCGTGCTGCTTCGATCTTTCGTGACGACAGAAAGGTGGAATAGATGATCGAGATCAACAGGATCAAATCGATTGCGAGGATAACGGCACAAATTGGTCTCTCGATAAAGATCTGCAAGCCATCATGAGAAAGGAGCAGTGACCGCCGGAGATTGCTCTCCATGACTCCGCCCAGGATCATGCCGATGATCAGTGGCGCCAGCGGATAACCGGCCCGCCGCATGACATAGCCGATTACGCCGTAAGCAAACATGGCCCAGAGATCGAATGTTGAATTCTGCAGCGAGTATGTACCCAGCGTCGACAAAATCAGCACAGCCGGCAACAGCCAGGCTTTCGGCACTTTCAACACCGTTCCGAAAATTGGCGCCAGCAATGTCCCGAGCACCAGAAGTACCAGATTTCCCATGAGATAGGCTACAAAGATGCCGCCGGCGACATCGGGATGGTCTCTGAACAGGTCCGGGCCGGGAAAAAATCCGAGGAGGATCAGGGCGCCCATCAATACGGCGGTGGATGCGTCACCGGGTATACCCAGCGATAGCGTGGGAATCAGGGCGCCGCCGCAGCAGCCATTGTTGGCTGCTTCCGTCGCCACCACTCCACCCTCGGCACCTTCACCATACACCTCGCCGGGCCGTGCAAGCTTCTTGGCGGCAGCATAGGAAATGAACGCGCTGACATCGCCTCCGGCGCCGGGGATGGCGCCAAAAAACGTACCAATCAGCGACGAACGAATCAGGTTAACCTTGTGGCGCAACAGCAATCCCAAGGCAGCAAAGGAGATCCGCAGTCGCTGTACGTTCGGCTTGACGAGATAGCCTCCCGATTCGACCTGAAAAAAGATTTCCGACAGCGCGAAGAGTCCGACAACCACAGCTACGAGATGAGGACCGCTGGAGAGCTTGAAATTGTCAAAGGTGAAACGGTAGGCATTGGTGAACTCGTCGGTTCCGATCATCGACAGAAAAAGACCGAAGCCGCCCATCAACAGCCCCTTCAGCGCCGAGCCCTCTGATACCAAGGCGATGGTCAGAACTCCGAGCACCGCCATGGCGAAATACTCAGGTGGTGCAAACCGCAAAGCAAACTTGGCCAGTAGCGGCGAGAGAAACACAAGTACCAGCCCCCCGATGAGGCCCCCGACAGCCGAAGAAGTCATGGCGAGGCCCACCGCGTCCTGGGCTCTTCCTTTTTGCGCCATCGGGAAACCGTCAAACAGCGTCGCCGCCGCCAGTGGAGTGCCCGGTATCCGCAGCAGGATCGCTGAAATCGAACCGCCGGCGGAACCGCCTATATAAATCGCAATCAACATTACAATAGCCGGGATTGTTGGCAGGTGAAAGGCCAGCGGCAAGAGAAGCACGATGCCCATCAATGGCCCCAGACCGGGCAATACGCCGATGACCAGCCCGCCAAAAACGCCGAGAACTGTCAGCAATACGGACTCGACGTTGAAAAACAGCGGAAAACCTTCGCGGAGGAGCTCGAACATGGTTGCCTTCAGTTGAAGATTGTGAGGTTGAACACGCCGACGGGTAGAACGACGTTGAGCAAGCCTTCGAAAACAAACGAAGCACCCAGCCAGAGAACGAGGCCCCCGATGAAAGACGGAACCGGGCGCACGCCCATGGCCCACATCATACCAACACACAGTGGCGGGGTGGCGAGGTGAAATCCCGAATAGGGAAGCGCAATGAGATAGATGACGAAGATCGTTGTGAAAGACAGCGCCAACGAGGTGCCGCCTTCCCGCAAGAATGGCGAGTGGTGGCTCACCCGGCCAAGAACGAGCCGGACACCCTGAACTGCGACCACGACAGACATCAGGGATGCGATCACGCTTGGGTAGAAGGCGGCATTGTCCAGAGGTCCACCGCTCGCCACGCCTTGTTCAGCCAGCGAAGTGGCTGATTGCCAAAAAATAAAAGCCGGAATCGAGGCAAAAAAGAGCCATGCGATCCAGTCGAATGCATAGTCACGTAAACGGAACATGGTTCCTCCCGCAAGCCAGCGGCGGCGCCTTTATCTCAGCGCCGCCGCTGCCGTTTGTTACTTCACAGACTTAAGCTTCTTCTTTTCCCAATCGATGGCATCGACACCGGATTTCAGATCGGCAGCCACCGGCCCGACGATGTCGTCATACTGATCCGGCGAATAGCCCAGCGGTACATAGCCCATGGCAAGCAGCTTCTGCTTGACGTCGTCGCGGTTGACGGCTTTTCCCATAGCCTCACGCAACTTGTCGATCACGTTCTCCGGCGTATCCTTGCGCACGAGCCACCAGTTCCAGCCCATTGGAGCCAGCCCCTTCATGCCCAGTTCGATGCCGAAATCTTGGACCCGAGGTGCTCCACCATAGATTCTTGATGCAGCTTCAAGTTCGGAAAGAACCGCAAGCACGCGGACCTCCTCCTTGTTGGTGTTGTAAACGCCCGGATTGATGACGACGAAGTCGAGTATCCCACCGCGCAGATCTTTCACTGCGTTGTCGATTTCCGGATAGGGTACGACCTGCGCAACGACATCCGAGCTCTGCATCACCTTCGCGGCAACCATGTGCGGCAGCGCGCCAACCGCTCCCGGTGAATAGCGAAGCTTGCCGGGATTGGCCTTCGCATAGCCCATAAGTGCCGGGAAATCTGCGAAACGATCATCATCCTTGCGCACGGCTATGGCAAAACTGTTCGAGGTCGCAGCCCAGAGCGGTGCGAAATCCTGGTAGCTCCAGTCAGCCTTGCCGAGCATGGGCTGCAGCACCAGGGGCGCGACATAGCCGTCAAATATCGTATAGCCATCGGCGGGCTTTTCCATCGCTGTGAGAAACGCCTTGGTGCCGCCGGCCCCAGGTGTCGAAACGACAGACATGTTCACCCCAAGCGCTTCGCCCATGGCATCGGCGATGATCTGGCTGGCCGACATCGTCGCGCCCGGCCCCCAGGGGTAGATATTCTCGATATTGCGCTCAGGAAATTCCGCGCGCGCGGCTCCCCCCGCCACCAGCAGCAAAGCCGTCGCCAGTCCCAGTATTTTCCTCATTATAACCTCCCTTTTTGTGAAGTGAATCCAAGTCGTACCAACGATAGACCTCCGCTGGCGTATCGTGCACGTGCAACTCGCGCACCATCTCCTCGTAGAGTCGCTTGCAAACCGCCGGCTCCTCAACCGGGTTCGTCTGCCGCGGATCGTTGACCAAGTCATAGAGCCGGGTCCCGATATCAGCGAAGCCGACGCCGTCATTGTTGGGCACCCGCTTTGCTTCCTTCAGCGCATCGATACCAAGCACAGGCACGCCCTTGGTGAAATTGAAAGGAGGCGCCAGCCTGGCCGTCTTCAACTCGTCGATCGTGAACGGCGCTGTCATGTGCGCCGGAGCCAACGTGTACTCGATCAGGCCTTCGCGGTATATGTCCGGCGGATAGTGATAGAGCACCCAGTCACCGTCGGTAACACCGATTGGACCGGAGAAGACGCCGAAAACAGCAGCTTGCCGTATTGCCGTGTCATCGGCGAGCATCGGCAAAAGGCTTCGTCCCGTCACTTCCTCCGGTATATCCAAGCCGAAAAGATCCAAAAACGTCGGCATAAGATCCATGGTCTGCGTTAGATGGCGGCGTCTTGTGCCTGCTTGATCCTGATGTTGGGGGTGATGGATGATCAGCGGTATATGCGAGACCTCCTCGTAATACGGCATTCGGCATTTACCCCACCATCCGTGCTCTGACAGCAGGAAGCCGTGGTCGGTGGAGAGCACGATGCAGGTGTCCTTCCACATGTCATGTTCATCGAGATAGTCGATCAGCTTGCCGAAGTACTCGTCGCACATGGCGACCAGCGCCGCGTAGTTGGCGCGAATTTCCGCGATTTCCTCTTCGCTTTCAACAACCCGTTCATAATGCGGCCAATCCAGAATGCCCCCCGCATGCCCCGTCTTGTAGGCAGCCTTGAAACGGTCCGGCGCATGGAAAGGCTCGTGCGGGTCGAAACACTCGAGCATCAGAAACCAGTCGTCTGCATCCCGGTTCCTGTCGAGGAAGTCGAAGCCGGAAGCGAAACAACGCGGTCCGGGAAAATCCGCTTCTTCGACGATTTCCTGGCGATTGATCGCGTGCTGCGTGCGCTTGTCGCGTTTCGACGTCTGATAATGCCGGTCATCGAATTTCGCCTTGATGCGCTCGATCGGCGGTTCGACCATCGCAATCCACGGATCGTATTCCTGGCCGCGGATGAAGTCGTAGCTCGAAAAACGCGTATGGAAGCCGTGTCCGCCATCCTCGAAATAATGCAGATGGTCGGAGATCATGTGCGAATAGACGCCGCTGTCCTTGAGAATCTGCACGAATGAATTGTCAAAGGGCTCCAGCGGGCCCCAGGATCGATGGGTGAAATTCAACCGTCCGGCGTGCATGTCGCGGCGCGCCGGCATGCAGGGCAATGAACCGACATAGTGGCGGTCGAATGTTACAGCCCGGGCCGCGAAACGATCAAAGTTAGGCGTTTTGACAGACTGGCCGCCATAGGCGCCCATGGCGCTGCGGTTCAGAGAGTCGAACAGGACAAAAATGGTACGCATGGTTCCTCCTGACGCCACTATGACGCGGCTTGCGGATAAACAATAATGAAATATACTGCAATGCCGATAGCTAAAGGTAATCACCATGCGACTGCTGGTCTCTCGTCATCTGGAGAACTTCCTCGCCCTGTATGACGCACGCAACATGCATCTCGCGGCCGAAAAAAAGGGCATCAGTCAGCCAGCACTGAGCAAGAGCCTCAGGGTACTTGAGGAGAGTCTTGGCGCTGCTTTGTTTGAGCGGACCCGTCACGGGCTGGAGCCGACAAATGCCGGCGAATTGCTGCATCGGCATGCCTGCGCAATAGATCAGGAGGCGCGGTTCGCGTCACTCGATATCAATGAGTATCAATCCACCTTGGGCGGCCGCATCAAGATCGGCGTCGGTCCGGTTCTCGCGGTCAGCACCTTTCCGCAGGCCCTGGCGGATTTTCATCAAAGCCTGCCCGGAATTGAAATTTCCGTCGAGACTGGAATTGCCAACTTTCTGTATGACGGTCTTTTGAATGCCGACTTTGATGTCATCGCCGCGGCCATCCCGGAAATAACACTGCCGGAAAATTTCACCGCCATGCCGCTATTTGCCACCAATATGGTCGTTATCTGCTGTAAGGACCACCCATTGATGGCTGCTCCCCATGTAAGCCGCGATCTGTTGGCAACATTCCGCCGCGTGGGTTTCGTTGAAGACAGAGAGTTCGAGAAGAAGGCCCGACGATTTCTCGGCGGCCTCTCGGATCAGCTACAGCCGATCCTTCAGACCACGTCGCTCACCATCATGTTTGGAATTCTTGCCGCCACGGACTACTACGCAATAGTCAGCGACCTGATCGTCCCGCGGGCCCGGCGCGAGGGGCTCGATGCATTTTCGCCCCTGGGCGGTCTGTGGCAGCTCAATATCGACCTCATGTGCAAGACGACTCTGGTCACGTCTCGCCCCCTCCAGATCCTGCGTCAAGCTATCGAAGAACACTCCAAGTTGAGCTAATATCTCAGACATTGCGATATGTTGAACCGGCATACTGAATAGCCCCTGGATTTGTAGACGCTTTCTTCCCTAAATTTGAGGCAAGGAGGCCATCATGAGCACAGCCAGTTCAGTGAGGATTTCAAACGCGATGCTGCTCATCAGATCGTTGAGCGCGGTTACGCAATACTCAACGCGCCTTCGGAAATTGACTGCAAAAACAGAAAACTTCCTCCACGAGACAGGAAACGCCGATGGAAACCACAACAATTGAATCTCGCAGTGACTTTGCCCAATGGGCTATCGAACGCGCCGGTGCAATTGTTGCTGACCAAGCAAGCGATCTGGCCGTCGCCGCCCGCAATTGCAACGATGAAGAAATCGCCAGAACTGCAAATGCGCTCGGCAAAGCGATTTCCGAAGCGCTGATTGAGGTTTTCGACGGGCTGGTCCCGGACGAGTAGGTAGCTTCGAGTGTTGGAAAGCACGAGGTCGTTCTCTTCTATTGAATAGTCCGTATGCTGGCTGACAGAGATCGCTGGCAACGGCGTTTCGCCGAGCTCGACCCGGAAGACCGCGACATCTAACTCGTCCGGACCGAAATAGGGTCCGTCGATCACCCGGAGCCGCCGTGGCGCAGCGGCCTTGCCGCCGGCTTCTTCCGTGAGGTGCGCCGACTTCGTCGTAGCGATCTCCTTGATAGCCACGCCATCGATCACGTGCCGGGCGGTAACGAAGATCCCATCGCCAATATGGAACGCCGTGCCGATTCCCTCGTCTCCCTTGGCGTCGAGGATGGCGACGAACGCAACAGCCCCTGCCGCGCGCGCATAAGTCTCCTGAATAGCACTCTTCTCAACCATCTAAAGACATCACTTTCCGACGGCCTCGAATAACACCTAGCGTTGATAGGCCATCTCGTTGACGAAGTCTGCCTGATGTTCCCTAGGTCGCGCGGATGGCAGCATATTGAAGACCTAATCCAAGAGCAGCCATTCCGCTCCCGGCCCCCTTCCGGACATCACGCATTTCCCTTCAGAATTCGATAGACCTGCATCCGCGAACAATCCAAGCTCCGCGCGATAGCGGATGGCTTTTCGCCACTACCTGCCAACCGCAGGACTTCATCCCGATCAATCCGCTGTTTGCCGCCCTTGTACCTGCCAAGCGACTTGGCGCGCTCGATACCTT
>Ga0163215_101493_pt1 | contig 13017 bp, 13 predicted proteins | sample SynspAceP_FD_185934 | JGI IMG/M metagenome (GOLD analysis project Ga0163215, IMG submission 185934) | Saline lake microbial communities from Ace Lake in Antarctica - Synechococcus sp. Ace-P (Hybrid Assembly) | ecosystem: Environmental > Aquatic > Non-marine Saline and Alkaline > Saline | place... | reverse complement strand
TGGTCCGATCTGGCGCTGTCCGACCACGAACGCAAGCTGAACGCGCGAGGGCGACAAAGTGCGGTTGCTCTGGGTGATTGGCTGAGTAGGTTACCACTGCACCCCGATCACGTGCTGTGCTCGGACGCTGCCCGCACCCGTGAGACACTGTCGCTGCTTGCGTTAGGCGACGTGGATACCTCTAAGCTCAGCAGTCTCTATCTGGCCGAACCCGGTGTGATGGAGGCTGCGTTGTACAAGCGGGACGAGAACTGTGTTCTGATGATCGCGCACAACCCCGGCTGTGCGATGCTCGCCAATATGCTGCTGGCGGAGACACCAGACCATCCTTCCTTCCAGAGCTTTCCAACCGGCGCCACGCTGGTTGCCGATTTCGATATCGACTCGTGGCGGAATCTGCGACGGGGAACAGGCACCGCAGTACATTTCATCGTACCACGCGATCTGACGGAATAAGGGCGGAGGTTTCCCCCCGCCCGTTTCGTATTAGAACTTTTGCTAAACTCAATGACCCAGAATCTGGCTCAGGAACAGTTGCGTGCGCGGGCTTTGGGGGTTGTTGAAGAAGGCTTCCGGCTCGTTCTGCTCGACGATCTGACCCTGGTCCATAAAAATCACGCGGTTTGCCACCTGACGGGCAAAGCCCATCTCGTGGGTTACGCAGAGCATGGTCATGCCTTCCTCGGCAAGCTCGATCATTGTATCCAGAACTTCCTTGATCATCTCGGGGTCCAGCGCCGACGTCGGCTCATCAAACAGCATGATGCGCGGGCGCATGCACAACGACCGCGCGATAGCGACCCGCTGCTGCTGACCACCGGAGAGTTGGCCGGGGTATTTACTCGCCTGATCAGGAATTTTAACCTTCTCAAGGAAATGCATCGCGATTTCCTCGGCTTCTTTCTTGGGTGTCTTGCGTACCCAGATCGGCGCCAACGTACAGTTTTCGAGGATCGTCAGATGCGGGAACAGGTTGAAATGCTGAAAGCACATCCCAACTTCTGAACGGATCTTGTCGATGTTCTTGAGGTCAGAGGACAGCAACGTGCCATCCACCTCGATCGTGCCCTTCTGGTGCTCTTCCAGCGCATTGATACAGCGGATCAATGTCGATTTACCCGAGCCAGAAGGCCCGCAAATTACAATCCGCTCGCCCCGATGAACCGTCAGGTCAATGTCACGGAGCACATGGAATGTGCCGTACCATTTGTTCATCTGTCGGATCGAAATCGCGACCTCGTCAGATACGTTCATTTTTGCTGCTTCAGCCATGCTCCGGCCTCCTTAACGATGATCAGTCGCAAGACGGCGTTCCAGCCACTGCGAGTATTGTGAAATTCCGTAACAAACGACGAAGAACAGAAGGGCGGCAAAGCCGAAAAGCTCCCAATATACCCCGTTCCAGTCGGTCGAGGCGAGGATAGGACCACGGATCATACCGACCATGTCAAACATCGAGATCACGGACACCAATGTGGTGTCCTTGAAGAGACCAACCGCGATGTTGACGATGCCGGGAATTGAGATTTTCAGCGCTTGCGGCAGGATGATCAAACGCATCGCTTGCGCATAATCCAGCCCCAGACTGTCTGCCGCCTCGTACTGGCCCTTCGGCAGAGCCGCCAGACCGCCACGGATCACCTCGGCGATGTAGGCCGAAGAGAACATGGTGATCATGATGACCACGCGCAGGAAAAGGTCCACAGTGGCCTCGGGCGGGAGGAAATACGCCAGCATCACACTCGCGACAAACAGCAACGTGATCAATGGCACACCACGGATAAACTCGATGAAGACAACACATATCCATTTTATCAGCGGCATGGAGCTCTGACGTCCCAACGCAAGTGCTATACCCAGAGGGATTGACAGCGACACACAGGTGAGACCCAGCATCAGGTTGAGCATGAACCCCCCGAGATCACGTGAGGGAACAGCCTCGAGCCATGGCGTTTCCGGTGAAATGGCATCCACCACAAAACCGCCAATGTACCATGTGACCATCGCCGCAGCGACACCTCCAAAAAAGCCAAGTGCAAAGTTCTGCGCAACAAATCGGGCATAGACAAAATAGGCAACGACGAAACCTGCCAAGGCCAGCAAAGGTACCCAGACTGTACCGCCCCAAATCAGCCAGTAGGCGATGAAGGGAAAGAGGCCGGTAAAGATCAACAGTTTGCGCGGCAGGTCGAAGAATAGCACAGGTGCAAGCGCGAAAAACATTAGAACAAGCGCTAGTGTAGGACGCCAATAGAACTCAGCAGGATATTTGAACCCGAACAGCAACTGGTTCCATCGATCACTGATCACCGAAAAACAGGCGGCCGATTTGCCCTGGAGCACTTCGCGGCATTCAGACAGCGAAGACGTGGTCCAGACGCCGCCCCAAATCCAGGGCAGGATCGAGCTCAGCACAAAATAGAGTACGTAGGCGGCCACGATGGTCAGCAGGCCGTTTTGCCAAGTCGCAAAGAGGTTATCGCGCAACCATTTTACCGGGCCTGCCGCACTCAATGGAGCAGGTTGTTGCGGGATTTCTGTTGTGCGGACAAAAGCGATAGAGTGTTCATGCGTGTCTGACATCTCAGCGCTCCTTCAGCTTCATGGAGTTGTTATAGACGTTCATCACGGCGGAAATCGTGAGCGAGATCACAAGATAAAACAGCATCAGCAGGATCACACATTCAATCGCGCGCCCCGTTTGGTTGAGCGTAATGCCCCCCAGCGTAGCAGTGATGTCCGCGTACCCCACCGCAATCGCCAGGGAGGAGTTCTTGGTGATGTTGAGATATTGCGAAATCAGCGGCGGTATGATGACACGCAAGGCTTGCGGCAGGACCACCAGGCTCATGATGCGTTTGGGGCGGATACCCAGCGCCGCGGCGGCTTCGGTCTGGCCCTTGGAGACAGCCAGAATACCCGCACGCACGTTTTCGGCAATAAAGGCACCGGTATAGATCGACAGCGCAAACCATAGCGCGATCAACGGTGCACCGATCTGGATCCCCCCCTGAAGGTTGAAGCGGTTCGCAAGCGGGTCAGGCATGTCCCAGGACAAGCCAAACACCAGCGAAAATAGAACCAGCGGCAAAATCCAGATCGCCAGATTGATGAACAGCGTATTGGGCCGCACACCAGTTGCTTCTTGTTTGCGGTTGGCGTTACGCGTGACCATGCGCGCACCAAAGAAAGAGGCGATCAGCACGCCGATGATCATTAGCCAGTTCAACGGGCTACCTTCGCCGCCCCCAAACCCGTTGGTAAAAAACGGAGCAGGCATATAGACGCCACGGTTGGTAAAGGCGAAGACACCGCCCAACATGCCGCGTTGCGGGTCTTCGCCCAGATAGGCACGTGCCCCCGGCATGACTGCTGTCATGATTGTGAAAATGATGATGATCCAGATAAGGACCGGAATATTGCGAAAAATCTCGACGTAACCGGCCATGATCTTGCGCACGAGCCAGTTGTTGGAGAGGCGCAGAACGCCTGCAAACACGCCAAAGAAGGTCGCCGTAATACAGGCCAGAAATGCGACCAGCAGCGTATTGATAATGCCGACGAGGGCCGCACGCAAATTGGAGGACTGGCTGTTGTAGTCGATCAGCGTTTGGTTGATATCATAGCCCGCCGGACTGCTCAGGAACGAAAAAGAGATATTCAGACCGGCCGCCCGAAGGTTCGCCATTAGGTTTGAGTAAAGATAGGCAAAAGCAAGCGCCAGCAGGATCGCAGCGATGACCTGTAATGTCATCGACCTATACCGCGTGTCGTTCAACAGCATAGACAGCCGGAACGAGCCCTGTGGTGGGTCCGTGAGTGTCGACATTTTATGTATCCCCGTAGTCCCGGTCTGTTTTTGTGCGTCTTTTGACGTCACTGCCGGATCATTATTTTGGTCGTTTGGTCTTATAAGTCAAAGGGCGCGGAATGTTCCGCGCCCTTTGTTGTTTTCGTTTAACGGAACGGTGGGCTGTAGAGCAGGCCGCCATCGGTCCACTGGGCGTTCAGACCACGCGCCAGACCGATTGGTGTCTCTTCACCAATGTTCTTGGCGAAAATTTCGCCATAGTTGCCTTGCGACTCGATTGCGCGCTTGGCCCATTCAGCATCCAGACCGATCATCGCACCCAGATCACCTTCGGTGCCCAGCAGGCGGGCAACTTCGGGGTTGTTTGTGGATGCCGCCATTTCGTTGACGTTGGCCGAGGACACACCTAGCTCTTCCGCTGCGATCAATGCGTTCAGGGTCCACATCACGATATCGCCCCAATCGTTGTCACCGTGACGGACCACCGGGCCGAGTGGCTCTTTCGAAATGATTTCGGGCAGCAGCATGTGCTCGCCTGGGTTCTCAAAGGTCGCGCGTGTGGACGCCAGACCCGAAGCATCGGTTGTGTATGTGTCACACGCTCCGGCGAGGTACTGCTGTGTACCTTCCGCGTTTGTCTCGATCGGCACGGGCTCGTAGCTGATGTTGTTGGCGCGGAAGAAATCGGCCAAGTTCAGCTCAGTTGTGGTACCTGTTTGGATGCAAACCGTTGCACCATCGAGATCTTTTGCGGAGGATACGCCGAGAGCCTTGGGAACGAGGAAGCCTTGGCCGTCATAGTAGTTCACGCCGACGAAATCGAATTTGAGGTCGGTGTCACGGGAGAATGTCCATGTGGTGTTACGCGCCAACATGTCGATTTCACCGGAAGACAGCGCCGTAAAGCGTGTTTTACCTGTCGTAGGTACGAACTCTACGGCAGTTGCGTCGCCCAGAACAGCAGCCGCAACAGCGCGGCAAACAGCCACGTCAAAGCCCATCCATTCGCCATTCGCATCCGGTGCGGCAAAGCCAACGAGACCGGTCGTCACGCCGCAGTTCAGCGTGCCGCGCGCCTTGACATCATCCAGCGTAGCCGCGCCCGCTGCACCAGCAGACAGACCGGCAATCGTCAGTGCGCCAAGAATAATTGATTTTTTCATTGTTACCTCTTCCTGATTTTCCGCCACTTTACGGGCAGATACGCCGACGTTTTTCACGTCGGTGGTGATACCTTGCAGGTCAGACCTGCGCAGTGATCAGGAGTTTGGGCGGATTCCCGCACGAAGGTCAAGAGCAGAGCGATCAAAAACCGGTCACAATGTTAGCCCTACCGTTGGGAATTGCTTATTTTTCAGTCACTATGCCTGAGCAAGATCAAACATACGTTTCGCGTGCACAAAGGCATTTCTTTTGATCCGCGCAACGGCCGTGGCCTCCTCATCCTCACCCCATTGCTGCTCCTGCCAAATCTCGTCCAGACGCGAAATTTCCCAGACCTCGTCTGCGGGACGCGCGCCCAAAGCTGCGGCAAATCCGAGTACCAACGAGCCTGACATCGCCACCAGATCATGGAAGGCTGCAAGTTCAAATGCATTCAGCGCATGAGTGCGCTGATGAAGGGTCGCAACAGCATCTGGAGCCTGCGGGACATGCATCACGCCAGTGCGCGGCAACAAACGCGCGCCGAGTTCTTGCTCCGCCCAGTCCAGCATCGGGTCCCAATGCGCCGCCTGCCGCGCCGCCAGTTCCTCCGGGGCATCCGCACGGTAGCACAACAAATCGCTATCGCCATAGGCAGCCAGCATGTCCGCAACTTCCGCATGCTGGACAGCCACCTTGTCAATCGCGGCATTGGCAGTTTTGGTGACGGGCATAGTGTGAGGTTTGATCAGCTCTTGCTGCGCGTCCCATTCCACCGCAATTGCCTCGGCCATGGCATGGGTAGGCACCAGAAGCGCCTGTTTTGCAGGGGTTTTCACCGGCCTCCCATCCAACTCGACTGCAAAGCCACCGGCCTTCGGCACCACAGAGGCAGCTTTCCAGAATCGTTTCGCTTTCCACTCGCTCATCACTCACCCCTTCCAGATTGTGTCTAGCAGCGCGGGCAGCGCGTCAAAGCTCTTGATCATGTGCCGCGCGGCCGATAGCCGGTCAGGTCTGTGATAGCCCCAGCTGACCCCGATGCCAGTGATGTTTGCGGCCTGCGCCATTTCCATATCATAACTCGTATCGCCCAGCATCACCGCTTGAGCCGCCTCCACGCCCGTGTCGTGCAGCGCCTGCAACAGCATCGACGGATGCGGCTTGGAGGGATGAAAGTCTGCAACTTGCTGGGTCAGGAACATACCCTCCAGCCCGTGCGCCTCTATCAGCTTGTCCAGTCCGCGCCGAGATTTACCCGTGGCCACGCCCAGCAATACGTCCGGCATGGCATGCAATGCCTCAAGCGCCTCGCGCGCCCCCGGGTAAAAGGGCGAGGACACAGCGCCGGTGTTCTCAGCGCGCAAGTCCATATAGGCGTCCTTGTATCCCTGAACCAACCGCGCAAGCGTTCCTGTGTCTGCCTCCGGTGCAAGCCGAGGCATCAGCACGTCAAGGGACAGCCCTACAACGCCCAGCGTTTGCGCGCGGTCAGGCGCAGGCAGCCCCTGCCCCTCAAATGCCAACCTCATCGCGCCAAGAATGTCTGCCTGACTGTCCACAAGCGTGCCATCGACATCGAACACCACTAGCCGCAAGGGCGAGTCACTCATCCCCAGTCTTCCCCGAACGGATCATCAGGTGCAAACTTCGTGTGCCATGCAAAAGTGTCCCATGTGCGCTGCATGTGGTCAGGGATCGGCGCCACCAGATTAAGCATCGCCTTGGTTGTAGGATGCTGGATGGTCAGGCTGCGCGCATGCAGGTGAAGCTTCTTGGAAATATCCCCGCCCAATTGTGCGCCCCAGCCATCACCCATGTTTTCCTGGCCCGAGCCGCCGTACTTTCCGTCACCCACAATCGGATGGCCGATCTCGGCCATGTGCACACGCAGCTGGTGGGTCCGGCCCGTTACAGGGCTGAGCGCCATCCATGCAGTTCGCGTACCGGCTTGTTCCAGCACAGTATAATCCGTGGTGGCACGCTTCGCACCTTCAGTGGCCTCGATATCGCGTGGATGCACGGCGACCATCTTCTCGCCCTCACCGCGTGCACCGTGGCCGCCCTGTTTGACCAAGCCATACTTGATTGTGCCGTTGCGCGGATGCGGCACACCGGCGACGGCGGCCCAGTAGATCTTGCGCGTCTCCCGGTGGCGGAAATTGGCGGTCAGCGCCTTTGCGGCCTCGCGCGTGCGCGCCAGAACCAGAACGCCCGAGGTGTCTTTGTCCAAGCGGTGTACCAAGCGCGGCTTTTCGTCCAGATCAAACATCAGCGCCTCCGAGAGCGCATCCACATGCCGCTCACCCTGCCCCGATCCGCCCTGCACCGGTAGGCCGGGCGGCTTGTTCAGAGCGATCACATGATCATCGCGGTAAATCACACAGGCGCGGATCATCTTTGCCTCTGCGTCGGTCACGGTGGTGCGTTTGGGTGGCGGCGGAGCCTCGCCCTCTGGCAGCGGCGGGATGCGGATCTGCTGCCCCACCTCAATCCGGGTTGAGCCCTTCACGCGCCCACCATCCACACGGATCTCCCCCTTGCGGCACATCTTTTCGATGCGGCCCTGAGGTATCTGTGGAAACATCTGCTTGAACCAGCGGTCCAAACGCTGGTCCCCCTGACCTTCTTCGACGGTAAGTGTCTGTACTCGGCTCATGCGAATATCCCTCTGGCAATCCATAGCCCCAACATCAGCCCCCCGATGGACAGCCCCACCGACAGCGCCACATAAGCGCCTGCCGCGGCGATCTGCCCCCGCTCCATCAGCGTCACCGCCTCCAGCGAAAACGCCGAAAACGTGGTGAAACCGCCGAGCACTCCCGTCATCACAAACGGGCCGAAATGCGTCAGCCCCTTATTGGCGGCGGCAACGACAAAGACACCCATCAGGACGGACCCCACGATGTTGACCGTAAGAACAGCCAGCGGGAAGTCCATAGGACCTGTCAGGCGCATCAAGCCGACACCTACCAGATAACGGCAGGCGGCACCAATGGCCCCGCCAAGGGCAACAAGGGAAACAGTTGAAATCATGCTGTCCAATCGCGCGCTCCGGCACCAGAGTCAACTATATGTCAAGTCTCGCGTTGTGCGCGCAACTTGGCGAAATACTCGAGCCGCTTCTTTAGATCCCGCTCGAACCCGCGCTCGACCGGTTGATAAAGCGCAGGACGCACCATCCCGTCCGGGAAATAGTTCTGGCCGGAAAACCCGTCCTCGGCATCATGGTCATAGGCGTAGCCCTTGCCATAGCCCTGATCCTTCATCATGCCCGTGGGCGCATTGAGGATATGCTTTGGCGGCGGCTCCGATCCGGTCGCCTTGGCAGCCTTGCGCGCGCCCTTGTAAGCCACGTAATTTGCGTTGCTTTTTGGCGCCAGCGCTAGATATATCACCGCCTGCGACAGCGCCAACTCTCCCTCGGGCGAGCCCAGCCGCTCATACGTATCCCAGCATTGCAGGCACACTGCCTGCGCCTGAGGATCGGCCAGCCCGATGTCCTCGACCGCCATTCGCACAATGCGCCGCGCCAGATAGCGCGGATCCTCGCCGCCCTCCAACATCCGTGCAAACCAATAAAGCGCCGCATCCGGGTCACTGCCGCGCACAGATTTATGCAAAGCCGAAATCAGGTTGTAATGCTCGTCACCACCCTTGTCATATTGCGCCGCACGCTTGCTCAGCCGTTTGCCCAAAGTTGCAGTGTCCAGCGGCGCATCTACCTTCCACGCACCAATCTGCTCGATCAGGTTCAGCAGAGCGCGCCCGTCCCCGTCCGCCATATCCAACAAAGCCTGCCGCGCGGCGGGCTCCAACGGCAAGCTAAACCCCAGTTCGGCCTCTGCCCGCGCAACCAACAGCGCTAAATCAGCGTCATCCAACCGCTCCAGCACCAGAACCTGAGCACGGCTCAACACAGCGCGGTTCAACTCAAAGCTTGGGTTTTCCGTAGTCGCCCCGACTAACAGGATCGTCCCGTCCTCCATGTGCGGCAGAAAGCCGTCCTGCTGGGCCTTGTTGAAACGGTGGACCTCATCAACAAACAGCAAAGTGCCCTGCCCGTTCTGCCGTCGGATTTTCGCAGCATCGAATACCTTACGCAATTCCGGCACACCGCTGAAAATTGCGCTGATCTGGACAAAATGCAGATCCGTCTCATCCGCCAGCAGCCGCGCGATCGTGGTTTTACCCACTCCCGGCGGCCCCCAGAAGATCAGAGAGCCAAGCGCGCCACCCTCCAGCATCACCGTCAGTGGCCCTTCTGGCCCAAGAATCTGGCGCTGCCCGATCACATCTCCCAGCGTTTTGGGCCGCAACCGGTCAGCGAGGGGACGATGCCCACTGTCTGCAACCGGTGGCGCGCCAAACAGATCGGCCATAGCCTATCCCCTGAACCGCATCGTGATCCGCTGCGCACCACGCAATACGGTCAACTCGACTTCACGTACCTGCCCAGACAGTAAATCGGCAGCCGCTTCAGGATGCCTCAGCGCTACGCCGTTGATCGTCAGAATCACATCGCCCGTGCGCAATCCCGCCCGCGCGGCAAAGGCACCGGCATCCACGACCGCGACCCCTTCCACTTCCAGCGGCAGGTTCAGCTCGGCCAGAACGGCAGGATTGATCCGCGAGAGAGTGAGGCCCGGAAACGCGCTGCGTTCCGGCAGGGTCAACTGGTCCCGCGCAGGTACCTCCGGTGCTGCGATCAGCGCGACCTTAACTGTTTTCTCTGTACCCTGACTGCTAAAAGTCACTTCTGCCTGCTCATTGAGGCCGGTTGCGCTCATCCGGTAAACCATCTCGGCTGGCGTATTCACGGGTTGCTCCCCGACAGACAGGATCACATCGCCGACATCAAGGCCCGCTTCCAGAAACGGGCTGGCAGGATGCAGCCCCGAGATAATAATCCCCCCCGAGCGGTCAAAGCCAAGCGTTGCCGCCATGTCGGCGTCCAGTGACTGACCGCTGATACCAGCCCAGGGGCGGCTGAACTCTGTTCGCCCCTCTTGGGCCTGTGCAACAAAGGCCGCAACCAGATCAGCAGGAATCGCGAAACCGATCCCGTTCGAACCGCCCGAACGCGACAGGATAGACGTGTTGATCCCGATCAGCCGTCCCGCAATATCCACAAGCGCACCGCCAGAGTTGCCGGGGTTAATCGGTGCGTCGGTCTGGATGAAGTACCCACGCCCGCTCCCACCCGAATTACCCGACCGCGCCAGCCCCGATACGATACCACTGCTCACCGTTTGACCCACACCAAACGGGTTGCCAATCGCCAAGGCCAGTTCACCAACCTCGACACTGTCACTGCGCCGCAATTCCAGAAAAGGCAGCGCGTCGGGCGCATCGATCTTGAGGATTGCAAGATCGCTCTCCTGATCCCCCAGCAACACCCGCGCAGAAAACTCGCGCCTGTCATTCAGCACAACGCGGATATCCGTTGCCATGCCAACAACGTGGAAATTGCTAACTACAATCCCGTCATCCGACAGGATCACACCCGACCCCAGCGAGTTCTGGACACGCGGCTTACGATCAGCCAACGGGTCACGAAAGAACCGTTCAAAAAAAGGGTCGGACTGCAAGGGCGTCAGACGCGGCTCACTCACCGTTCTGGCATAAATGTTCACCACAGCGGGGGCAGCCTGCTTCACAACGGGCACAAAACTCAACTGCATCTCGGCAGCAGTTTGCGGAACCTGTTGCGCAGACAGCGGCGCTGCAACGAGGGCGAGGATCAAGACAAAATACTTCATCCACCAGATATGCGCAGGCCGCGCACCGCTTGCAACCGCTCTATTTCTTTTGGCTACAAATATCCAAGCACACCCTCAAATGCAAAAAGCCCCGCCAGATGGCAGGGCCTTGCGTCTCACCAAGCGGCGAAATCCTATTCTTCTGCAGCTTCCATCGCTGCAACGCGGGCTTTGTCGGCCGCACCTTTGGCGTCACGATCACGGTCCACAAATTCGATGATCGCCATCGGCGCCATATCACCGTAGCGGAAGCCCGCTTTCAGCACGCGCACATAACCACCTTGGCGGTCTTTGTAACGGGGGCCGAGAATGTCGAACAGTTTTGTGACGTACTGGTCTTCTTTCAGGCGCGCGCGGGCCTGACGACGGGCGTGCAGGTCGCCGCGTTTCGCCAGCGTGATCATCTTTTCGATAATCGGGCGCAGTTCTTTTGCTTTTGGCAGGGTTGTCTTGATCTGCTCATGCTCGATCAGCGAGCCTGCCATGTTGGCCCAGAGCGCCTTACGGTGCTCATGTGTGCGGTTCAGACGGCGGTATCCACGTGCGTGACGCATTGTAAGTCTCCAATAGATGTGCCCTCTACGGGCGGTTTTGCTTTGTCTGGCTGGCGTGCGTAGCGCCAACTCTCCTTGGGGCGGTATGCCCGGTTTTCAGGGGGTGCAAACTGTACACCCCCTGTACACCGTCCGTACACCGGACGAATGCAATTTGGCTTTAGAAGTTGTCTTCGAACTTCTTGGCCAGATCTTCGATGTTGTCCGGTGGCCAGTCCTCGACGTCCATGCCAAGGTGCAGACCCATGCCCGACAGCACTTCCTTGATCTCGTTCAAGGATTTGCGGCCGAAGTTCGGGGTGCGCAGCATTTCGGCTTCGGTCTTCTGGATCAGATCGCCAATATATACGATATTGTCGTTCTTGAGGCAGTTGGCCGAACGCACAGACAGTTCCAGCTCGTCCACTTTCTTGAGCAGAAGCGGGTTGAACTCAAGACCGTCATCATCGTCCTGACGGGACGCGGACTCTGGCTCGTCGAAGTTGACGAAAATGCCCAGCTGGTCCTGAAGGATACGAGCAGCAAAAGCCACCGCATCGTCAGGTGTCAGGGAGCCGTCGGTTTCGACTTTCATGGTCAGCTTGTCATAGTCCAGAACCTGACCTTCGCGGGTTGGCTGGACGTCGTAGCTGACTTTTTTCACAGGGCTGTAGATCGCGTCGATCGGGATCAGACCGATGGGCGCGTCCTCGGGCTTGTTCTTGTCCGCAGCGACATAGCCTTTGCCGGTGTTGACCATCAACTCCATGTAGATGTCCGCACCCTCATCGAGGTGGCAGATCACATGATCGCGGTTCAGAATTTCGATGCCGGCAGATTCACTGATATCGCCAGCCGTCACAACACCGGGGCCCTTCGCGGAGATCGACAGACGCTTTGGTCCTTCGACTTCCATGCGGATGGACACACCTTTGAGGTTCAGGATGATGTCGGTTACGTCTTCACGCACACCGGCAACCGATGAAAACTCGTGCAAAACATTGTCAATTTGTACGGATGTGATCGCTGCACCTTGCAACGAGGACATCAGAACGCGGCGCAGCGCGTTACCCATTGTGAGACCGAAGCCGCGCTCGAGCGGTTCAGCAATCACTGTGGCCTGACGCGCAGGATCGTTGCCGGGTTTTACATCAAGCTGTGTCGGCTTAATCAATTCGGCCCAATTTTTGTGGATCATTAGTCCCTCCATTCCTGTTCGCGCCCGTATGTCCGACCGGGGCAAACTCCCGAGGTTTCAAAATTTGCGGGCAAGGTGCGCGCGGTAGAAAACCGTGAAGGGTCCGCGAAGATCGCGAACCCTGTGTAGAATATTGATCGCTTAAACGCGGCGGCGTTTCGGCGGGCGGCAACCGTTGTGTGCCATTGGTGTCACATCACGGATCGAGGTGATGTTGAAACCGGCAGCTGCCAGAGCGCGCAACGCGCTCTCACGACCCGAACCGGGGCCTTGCACTTCGACTTCCAGCGTCTTGACGCCGTGATCCTGTGCTTTCTTGCCTGCATCTTCGGCGGCCATCTGGGCGGCATAGGGTGTCGATTTACGCGACCCTTTGAAGCCCATCGTACCGGCAGAGGACCACGCGATTGCGTTGCCCTGAACGTCCGAGATGAGGATTTTTGTGTTGTTGAAAGAAGAATTCACATGCGCCACACCGGCTGCGATGTTCTTGGAGACCTTCTTTTTGGTGCGTTTTGCTTCGCGTGCCATTAGCTGAGCCCTCCCTTATTTCTTCTTGCCGGCATTGGC
>Ga0163215_101490_pt1 | contig 13055 bp, 15 predicted proteins | sample SynspAceP_FD_185934 | JGI IMG/M metagenome (GOLD analysis project Ga0163215, IMG submission 185934) | Saline lake microbial communities from Ace Lake in Antarctica - Synechococcus sp. Ace-P (Hybrid Assembly) | ecosystem: Environmental > Aquatic > Non-marine Saline and Alkaline > Saline | place... | reverse complement strand
CCCGTCCAGATCGACCCGAGCCTCCTGCGCAGCCCGCTCACCGCCAGCCTGCGCCGCGCCGTCGAGTATGTCGACAACGGCTTCGGGCCGGTCATGGTTGAGCCGTTGCGTGACCTGTTTGAGCGCAGTGAGGCGATCACTCTGAAGGCCCAAGGTCCCACCGCGAGATGGGCGCTTAGGCGCTGGCTCTGGTCCTTGCGCGGCCGCCAAGCCAGCTTCTGGCTGCCAAGCTGGGGGTGCGAGCTGCAGCTGCGCGCTGCGATGACATCGGGCTCGACGCAAATGCGCGTGGCTCCAGTCGCGCCGCTGGCTGCATACGTCGGACGCCCGATCATGATTGAGATGCCCGGCGCGCTGCGGTTCCGCTCCATCACCGCCGCCATGGAGGACGGCCTTGGGCATCGGCTGACGTTGTCGTCGAGCCTTGGTGAGACTGTCGCAATGGGCACGAAGGTGCATTTCTTGGCAGCGGTGCGGAGCAATGCCGACAGGGTCGAGATCAAGCATGCAGCGCTCGCAAGCGAAGTGACCTTGCCAGTCGTGGAGGTTGAAGGTTGAGGGGTGAGCGCGGTCGCAAACTGGACCTTGGTGCTTGGCGCAGCGGAGGGCCAGTTAGAGCTTGAAGTGACCGATGCTGCGCTATGCATATTTTGACACGAAGGGCGTAAACTGTTGAAAAACCCCGATTTTGTCCGAAATTCGAAAATAATTCTCCGCACAGCGCAACCATGATACTTCAGCGAGGGGCTCGGCAAAAAGAAGGCTTAAAGCGCTGTTGCGTTTCTTTGGAGCCATTCGGGGCAATCTTCTTTGAGTATTCGCAACGGTGTGCTTTTGGTGGGAATTTACGAAATCCTATTTCTGGATTTTTTCAACAGAATAGGCGAATTCTGTTGAAAAACTCTTGTTGATTAGATGCGCCGTGGCTGATTCAATTTACCTGTAGAGGCGGGAGATTGACGATGTTAGGACCGAAGCAAGAAGCACAAGGCGCGTTGTTTTACGAGTTCTCGCTTGATGATCATGTCCCACAAGATCACCTGTTGCGCTCGATTGATAGGTTCGTCGATCTAAGCGACATCCGCCAATACCTAGCGAACTTCTATAGCCACACTGGCCGCCCATCCATCGACCCAGAGCTGCTGATCCGCATGCTGCTGGTGGGTTATTGTTCTGGCATCCGGTCAGAGCGCCGCCTTTGTGAAGAGGTGCATTTGAACCTTGCGTATCGTTGGTTCTGTCGTCTCGATCTATCTGATCCAGTGCCGAACCATTCGACATTCTCCAAGAACCGGCATGGGCGCTTTCGGGAAAGCAAACTGCTGAGGCATCTGTTCGAGAAGACTGTTGCTCGGTGCATCGCGGATGGCTTGGTGAGTGGCCAGCGCCTTGCAGCTGATGCAAGCTTAATTGAGGCGGATGCGAACAAACAGAACTCCACGCCAAAGGAAGATTGGGATCATAGTGCCATCGATCCAAGTGATGCGCCGCGTGCCGTGAAGGAGTATCTGGATGTCTTGGACGACGCAGCTTTTGGCGCAGCATCTGAGGTTGAGCCGAAGTTCACGTCCCATTCTGATCCTGCAAGCCAATGGACGGCAGCCCGTAAAGGCCCTGCATTCTTCAGTTATTCGACCAACTATCTGATCGACACCGACCATAGCGTCATTGTGGATGTCGAAGGCACAAGATCGATCCGGCAGGCCGAAGTCGGCTCGGTGTGCACCATGTTGGATAGGATCAAGGATCTGCACGATATTGATCCAGAACGGCTCATCGCAGACGCTGCATATGGGTCAGGCCCAATGCTGGGATGGCTAGTTGATCGCAACATCAAACCCCACATTCCCGTGCTGGACAAAGCAGAGCGGACAGATGGCACATGGTCCCGCACTGACTTTGAATGGGACCCTGAGAACAACCAGTACATCTGTCCAGAAGGTGAGCCGCTCAAGCAGTTTCGGCGCAATTATTCCGATCCGAACCGTAAACCCACAGGCAAGGGCGTTGCCAAATACCAGGCTCTGAAACACACCTGCCAAGCCTGCCCATCGAAGATGAAGTGCTGCCCGAATGCCGATGCACGCAAGATTACACGCGAAGAACATGAAGATGCCCGACAGGTTGCCCGTGATATTGCCAAGACCAAGCAATATGCGATCTCGATGCGGCTGCGAAAGAAAGTGGAAATGCTCTTCGCGCATCTCAAACGCATCCTCGGGTTGAGACGATTGCGATTACGCGGGCCATGCGGCGCAAATGACGAATTCCTCCTCGCCGCCACCGCCCAAAACCTCCGCAAACTAGCCAAGCACTGCCCGGCAGGGTATTGGCAAGGCCAATGCACGAGAGGGATCTTTCCTGCACCGCAGCAAACGCGCAAAGCCTGATAAGAAAGGCGCTCGCGCTCCATATAGATCGCCACTTTCTGCGCCTGCAACACGTTGTTTTTCCACAGAATTGGCGGAAAGGGGGCTTTCGCTGCGCCGGGCATGAACTGGCAAAGTGCGGACAAAGTTTGATTTCGCTGCAGCTCTCCCGAACGGCTGCTTCACCCAAATAGCCTATGAGCGTGGCCCTTGGTCTCTCCGACGATCTCTTTCAGCACGGAAGCCGGTGTCGGCCAGTAAGGATGGAGGACGGCTTCAACCGCATCCTGATCATTGCGCAGCAAAGCATGGTGCTTTGTCGCAAGGTGCCTCATGCGGCTGTTTTCTTTCAGGCACATCATATGAATGTTCCTGACGCCCCTGTTCTGGGCCATTGCGAACATTCGATCAAACAACGCATCTCCTATCCCGATATTCTGCCAGTAAGGTTCGACAGAGAAGGCCGCCTCCGTCGTTGAGCGCCAACAATGAAAGACGCCGCGCAGTTCGACAATTCCCCGCAACTGACCGTCGACAGAAGCGCCGCAGACAATGCTGTCACCACGAAAGATGTTCTGTGCGTATTCTAAGATTCCATCGTCGCTGACCGCTCCACAAAACCGCGCGCGACGAGATCGGATATCGAGACGTAGAAAGTGATCCCGAATTTTGTCTTGATTGGCCGCATAGAGACGACTGACCAGAATATCCTGAGGATGTCTGTTGAGACGCATTGCTTGAGCCTCCTGCCTGCCCAAAAGTTTGGGCCAGCATCTTCGGGAGGAGGTGAAGATACTGGCCCTGTGCATTGGCGCTCCCTGTTGGTTTTTTTGTTGCCGCCGCCGCTCGTGCTGGCTTACTCTGGGAGGAGCGAGAACCAGCACTTTTCGTGTATTCCTCAGACCGATCGGCCTGTTCTTTATTCCTCAGCCATCAGTGTTTCTGCATACTTGGGTATGTCGGAGCGCCGGATACCGATCTGGGCAAGCTGATGGTCGCTCATGTTCGCGAGGGTGGACAAAATCCGGGCCATTTGAAGGGATTTCAGTGCGGAGTGTGCTTTGGCCCCAATCCGCGCCAGTATTGAAACAAAGCTATGCGCCATCTTTGACAAAGCGGTTGTAGCGGTGGTTGCGTGACGGGTATCCGACCCAGCCGTATCTGAATTAAAGGCCATATGCTGCCTCCAAAGCCAGTCTCTTGATGTTGCTGCGCGGGATGCCCAGATCTCTCAGCTCACGGTCCGTGAGCGCCGCGAGTTCGAAAAACGTGGCCCGGTAGACCCTACGCTTGGCCAGAGCCTGTCGGATCTGATCACGCTTTTGATGAAAGATTGAGCGGCCAGCATCCAAAACGACATCTAGTCCAGTATTTGATCGTGTAACTGCCATGTGATTACCTCGTCTATTGCTGCGATGCAGTATTCATGCTGCACTGCAGAGATACGCGTATTTGGTAGCGCTCACAATTGGGCGATTTGGCAAAGGGCCTGTTCCAGATTGGCACAGGTAAGTGATGTAAAATGGATATTTCTGCGCAGATGTTGACCTTTGCGACTGTTGTCGAACGCGGCAGCATTTCGGCTGCGGCACGCAACATCGGACAGACGCCCTCTGCGGTCAGCAAACAAATTGGTCTGCTTGAGGATCAGGTTCACTACCGTTTGCTTAATCGGACCAGAACGGGCGTGACACCGACACAGGAAGGTCAGGAATTCTATGAAAAGTGCAAAGCCATGGCGGAAAAGTACAAAGAGGCCGAAGCGCTAATCCTGAACTTGGACGGTATCCCGCGTGGGATGCTCAAAATCGCATCAAGTGTTGCGTTTGGTAAGTCTCAGTTGATCCCAGTTTTGCCAAAATTTCTGGAAAACAACCCCGAGGTTCAAGTTTCATTGGAACTCACTGATCGCGTTGTCGACCTGCAGAGCGAAGGCTTTGACGCTGGCATAGGCTTTGCCGAGCAACGCAAAATTCCCGACGTCATGGTTCGGCGTATCATGCAAAGCCGTCGGGTCTTATGTGCGTCACCTGCCTATCTGGAACGGTGCGGAACCCCGAAAAGTTTTGACGATTTGAGGCAGCATAATTGTCTCAGGATTGCTGGAAACAGCAAGCGTAACGCGTGGGATAACCCCGAGCCATTCAATGACCAAGGTTTTGAGGCAAAGGGACGTTTTGAGGGAAACAGCACCGACGTTGTCTACCGCGCGGCACTTGCCGGGATTGGTATTGCGCGGCTGCCTTGTTACATGGCGGACCAAAAATTCCAATCTGGTGAGTTGGTCCATGTTTTGCCGGAATGCGCGCCACCAAGTACCGACATCGCCATCATGTTTGCCGACAAGCGCAACCTCGCTCCCAAAACACGTGCGCTCATTGATTTCCTCGTGTGTCAATTTCGGGATGTTCCTGAATTTCAAATGACAGGGTCTTAATCGCTGGCACATGGAAACTCTCAAAAACAGGAAACCCCATGACAAAAAATACAACACAAACAGGCAGAGACCTTTCCGAACGTTTGAACCCGGGCATGGAGGACTCGCTGAATGCGCGCTATGGCCACCTGCTGCCCGGTATGGCCGAGGGGGTCGTCGACTTTGCATATGGTCGCCAGTATGCTCGGCCAGGGTTACCCCTGCGTGACCGATATCTGGCAACCATCGCCGCTTTGACTGCATTGGGTGGGCAGACAAAACCGCAGTTGATGGTTAATATCGCGGGTGGTCGCAAAGCCGGATTATCCCAAGAAGAGATCGCAGAAGTCATTTGGCAGATGGCGCTCTATGGCGGCTTCCCATCGGCAATCAACGCGCTGAATGCTGCGTTGGAAGTTTTTGAAGCAGAGGATGACGAGATCTGAGAAGAAAATCTGGGTTTATCATGCCGGTTGTAAGCAAAGCTTATTGGCCCAACTGGCCCGAACGTGCATATTTGGGCGTTATGAGGAACAATAGGTGAACTTGAGGAATTGCTGACTTTCGCTGCACTATGCACGAACTGACACAGTGCGGACGAAGCTGCCTTTGGTTTAAGGCTTACGAAAGACCGCATTAGGTGTTCCATCCCGGACCATCACATTGACCCTCGGCGATCTGCCTTTTTCATGGCAAGGTCGGTTCTGAGGGACATTCAGAACGGGGTGCAGCCATGCTAATTCATCTTCACAAGCAAGCGACGACCACGCCGAAGGTGCGTGCCGCGATCCAGGCGAGCCTCGAGCCTGCGTCAGTTTTGGCGGAGCGGTTCGGCACGACGGAGCAAACGATCTACAAGTGGCGGCATCGCGACAGCGTACTCGACCGCAGCCACACAGCGCACCGGTTGCAAACGACACTGACTCCGGCACAAGAGGTTGTTGCGGTTGCGCTGCGCAAGACATTGCTCGTGTCGCTCGATGATCTACTGGCCGTGGTTCGAGAGTTCTTGAACCCGGATGTCTCGCGCTCGGGACTGGATCGCTGTTTGCGCAGGCACGGAGTCGGAAATCTGCGCGATCTGAAGGTCAAAGCCGCCCGCCCTAAACACAGCGGCTTCAAGGCCTATGATCCGGGCTACTTGCACATTGACGTGAAATATCTGCCACAAATGGCGGATGAGACGTCCCGCCGCTACCTGTTCGTGGCGATCGACCGAGCAACACGCTGGGTCTTTGTCCGCGTGTACAACAACAAGACAGCGGCCAACGCGCGCCGTTTTCTGCGGGACCTGGAGCGCGCCTGTCCAATGCGGATCCGCACCATTCTTACAGACAACGGCAAAGAGTTCACCGACCGTCTCTTCGGGCTGCGCAAAAGGGTGCAAAGCGGGCAGCATGACTTCGACCGGCTTTGCACTGAGCTGGGCATCGAGCACCGCCTAACACCGCCCAGATCACCTCAGACCAACGGTATGGTGGAGCGGTTCAACGGTCGCATCGAGGACGTGCTACAAAGCCACCACTTTCGATCCGGTGAAGAGCTGGAGGCAACGCTGCATCGCTACGTCTGGCTCTACAACCAGCAGCTTCCGCAGTCCGCCTTGGGCAGTAAGACGCCATTGCAGGCGATGAAAAACTGGCACAAACTCAGACCAGAGCTGTTCAAGAAAAAACCATACTACCGTCCGGGATGTGACAATTAGGGATTTTGATCTGATTTATCTGGCTGATTGAACGCCTTTCAAGACACTCGAAACTAGAAAGGTGATTGCAGCAACGCAGACGATAGACGGTCCGGCAGGTGTATCAAAAACAAAGGCTGCCCGCAGGCCAACGACAGCCGACAACGTCCCAATCAGACCCGCGATCACGGCCATGCCTTCCGGTGTACGCGATAGCGGGCGTGCGGCGGCGGCTGGGATAATCAGCATCGCGGCAATGAGGAGAACGCCAACCACCTTGATCGCAACGGCGACTGTGACCGCCAATGCAATAGTCAACGCGAGCTGTTCGCGCTTTGGATTGATCCCGCTGGCATAACCCAGATCTTCGCTGAGCGTTGATGTTAATAGGGCAGACCAACGCCAGCAAATAAGCAACATCACCAGCAGTGCTCCGACCCAGATCACCGCAAGGTCACCGCGCGATACGGCAAGAATATCGCCAAAGAGATACGCCATCAGATCAATTCGTATGCCAGATAAAAACGACACAGCCACCAAGCCAAAGGCAAGTGCAGAATGTGCCAATACTCCAAGCAATGTATCCATCGCATAACCGCGTCCAGACAGAAAGCTGACCGTTAAAGCCATCAACAAAGCCACAATCACGGCGCCAACGAAAATCGACATAGAAAACGCCAGGGACAGCGCCACGCCAAGAATTGCCGCATGCGCAGTGGCATCACCAAAGTAAGCCATCCGCCGCCAGACGACGAAACATCCCAAAGGTGCCGCTGCAAAGGCCACGCCGATCCCCGCCAACGCAGCACGGACCATAAAATCATCAAGCATTATTCAGCGACCTCTGTGTGGTCATGATCATGTCCATGATCATGTTCATGCCGGTACATCGCAAGGGCGCCACCTGTCCCTGTCCCAAAGAGCGCACGATACTCTGGCACCGATGCGACGACGGCAGGGGTGCCTTCACAGCAGACATGGCCGTTAAGGCAAATCACCCGATCAGAAGCGCTCATCACTACGTGCAGTTCATGACTAATCATTAGAACCGCGCAGCCTGTGTCTTGGCGGACCTGTTCGATCTGTTGGTAGAAAGCAGCGGACCCGCGTTGATCCAAGCCTTGTGTGGCCTCATCCAGCAGCAGCAAATCTGGTTTTCCAATCAGCGCCCGAGCTAGCAGCACACGCTGGAACTGGCCACCCGACAGCTTTGAAAGCTGCGCACCTGTTAAATCTGGCACGCCTGCTTGTGTCAGTGCATGATCAATCGCTGAACGCGAGACACCGCCCAGCAGTTTGAGAAACCGTGATACGGTCATCGGCAACGTGTCATCAATATGCAGCCGTTGCGGCACATAGCCCAATTTGACCCCTTTCGCGTGATCGACATGGCCATGCGTAGGTTTCACAGCACCGATGATCGCGCGCAGCAGACTGGTCTTACCTGATCCGTTTGGGCCAACGATGGTGACAATTTCACCCGGTTCCACACTGAGAGAGACATGCGACAACACCGTTTGCGCGCCGTAGCTGACGCTGAGGTCTTTCACCTGAACAAGGCTCATGCGTCTGCCTTATCCGCGCAGGACGGACAAACGCCCTCTGCCTCAACCACGGTGCGTTCAATCCGGAAGCCAGTTGCCTTGGCCGCATCGCCTAATGTGCCTCTGGTAGGGGATGAGTGCGTTTCGGCTACTGCATCGCAGAGACGGCAGATCAGGAATGCCGGCGCATGCGCATGGCTGGGATGTGCGCAGGCGATAAACGCATTCAAGCGTTCAATTTTATGGGCCAACCCGTTCACAACAAGGAAATCAAGTGCGCGGTAAACAACAGGTGGCTGAGAGCCAAAGCCACCTTCGCGCAGTTGATCAAGAATCGCATAAGCGCCTAATGCGCGGTGCTCCTCTAGTAGAATTTCCAAGACCCTGCGGCGGACAGGCGTGAACCGTAGCCCCTCTGCTGCACAGCGCGCTTCGGCCGCTGCAAGCGTACCGCCGACGCAGGCACTGTGGTCATGCTGTGCAAACCCAAGTGGGTCAGCAGCGGTATTTTTCGCGGGATGACTTGTCATGTTATTACATTTTGTTTAGGACGACCGTAATGTTATATAATCACATAGGAAACCCAATGTCCAGAAAGCTCCTTCCCCTCTCTATAACTGCGACACTGATGGGAGGCGCTGCCTTCGCTGACGTCCCTCGCGTTGCTGTTGATATCGCCCCAGTGCATTCGTTAGTTGCGCGCGTGATGGATGGCGTAGGCGCCCCTGATCTGATCATTCAGTCCGGCGCCAGCCCACATGAATACAGTCTGCGCCCCTCCGAAGCCTTGGCATTGCAAGAGGCGAACCTTGTGTTCTGGATCGGCCCTGATCTGACACCATGGCTGACTGAAACGATTAAAACTTTGGCGCCCAACGCAGCTGTGACCGCACTGCTGGAGACTGAAGGTACGATTGAACTGGAATTCCGCGAGGGCGCTCTTTTTGAAGCACATGATCATGATGACCACGATGGTGATGAAGAAAGTCACGACGGTCATGCTGAAGAAGAGGGTCACGATGACCACGCTGATGAAGAGGGTCACGATGATCATGCTGACGAAGAAGGTCACGATGACCATGCTGACGAAGAAGGTCATGAAGACCACGGTCACGGCGCGCACGACCCGCACGCTTGGTTGTCACCGCAGAATGCTGCGAACTGGCTAAATGTGATTGCAGGCCAGCTGTCTGCGGCTGACCCTGACAATGCCGGAGCTTATTTTGCCAACGCAGCAGCCGGTCGCGCAGAGATGGATGCTTTGATGACTGAAGTAAACGCCACCCTTGATCCGGTGCGCGGTGGACGGTTCGTGGTGTTTCATGACGCCTATCAGTATTTTGAGGCCGATTTCGATTTCCCCGCATCTGGCGCGATTTCCATCGGCGATGCGTCTGACCCAAGCCCTGCGCGGATCGCAGAAATTCAGGGTCGGATTGCGGATCAAAGTATTGCCTGCGTTTTGTCAGAACCGCAATTTAACGCGGGCCTTGTTACGGCTGTTCTGGATGGATCAGATGCCAACACGGGCGTGATTGATCCACTGGGGTCAGATCTAGAATTGGGTGCGGCACTGTATCCGCAGTTGATCAGTAATATGGCAACGGCACTGGCGGACTGCCTCGAGTAAAATGAATGCCGCTTGTGCCGCGACATAGATGTTGCAGCACAAGCGACGTCATCCTGCAAATGGTTATTATATTTGCGCGAAATTAATGTGATGTAATAACATTTACTAACATGAGAGTACCTCCTTTGAACCTTCCATCGCCCCCACATGACTTGCGCATCCCCATCACGTTGCTGACGGGTTTCTTGGGTGCTGGGAAGACCACGCTTTTGAATGCGATTTTGCGTGCAAAGGATGGACCAAAGATCGGTGTGATCGTCAATGAATTTGGCGAGGCGGGCTTGGACCACGATCTGATCGCTGCAATCGATGAAGAGGTTGTCTTGATGCAATCGGGCTGCTTGTGCTGCTCATTACGCGGTGATCTGGCACGCACCCTGCAAGACTTGCTGGATCGCAAAGATACGGGCCGCATCACCTTTGAACGCATCGTTATCGAAACAACAGGCCTTGCCGATCCGGCACCGATTTTACAAACGCTTCTAGTTGATCGTGCGCTCGCCAAAAGCTTCCGTATGGATGGCATCGTCACGGTTGCCGACGCGGCAACAGGTCCAGACACGCTGAACCGTCAATTTGAGGCGGTTTCACAAGTCGCGATGGCGGATCTGATTGTGATCAGCAAGCCCGATCTTGTATCTGAACATCAGCTAGAGGCGTTCGAAGCTCGTCTTCAAGCGCTTAATCTGACGGCCCGTATCATACACGCCGATCACGGGCTGGTCGCGACGGGCGCCCTTTGGGACCTAAGCGGTATCCGGCAAAACACCAAACATGATCAGGTCATGGCGTGGTTGATGACGCGCGCGCAAGACACGCCTGCCGATCCGCTCCAAAATCTGTCGGGGCTTACACCAAGCGCTGAACCCAAAGCCCTGCAATCCGCCCATGATGCGCGCATTGGATCGGTTTCAATCGTGCTGGATGATCCCATTCCCGTCATAGCCTTTGATCTATGGCTCAATACTTTGATCGCCCTACGCGGCCCCGATATTTTGCGGGTGAAAGGCGTTGTTCATCTCGAAGGTATTCCTACGCCTTTTGTCTTTCACGGGGTCCAGCACCTTTTTGATCTACCCGTGCCACTGCACGATTGGCAAGGCAGCGATCGCAGTTCACGCATTGTCGTCATCGCTCGCGATATGTCCCGGCCTGAACTGAAGGCCAGCCTTGATTTACTACGCACACAGATGCCTGACAAAACCAAATCCCCTTCAATCGCAGGAGCTTTTTCATGATAAACAAACTTCCCGTCACTGTCCTCTCTGGCTTTCTTGGAGCTGGTAAAACGACCTTGCTAAACCGCGTCCTCAACAACCGCGAAGGCCGCCGTGTTGCCGTGATCGTCAACGATATGTCCGAAGTGAACATCGACGCCGACCTTGTGCGCGCAGATACCGAACTAAGCCGTACTGAAGAAACGCTGGTTGAGATGTCGAACGGCTGCATCTGTTGCACATTGCGCGATGATCTGCTGGCTGAAGTGCGACGGCTGGCGACTGAAGGCCGCTTTGACTACCTGCTGATCGAATCCACCGGCATTTCAGAACCCCTTCCTGTCGCGGCCACGTTCGATTTTCGCGATGAAGTCGGAGAAAGCCTATCAGACGTCGCACGCCTTGATACGATGGTCACAGTTGTGGACGCGGTAAACCTGCTGCACGACTATTCCAGCCATGATTTCCTCAGAGATCGGGGCGAAACGCTGGGCGAGGAAGACGACCGCACGCTGGTGAATTTGCTGGTTGAACAGATTGAATTTGCGGATGTCGTTGTGCTGAACAAAGTCGCCGATGCCAAACCTCATCAAGTTGAGGCCGCTCGCCAGATTATCCGCAGTTTGAATGCAGATGCGCAGATCATCGAGACGAGCCATTCTGACGTGCCCACAGACGCGATCCTCGACACAGGGCTTTTCGATTTTGAAAAAGCGCAAGAACATCCGATGTGGGCCAAGGAGCTTTATGGCTTTGCCGATCACGTGCCGGAAACCGAAGAATACGGTGTCGCGTCATTCGTCTATCGCGCGCGCAGACCGTTTGAGCCCGAAAAGATCATGGCTGTCCTGAATGGCGATCTACCCGGGGTCATCCGCGCCAAAGGTCATTTCTGGATCGCGACGCGACCTGAATGGGTGGCTGAATATTCGCTGGCCGGTGCGTTGTCTTCGGTCAAACCTTTGGGGACATGGTGGGCGTCTGTGCCAAAAGACCAATGGCCAGAAAATGAAACGGGTCAAAACTATATGACCCAGAATTGGCAAGAACCATGGGGCGACCGCCGTCAAGAAATCGTCTTCATCGGGGCGGGCATTGATTGGGTAGACATTAAGGCGCAGCTGGACGGCGCCCTTGTTCCCGAAGATATCGCACTGTCGCCAGATACGCTGCCCGACTTTCCCGATCCGTTTCCAATTTGGCGCAGGGCGACGCAGGCGGCATGATGCTTGCACCGGATCAAATGTCTGACACAACCGCTGGCGTCACTGTCGCAAAGGCGCCCGAAGACTTGCATCGCATTTCCGACCATGGCTGTGGCGGGGTGGTCTGGCATCGTCAGCCACTTGTCGGCTTTCAAAGTTGGATCGACGCGGTCGACCCTGACAACCTCCCGTCAGGGCGGCTGTTGCTGCGGCCTGACGCGGTGCGTGACGCGATGACGATGCTTTGCGATGCGGCGCAGACGCCTGTTGGCCCACAGCGCATGCGGTTGATCGACGATATTGCCGCCCTTGCGGATATCTTTGGAGATGTGATGCAAACCCATTTTTTGCGGTTGCGATTGGCGAAAATCACACGCAATGCATGTCGCAAATTTCATGTCGACGCGATCACGGCGCGCCTGATCTGCACCTACCGCGGTCCTGGCACGCAATACGGCGTATCGCATGATGCCACCGACCCAAAACGCGTCTTCACGACGCCAACCGGTTCAACGATCGTGCTGCGCGGTTCGCGCTGGCTTGAGAACCCAATATCAGGCTTGCTGCATCGCTCGCCTCCGATTGAGGGCACAGGTCAAACGCGGCTGGTGCTTGTGCTTGATCCAGTCTTGGACGAGGGCGAAGTTTCATGAGGGGGAACCTTGGAGCGACGACATTGCGACGGCGGCGCAGAGCCGTAGAGCCGATGCATACCTTCGACGCATTGCCCCGACCGCTGCGCCAATGGCTTGCTGATGCAGCTTTGCCATGGTCACCGGTATCGTGCAAACGCATTTGGGAAAAGGCGCGCAAAGAGGGTCTAAGTAACGATGACGCACTTGGCAGGCTGGTTCGCGCAGAGCAGAAAACGCTCGCGCGTGACAAGTTCAGCTGCACCGGTCTTTGAGAAGAAAGCAGTGATAGCCGGTTTTGTTTTGCATGAAAAAGTGGCCATTCGCTGCATTGCAGAAATTCGGTAATTTGGGCTCA
>Ga0163215_101489_pt1 | contig 13058 bp, 12 predicted proteins | sample SynspAceP_FD_185934 | JGI IMG/M metagenome (GOLD analysis project Ga0163215, IMG submission 185934) | Saline lake microbial communities from Ace Lake in Antarctica - Synechococcus sp. Ace-P (Hybrid Assembly) | ecosystem: Environmental > Aquatic > Non-marine Saline and Alkaline > Saline | place... | reverse complement strand
CACGGCGCCGAGGCCTTTGCTCCATGCGGCGAGAACCAGACCGTAGGTCATGGCGCCGGTATCGAAATGGGCGATTGTGTTCCCCAACAGATCCCGGTCAAAACACACGACCACGGACACCGGCGCGTCGAACTGGCGAAAACCGCGCATCACCCAATCCTGCCGGCGCTCAGCATCATGACGCTCGATTCCCATGGCTTCAAACAATTGCACGGCGATCTCGATCTGGCGCTTGCGGTGTTCGCCTGCATAGGCGGCATAGTCCTCAATCTCGCGACTGGGCGTCACACCGCCAAGCATCCGCTCAGTGTTCCCCTTGCGCACCCTTTCCAGCGGCTCGCCCGTCAGCACGTGCAGGTGCCAGGGTTGGGTGTTCATTGATGACGGTGCGCGGCTTGCGAGCGCAACCACCTCTTCCAGCAGGTGTCGTGAAACCGGCTTTTTCAGAAAACCGCGAATGGAACGCCGTTCCTGCATCGCTTGATCAAGATCCATGAGCCTGCCTTCTGATTTGCTATTGAATGCCGATGAGAGGTTTTCTCGCACGAATACCGGTGGCGAAACCCGTATTCATTTTCAAACAGGCCGTTCGGCCGCCCCTGCCGAAATCGGCTATAGCGCCGCGCGTCCGATCAGACGCCCAAAGGTCGTTGTAACCCTTTGAAAGAAGGCATCTACGGTATCGCCCAAATGAACACATTCAAGTGCGACATGCATAAGCGTTTTGGAGTTTCGGAACCAGGAAACTCCTTTCGCCGGGCCGTTGGCCTCTCTGGCTGAGGTCAGCGCTCAATTGCGGACAGCGACAGCCTGTAAAACAGCAGGGAAATGCGCCTATTCATCAACCTCCGAACCGGTCAGTTAACCTATGTTAATTGACATACCCGCTTTTACATTTAACTGTCTGCGCCCTAGCCAAAATGGATAAATATGAATGGTTCGAAGGTATTCGATATCGACCTGGTTGACGGTCGCATTCTTGGCGATTGTCGTTCCTTTTTGCCTGTTCTTGTGGTTCCTGGCGGCACAACTGCAATCGAGTGAAGCCGACTCCGTCGACAGGCGTACACTTCGTTCTGCTCAGAGTATTGCGCGCACCATTGAACCCGTCGTCAACAGCATGATGACCACTGTCAGCCTGCTGGCCTCTACCGAAGAACTCGCAAAAGGCGATCTTGAAGCCTTTCATCGGCGCAGTCAGTTTGCCCTTCGTGAAACAGGTCAGTTCGTCATTGTCGTGGACGCAGGCGGCAACCAGCTGCTTAACACCCGGGTCGACTACGGAGCACCGCTCTCGCCGATCGCTGATAAAGGCGGGTTGACCCGCGCCATGAAATCCGGACGTCCCGTTGTTTCAAGTTTCTTTGTGGGAAAGACCAGCGGCAAGTGGGTGTTCAATATTCTCAAGCCGGTTGAAGTTTCAGGATCCTCTGACACGCACGTTCTGATCACGACGATGAACGCTGACAACCTTGCCAGTGCAGTGTCGGAGTTGCCACTGCCCGAGGGCTGGATGGCGATGGTCATGGACGGCGACAGCAATATTCTTGCACCCATAAACTCAATATCGATGGGTATAACCAAGCCGGACGTGCTTCCTGACCAGATCAACGCAGCGGAACTATCGAAATTGCCGTTCATCAATCATTTCCAGACACAGGAAGAGATGGTTCTGGCCTATGCGCCGATCAGAGGGACACGGTGGAATGCGGTTGTATCGGGGCCACTTGCGTCTGCTCAGACCTCGATCCTCAACACCTGGAAAATGCTGATCCTGGGAACCCTCGTTCTGCTGTCTGTCTGTACGATTGTGATCTACGCAGCATCGAAACTCATCCAGAGTGAAGTTCGCGGGATTGCGTTGATGGCGGAAGATCTTGGTATGGGCCGGATTGTGTCGCCAATTCAGACCAGAATCCGGGAACTGGACATGATCGCACGGGCGCTTTCCAATGCGTCTTATGACCGAAGCAAAAAAGAAGAGCAGCTCACTGTCGTCATGCGTGAGCTTGCGCATCGGACGAAGAACCTGATCTCCATAGTGCTGGCCATGGTTCGTCAAAGCTCGAAAAAGGCGAAAACGCCTCAAGAGCTGGTTTCCGTGACTGCGGACCGGATTACAGGTCTTGGCCAATCGATCGACCTGTTGACAGCCAGCGAATGGAAAGCGGTAACTCTGAGAAACCTGATCGAGAACCATTTGCGGACCTTCGGCACGATCGGCTCAAACATCATACTGGACGGCCCGGAATTCCTCCTTGGATCTGATGCGGTTCAGAACCTCGGCATGGCAATTCACGAACTCGCCACGAACGCATCCAAGTACGGCGCTCTTAGCGTCGATTGCGGCAAGGTAGAAATCCATTGGGAGCTTCAACAAGCCGATACAGGAGAACGGCTTGATCTGCGCTGGCGGGAAACCGATGGCCCTCTTGTCGAACCTCCGGAACAAACCAGCTTCGGCACACAGATCCTTGATCGCCACCTGAGTGCAGCCTTGAACGGTCAGACCGAAATCGATTACCAGCCGACAGGTCTTGTCTGGACCCTGAATGCCCCGGTAACGATCCTGAACCGGGCATTGCTGGACACGCCATCTGAAACTTGACTGCAGCGCGCAGTGCCGCTCGTCTGCAGAATGTTAAAACCGGGCGGGCGCGCCGCGTGCGGTGGCGTCAACCCTGCGCCCACCCGGTAAACCGCTGGTCGTTAGGCTTCCCCGGCGGTTTTGGAGTTCAGAAGGACGACATTGTCGCTCCGTTCCGAAAACGCGAGTTTCATTTTGAGTCGTAAAAGAGACTCAAGGTTTGTATCGGACACCTTGGAGGGCTCATCTCCCTCCCAATCGAGCGCGGTCTGCAACACGGCCATATTGATCAGTTTGCTTAAGTCAGCCAGCTTGAGGCGATCGGCTTCCTCACGGCAAGTCACAAGCGTACGGATGATCGAGGCGTAGGAACCAGCTTCACAGGACATGACAGCGCTCCCTCAAGTCTGCGAACTATGTATGTGGGCCTGCCGGAGCGCCGACACTTCGAGTGGCCCCGGTTTATGCCAGGCACCCTCAGGCCGGATCAGCCGGTAGGGATCATCCTTCAGCGACAGCGCGGTCGGCGAAGGTTCGATGTCATCCACCATCTCGACAAAAACATGATCGGAGAACGCGAATGGCGCTCCGTTTTCCTTGAGCTTGAAGCCGAAATGCTGCCAGAAAGTGAGATAGTCCTCGCGCGCATGGCCATACATGCGGCGAAACCCCTTCTCCTTGCACAAGGCGACGCTGGCACGCACCAGATCAAAAGCCGTTCGGGAGGTACGGAATTCCTTGCGCACGGCGAGCCGTTCCAGTTTTGCGAAGTCACCGAAAAACCTCAACCGCATACAACCGGCCGGCTCGTTGTTGACCAGTGCCAGCAAATGGGTCGCGGCAAGATCATTGCCATCGAATTCCTCGTCATAGGGGCAGGCCTGTTCGCCAATATAGACAGCTGAGCGGACAGCCGCGACGCGCATCATGTCCTCGAAACCAGTCACCACCCGGATACCGGTCGGACGCAACACAGGTTCGTGCGTGGCATACCGGGGCAGACGCTCGGCAAGCGTCTTGGGACGGCGCGGGATCATGTAGAAATCTTGCAGAAGCCGACCGTGGTGCCAAACGCCTTGTTCAAACCCCCGTCGCACCATGGCGCGATGCCCGCGCAGGGTGAACGAGGTGGAAATGATGTCGGCTTCGGCATAGTGGGGAGAATCAAACCGGTCCATCACACGGTTGATGCCCGCCGCCAGAACACCCGGCGTAAAGCTTGCCCAGACATAGATCGCGGCAGGGCGTTCATGCTGACTGACCAAATACTCGTTTTGCGGGTCGAGCAGATCCAGTGTTCCATCAAACAAAGCTGACCGTCCCGCCTCATTGAGCAAAAGCGCAGACATGAAGCCTTCTGCCCTGGACCGGCCGCGTCGTGAGAACATCCATATGGCGTCGGGGTTTTTCTCGGCCACGCGAATAACCGTCTCAGGTGCGGCCAACTGGCCGATGATCTTGCCTGCCGCTTCGAGAAGACGTGGCACTTCGGAACGCTCCAATCGATTGGTCACAGTGACCATTGCCGCGGCCCGGTGCATGCGCTGCGCTTCCAAGATCGCCTCTGCGGTCAAGCCGCCGCTTGCATTTATTGCTAAAAAACTATCTTGTGATGTCGCAGACATGGTTGCAGTCCCTTTTGAGTTAATGGGAGAGTAACCAGACCGTTCGGGTTTGACTTTGGTAAATAATGTAACAGAGAGTTCCTCCTATGGAACACCAATGGCGTAACGCCGACTGGAACAGCATCCGGGTCTTTCTTGCCGTCGCGAGGCTGTGCAGCTTCCGCAAAGCGTCTGAAGAACTCAGCATGTCTGTCAACACCGCGCGGCGGACCATCTCCCGACTTGAGGACCAGCTCGGCTATCCGCTGCTGTTTCGCGAATCAGAAGGTGTCCGGTTGACCGATGAAGGGCGCCGGGTTGTGCTCGCAGCACGCGATGTCGAAAGCTCCGTATCTGACATGTGGCGCGTCGCAGCGATGGCGGAGCGCGAAGCAAGCGGGCCAATTCGTCTGGCAATAACCGAGGGTCTGGGCAGTTTCTGGCTGACCCCGCGCATCGTCGACTATATGAACGACACCGGAGCCCAGAACCGGATTGAACTGCAATGCGCCATGCGCTCAGTCGACGTGTTGCGCATGGAGGCCGACATTTCGGTGCAACTGGAGATGCCGAACAGGCCGGAACTCAAGGTCAAGCGGCTTGGCTATCTGCATCTGATCCCCTTTGCCAGCACCAGCTATCTTGAGCAATTCGGCCGCCCAAAAAGCGTGGCTGACATGGTCAACCATCGTGTGGTGGAGCAGCAGACGGATCAATTGCGCGGCTATGAGCTGGACAAGATCTTCGGCCCCAAGATCGCTGATCGCATGGTGCGGATGAAGACAAATTTCTCCTCTGCGCATTACTGGGCGGTTGCGAAGGGTGCGGGCATCGGACTTATGCCCAATTATGCCAGAGCCATTGGCGGCGATGTCGAGCATATCGATCTGGGCTTCGATTTTCGCGTCGAAATTTGGCTTGCGACCCATCCTGAAGTGGCCAAGAGCGCCCGCCACAGAGGCTTCATCGATTTTCTGACGGACAGCTTCGATGACCGGAAGTTCCCCTGGTTCGGAGCAGACACTATGACGCCGGAGGAGATCGAAAAGCAGTTTTCGCGGGAGGATCTCCGGTCCTATTTTGAGGGATTCACTGCTCGCTCATGACCCTTCGCCGCTCCCCCTCCTGTGCTCGAGAAGTTGTCACCCTGGCGACACAGGACGAACATGACCGTCTCGCCATGATCATCATGCAACTCGATATGGCGCTCGCATTGGCCAAATCAAAAGGGCTTGCAGAGGTGGAGGCGCATCTTGCCGGCGCGTTGAAGGAAGCTCAGCATTTAAACAGCAAACTGCTGAACTGATGCTCGGCTGGTTCCAATGGAATCACTTGAGCGATAACCTGCCCCCCTATTTCAAAGAGACACTGTGTCATTTACGCGCTTGATCACAAGCGCGGCGCTATCGCGTCAACGCACCTGATCAAGCAGCCGTTTGCACTCCAATAGATCGTAAAGTGCTTCCTGCAGCAGAGCCCGGTCATCGCGCAGCAACCCACTGGATCCACCCTCCGGACCCTCTGCTTCTGATTTGGCTGCATCGCCACCAAGCCCGAAAAACCGGCGGGTAGATGGCAGTTTCGCCTTGCCAACCAGCTGATCTTCCTCAGCTGCGGGCGCACTTGGCTGCGCTTTTTCATCGACCATGCTTGCCGACAATGCTTCCACCGCGGCCATGTCTCCCGCACCTATGGCGATTACGAACTTGTTGCCGTTCAGCTTGAGCAGCTTCTGCACACCCTTGATCGTGTAGCCCTGATCATAGAGAAGATTGCGAATTCCCTTGAGCAGGTCGATGTCGTCGGGCCGGTAATAACGCCGGCCACCGCCGCGCTTCATCGGCTTGATCTGTGTGAATCTGGTTTCCCAGAACCGCAACACATGCTGCGGAAGATCGAGATCATCCGCCACTTCGGATATTGTCCGGAACGCGTCAGGGCTCTTGTCCATTGTGCCACTCCGATCTCTAGAGCGCCGCGCATTGGATAGACGCACAAAGAACGCTGTAGCGCTTCAAATTTTCTGCACACCATTCAATCCGCTTATCGGTGGCGAAGCCCGAAATAGAGCTCTCTATCCAGACAATGGCGAATCGCGACCGCAGGCCAACGTGCGAACATTATTTCAAAGGTTTGTGGCCAAAATATCAAGTGCTACTCGAGACCCACAGGCCGTTCGCACCGTTTATGCCGGATTTTTCAATTTCTATTCCAGCAAACGCAAGCCGCTTACGGCTTGGCCTTCACCTTGCGTGCAAGATGGCCTTTGAGAACACGGCTCTTGAGCACATTGGAAGCTTTGAAGGTCATCACCCGTCGCGGGCTGATCGGCACTTCTTCACCGGTTTTCGGATTACGACCAATCCGCTCTTTCTTGTCACGCACCTGGAATGTCGCAAACGAAGAGAGTTTGACACTGTCCCCACGGACAATGGCGCCACACACTTCGTCTATGACCATTTCAACAAGCTCTGCGGATTCAGTTCGAGACAGCCCCACTTTGCGGAAGACCGCTTCAGCAAGATCAGCTCTGGTAACAGTTTTACCGCTCATTTTTTCCAACCAGACTGGTCAACTTTGCCGCCGCTCATAAATGCAGTTTGCTAACATTATGGATCATGCCGCTCAAGGTCAAGCAACTCCGCACACGCAGACGCATTACCTGACCGATATAAAAACAGCGGCAAGGAAACGGTTAACAATTCATTTCAAAACCGGCGATTACCAACGCAGAATCACTGACCCCCAAGTGAAACCGCCACCCATGGCCTCGAGCAAAACAAGGTCTCCCTTTTTGATCCTGCCATCAGCCGCTGCTTCGGCAAGAGCCAGCGGAATAGAGGCAGCCGAGGTGTTGCCATGATGATCAACGGTAACGACCACCTTGGCGTCGTCGATGCCGAGCTTTCGCGCTGACGCATCAATGATCCGGCGATTTGCCTGATGTGGCACGAACCAGTCGAGGTCATCGGAGTTCAAACCGGTCGCCGTATAAGCGGCCTCGATGACATCTGTGATCATCCCGACAGCATGTTTGAACACTTCCCGACCCTGCATGCGCAAATGGCCTACAGTGCCCGTGGTCGAGGGGCCGCCATCGACATAGAGCTTCTCACGGTGGGCGCCGTCTGAACGCAAATGCGCAGTCAGAACGCCACGATCCGCCGTGGTCCCCTCGCCCTCAGCGGCTTCCAGTATGATGGCGCCAGCGCCATCGCCAAAAAGAACGCAGGTGGTCCGGTCTGTCCAATCGAGAATTCGTGAGAACGTTTCTGCGCCGATCACCAGAACGCGGCGGGCCAGACCGGATTTGATATAGCTGTCCGCAGTCGTGACGGCAAAAACGAAGCCCGAGCAGACGGCTTGAACATCAAAGGCCGCCCCGTGGTGCATGCCGAGACGGTTCTGAATATTGACCGCGGTGGCTGGGAAAGTGTTGTCCGGTGTTGAGGTGGCGCAAATGATGAGATCAATGTCAGCCGGTGTCATGTTGGCACGATCAAGGGCAGCACGGGCGGCCGCCTCCCCCAGCGAGGCGGTTGTTTCCCCCTCACCTGCTATATGGCGCTGGCGAATACCGGTTCGCTGAACGATCCAATCGTCGCTGGTTTCAACAACGCCTTCCAGATCACTGTTTTTCATGATGCGCTCAGGGAGACTAGCCCCGAAACCACGTACGACGGAACGGATCATTCTGGCATCCTAGCTGGAAGAACTGTCCACGACCGGAACAGCAAGCGCTGAACGGCGGGTGTGATAGAGATTGAGATCGTGTTCGATTTTGGCTTTCAGACCGTTGCGGACCATGTCGTAGCCAACATCCACGGCAGCGGCGAAACCATCGGCGTCAGCGCCGCCGTGGCTTTTGATGACAATGCCATTGAGCCCGAGAAAGACGCCGCCATTGACTTTGCCGGGATCCATTTTCTCGCGCAGCAGGTCAAATGCACTCTTGGCAAAAATGTATCCGATACGGGCCATCAGGGTGCGTGACATCGCCTGGCGCAGATAGCTTGCGATCTGGCGGGCAGTCCCCTCGGCGGTCTTGAGTGCGATATTTCCGGAGAAGCCTTCGGTCACCACCACATCGACGGTGCCCTTGCCGATATCGTCACCCTCGACAAAACCGTAATAATCGAAGCTTGGCATTGCGGCTTCGCGGATCAGACGACCGGCTTCCTTGACTTCTTCCTGGCCCTTGATTTCCTCGACGCCGATATTGAGAAGACCGACCGTCGGCTTTTCAATTTCGAACAACGCCCGCGCCATGGCGGCGCCCATCATGGTGAAATCAATCAGCTGCTGGGCATCGGCGCCAACCGTTGCGCCAACGTCAAGAACGATGCTCTCGCCTCTCATGGTCGGCCAGATAGCGGCAATGGCCGGTCGGTCAATATTGGCCATGGTACGAAGGCAAAACCTCGACATCGCCATCAATGCGCCAGTATTGCCCGCCGAGACACAAACGTCCGCATCACCAGTTTTGACAGCTTCGATGGTCCGCCACATGGAAGACCGGTAACGGCCGTGACGAAGCGCCTGGCTGGGCTTATCATCCATGCTTACCGCAACTTCGCATGCCACAAACGTGGAGGCTTCGCGGAGTGCCGGGAATTTTTCGAGCACGGGAAGGCATTCGCCTTCAAGGCCGAACAAGGTGAAGCGGATGTCCGGGTGACGCTCCAATGCCTTTGCGACGCCGGGCACGACCACCTTGGGGCCATGATCGCCCCCCATCAAATCAACCGCAATCCTGATCACACCCCATCCTTTATCCCCGGCTCTACGGGCCGGATTTGTGGGCAGAAAATACCTGTTTTCGCTCGGCGCACAACCGCTTTGTCGCCGCAGGGGCAGCTAAGTGTCGGATTCGTCACGCTTCAAACCCTGCAGAACCGCAAAAGGTGACGGTTTTTTGTCCGAAGCTGAATCACTTTCGATCCGATCGGCAAATTCCAATCCGTGTTTGCGCGGGTAGGCATCGATTGCAAGCGCTGCGAATTCCGCCACCACTGCGCCGACATCAATCGAATCGCCGCTGAAAAGCTCAGGTAGATCCGGTCCGCCGGGGTCCAGGAACATCTCGCCGTTGCCATCAAGCGTCCGACTCGCCAGACGCGAATTCTCCGGGATGAAAATCGCCTCGAAATCCTCTTCGATCTGCTGCGTGACCGGTTCCAGAGTGACGACACACTCCTGAACAATCGAGGAACTGACGTGCCCCTTCGCCCGCACACCGTCGCGTTTCCAGCGACCAAGCGTCAACTCGGCATCAAAACTGCGAACCTCGGGCACACCCCATTGCTTGCCGAGCCGCACCAGGTCGGGCGCATCCGCCGAGATCCGAACAGTGATCGAATTGGCCGATACATGACTGACCTTGACCTCGAAGGAGAACTGATCGTCGTCTTTATTGGTCATGAGCTCACTTCGCGTGTTTCGGGAGCGGAGAATGTCAACTTTCCCGCTGCCAGCGCTTCTTCGGGCACATCTTCAAGGATTGGTGCTGTGGCTATCATCCAGTCCGCAAGCGCTTGTGTAGACGGCGCAGTATCAGCACTTTCGGGATGAATGTTGCGCTTCAACGCCTCGATCAAGCCCGCCCGGTCACCGGCATCAAGCGCCTGACCATAGGACTTCACCCGACCATAAAACATGCGGGCGAGTTTCTTCATCCGCTTGGGAACGCCTACATCACCAACGCCAAGCTCGCGAATTGAATGATCCACGTCTTCGAAAAAGGCGTCAACGATATCCTGGGCGATGCCCTTTGTCGCCGCGCCAGCCGATCCGTTGCCGCGCAAATACAATATGAGATGGATCGCAATCATTTCAAAACGGCCCATCACCGTATCGGGAACGCCCATTTCCGCATAGAAAATCGGAGATCGGGCTCCGCGCGTGATCTCGGCATATTGCCGCTCGACCAAAGCCTGATTGGCTTTTTTTCGCTTAAATAGGTTCCAGATCATGAAATTGCCTTCAATGGCCGATGGATATCATCGCAACTGCGATAGACTGGCTTGTTGCATCCGTGCGGAAGCTGGTTTACCGAATGGGACGCAAAACGCAATGGCTGCAGCATGTATGCTCGTGTGCCAGAGGGAGATGTCGTTGACGATAAGAGTTTTCAAGGCAACAGGACGGAGTTTACGTCTTGGCGCCGCAGTCGCTGTGGTCTCAATGATCGCGCTGACTGGCTGCACCACCAGTGAAGTCTTCAATCAGGGCTATGTCGTAGACCAGACAGCACTTGACCTGACCCCGGTCGGTTCGAGCCGCGAGCAAGTCTTGTTGTCACTGGGCACCCCCTCGACAACAGCGACCTTCGACAATGAAGTCTTCTACTACGTGTCCCAAAAACGCGTTCGTAGCGCGAATTTCATGAAGCCGAAACTGGTAAGCCAGTCTGTGCTGGCGGTCTATTTCGCGGAGGACGGGACGGTCCAGCAGATCGCCAATTACACGCTCAAGGATGGCAGGGTCTTCGACATGATCTCCCGGACGACGCCGACCGGTGGCGTCGACAAATCCTTCCTGGCACAGGTTCTCTCAGGTGCAGGCGACCCGAACTCGCTCGCCCGTTCGGTGCTGGGCAACGCCAACTGACCTTAGATCCCATTTCGGCTTGAGGGTTTCCAGCGTTTGAAATGGACAGGTCTTCAGACTTTGTAAAACACTGAATACAAAACCCCGCGGAGATCACTCTCCGCGGGGTTTTCTTTGTCGGTTGTGGTGGTCTGGCCTAGTGAGCGAGCACAGCCAGCAGCAGAAGCGCCACGATGTTGGTGATCTTGATGGCCGGGTTGACGGCCGGACCAGCGGTGTCCTTGTAAGGATCGCCGACGGTGTCACCGGTCACGGAAGCCTTGTGGGCATCCGAACCCTTTTCGTGCTTGACGCCATCCTTGTCGACGAAGCCGTCTTCAAAGGATTTCTTGGCATTGTCCCATGCACCGCCGCCCGATGTCATCGAGATGGCGACGAAGAGGCCGTTGACGATCACACCCAGAAGCGAAGCGCCGAGTGCGGCAAAGGCCGAAGCCTTGGAACCGGAGATCAGCAGAACGCCGAAATAGACGAACAACGGAGCCAGAACCGGCAGCAGCGACGGCACGATCATTTCGCGGATCGCGGCCTTGGTCAGGATGTCCACAGCACGGCCATAATCAGGTTTTTCAGTGCCGGCCATGATGCCCGGCTTGGCCTTGAACTGGGCCCGCACTTCTTCCACAATCGAGCCTGCAGCACGTCCCACGGCTGTCATGGCGATACCGCCGAACAGATACGGGATCATACCACCGAAGATCAGGCCGGCGACGACGTATGGGTTGGACAGATCGAACGAAATCTCGCCCATATCCTTGAAGTAAGGATACAGCGTCGAGCCTTCGGCATTTGCCTTGGCGGCAAAGAACTTCAGGTCGTTCGAGTAAGCTGCAAACAGCACCAGCGCTCCGAGACCGGCAGAACCGATGGCGTAGCCCTTGGTGACGGCCTTGGTGGTGTTGCCGACCGCGTCGAGAGCGTCAGTTGCCTGACGAACTTCCGGCGGAAGACCCGACATTTCGGCGATGCCACCGGCATTGTCGGTGACAGGGCCGAAGGCGTCGAGGGCGACGATCATGCCGGCGATGCCGAGCATGGCGGTGACCGCGATACCTGTGCCGAACAGGCCGGCAAGCTGGTAGGTCGAGATAATGCCGCCAACAATGACGATTGCCGGCAGAGCGGTTGATTCAAGCGAAATGGCGAGGCCCTGGATCACGTTGGTGCCGTGGCCGGTGACCGAAGCCTGGCTGATCGAGTTGACCGGACGCTTGTTGGTGCCGGTGTAGTACTCGGTGATCACCACGATGAGTGCGGTCACAATGAGACCGACCACGCCGCAGGCAAACAATCCCGAACCGGTGATTGACTTGCCGTCGATCACGGCGATTTCGCCCCAGCCGATAGTCATCTGGGTTGCGCCGGCAAGACCGGCAATCGACAGAAGGCCGGTCACAATCAGGCCCTTGTAGAGAGCGCCCATGATCGAACCGTTCTGGCCGAGCTTGACGAAGAAGGTACCGACGATCGACGTAATGATCGATGCACCGCAAATCGCCAGCGGATAGAGCATGGCTGAGCCAAGGATATCCGAGCCGCCAAAGAAAATCGCCGCAAGAACCATGGTGGCAACAACGGTCACCGCATAGGTTTCAAACAGGTCGGCCGCCATGCCGGCGCAATCGCCAACGTTGTCGCCAACGTTATCAGCGATAGTGGCCGGGTTGCGAGGATCGTCTTCAGGAATGCCGGCTTCAACCTTGCCGACAAGATCGCCTCCGACATCAGCACCCTTGGTGAAGATGCCGCCACCAAGACGGGCGAAGATCGAAATCAGCGATGCGCCGAAGCCAAGCGCCACCAGCGCGTCGATCACCTGACGGCTGTCAGATGCGAGCCCCATCGGGCCGGTGAGAATGTAGTAGTAAACCGCAACGCCAAGCAGCGCGAGACCCGCCACCAGCATGCCAGTGATGGCGCCCGCCTTGAAGGCGATGTCGAGACCGCTGGCAAGGTTGACTGCCGAAGCCTGCGCGGTACGCACATTGGCGCGCACCGAAACGTGCATGCCGACATAACCCGCAGCGCCCGAAAGAATTGCACCGATCAGAAAGCCGATTGCGGCGGTGGCGCCTAGAAGCAGATAAGTTACGACGACAACCACTGCGCCAACGATGGCGATGGCTGTGTACTGACGGTTCAGGTAGGCCTGAGCGCCTTCACGAATATAGCCTGCGATTTCCTGCATGCGTGCATTGCCCTGATCGGCTGCCATCACCGATTTGGTCGCCCAGATGGCGTAAACAATGGAAAGCAAT
>Ga0163215_101488_pt1 | contig 13061 bp, 11 predicted proteins | sample SynspAceP_FD_185934 | JGI IMG/M metagenome (GOLD analysis project Ga0163215, IMG submission 185934) | Saline lake microbial communities from Ace Lake in Antarctica - Synechococcus sp. Ace-P (Hybrid Assembly) | ecosystem: Environmental > Aquatic > Non-marine Saline and Alkaline > Saline | place... | reverse complement strand
TGCGAAGCGACTTCCCGGGCGACGCCCGGGAAGTCGCTTCGCAGCATTGCTGCCAATATTGCAGTTGAAGGCGAAAACCGTTCCAAGCGTTAAGCTTGTTTGCTGCGATGCAGCGAAAATCTGAGCGTTTGCCTTGACATGGTCGCATTTGTCAGGCCTAAGAGGCGCAACTGGATAGGGGCCAATTCGGCCGCTGCACGCATCTTCGTTGACTGGCGTGTTCTGACTTCCCCTTACGTCCACCCTTAAATTTCGCGTCGGCCAGCGGCGATGCGCCCAACCCGAACTCCTCCGATTGCGGTTTTACCGTAGCCGGCGGAACATTTGTGATCGGGCATGGTCCGCGACTGGCGACGCTGAAGCGTGCGCCCCGACGTATGCCCAAAAATTTGAAAGACATTACATGTTATTTTCCGAACTCGGCCTGTCCAAGGCCCTTCTCGACACGCTTGATGACCTGCATCTGACAACGCCGACACCTATCCAGGTGCAAGCGATCCCACTGGTGCTCGAAGGCCGCGACGTTATCGGCCTGGCGCAAACCGGCACCGGCAAGACTGCGGCGTTCTCGCTGCCAATCCTGCATCGCCTGGCGCCTGGCAAGAAGGCAGCACCCAAGAAAGCCCGCGTGCTTATCCTGTCGCCGACCCGTGAACTCTCCGCCCAGATCGCGAGAAGCGTCAAGGATTACGGCCGCAGGCTTCATCTGACTTCGACCGTGGTGGTTGGCGGTGTGTCGATCCGTCCGCAGATCAAGGCACTGGCCGGCGGCATTGATATTCTCATCGCCACTCCGGGCCGCCTGATGGACTTGATCGAGCAGCGCGCCCTCTCGCTCAACGAGATCGAAGTGGTGGTTCTCGACGAGGCCGACCAGATGCTCGACATCGGCTTCATGCCAGCAATCAAGCGCATCCTGGCCATGACCCCGAAGGATCGCCAGACGCTTCTTTTCTCGGCAACCATGCCCAAGGAAATCCGCGAGCTTTCATCGCGTCACCTGAAGAATCCGACCGAAGTTTCGGTGATTCCGGCCAAGAAGACCGCCGACCGGGTTGTGCATACCGTCATGCATATGCCAACGCCCTCCAAGATGGGCGCACTTGCCGGCCTGATCCGTGACCGCAAGGGCGAACGCGTCATCGTGTTCACCCGCACCAAGCGCGGTGCTGACAAGGCCGTCAAGCGACTTGAAACAGACGGCATCAACGCAGCTGCCATTCACGGCAACAAGTCACAGGGCCAGCGCGAACGCGCCCTTGCTGGCTTCCGTGCCGGCACTGTGCCTGTGCTGATCGCCACCGACATTGCCGCACGCGGTATCGACGTGCCGGGCGTCAGCCTGGTGGTCAATTATGAACTGCCGAACGTACCTGAAGTGTATGTTCACCGCATCGGCCGCACCGCGCGTGCCGGCGCCGAGGGCACTGCCGTGACCTTCTGCGCGCCGGACGAACGTTCGCTTCTGCGTGATATCGAGAAAATGCTGAAAACAGAGATCCCGGTCGAAAAGGCGCCAGAAGGCACTTATGTCGACGCTTTGGCTGATCCCGATGGCGATTTTGCGCCGCTCAACCGCACCCAGCGCCCGCGTCAGGGTGCACGGCCGCAGGGCGCCAAGCCACAGGGCCAGGGTCGCAAGCCGGGCCAGGGCCGCAAACCCGACAATGGCCAGCAGGCAGGCAAGCCCGCAGACAACAGGCACCGCCCCGCAGCGGTAGCCAATCAGAACGGCGACCAGCCGGCAGCCAAGGCGCGCCGCCGCCGCACCGATCGCCGTCCGCGTCCCGAGCAGGCTGGTGATAAGGCCGTTGCACGCGGCTGAGAGGCACTCGCCTCACTCCTGACGGTCTGAATTCAGACCGGCAAGACAGATTTGGTATCCAGACGGCGCAGCGATTTTTCGCTGCGCCGTTTGCATGTTGGAAACCGATTCGCGGTTCGGCCATTGTTTCGCGAGCCGGATCGTACTATCTGCGAGACATGCAAACACACGGAGACTGGCTTATGAGCGACGAAGACGAAAAGACGACAGAACTGCCGCTGGGCAAGGAAGCGGAAGCAAACCTGTTCAAATCGCGCTCGATCTTCATCTATGGTGGCATCACCCAGGAATTGGCGCACAAGGTTTGCGCCCAGCTGTCAGCGCTCGCCGCAGCCAGCGATGACGATATCCGTATCTTCGTCAATTCACCGGGCGGCCATGTGGAATCGGGCGATTCGATCCATGACATGATCAACTTCATCAAGCCAAAGGTCTGGATCATCGGCACTGGCTGGGTCGCTTCCGCCGGCGCGCTGATTTATGTTTCGGTGCCCAAGGAGCAGCGCCTCTGCTTGCCCAACACCCGCTTCCTGCTGCATCAGCCATCGGGCGGCACACGCGGCATGGTCTCGGATATCGAGATCCAGGCACGCGAAATCATCAAGATGAATGAGCGGTTGAACAAGATTTTCGCCAAGGCCACCGGCCAGAAAGTGGAAAAGATCGCCGCCGACACAGAGCGTGATTACTGGCTCTCGGCCGAAGAAGCCAAGGATTATGGCCTGGTCGGCAAGATCATCACCAGCCAGTCTGAAATCTGAGCCGAGCTCAATCGCTGATCAATCAAGCCTCCGCTGGTGAGAACCGGTGGAGGCTTTTTCTTTAGCCTTGCTTTGATTTGTGCTTCTTGGCCTGCTTGACCATTTTGACACAAGCCTTGTCCTTGGTCCGTCTCTGGGCAAGGCTTGCGGTGTTGTGCTGGTCTTCGGCAACAAGCTTGCGCCAGCGTGTTAGCCGCGCCTCGTCAATCGCACCGCTCTTGAGGGCTGCCTGCACCGCGCAGCCGGGTTCACTGACGTGGGTGCAATTGTTGAAGCGGCATTCGAGCGACAGGGCATCGAGATCGGAAAAGACTTCGGCCACGCCTTCTTCCGCATCTGTCAGCTGCAGCTCGCGCACGCCGGGCGTGTCGAGTACGGCGCAGCCATTGGGCAGGATGTGAAGCTGGCGGTGCGAGGTGGTGTGGCGGCCCTTGGCGTCATCCTCGCGGATGGACTGAGTGGCCGCTGTTTCTTCGCCCGACAACGCATTGGTTAGTGTTGACTTACCTACACCTGACGACCCGAGAAAGGCGATGGTCTGGCCCGGCTTGCACCAGGGCGCGAGTTTCACACTTGGCTCGTCGCTCTTGGCATTGAGCGTCAGCACCGCGACATCATCGGAAATCGCCTCGGCGTCCGCGATATAGGGAGCTGGGTCATCACAAAGATCGGGTTTGGTCAGCAGGACCACCGGCGTCACGCCGGCATCAAAGGCGAGCGCGACGTAGCGTTCCAGCCTTGCGACGTTGAAATCGAGATTGCAGGAGGTGACGATGAACGCGGTGTCGATGTTGGCGGCGATCAGCTGGATGGAGCGGTCATGGCCGGCGGCACGGCGTTTGATCAGGCTCTTGCGTTCCATCAGCTGGCTGGCGCTCGGCAGATTGTAGTCGAGCAGCAACCAGTCGCCCACCGTGGCATCGGCGCGGGGAGGGACCATCGTATCGATGTCGTCACCCAGCACACGAAGCCCGCTGCGATGCACCTCGGTGATCCTGACCGGCGGCGTTGCGTTCATCTCGTCAATGCTGATCTGCTGGGCGAAGAAAGGCTGCCAGCCAAGGCTTTGCAAAAGCGGGATCTCACCTGTGGCGGACGATGGTTGGAACGCAGACAAATCACGCGTCATCGATTGTGGCTTTCATGCTCCGGGCCCCAAATGCTGCATTTGCAAAAACAATTCGTTGTGCCGTGACAGTCCTGCAAGGGGATGTCACGCGTTAGCTACAGCGTTATAGGGTAGCATTCTATGGCACGGGCGTGGAAAACGATTCTGTTTTGCATCCGATGCCACAAAATTTTGTGAGGCTTCCCCTTTGATTCCAACACTTGAAACCGAACGGCTGCTGCTCAGGCCGCAGACAATGGATGACTGGCAGGCCTATGCCAGCCATATGATGTCCGAGCATGCGGTGCAGATGGGTGGTCCGCATACGCTGGAGGACGCCTGGGGCCTGTTCTGCCATGATCTGGCGCAATGGCCGCTGTTGGGGAATGGCGCGCTGATGATTGAAGCCCGCGAGACCGGGCAGTGTCTGGGTCAGGTCGGCATCAGTTACGGACCGCTGTTTCCCGAACATGAGCTGGGCTGGTTTCTGTTTCCCGGCGCGGAAGGTCACGGCTATGCCTTCGAGGCGGCAACGGCCTTGCGCGACTGGGGCTTCAAGGTCCGCGGGCTCAAAACGATTGTCAGCCATATCGATCCGGGCAATCACCGCTCGCGCAAACTGGCCGAACGGCTGGGCGCCGATCTGATGACCGATCCGGATCGACCCGGCCCGGAGGTTCTGGTCTACCGGCACAAGAGCTAGCGCGTTCAAGAAAAGGCCCCCGCCGGATTTCATAAGGGGGCTTCTTGTTCGTTATTTGGCGTTTCCGCGTGCTTGGTCATGCGACATGAAATTACATGTTAAAATTGAAATAAGTGATTTTGATTGAAACAAAGGGATAGGAAAAATTCATGTGTACGCTGAGCTTATTCTATGAGTTTTTAAAAGAGTGGCAAACGTTAATAGGCTCGATATTAGCGCTTATTGCAGCATTTGTAACGATTAGGGTTATGGGGCGCCAAATTCGAATTGATGAGAACAGACACAAAGATCTATTGGCGCGTCGAAAAATGGCCGCACGTGCGCAAATGCCTGATGCGTTGAGTGGTATTGTCGTTTATGTTCGGGAGTGTTGTAAGTATTTGCTGGAGGGTGGGGATATTCCGTCTCCACCTATAGCTTCATTAAACTCATTAAAAGAAGTTATAGAGTTTATTGATGACAAGGAGTCCGAGAAAACATTTACTTTGGTGTCTTGGTATCAAGTGCAGAATGCCAGATTAATTAGCATAGATAAATATAAAAAAACCCATCTTGATGATCTGCTTTACGATGTCGTTCTTTTGCTGGCCTATGCAAACTATCTTTTTGAATATGCTCGCAATGAAGATGAAAACACCGCTTCAGAGAAACCCTCGAAAATTGAAATGCATACGGCTATCAAAAGTGCGATTTCGACGGAAATTTGGGCAAGTGATGATGATCGATTGTCGGGCCTTAGGGCTCATATAGATAGACGCCATAGCTGAGAAGCGGCATGACGGGGATAAGAGTTTAGAGGTCTGAGAATACCCCCCGCGGGTATCACCAGCGGGGGCTTTTCTATGTCTTACAGCATCAGCTACGGCATTCCCGACGATAGCCTATCCCCGATTACGAGAAATCCAGCGCGCGGTCGCCGTCAGCATCCTTGATGCGGGTTGGCAGGCCGTTGTGGTTGAGGATGTTGAGGAATGGCTTGGGGTCGAGTTCCTCGACATTGGCCATCTTTTTCACATCCCACTGCCCGGTGGCGACCAGCATGGCGGCTGCGACCGGGGGCACGCCGGCGGTGTAGGAAATGCCCTGGCTGCCGACTTCATTGTAGGCGTCCTTGTGGTCGGCGACGTTGTAGATGAAGACTTCGCGTTCCTGACCGTTCTTGGTTCCCTTGACGAAATCGCCGATGCAGGTCTTGCCGGTGTATTCGGGCGCCAGCGATGCCGGATCGGGCAGGCAGGCCTTGACCACCTTGAGCGGCACGACTTCATCGCCATTGGCAAGCTTGACCGGCTGTTCGGACAGCAGGCCGATGTTTTTGAGCACGGTGAAGACGTTGATGTAGTGATCGCCAAAGCCCATCCAGAAGCGCACATCGGCGCCGTCCATGTTCCTGGCCAGCGAGTGGACTTCGTCATGGCCGCAGAGATAGGCCTTTGACGGGCCGACGACGGGCAGGTCGTAGGTCTTGCCGATTTCGAACATCTGGTTGGTCTGCCATTCGCCCTTCTGGAACGAATAGACCACGCCGGTGAACTCGCGAAAATTGATTTCCGGGTCGAAATTGGTGGCGAAATACTTGCCGTGGCTGCCGGCATTGATGTCGACGATGTCGACATCGGTGACTTTGTCAAAATAGTCGTTCTTGGCCAGCGCCGCATAGGCGTTGACGACGCCCGGATCAAAACCGGCGCCGAGGATGACGGTGACGCCCTTTTCAGCGCATTCGGCCGCGTGCTTCCATTCGTAATTGCCGTACCAGGGCGGGGCTTCGCAGATCTTGCCCGGCTCTTCATGGATGGCGGTGTCGATATAGGCGGCACCGGTGTCGATGCAGGCGCGCATCACCGACATGTTGAGAAACGACGTGCCGACATTGATGACGATTTCGGACTTGGTCGCCTTGATCAGCGCCTTGGTGGCCTCGATGTCCATGGCGTCGAGCGCATGGCCGGCAAGCACGCCGGGCTGCTTCATGGCGTTCTTTTCGCCGATGGAGGCGATGATGGCGTCGCATTTGGATTGCGTGCGCGAGGCGATGTTGATGTCGCCGAGCACGTCGTTGTTCTGGGCGCATTTGTGGGCGACAACCTGGGCGACGCCGCCGGCGCCGATGATGAGGACGTTCTTCTTCATGATGGGGGACTAACTCCTATGTCCAATCGTCAGATGCCTCAGGAGAGGCTGTGTTCGAAATCCGCGTAATCAAATTCACGGACCGTTCTGATGCTGCCATCCAGCTCGCGGATGGCGATTGACGGCATTTGCACGCCGTTAAACCAGTTTTTCTTGACCATTGTATAACCGGCGGCGTCCTGGACCGAAATCCGGTCGCCGATCGCCAGTTTGGCCGGGAAATTGAACTCGCCAAAAATATCGCCGGCGAGGCACGACTTGCCGCAGATCATGTAGCGGTGATCGCCGCTGTTGGGTTCGATCTTGGCGTTTTCGCGATAGATCAGCAGATCGAGCATATGGGCCTCGATGGAGCTGTCGACAATGGCGAGGTTCTTGCCGTTGAACAGCGTGTCGAGCACGGTGACTTCCAGCGTCGTCGACTTGGTGATCGAGGCTTCGCCGGGCTCGAGATAGACCTGCACGCCATACTCGCCGGCAAAGCGCTTGAGCCGCTCGGCGAATTGATCGATCGGATAGTCTTCGCCGGTGAAATGGATGCCGCCGCCGAGGCTGACCCATTCGGCCTTTTTCAGCAGCGGGCCGAATTTCTGCTCGATGTAGCCGAGCATCTCGTCAAACAGTACGAAATCGCCGTTTTCGCAATTGTTGTGGATCATGAAGCCGGAGATCATCTCCATCACCGGCTCGACCTGCTTGAGATCCCATTCACCCAACCGCGAGAACGGTCGCGCCGGATCGGCCAGATCAAAGGTGGAGGAACTGACGCCGGGATTGAGCCGCAGACCGCGGGTGATGCCGTCGGCTTTGCCGGCAAAGCGGGTGAGCTGGCCGATGGAGTTGAAAATGATCTTGTCGGCGTTGGAGACGACCTCGTCGATCTCGTTATCGGCGTAAGCCACAGAATAGGCGTGGGTTTCCTTGCCGAATTTCTCCCGGCCAAGCCGCACCTCGTTGAGCGACGACGAGGTGGTGCCGTCCATATAATCGGCCATGAAATCAAACACGCCCCAGGTGGCAAAGCATTTCAGTGCCAAGAGCGCCTTGGCACCCGACGCCTCACGCAAATGCGCGATCTTCTCCATGTTGATCAGCAGCTTTGACTTGTCGATCAGATAATAGGGGGTCTGGATCACGGTCTCATCCATCCTGGTCATGGGGCATCCCGGTCATGGGGGGAGGGGCGGTGTGGCGCATGCTAGCGGGTGGGTTCGGGCGCGGATCCGGCTCTGCCGGGGATCATGCGTCAGGGGGAGTTAGGAAAATCCGGTGTCATAGGCAAGGGCTGATGCGGGATTTTGGTGAAAAAGGGGGAAAGTCACCTGCTTTCGGCCAATTTCGCCGTTGGACCGGCATGAGCGGCGTAATCTGGCCGTATCGTCCCGATTCAGTGACCAAGGTCAAGGCGGCGGATTGTGGTTTGGGCGATACTGCCTGTGCAATATCGTCAAAATGCAATGTGAGGTGTGAGATCGATGCACAATCCTGCCAGCCTGTTCCTTGCGCGCCTGCTGATGGCGGCATGTCTGCTCACGGCAGCAGCCCACGCCGCTGCTGCCCAGGAAACAACATTCCGGACCTATCAGGACAATGCCGGGTTCAGTTGCGATTTCCCCTCGGACTGGTCGTTCGATCAGGCCAAGAACAGCGACCGGATATTCTCAGGGCCTGCCGAGAGCGCGCTTGATGCGACGATCATCATTCAGGTGATCGAGCGGGAGAAAGCGGAAGGCCAGACGGCAGCGCTGCAGCTTGAAGCGCTGAAGGCGCAGCTGCTTCAGGCGCCGGATGGGGCCATCCTGAATGAGGGAACCGCGCCGATCGCCGAACAGAAGGCGCCCTATCTCATTGCCGGTTACACAATAGCGGGTAGCGACGGCAAGCCGGGCCCGTTTCGCCATATCCAGATGGTGGTGACCGCGCCGCAGGTGTTTCTGCTGATGTCCTATTCCGCGCCTGATGCAACCTTTGACCAGAACATGCGGGTGTTTCAGAACTGTTCGGCGACCCTGTCGCTTGGGGCTGCCGACCCGCCCGCGCCGAACGTGGCCGAAGATCCGGGCAGCTCGGAGACTGGCACTGCAGAGCCTGACGCAGCGCCCCCCGGCAGCGAAGACACGCTGATCTGGCGGCACAACACCGACCGAAACTTCTGGATCGCGGTGCCTTCGATCTGGTCAAAGACGATTGATCAATCCGAGCCCTATTCCGTCGATATGCAGCACCCGGAGCGGGTCGAAGGGGTGATCGTCTTCGTGGTCGACATGGACACGACCGGCACTGTGAAGGAATACGCCGACGCCTGGGAGCAGGTTTTGGCCGACCAGATCTTCTTCATGAAGGACCGCCTGGCGGTTGCGCAAAAAAACCATCCGGGCGTGGGTTTGCCGAAAGTGCCGGGGATCATGCGCGCCTATCAGGGTGAGATCAACGGCGCGACCGTGCGCAGCATTGCGGCCTATGTGGTCACCAAAAACTACGGCTTCACTGTCGTCGGCTACCATTTTCTCGGCGACCACAAGGGCGAAAAACGCATCCGTGATGCGGTCGAGAGCTTTCGGCTGGCTGCACCGGACGGGTGAGGCGGCAAGGTCCTCGGCTCCACGCCAAATCCTCCGCGCGCGAAAAAATCGCCGGCGGGTCTGGTTTCGTGGTGTCCGGCGCCTGTCTGTGACAGGCCGGAATGCGGGGCGCACGCCTTAGCGTGCCCGAATGGAATACGTGGGTTTGGCTTTTGGCTCGCTTGCGCGCGCCCCGCCGGTGTCGGGCCTGCCGCCTTCCGGGCAACAGGATAATCCAGATCAAGGGCCGTTCACACATCCCCGGACGGTTTCGTATCGTTCGGCGTGACCGCTGCCGAACCCGTCCTTGTTGACTGGTGGGGCGATTTGTCCTGACACATGGGATGTCAGGATCGCGCCACTGGTCCCTGCGCGCGCCCGGCCTCAATACCGTCCGGCTTGCTCAGGATTTTGCGGGGCGCCCGCGGCTATAAGCCAGGGCCGGAACGCCGCTGCGGAGCGGCGTTGTCCCGTGCCGGCGCGAGCGCCGGGGTGAGGTTTCCTCGTCCGTCCGGCTCACGCGGTTCGGCTCCGCGCGCCCGGGCTCAACCGCCTCCCGCCGGACCGGGATCCGTCATCCCGACCCATCCGTGCTGACGGAAGGTGAGATGAGTCTGGCACGGGGGAGGAAGGTGGGGATGAAAATGGGGAGAGTTTTGGGTAAGGGGTTGGGATTGTTGAGGAGGGCGAAGCAAGCTGATTGATCTTTTCCTTGAGGAACGTCGGTTTGATACGAAATATCAATGTCAAAATCTTGCGTCTTATAGCCCCGAACCGACCCCTTTTCTAAAGCGCTGCATCACAAATCTTCTTCCCAATTCTGCCCGCCATAAAACAGGCGGAGAATGGTGACGGCTTGATCTGAGACCGTGAAAGCAATGGTGACGCGCCGCTCAAAGCCGATGACGCGCAGGCCTGTTCGAATATCATCACGGGAATGACCGCGCTGTGACGCGAGATCGAAGCCGCTGCAATAGCGTTCGATCCGGGAGATATAGGTCATCGCGACATCGGGGCTGGCTTTGGCGCTGATCCATTCATAGAGCGCCAACAAATCCGCGCGCGCTTCCGGCGCGAAGAAAATGTCGCGCGGTTTCACGCCGAGCCTTTTGTCTTTTGAGCGTGCAGCGTGCGAATATCATCAAATACGGAACTTGCCGGAATCCCACGCGAGGGGTCTGCAAGCATGGCATCATAGGTTGGCGCAACCTGGTTGCGGAGCCAGTCTTCAACGGCGCGGTCTCGCTCTTGCAGAGCGCGAAGCCCGGCTCGAATGACTTCGCTTGCCGAAGCGTAGTCTCCAGATCTGACTTTTTGATCGACATAGTTCGCATGCTCATCGGGTAGGCTGATCGTTCGTTTGTCCATGATTGATCCTTTTGGAACAGGATATCACTGAGTATGATTAATTCATACCGGGTTTCATGAGTCACAGGATGTACAAGTAGCAATCAAACCGGCTTGGACTGAGGCGTGTTTTGCGGGGGAGATGCCCGACAGAGGGGGGGGGATTGATCCGGGGCCGGTGTTTGCGGCGTCACCCCCCTCTGTCACCTACGGCGACATCTCCCCCGCAAGGGGGGAGATTGGGGGGCTCTAGTTCCCTCAAATTCCGTCATGCTGGACCCGATCCGGCATGACGGAATTTGGGGTGCCAATGAATTCCGGTGTCGTCGGCAGCTTTTGCCATATGATTTAACGTTGGCGTGAAAGAGAAGAAAATCGAGTATTCTGTCGTGAATATGGACACTTAGTTGTGAGATAGAAGTACAAATTGTAGGTGTGGGATATGCGAATATTCATCGACGAATCTGGAACTTTCAGCGGCAAAGGAAATATATCAGCTGTTGGCGCGTTAATAATCCCCGATCAAAATTTCGAAGGATTTCAGAAATTATATGGCCGCCTGCGCAATAAGCTTCCAAAAGAAAACGGGGAGGTAAAGGGACGCTTACTCGATGAATCTCATGTTGCGGAATTTGTATCGGTGCTACGCAAACTTGGATGTTTGTTTGAGGTTGTTGCTGTTGATTCTGCATGTCATTCCGATGGGGACGTGGAAAATCACAAGACAGGACAAGAAGAGGAAATCACAAAACATCTCACTGAACAGCACCATAAAAATATGGTTGAACAAATCTGGAATCTTCGCGCGCAATTAGAAGCAACTCCGCTCCAGCTTTATGTGCAATCGTGCGCTATGGCCGAGCTTGTTTACAACACAATTTATCACGCGAATTTATATTACTCATTCCGGATTGCTAGAGAGCTTGGGGAATACCATTGGGTATTTGATGCGAAGGATCGTAATAAAATAACGGAATGGGAAAAATGGTGGTCATTGGTTGTATTGCCCATGATCGAGTCAAAATCGTTCCGGGAGCCGTTTATTTCAGCAGAGGGTGGGGACTACCGCTGGCATGATAAGCTTCGGATAGAGCCAGGCGAATACAAAAAACAATTTGTGAAAGACTCGGAAAAATCTGAGTTTTTTGATTTGAAGCCTATTCTGCAAAAGGATTTTAGATTTTCATGGGACCCGGAGTACGGGTTAGAAGCGGTAGATATTTTGGTCAATGCAATCCGGCGATCACTGGTTGGAAACTTCAGCCGTGAAGGATGGTTGCCGATACGCGGTTTGATGGTTCATATGGGGCGGCACTATATTCGCTTGATGTCGCTTGCACCAGAAGACCGAAAGCTACCACTTGCTACTTATCGAAAAGTCCTGTTAGATTTTTCCGCTGGAGGTAGAAGCATGTTGCCTCCCAATTACGGTGAAGAGTGAGCCAATGCCTTAGCGGCTATTGATATCCCCTTGCCATCCCACCCCGCCACGGCTATCTTTTCCCCATGAACCCGACTTCGCACCCAGATCCATCGTCACCAGCCCGCTTCGCAGCGGCGGCGGTTTCGCATGCGCGTCTTGGTGGCCTGCTACTTCTCGCACTTAGCGGCGATCGTCGGGCTCGTTGAGGAGCGTCCGGCGGTCGAAACCGCTGGCGACGCTGCTCCTCTCGCGACTTTACATTTTTTCCTGAATGCAACATGACGGCCTAGAGTGCCTGTGGATGCCGCTTGATTGCGACGCCGGGCCAGGGCCAGGAAACGAGAGACGATTATGACCGCACACACAGTATCCGGACCAAAGGGCATGCCGACGGCATCGCAGAAATACCACGCCTATCCGTTGATCGATCTTGCTGACCGGACCTGGCCGTCCAAGCGCATCGACACCGCGCCGATCTGGTGCTCGGTGGATTTGCGCGACGGCAACCAGTCGCTGATCAACCCGATGGGGCATGACCGCAAGGCGCGGATGTTCCAGCTGCTTCTGGATATGGGCTTCAAGGAAATCGAGATCGGGTTTCCCTCGGCTTCGCAGACCGATTTTGATTTTGCCCGCTGGTGCGTGGAAGAAGGCGGCGTGCCTGATGATGTGTCGCTGCAGGTGCTGGTGCAGTGCCGACCGGAGCTGATCACCCGCACGTTCGAGGCGCTGGAGGGCGCCAACCGGCCGATCATCCATTTCTACAATTCGACATCTGAATTGCAGCGCCGGGTGGTGTTTGACAAGGATGTGGCCGGGATCAAGCAGATTGCTGTCGATGCGGCGAAGATGATCAAGGAGATGGCGGAGAAGGCCGGCGGTGATTTCCGCTTCGAGTATTCGCCGGAAAGCTTTACCGGCACCGAGCTGGAAGTGGCGCTGGAAATCTCCAATGCGGTGATCGACATTATCGCGCCGACGCCCGACAACAAGCTGATCCTCAACCTGCCGTCGACGGTGGAGATGGCGACGCCGAACATCTATGCCGACCAGATCGAGTGGATGTGCCGCAACATCAACAACCGCGAAAACGTGCTGGTGTCGCTGCATCCGCACAATGACCGTGGCACCGGCATTGCCGCGACTGAGCTGGGCCTGATGGCGGGTGCGGACCGGGTCGAGGGCACGCTGTTCGGCAAT
>Ga0163215_101487_pt1 | contig 13074 bp, 10 predicted proteins | sample SynspAceP_FD_185934 | JGI IMG/M metagenome (GOLD analysis project Ga0163215, IMG submission 185934) | Saline lake microbial communities from Ace Lake in Antarctica - Synechococcus sp. Ace-P (Hybrid Assembly) | ecosystem: Environmental > Aquatic > Non-marine Saline and Alkaline > Saline | place... | reverse complement strand
TTCGTCTTCCGGCGTATAGTCTTGGTTGCCGTCGCTCGGGCCCTGGTTGCTTGGACCCTCATCGTTCAGGCCTTTCTCATCCAGACCTGGGCGACGGCGTGATGTCATGCGGGAAGACCGGGCCGGTCCAGCCCTGCCGGCGAGAGAGTGAAAATCTCGCAGCCGGTCTCGGTGACGCCGATTGTGTGTTCATACTGCGCCGTCAACGAGCGGTCGCGTGTGACCGCAGTCCAGCCGTCGGAGAGCACTTTAACATGCGGGCGGCCCAGATTGATCATGGGCTCGATGGTGAAAATCATGCCAGCGCGCATTTCCGGTCCTTCGTTGGCGCGGCCATAATGCAGGATGTTGGGTGCGTCATGAAACAGTTTGCCGACGCCATGACCGCAAAAGTCGCGCACGACGGAGCAGCGTTCTGATTCGGCGTATTTCTGAATGGCTTCGCCAATGGCGCCGGTCCGCACACCCGGTTTGACCACTGCAATGCCAAGCATCAGCGAATTCTGGGTGATTTCCAGCAACCGTTCGGCAGCGCGCTTGATTTCTCCCACCGGGTACATGCGGCTTGAATCGCCATGCCAGCCGTCAAGCACGTAGGTGACGTCGATGTTGACGATTTCGCCCTCACGCAACGGCTTGTCATTGGGGATGCCGTGACAGACGACGTGATTGATCGATGTGCAGCAGGATTTTGTGTAACCACGATAGTTCAGCGTAGCGGGCAGGGCACCATGATCCATGCCGAATTCGAACACGAACCGGTCAATCTCGTTGGTGGTCACACCCGGGGTAACGCGCGTCACCAGCTCGTCAAGGCATCGGGCCGTGATCTGGCTTGCCTTGCGCATGCCTTCAAAGCCTTCAGGGCCGTAAAGCCTGATCTGGCCGGTGTTTTTCATCGGGGCCGATGCGGCGTCGATATAGGTAACCATGGCAGGCTCGCTTTGTCTTGTCTTGGCCGGCTCCGCCGACACATCTTCATGATACGCTGTTTAAGCCTAGTTCCTCAACGGGGACCATCGTTTCAGCACGTATTTGCTCAGATGTGATCTTGCATCGTATGGCGCAAGCTTCAACCCCGCGTTTCATGGCGCGATCAAAAGCCGCTGCGTAGGCTGGGTCAAAATCGCGGCACAGTCTGAGGCTGTCCACATCGCTTCGCTGGATGAGATAGACCATTATCGCGCGGTATCCAGCATCGACCATATCGCCGAGTTCCTCAAGATGCTTTGCGCCGCGCGCGGTAACGCTGTCAGGAAACTCAGCCAAACCTTCGCTGCGGCGAAAATGGACATTCTTGACTTCGACATAGGCCAGTCCTTTTTCGGGATCCTGCAAGAGGATGTCGATGCGCGAGTTGATGCCGTATTTTTGTTCGCGTTTGCGCTCGGCGTAGGTGCCGAGCGATCCGATCAAGCCCTCGTCGATGGCATCTTCGACCAACCGGTTGGGGCGCCCAGTGTTGATCCCGACCAGCGTATCGTCGGCTTCAACCAATTCGAGTGCGTGGCGATATTTGCGAGTGCCGCCGGAATGCTGAGTGAGATAACATCTGGCTCCAGGCGTGGTGAGACCGCGCATGGAGCCGGTGTTGGGGCAGGACCCGGTGATCAGTTCGCCGTTTTCCAGCTCCGCATCGAAGAGGAAGCGCTTGTAGCGACGGATCAGCGTGGCCGGGATCAGAGGCGGGTCAAAAATCATGGTATGGGCGCATAACAGGCATTGGGCCCGCCCGCAAACATACCGGCATTTTCCCGGTTGGACGCATCAGAAGAGAAGGCGGAAGCGCTCAGACCCGAACGCGAACATAAGATCCCGGCGCATCCTCGATCGGTTTGAGCTTTTTGCCGCCGGGTTTGCGCGCAGGCACCTCTTCATTCGAAGATGCACGGATCCACTCATTCCAGTGCGGCCACCAGGAACCCGAGGTTTCCTTTGCGCCAGCCACCCAGTCGTCGAATTCGGCATTGTTCGGGCCATCGGACCAGAACTGGTACTTGCCGGCCTCCGGCGGATTGACCACGCCGGCAATATGGCCTGACCCGGCCATGACATAGGTGACGTTTCCGCCAAACAACTTGCCGCCGATATAGGCCGAGCGGGCAGGGGCGATATGGTCTTCCTTGGCGGCGAGATTGTAGATCGGGATGTTGACGTCGCTGAGTTTCAGGGTTTTGCCGGCGAGCACCATTTTGCCCTGGGACAAATTGTTCTCGAGGTAGCAATTGCGCAAATAATATGAATGGTTGGCGGCCGGCATGCGGGTTGCATCCGAATTCCAATAGAGCAGGTCAAAGGGCATAGGATCCTTGCCCTTGAGGTAGTTGTTGACGACATAGGGCCAGATCAAATCCGACGCGCGCAGCATGTTGAAGGCTGTGGCCATTTTGGAGCCGTCAAGATAGCCGTTCTTTTCCATCGCTGCTTCTATCGACGAGATTTGTGCTTCATCAACAAAGACCTTGAGGTCACCCGCGTAAGTAAAATCTGTCTGCGTGGTGAAAAATGTGGCTGTGGCGATGCGGGTGTCTTTTTCCTGGGCATGAAGTGCCAGCGTCGCCGCCAGCAGGGTGCCGCCAACGCAATAACCGATTGCGTTGACCTCACGTTCGCCGGTGGCTTTTTCAATGGTGTCGAGCGCAAAGGAAATGCCTTCGCGGGAGTAGGATTCCCAGTCTTTGGTGGCCTGGCGCTGATCCGGATTGACCCAGGAGATCACAAAAACTGTGTGACCTTGCTCGGCAGCCCATCTGATGAAGGATTTCTTCGGATTGAGGTCGAGAATATAGAATTTGTTGATCCATGGCGGCACGATCAGCAATGGCCGCTTGAGGACGGACTCGGTCTTGGGGTCGTACTGAATGATCTGGCAGATATCGTCCTGGGCGATGACCTTGCCCGGTGAGACGGCTATGTTTTCGCCGACCTTGAATTTCGAGGCATCAGATTGCCGCAGCTTCAATTCACCTTTGCCGGCTGCAATGTCCTCGGCCAACATGTGCATGCCTTTGACCAGGTTTTCGCCGTTCGAGGCGACCATTTCCTTGTAGAGTTCGGGATTGGTGGCAACAAAATTGGCCGGCGACAGGGCGCTGGTGATCTGGCGCACGTAGAAGGCTGCCTTGTGGCGGGTATGTTCATCGAGCCCTTCACTCTCGTCGACGAGCTTGTTGGCCCAGTCGGAGGTGATGAAATAGGCGTTTTTCAAGAACTCGAAGAACGGATTGTTTTCCCAGTCCGGATCGGAAAACCGTTTGTCCTTGGTTTTCGTCTTCGGGCTGTCGTCCTCGCCAGACATGCGTTTGACGGATTCACTCCACATGCCGAAATAGCTGGTCAGAAGCGATGTCTGGGCTTCGATGGCGCGTTTGGGATCGGACAGCCAGTACTCGCCGACCTTGGAGAAGGTCTTGACCATGTCGGCCATCGGTTCGGAGACGGTATCGGAAACTTCGCCCCTTTCACGGGGTTCAACCCAGGCGGATGCAGCCTTGCCCAATTCTTCGAGCATGCGCGCGACATTGCGGGCGAAGGCTTCGGGGTTCTTGACGACATAGGCTTCGGCAGGTGATGCGCCGGTTTCGGCATCCTTGTTCTCGGCCGTCGTGCTGCCCTTGTCCGCCATCGTCGCGCCTCCTTATGAGTTCCCGAGCTTGCCTCTAGCCCGTCTTCTGCCTTAAATCGGCTTGCATACGGTGCTTGATATTATTTCAGGCATCCATTCATCCTTGATACGGGCTTTTTTTGTCCATGTCATGACCGCCATTTGGTGGAGACCGGAATATACGTGACCATGATACAGAATTTCCGTCCGGCGTTAGTTGCGCTCGTCATACTTTCAGTGGCCGGATGCCAGACCGCCTCTCTGGAAGATGCTGCACCCAGAAGCGCTACAGTCACAGATTTTGATGCCAGCGTTGCTGCGCCCGGTTCGGCGCAGACATCTGTGTCTGCTTCTGACGAATCGTCCGCCGATCCGACGATAATTCGCCGCAATCCCGGCTTCACCTCGCTCGTTCCAATTGAGAAAACGGTACCGGTTAAGAACAAGGAGTTTGTGGCTACCGGGGCAAGGCGAACCGGGCAGTATCCCACAATCGGGTTGCAGCCGCGAGCAGCGAACATACAGCTTACCGATGCGGACAAACTGGCGGCAGAGGCGGAAATGACCGAGCTGTTGCGAAGCCGCGCGTCGACGCCTGATGCGAGGGCGCAATATGAAGCGCGACTCAAGCAATTGCGTGCGTTGGCAGCGAGCCACGGCAGCGATACGCAGCAGGAAATCGAGAATTAATTCTTGCGTTCAATTCGGTTTGGACGCAAACCCGTGACAACAGGGCTGTAGCATGCAGCCCGCAATTCTGGGGAATTCCATGGAAGAATTTCACAAAGTCCGCCGCCTTCCGCCTTACGTGTTTGAGCAGGTCAACCGGCTGAAAGCTTCCGCGCGAGCGGGTGGCGCAGACATTATCGATTTGGGGATGGGCAATCCTGATTTGCCGACTCCGACCGCGATTGTTGACAAATTGTGCGAAGCGGTGAGGGATCCCCGCACGCACCGTTATTCGACGTCGCGCGGCATTCCGGGGCTTCGCCGGGCCCAAGCCGCCTATTATGAAAGACGGTTTAACGTCAAACTCAATCCCGAAACCCAGATTGTCGCCACGCTCGGCTCCAAGGAAGGGTTTGCCAACATGGCCCAGGCGATCACAGCGCCCGGCGATGTGATTTTGTGCCCCAATCCGACTTATCCGATCCACGCTTTCGGCTTCATCATGTCGGGCGGAGTGATCCGATCGCTCGATGTGGTGCCCGATGACAGTTTTTTTGCGGCCCTTGAGCGTTCGGTGCGGCATTCGATTCCAAAACCGCTGGCGCTTATCCTGAATTATCCGTCGAACCCGACGAGCTTGGTGGCTACTCTTGATTTCTACAAGGATGTCGTCGCTTTCGCGAAGAAACACGACATCATCATCCTGTCTGATCTGGCCTACGCGGAGATCTATTTCGACGACACGCCGCCGCCATCTGTCCTGGAAGTTCCAGGCGCAATGGACATCTGCGTCGAGTTCACGTCGATGTCGAAGTCGTTTTCAATGCCGGGCTGGCGGATGGGGTTTGCGGTTGGCAACGAGCGGCTGATTTCAGCGCTTACACGGGTGAAATCCTATCTTGATTATGGCGCATTCACGCCAATTCAGGTTGCCGCAGCCGCAGCACTTAATGGCGATGGCTCCGACATCACCGAGGTACGCTCGATCTACAAACGCCGCCGCGATGTTCTGGTTGACAGTTTTGGCAAAGCTGGCTGGGATGTGCCGCCGCCTCCGGCGACAATGTTTGCATGGGCGCCAATTCCAGAGCCCTTCAAGCATCTGGGATCGTTAGAGTTCTCCAAGCTGCTGGTGGAGAAGGCAGATGTTGCTGTCGCGCCGGGCATCGGTTTTGGCGAGCATGGTGATGAGCATATCCGTATTGCACTGGTTGAAAACGAACACCGGATCCGCCAGGCGGCACGCAACATCAAACGCTTCCTGGCTACTGCCGGGAATGGTGGCGACGACAATGTGGTGTCATTGACCGCCCGGCGTTGACCGCTCGGCTCCCCGCCGGTAAACCCGCCGTGAACATCGCATGTTCGCACTTTCTCTGCGAACGACCCCATAAAGGTGGACTTTTGATATGACTGATGCCCTGAAAATCGGCATTGCAGGCCTTGGAACTGTTGGCGCGGCACTTTTTCGGGCGATCACGGCACGGCACAATCTGCTTGCCGACATTTGCGGCCGTGAAATCCTGATCACCGCTGTCAGCGCCAGGGATCGTACACGTGATCGTGGGCTCAACCTTGATGGCGTGGCCTGGTTCGATGATCCGGTCACCATGGCGCGGGACGCCGATATCGACGTTCTGGTGGAATTGATTGGCGGCGACGCAGACCCGGCCCTTGCTGCAGCGACAGCAGCGTTGACTGCCGGACGTCATGTGGTGACGGCCAACAAGGCAATGCTGGCAAAGCATGGCGTTGAACTGGCTCGACTAGCCGAAGCAAATGGTGTGCTGTTGAACTTCGAAGCTGCGGTAGCGGGCGGGATTCCGGTGATCAAGGCCATGCGTGAATCGCTGACCGGCAATGCGGTGACGCGGATCTATGGCATTCTCAACGGCACCTGCAACTATATCCTGACCCGCATGCAGCGTGACAATATGGGCTTTGCAGAATGTCTTGCCGAGGCGCAGCGGCTTGGATATGCCGAAGCCGATCCGGCTTTTGATATTGAAGGCAACGATACCGCGCACAAGCTTTCAATTCTTACCAGCCTGGCGTTCGGAACCCAGATCGCGGCGGATGAAGTCTATATCGAGGGCATCACCAACATTTCCATTGATGACATTCACGCCGCCGATGAATTGGGTTACCGGATCAAGCTGCTTGGCGTGGCGCAACGCACAGCTACGGGGATTGAGCAGCGGGTGCATCCGACCATGGTGCCGAAGGGCTCGATGATCGCGCAGGTCGAAGGCGTGACCAATGCGGTGACAATTGAGGCGGATATTCTTGGCGAATTGATGCTTTCAGGTCCCGGTGCTGGCGGAGACGCCACTGCGTCCGCAGTACTGGGCGACATTGCCGATATTGCCAAGAGCCGGCCCGGTCACCAGCACGCGCCGGCACTCGGGCGGCCTGCCGACAAGCTGTTGCCTTACACGCAGGCCCAGATCCAGAGCCATGAGGGCGGTTATTTCATATCGCTCAAGGTGGATGACCGGGCAGGCGTCTTCGCTTCAATTGCCACTTTGATGGCCAAGAATGACATCTCGCTTGAATCGATTGTCCAGCGGGCGCGGCCGACCGGATCGGACGTTGGTCCGCAGACGGTCATTCTGGTTTCGCACGCCACAACGGAATCAAGAGTGCGCGCGGCAGTCGATGCCATCAAGGCTGAGGGGTATCTTTCCGGTGAGCCTCAGGTGATCAGAATTGAACGAACCCGCGAAAGCTAACATCGCTTGGCGCGTTGACGATAGATTGATCATCGTTCTTATCTGCGCTCCCTAATCGATTTAGTTTGGGATCAGGCCGAATTCTCTAAAAAACAAAAGCTTGCAATGCGGTTTTCGCATTGCCTTGCTAGGTTTGAAGGCTGTAATAGCGGTCAAACGACGTATCTAAGGGGATTTAGCCTTGTCAGGAACAGCGACAGAAGCAAGCAGTCTGGACCGGATCCTTACGCTGGAAATCGCCCGAGTGACCGAGCGCGCGGCGGTTGCTGCAGCACGGCTTCGCGGTCGCGGCGACGAGATGGCGGCCGATCAGGTGGCTGTTGACGCCATGCGTCAGGAACTCAACCGTTTGCCAATTGATGGCACCGTTGTGATCGGCGAAGGTGAACGCGACGAAGCGCCGATGCTTTACATCGGCGAAGAAGTGGGCACCCGCGACGGCGCCAAGATCGATATTGCGCTTGACCCGCTCGAAGGCACCACGATCTGCGCCAAGAACCTGCCCAATTCGCTGGCAGTGATTGCATTCGCGGAAAAAGGCAGCCTGCTCTACGCGCCTGATGTCTATATGGAAAAGGTCGCCATCGGACCTGGATACCCGGCCAATACGGTTTCGCTGGACGCAACGGCCACTGAAAACATCCATGCCGTGGCGCGCGCCAAGGGGGTATCTGTCGGCCAGGTGACAGCCTGTATTCTTGACAGACCCCGTCATGCGCGGTTGATCGAGGAAGTTCGTGCCACCGGCGCAGCAATCAGGTTGATTGGCGATGGCGACGTTGCTGGCGTCATTCATACGACTGATCCCGATGAAACCGGCATTGATATCTATCTCGGCATTGGCGGTGCACCGGAAGGTGTTCTGGCAGCTGCAGCACTTCGGTGCATTGGCGGGCAGATGCAGGGGCGTCTGCAGCTCAACTCCGAGGAAAAGATTGCACGCGCTGCCAAGATGGGAATTTCCGATCCCAACAAGATCTACACGATGGAAGATATGGCGCGCGGCGATGTCTTGTTTGCAGCGACCGGCGTGACGGATGGCAATATGTTGCAGGGCGTGCGCTTCACCCGTGACGCCATCATCACCCACACGATCGTCATGCGCTCATCGTCACGAACTGTGCGTGAGATCAAGGCGCGGCATCAGGACCTTGCCAAGTTCGATTAGCCTGACAGCCTTCACACTCTATTCGGTTCGAAAAATTCAAATGCGTCAGCTTCTACCGGAGCTGGCGCATTTGCTTTTGCTGCTGTCTCAATCGCTACCGTTTGGATGCGTGCTTTGCCGCGCCGCGCGGATTGCGTTATGAGCGTATCTCTGGCGTAGCTTTGGTGGCATGACGCCTGATGGCAGGTAGATTTCTGTATGGCAAACAGCGGCGCATCAGACCGGGCATTTCTTGGCGTGGAAGAGTCGCTGTCCGGCCAGAAATGGGTCGCACAGCTTGATATGGCCGGTGAGAACAAGGCTATCACTATTGCACAGATGACCGGACTGCCGGATGTCGTCGCAAGGGTGCTGGCCGGCAGGGACGTTGCCATGGGCGACGCCAAGGCCTTTCTCGATCCTACGATCAAATCGTTGATGCCGGATCCATCAAAACTGACCGATTGCGACAAGGCTGCCGAGCGGATTGCCTTGGCGATCGCGCGTGGTGAGCGTGTGGCGATCTTTGGTGATTATGATGTTGACGGCGCTGCGTCATCGGCACTTATGCAGCGGTTCTTGCGGCATTTCGGCGTCGACAGCGAAATCTATATTCCTGACCGCATATTCGAGGGCTACGGGCCAAACCCGACCGCCATCGGCGAGCTCATCGATCGGGGTGCCAAGCTGATCATTACTGTCGATTGCGGATCGACAAGCCATGAATCGCTTGCAGAAGCTGCCCGGCGCGGAATCGATGTGGTGGTGATTGATCACCACCAGGTGGCCAGTGAGTTGCCTGTGGCCCTCGCACTGGTCAATCCCAACCGCGAGGACGATCTGTCTGGGCTTGGGCATCTGTGTGCCTGTGGCGTGGTGTTCATGGTTCTGGCTGGCACATTGCGTCTGTTGCGCCGGAAAGGCGAGACGCGGGCAGGGACGTTTGATCTCCTCGCGTGTCTGGATCTGGTTGCCCTGGCAACAGTGTGCGACGTGGTTCCGCTCAAGGGACTCAATCGCGCCTTTGTGGTCAAGGGTCTGCTTGCGGCACGGACCATGGGCAATGTTGGCCTGGCAGCTCTTGCGCAACGCGCCGGCGTCAACGGACCAATTACGCCCTATCATCTGGGATTTCTGATCGGCCCACGAATCAATGCTGGCGGGCGCATTGGCGATGCGGCGCTGGGCAGTCGCTTGCTGACGCTTGAAGACCGCGATGAGGCCGAAACTATCGCCGAACGGCTTGAGGAGCTCAACCGGGAGCGTCAGGCCATAGAAGCGGCCATGCTGATGGAAGCTGATGCCGAGGCGGCAATCGAGATGGCAAGCGGCGATGGGCCCGCAATTATCGTGACCGAGCGACAGGGCTGGCATCCGGGTGTGGTGGGCCTGCTGGCGTCGCGGCTCAAGGAGCGCTACCGGCGTCCGGCATTCGCCATCGCCTTTGATGGCAATGGCAAGGGGACAGGGTCCGGGCGATCAGTGCCGGGCGTCGATATTGGCCGATTGGTGCGCAAGGCCGTGGAGACCGGATTGCTTGTCAAAGGCGGCGGGCATGCGATGGCGGCTGGTCTCACGATTGAACAAAATCGACTTGGAGATCTGCGTGCGTTTTTTGAGGAAAACGCTGCGGATGCCGTGGCTGGACAGACACTTTCGCACCGGCTCAAGATCGACGGAGCAATTTCGGCTTCAGGCGCGACCCTGGAGCTGGTCGACATGGTCGAGCGCGCAGGGCCCTATGGCGCCGGTCACCCGCAGCCGGTGTTCGCTGTTCCTGCGCACACGCTCAAAGATGCGCGTGTGGTCGGACAGAATCACATCAAGCTGTCGTTTGCCGGCCCCGACGGGGGCAGGTTGAATGGAATCGCTTTTCGCGCGGCTGACACGGAGATGGGAGCCGCACTGCTTGGCGGGCGCGGAATGGCGTTTCATATCGCCGGCTCGATATCGGCTGATTACTGGCAGGGCGTCAGGCGCGTTCAGATCCGGGTCATTGACGCGGCTGTAGCTCGCTAAGCAGCCGGTCTTCCGGTTCGTAGGGGGAACGGCTCCAGCCGCCCCGAATGCCGTCGCTATCTTGTGCAAATGTTGCTGTCCGGAAACGGATCGTTGCCGGTCGATATCATTTGATATCGCATGCAAACGCCAAGCTGTTGAGCTTTCAAAAACCTGAAATTTTGAATGAGGAGATCAAGCGAAGTGCTTGAAAAACATGGTACGCCCTAGGGGAGTCGAACCCCTCTTTCCAGAATGAAAATCTGGCGTCCTAACCGATAGACGAAGGGCGCGTACAATGTGGCCGTCTTATAGTCAGCGTGCTTTAAGACCGCAAGCGTATAATTGGTGTCTTAGAGAAAAAAATGACATCCAAATGAAGTTTTTTCGAACTGCGGGAATGAGCCACGCGAATGACGCGAAAAATGGCTGCATTTCCATCATTTATTTGCGGCGACGGCAGCGCCAGTTCCAGTCACGTGTGTTGCCGATGTCGATATGAACTGATTCCGTGTGGCAATAGGTGCCAACGCCGCCACGTCCGGGCATGGAGCGTAGGTATTTGGCCAATTGCCATTTCGATACGCCCTCGACCTGGACATCGGCTGCTTCGCAGGAGGTGTGGCGTGATCCAGAGGCGCCGCCAATGCGACGGTTATGCTTTGGGCTTCGGTAGCCGGAGGTGACGACCAGTGGGCGACCGTAATGGCGCTCAACCGTCTTGAGAACCCGTACAAGCTGCGGCTTGAAGCAGCCGACATCGACCTTCTCTGTCTGCAGGTGCAAACCGTTGGGTGCAAGACGTGCCAGACCGGCGGCCGAGGCCAATTGAACTTGATCAAGTCCTGAATTGTTGGTCGAGTTTCCGGAATCACCATTCAACAGCGACGCCAAGCGTACGCCGGGCAGTGAATTTCCTCCGCTGGAGGCTGATGCGACGCTAACCTGTGCCGCCTTTGGCGATACCAGGCGCTTCTGCGTTCCAGCCGGTGCATTTTTTCTCGACGGCTTTTGTGATGCGAACATGCGCGCAAAAATGGATTTCTTTTTCGGCGGCGCAACGATTGCCAGTTCCTGGACCTGCGGCTGAATTGCAGCCTGAGCCAGATCCGGGCTGAGCGGAGCGATGTTGGCGGCTGCGGCCTGAGGCGCTGCCTGTTCGGACTGCGGGACCGCAATTTCCTGCTGTGGGATAACTGCAGGCGCAGGTGTCGATGCGTAAAGGTTTGCTGGTGACTGGATGGGCTGGCTTTGCGTGATACCTCTGTTGAGAGCATCGACCGCAGTATCGGCCATCACCACTGACTGGCCAGAGGCGACTACGGTTTGTTCGGCCATCGGTTGCCGTGAAGCCGCATCGGCTGAATTCGGGGAGGGGACGGGCAGCGCAACGGCGGAGGCCGTCTCGGTCCCGCCATCCGCATTCATATCCGTGTATGACAATTGATCATCGGTGAGGCTGCCATCGGACATGCCCGGCGCTCCGGGCGCAAAACCCTGAGCAGCCAACATTGCAGGATCCATGGATGATGAGATGCATCCGCTCAAGGCTACCGCCACACCGGTCAGCAGCAAGGTTCTTATTCCCATGCGCCGCTTGCCTGCTTTATTCCCGCCTATCTGCAAACTCTGGAGCCCCCGGTATCTTGCAATGGCAGACCTTAAGGCCCTGAAAGGATGCCTATCCATTTGCGACGTTGTTGTAAACGAACAAACCCGGCGTCCAGACCAGGTCGTTCGGCATGTGCGTCAAAAACATGCGATGCGTCGCAAATGCGGCGAAAGCATGGTCCCATTGATAGGTTAGCCGGCGTTCGTTGCGTGAGCCTTGCGTCAGGTCGTGGCCCGGTCCCGTGAGGGCCGAGCCATTTATGCAGAGGTTACCAGGCGCCAGTGTTTTTCATAGAGAGCCATGGCTCGGCTGGTTCCAGTGGTGTGTCTTTCTGCAGAAGCTCGATCGAAACACCGTCAGGCGACCTTACAAAAGCCATGCGACCGTCGCGAGGAGGCCGGTTAATGGTGACGCCGTTATCAAGGAGCGACTGGCAAAGCTCATAGATATTGTCGACAACATAGGCGAGATGGCCGAAATTCCGGCCGCTCGTGTACTCTTCCGGATCCCAGTTGTAGGTCAATTCGAGCAACGGTGCTTGTTCGCTGAGTCCGAGCTCCTTGTCTTCCGGTGCGGCGAGGAAAATCAGTGTGAAACGACCTGCTTCGCTTTCGGTTCGGCGGATTTCCACAAGTCCCAATTTGTTGCAGTAAAAATCGAGTGACGCTTCAATATCCGAAACTCGGACCATTGTGTGCAGATAACGCATTGGCTTTACCTCATGATTCTTGATTGCAGAAACGATAGGCGGATTTGTGATCGTGGCAATGGCCGCGCGATAGAAGTGGACGGATCAACAAGTTTTCCTGCAGGGCTTGCACTGCCCGAGCAATACAATGTTAATGTTTAATTCAAGAATCACTTCAGTTGTTTGTGACGCGTATTGGAGAGGCATCAGGATGGGGGAAAGGTCCTCAGAAAAAGACCTGGTTAATGCGGAGGCACATGCTGACGCGGTGGATCTTATTGAGATCACCGGAGTTATCAAGTGGTTCGACGTTGCCAAGGGGTTTGGTTTCATCATTCCAGACAATGGTATGGAAGATGTGTTGCTTCATGTGACATGCCTGCGCCGTGACGGGTATCAGACAGTGCTCGAGGGAACCCGCATCGTTTGCGAGATCCAAAAGCGCGAACGCGGCTATCAGACCTTCCGAATCATTTCCATGGACACGTCGACCGCGGTTCACCCATCGCAATTGCCGCCGGTTCGGACCCATGTTCAGGTTACGCCGTCGAGCGGGCTTGAGCGTGCAATCGTCAAATGGTTCAATCGCACCAAGGGGTTTGGTTTTCTGACCCGAGGTGAGGG
>Ga0163215_101486_pt1 | contig 13075 bp, 14 predicted proteins | sample SynspAceP_FD_185934 | JGI IMG/M metagenome (GOLD analysis project Ga0163215, IMG submission 185934) | Saline lake microbial communities from Ace Lake in Antarctica - Synechococcus sp. Ace-P (Hybrid Assembly) | ecosystem: Environmental > Aquatic > Non-marine Saline and Alkaline > Saline | place... | reverse complement strand
GTCGGGGAGTCGGGGAGTCGGGGAGTCGGGGAGTCGGGAGTCGGGAGTCGGGAGTGGGGAGTGGGGAGTGGGGAGTGGGGAGTGGGGAGTGGGGAGTGGGGACTTCGCGGGTGGAAAAAGCTAAAAGCCAAAAGCCAAAAGCCAACCGCTAAAAGCCAGCCGCCAAAAGCCAACCGCCAATCGCTAAAAGCCAATCGCTAAAAGCCAGCCGAAGGCTCCCGGCCGTTGCGGGTACAGAGGGCGGCGAGGATTTCCATGTCAATTTGCTCGACGACGAAACGCGTTGCCCCATCGCTGAGCAGTGTCATCACGCCTCCGGGGTGAAAGCTCCGCATGTCGTTCTCGAACGCCGGGGCCGCGTTGGGCGGGAACGCCTGATCGAACAGGTTGCGTCCGTTGATCCATTGGCCGTCAGGGAATGCGGCGTCCTCGGCGATCATCATCGTGTTCGAACTGCCGTCAAGAATGTCGCGAAACCCCAGCGCCCGGTCGTGGATCATCATGCCGCGAGGCGGGTTGTTCGTCGTGAAAATTCGTTCGCCAAAGATCCCGCCGTAATCCGTCACGCCTCGATCATCGACACGAGGATCCGACCTCGGTGTGCTCGGGCAAACGTAGGCCGACACGACTTCTCGCGCCGCGTCCGCGTTGAGAGGATCGTCGAACGGTCGATTGAAATCGATTCGCTCGGCGAGTGCGGCCTGTTCCATTTGCGGCAAAATGAACGCCGACCAAGCGAACTGTTTCCCCCCGGCAACCTCCGGGCGAACTTCCAAACCACCCGGCGGGAACGTGTTGAACGCGGCGTGGTAATTGTGCATCGCCAACGCCACTTGATGCAGATTGTTTTGGCACGACGCACGCCGCATCGCCTCCCGAGCGGCTTGGACGGCGGGCAACAACAACCCCACCAGAACGCCGATGATCGCGATGACCACGAGCATTTCGACGAGCGTGAACCCGAACCGGGGCGCACGCGGACGCGCGGATTGAGAGATAGCCATACGGCGACCGAGGGTGAGCATGAGATCAATCGACCATGAACGGACACCACCCTACCGACAGGCCGATGGCCTAACGAAAGTCGTGATCCGCTCAATCAAGGAAACGAAACGAATTCGTGACGCTGGCCTCACCCAAGAAAGCCCTCACCCGACGCATCACCCGCTTTTCGCGGTGAACATCGGACAAATTGACGTCCGATACTTGGTAGGTCTTCTGACTCCCGACGCTTCCCTCAATCCTCGCCTTCTCACCGCTGTCTTCTGATTATTCCGCACGCGTTAACGTGGTGAAAAAACGTCGTACTGCGGCAATGGCCAAAAAAGGACTGGGTTTTTGAATCATCGTGAGACTCGAATTCCTTCCTATTTGAGGGGAAATTATCGAATTGCACGAATCATCGTGGCGTCGGATACAGCGGCCGGGCCGTCTCGGAATCTCACCGAAGTTCCCTGTTCTCGCGTCGATCGAGATCGATCGGACGCAGCACCAAGTATCGTTGCAATTGAGTATCGTTGTGTATCCGACGGTTGTCAATGACAAAGCTCTGGCGGTGAAATCCGAAAATTGCGTAGATTCGACTCAAGCCCTCCGATCGGCAGAACCGATCCACTCCCTAACGGCTCCTCGCAACCGCGTGGGGTCACGCAATTTTGCAAACAGACAAAAAGGACTTTGTCCAATGCGACTCGCATGGTTTCGACAAATCAAAACTCAATCCACACTGATCGCATGCGTCTTCGTTTCGCTCGGTTCGGTGGCTCCGTCACGTTCCGCTGCTGAAATCCCGTGGCGAACGGAATTGACGACCGCCCACGCCGAGGCCAAGGCTCAGAACAAACTGCTGCTGCTGCATTTTTACAGCGATAATTGCGTGTGGTGCGATCGGCTCGAAGCGGGCGCGTTTCAATCACCGCAACTCGCCTCGGCGTTGGCCCAAGGATTCGTTCCGGTGAAAATTCACGCCGGCAAATCGCCCGAACTGGCGAAAATGTTTAACGTTGCCAAGTTCCCCACCGACGTCGTCGTTACGACGACCGGCCAATCGCTGACCCATTCGGTCAGCCCTCAGGATCCGAACCGCTACATCGCGATGCTGGCCCAAGCCGCCGCCCAAACGAGCAGCGTTGCCCCGAGCCTACCGCCCGCAATGCCACCGCAAGGACCACCCAACCCCGCCGCTCAACCCGGCGAAACGCAAAATCAACTCGTGTCGGCACCGACCGGACCTGCGCAAGAAATTCCCGCTCAGGGAGCGCAGCATCCTGGAATGCCCGTCAACGCATCGGGCCAGTTCGCGATGCAGCAAATGCCGGGAGGAGCGACCGCTCGCCTCGCCGGAGTCCGTACCGACAGCATGACTCTCGGAACGCCCGGACAACTCGCCGGCCCCGAACCCACAATGGCTAATCCGGACGTCGACATATCGACAGACCCGTCTAAGCCGAAACTTGCGATGGAAGGCTACTGCGCCGTCACCGTGATCGACGAAGACAAATGGATCGAAGGCAATCCGAAATTCGGTGTCGTTCACCTCGGAAAACTGTATCTATTCAGCTCCGCTGCCAAGATGGACAGTTTCCTCGCCGACCCGGTTCCGTACACACCCGTGTTGAATGAAATCGATGTCGTTCGCTTCTTCGAAGAACGTCAAATCGTCCCCGGCAAACGCCGTTTTGGAATGCGAGATCCGATCCATCAACGCATGTTCTTCTTTGCCGACGAAGCCGCGATGAACCACTTCTTCAACGAATACGAACGCTACACCGACGCCGCGATCGACGTCATGCAGCGTGCCGTCCGCGACGCCAACCCCGACGCGACGTAAGCCAACTTGATTTTCGCAGGTTTCGATTACACTGCGATGCCGAACGTCTCTTCACCCGCAACCCCGCCGATTCTTTCGGCGGGGTTGCTGCGTTCTAAGCTCTTGCTGTTTCTTAGCCCTGTTTTGTCGGTTTGAGGCGTTCCCATGGGTACGTGTGTTCTAAAGTGGTTGGTGGTGTGGGGTGCGCTCGCGGCAGGTTTCAACCACGGACGTTGCGTCCAAGCCCAGTCAGGGGTGTAATCAGGACTGTTGACCCGCTCGCCGTCGGTTGACCGCAAATTAGCACCAGCAACTGCCCCCCGGCCTCGCCGCCGCAGTCCAAATGACCCGAGACGCCCACGGCGGTGCTCACGCGTTCCGCTCCGGTGCTCAACGTTTGCCCCGGTTACCGGGCGAGTTCGAACGGACGCAAGCGTTGATGTTGAGCGTCAGCGATTGGCAACCACATCACCGGCAAATTCTCCAAGAAATCGCGGCGAAAATGCAGGGCCATTGTCCGCTCGTGATTCTGTGTGCGGACATAACTGCGGTCCGTCAGGCGACGCAGTGGTTGGCCGAAACGAACGAGGAACTTGCCGAGGTGTATTTCTGCCCGATGCCGACGAACACCGTCTGGTTGCGAGATTTCGGGCCGGTGTTTCTGCAAACCGAGACTGCCTTCAAAACACTCGACTTCTATTACATCGGCGAACGTCCGATCGATCGCACTCGCGATCGATCGTCGGTTGCTGCCGAAGCACCGCGTCGAAACGATCGACATGTCCAGCATGCGAAACCTGCAAGGTGAACTGCACTGCCTCTCGTTGCACGTGCCGCACTTCGCCCCGATGCCCAAGAGCGTCTACGGTTTCGAAACGTCGAGGAAATTCTATTTCCCCGACGGCATCCCCGCCGTACGATAGCGTTTCGGCAAAAGGATGACTTCGGCGGACATCGGTGATAGGATAAGACAAACCGCACCCACAGGAGAACGATTCCATGTCCACGATCGACACTGCGACGCCCGCCGTGATACCTCCCCTGGAGCCCGGCGACCGAATGTTCGCCGATGAGTTCGAGCGTCGCTACGCGGCCATGCCTCTCGGCCCGAAAGCCGAATTGATCGAAGGGATCGTTTACATGCAAGCCGCCGCGAAACTCAGTCATGGACAACCGCTCGGATTCGTCACCACCTGGATCGGGCACTATTGCATCGCGACCCCCGGCACGGATTATGCCACCGATGCGACGGATCGGTTGGACGATTCCAACCAACCCCAACCCGACATCTCGCTTTTCATTTGTCCCGAATCAGGCGGGCGAACGACAATCAGTGACGACGGTTATTTGACCGGCGGCCCTGAGATGGTCGTCGAGATCGCGGGCAGTTCGGTCGCCATCGACCGCGGCCCCAAACTGAGGACCTACGAACGACACGGTGTCCATGAATACCTGATTTGGCGAGTCGGCACCCGAACGATCGAATGGTATGTGTTACGAAACGGCGTGTATGAATTGACGCAACCAGACGAGCAGGGAATCCACCGCAGCGAAGTGTTCCCAGGCCTGTGGTTGAACGTCAACGCAGCCCTTCGCCGCGACGGCCCTGAAACAATGAAAACACTCGACCTTGGGTTGGCCTCCGACGAGCATCAATCGTTCGTCGAGCGATTGCGTCGTTGATGGCAGTGAGAACGCCCCTGTCATCGAGCAACTCGACTCGATCAGCGTCGGTTTTCGAAACGTCGGCGAAGAAACTCGCCGGTGAGTGACTCGGCACACTCGGCGACGATTTCGGGTGTGCCCTCGGCGACGATACGCCCCCCGCCTTCACCACCGCGCGGCCCCAGGTCGATCAACCAATCACAGGCCGCGAGCAGGTCGGTGTGATGTTCGATCACTAACACCGTGTTGCCCGCTTCGACGAGTCGGTCGAGCACGACGAGCAATCGTTGCACGTCGGAAAAGTGCAACCCCGTCGTGGGTTCGTCGAGGAGATAGAGCGTTTTGCCAGTATCAGGGCGAGCGAGTTCGGTGGCCAATTTAATCCGCTGCGCCTCACCGCCACTCAGCGTGGTGCTGGATTGGCCGAGCGTGACGTAACCGAGTCCGACGTCGTACAACGAGGCGAGCAAGACATGAACCTTCGGCACGTTTTCGAAAAATTCCATCGCCGCTTCGATCGTCATCGCGAGCACGTCGGCGATCGTTACTCCCTTGAATCGGACTTGTAACGTTTGTCGGTTGAAACGTTTGCCGCCGCAGCGAGAACACTCGATCAACAGGTCGCTGAGGAAGTTCATTTCAATTCGTTCGAACCCGTTGCCCTTGCAAACGTCGCAGCGTCCGGCGGGCGAATTGAAACTGAATCGCGAAGCGGAAAAACCGAGCGTCTTGGATGCACGAGTGGCCGCGAACACGTTGCGAATCGGATCGAGCACGCCGGCATACGTCGCCGGGCAAGAACGCGTCGTTCGTCCGATCGGCGATTGATCGATCGGAATCAGTTTGTCGATCTTGTCCGCGCCAATTAACCGCGTGTGCGGGCCGCTGGGTTTGGCCACCAGGCCGAGTTTTTCCGCCAGCGCCGGGTAGAGCGTGTCGACGACGAGCGAGCTTTTGCCGCTGCCCGAGACGCCGCTGACGCCGACCAGCATCCCGAGTGGCAGTTTCATGGTGACGTTTTGCAAGTTATGCAAACTGGCGTTACGGAGCGTTAACCATTCGCTGCGCCGGGGCGTGCGACGGTCGCGAGGCAATCCGATCGAATGCTCCCCGGCGAGAAACCGGCCCGTGGGGCTGGACGTGTCTGCGGCGACCTCCGCAGGTGTTCCCTGGCTGACGAGGTGCCCGCCATGGATTCCCGCACCGGGGCCGATGTCGATCAAATGATCAGCCGCCCGCATCGTGTCCTCGTCGTGTTCGACGATCACGATCGTGTTGCCCTGGCCCTTGAGTTCGTCGATCGCGCCGAGCAATCGATCATGGTCGGCAGGGTGCAATCCGATCGAGGGCTCGTCGAGCACGTAACACACGCTGACCAAACCGCTGCCGATGCAAGTTGCCAATCGGATACGCTGTAACTCGCCGCCGCTGAGTGTGTCGGCGGAGCGATCGAGCGTGAGATAATCGACGCCGACACGCAGCAGGAAATCGATCCGGCGGATCACCTCCTCTTGGATCGGAGCGGCGACGCGGGTGTGCAATTCGGACAACGATTCGTTGATGTCACGGATCCATTGCTGGGTCTTCGCCAGCGGCATGGCGACGACACTTGAAATCGACTCGCCTTGGATCGTAACGGCAAGAGCTTCGGCTCGCAGGCGTCCGCCCTGGCAATCGAGGCAAATCGTTTTTTGCTCGGATTCGGGTTTGGGTTTTCGCCCGCGAGTTTTGATTTTGTTGTTCGTGGTCGCGTTGATGTCGATCACGCCGAGCCCGTCGCAGGTGCGGCAGGCACCGTAGGGGCTGTTGAAACTGAACGTGCGTGGTTCGAGTTCTTCGAAACTCGCGCCGCACTCGATGCAGGCCATCGAGGTGCTAAACAGTCTCGACTCGGGTTTCCCGTCGGGCGTTTCAATCAGTGCGGAGCACATGCCGTCGGATAAACGAATCGCCAGACGAGTGGATTCATCGAGTCGTGATTCGATGCCGTCCTTGAGCACAATGCGATCGACGACCGCTTCGATGGTATGGTTCTTTCGCACCGTCAGCGGTGGGACTTCTTCGAGTAAGAATACCTCGCCGTCGACGCGCACACGGACGAGTCCTTGGGCGGCGATCTTTTCCAACACGTCGCTGTGAGCGCCCTTTCGACCTCGCACCATCGGACTCATCAGGGTGAGTTTGGTTCGTGGCGGTAGAGCGGTGAGCGAAGCGATGATCGCGTCGGGCGTTTGCGTGCTGATCGCGTTGCCACAATCGGTGCAGTGTGGCGTGCCGACGCGGGCGAAGAGCAATCGCAAGTAATCGTAGATCTCCGTCACCGTCGCGACCGTGCTGCGGGCCGAACGTGTGCCGCTCTTTTGATCGATCGAAAGGGTCGGTGCCAACCCGTCGATCAGGTCGACGTCGGGACGTGGGATCGCGTCGAGGTATTGACGCGCGTAGGTCGACAACGTGTCAATGTACTGGCGTTGGCCTTCGGCAAACAGCGTGTCAAAGGCGAGCGAGCTCTTGCCGCTGCCTGAGACGCCCGTGATCACCGTCAACCGGTTCCGGGGGATGTCGACATGCAGATTTTTCAAATTGTGAACGCGGGCGCCGCGAATGCGAATCGGTGGACTCAAACGGGACACTCGTGGAAGAAAAGAGGACGTGCCTGGTTAACCGAAATACGTCGCAGCACTCGCTTACGAAAACAGTTCTACCACGGCAATATCGAGACCGGGCAAGTCCGGATCGCTAGCGAGGCACTGCTCAATATTGACCAGGCGGGGCGCGGCGTCGAGACGGTGAATGGTGACCGTTTTGAAATTCGTGTCGAGCACCGATACCACCGCGACGTCGGATTCCAGGCAGAAACCAACCTTCTCCGCGATTTCCTTTTGCACGTCCGGCAAAACAAAGAGGGCAAAACAAAGGGACAGCAAAACAAAAGAAAACAAAGGGACAGAGCTTTTTCCCGGGTGGTGTCGCTTTACCTAGCCTGAGCCAGGATGGAGTTCATCCGGCTTTGCGTCGCTTCCCGAGACGCCTCGGCAGCCCCCCCATCTCACTGACATGCGTCAACTTCGCGTTCATGGCAGGACGGACGCGTGACGGTGGCGATCGACTTGTTCCATCCGTTTCTGACATGAAAGACAGACAGACGACGGGTTAGTCGCCCGCCGGTAGAAGCTCGCGGGCACGGCGGCGAAGACGGTATCTCCGCCGCGTTCGATGACACCGCGTCGAAACGACGCTCTCCGGACGACCGGCCACACTGCAAAACAGCCGTCCGAAATCGCTCACGAGTTCGCACCAGCACGCCGCATCCAAACCCAACCGGGCCAGGACGAGCGGCAGTGTGTTCGGTGTGCTGCCCCGTTTGCCGGGAACCGACTGCCGGGCCGTCCAATCCAACAGTTCCAGGTAGTCCTCGATCGGCATCGCCATCGGCAAAAAGCTCTTCTCACTGCACCGCTCGCCTGATTCACTCTCACACACGTTGGCACAGAAACCGCATCCACCAACTGAAACTGCTCTGTCGTTTGCGGATCTCCGCCCGGCGAATCGGGCATCCGGCGATGGAGTTAATCCCGGGCTGGGTCGGCGTCATCGGCGATCCATCGGGGCCGCGCCGTTGCGGGCACAGCATCAACCACCGGCGAGCCATCTCCTCATCATCCCACACTGCCACGACATCCGGCTGGGATCTCAGAATCAAGTGAAAGTGGCTAAAGAGAATTGCGAACCCGAGCAAAACAACGCCCATCGAGCTAGCGAATTCGCGCAGAAACTCCTCGATCCAAACCTTCCGGTGGTCAAAGTTTTTCCCCGAGATCGGATCCTCTCCCATCAAGAAGCACCGCCGGGTACTGCGATTATAAAATTGCCCGATCGCCACCTCATCCGGATCAAACACTTCGCTGCGAGCCAAACGAGCCATCACAACTCCCAGGCTGAAAAAACAGAGCAACTGATAGAATCAGAATAGCTAGCGCACCCGACTTCTGGCGTCATTGCAATACCCGGAAAAATGCGCTGTCCTCAGATTTCGCTGTCCCCAGATTTCGCTGTCCCCAGATTTCGCTGTCCCCAGATTTCGCTCGCTCTGTGATCAACGCCACAACCGGCGTGCCAGTTATCCTCCCGGAGCAAATCAAATTTCAGCATTTCGCTTCGCAGCGAAAACAGCATCAGGAAACCAGCACCAGAAAGCTTCAACTCGTTACAAAGGCCAATGCCGCCATGGCATCCACCACCGCCGCTGGTGAATCAATTCGTGTTGCTGCTCGATTTAGATGAAAAGATTCTTCGGTCAATTCAAACGGAGTTCCGGACAGGAAAGGCTACGTCGCTTTGTGTTGCCGGCTGCCCTTGATCTTGTGCTTCTGCATCCTGCCATACAACGTGGTTGGTTTGACTTTCAATTCAGCAGCAGCGCCGTCGTTTCCGTAGACCTTTCCATGACACCGCGCCAGTGCGGCGAGGATCGCCCCACGCTCGATTTCAGCCAAGGATTGTCGGCTGGGATTCGTTCGCGAACGGTCGGCGTCAGATGAGTCGGCGGATGAGTTGGCCGGTGACCGGTCACCCGAGAACCACGAGGCGTCCACTCGCAGCGTGTCACTCTGACTGACAATCATGCCGCGCTCGACAATGTTCTCGAGTTCGCGAACGTTGCCGGGCCAATCGTATTGCATCAGCGCGTCCATCGTTTGGCGTTCGATCCGCGTGATCGACTTGTGCATTCGTATCGAGAATCGGGCGATGAAGTGATTCAGCAACGCTGGAATATCTTCCCGTCGCTCACGCAGAGCCGGGACGTGAATCGGGAAAACGTGCAGACGATAGTACAGGTCATCGCGAAAATGGCCGTCTTCGGCATACTTTTTGAGATCGCGATTGGTGGCGGCGATCACGCGTGTGTCCACTTCGATCGGCTCGCTACCGCCCACGCGTTCGATCAATCGTTCTTGCAACACACGCAACAACATCACTTGCGTTTCGGCGGGGACTTCCGAAATTTCGTCGAGGAAAATGCTGCCGCGATGCGAAAGCTCGAAACGACCGCGGCGGAGTTCGCTTGCGCCGGTGAACGCACCCGCTTCATGACCAAACAGTTCGCTGGTGATCAGATTGGATGCCAGTGCGGCACAGTTGACCTTCACAAGCAGATTTTCGCGGCGGGCACTGGCGTCATGAATCGCTCGCGCGACCAACTCCTTTCCCGTACCGGTTTCACCCAGGATCAGCACGGTGGAATCGGTCAATGCGACTTGCTCGATCGCGATCCGCAATTGCTGCATCGAGCGGCTTTCACCGACGATGTTGCCAAAGGCATGTTCGGTATCGAGCTCGTCCCGCAAGTAGACGTTTTGCTGCTCCAGCTCGCTCTTGAGTCGATCAATCTCGCCGTACGCCGATGCGTTGTCCAAGGCGGACGAGAGCTGCACGCAGACCTCGTCCAAAAGCTGCAAATCCCAATTGCCGGCCCGCCCGTCGTGCCGCGATGCAATGCCCAGCATACCCACTCGCTGATCCCGCGACGTCAACGGCAAGTGAACGACGGACGCGTAACCGGCTTCCTGAAGGCGTTTGTGTTCGGGGAAAGTATCGGATTCTGTGAGGCGGCCGGCCACCAGCGGTTGCCGATTTTCATGCACCCAATGGAACGCGGAATCCACTTGCAGTTGCGACGATATCTCAACCCAATGCTTCCGAGCGTCGATAAAGTTGATCGCGAAACCGACCCGAGATGAGCCCGCGTCCGGACCGAGAATCTCGGCGTCGTGACCGAGTATCAGACTGACTCGATCACACGCGAGCAGCATCTGAATTTGCTCCGCAGCGTGCTCGAAGACTTCGCGTCGGTCCAAACTCGAGTTCACGATCTGGCCCATCTTCACGAGCGACCGATAGCGACTTTCGGAACGCCGAATCTGCTGGGTTTGTGTTTCAACTTCCTGCCGCAGCGTTTCCAAAAAACGATCCTTGTCCGCGTTCGCGTCGGCTAGTTTTTGGTTGGTCTCTTGCAGCTCGCTGACTAAACGGCTGCGTTCAAGACTGATCGCGATGTGACCGGCCAAACGTTTCAGCAGATCAGCGTGCTGGAGTGTGTAGGTATGCGTTTCGCGGCTGGAGAAAAATATCACACCGATGGGTTTTCCGTCGGATAAAAGCGGCAGCGTGAGACTCGACCGCATGCCTTCGCGATGGATCAGCGAGGTCGACCCTGACTCTGGTTTTTCGGCCAAGTACGATTGCAGGTCATCGAGAATTCGCGGCTGTCCCGTTTGCAGCAACGGCGCGAGCGTCGAACCGCTAACGCGAGCGGCATAGCCAACCTTCAGCATGACGTCGCCATCGGACCGGCAGGAAATCAGCCGCAACAGCTTCCCGGATTTCTCGAGCAAGGCCACAGCGATGCGATTGTACGGCACGATGCCGCGGAGCTGCTCGTAGACGGAGTTCAACAACTCGTCCAATCCCTGCCCCATGTTGATCTGTTCGAGCATCCGCCCGACCAATTGCTCGTACTTTTCGGGAGTGTTTTTCATCGTCGGTAACTATTCCGCAATTCCGTAGAAGCGTCGATTGAGCGTGGCTTGAGCGTGGATCTCCTAACCCGACGCGGAAGCGAGAAACGACGTGTTCCGGGCAAACCCGTCGCGGATGCATCGGGTTAATACTGTCCGGAACAACGTATTAGCGGCATCCAACGCCATTTCGTCAACTGAGATCGGCCTAGGGCCAATAAACCAATCAGATTGTATCAAATCACGCTCGGAACAGTCACCCATCGATGATCCGCAATCCGTTAAACGACGATATTACGTCATCCCGCAAAGTGATCGACCAGACGCAGCATGGCAACGTAAACCATCGCCTGCATTGCGGCTAAAGAAGCAGCGGTGTGCGAAGGCGATTCTTGGCACGCTCCTCGCTCCCAATTGACATCAGCGTCTCGCCAAGCACACAGCAAGCGTTTCTGTTAACGGCGACGCCAGCACTCCGATTTTCACGCACTCATCAGGAAACCACGCAATGGCGATCAAGGTCAGCGAAAAAGCGGCCCAGGAACTCAAGAAGTTTATCGCGGATCAACAATGACCCGACGCCGCCGACGCTCTGCGAGTCGGAGTGACCGGCGGCGGGTGCAGCGGTTTTGGATACAAACTCGATTTTGACGAGAGCGTTAGCGAGGACAACGACATGCTGACCGAGATCGCGGGGCTTCGCGTCGCGGTCGACAAGAAGAGCTCGTTGTATCTCGATGGCACCGAACGGGACTATCACGAGGGCCTCGAAAAATGCAGCTTCACGTTCAGCAACCCCAATGCAACGAAGTCTTGCGGTTGCGGCAGTTCGTTCTCGGCCTAAACATCGTCGGAACAGTGGCACCACCCACCCACCCACCCAATCAATCACCAACAGGAAGTTCCTAGAGGACATCCGAAACCGCAATGCTCGAAGAATTCGCCCAACGCGAAACCGAACACGGTTTCGTCACCGACATCGAAGCCGACTCGATTGCGACGGGCTGTAAGTGAAGACGTCGTGCACCTGATCTCCAGCAAGAAGAACGAACCGGACTAGTTGCTAGGGAGAAATCAAATGGGTCAGGACCAATACTGTTCGGCCCGGAAATTGCCCTGAAATAACTTGATAAAATTCTTTTCGGAAGGGACTTTTGGCAGGGGACTTGTGCAAGTCAGCTAGCTCGTTACTTTTTTTGCCATCCTGACAAGACGAGCCCAGCATAGGCGCGATCCAAGCGTTGCCTCCCACTTTACCAAGACAACTCCAACACCGACGAACGCGCTAACTTGGTCGAACAACCACGAATAAGCGAGCCGCTCTTATCCGTTCGGCGAGGTGAAGTATCTCTTGAGGATCAAGCTGCGGCTTCGTCAGAGAATGGCATGGCGAATCCGCGTCTCCGCCATCAAGCAAAGGCAATCGCCCCAGTCCGAAGACCCGACACCTCAACAGCCCGAAGCCAGTCCATCTAAGCAGGTTCGGGTAATTCATTGCGTATAACTCCATTAGCCGTTTGGGCGTTGGCCCCGGTTAAACGCGAGAACCGTGGCTAACGCCAAAACGGCTAATAATTCGAAACACTTTCCCGAACCTGCTTAGTGGTTCGCGGTCGCTTACGACTCATGGAGCCGAGCGACAAGCCGAACACCGCCACTTGTTGCTCCGGATGTCATAGTCTGCGGCTTGTCAGGTCGCAGGAAATTGCGAAGTCGAAAGCGGTTCCGGGCCTTGCGACGCGTCCCTCGATGCCATTGTTGAAAGATGCAAGTTCCCATCGGGCAAAACGCGTTGACATCGCTTCGGGTTGTAACGAGTTAAACACTCAACTATTTCGGGTTGATCCGGCGGAAGTGTGCACCGGAGGTTTTCAAGGCATGACTCCCGGATCGAACGAGATTGGTGCCTGAGTTATGGATGCTGGTGGACTACGTAAGTCGGAGGAAACGCAGTCGAGCTCGAATGGCGTGGACTTAAGATTTGTCAGGCGGTTTCACGGGCGCGGTCGCCATCCGTTTGGCGCGACTCGGGCGGGGTGCTTTCATCTTTGGATATTTGGATTGATTTCGACGTTTCAGCTCC
>Ga0163215_101485_pt1 | contig 13111 bp, 10 predicted proteins | sample SynspAceP_FD_185934 | JGI IMG/M metagenome (GOLD analysis project Ga0163215, IMG submission 185934) | Saline lake microbial communities from Ace Lake in Antarctica - Synechococcus sp. Ace-P (Hybrid Assembly) | ecosystem: Environmental > Aquatic > Non-marine Saline and Alkaline > Saline | place... | reverse complement strand
AGCCCACATAGAGCAAGGTCCCATTCTTGAAGACGAAAAGAAAGCCATTGGCATCGTCAGATTAGGCCAAGGTATTCGCTGGTACAACATTGAAGTTACAGGCCGACCTTCTCACTCTGGCACTACGCCAATGCACCTGCGTAAAGACGCCATGTTAGCAGCGGCTTCGATCGTTACAGAAATGAACGCCATCGCGCTTCGCCATGAAAATGGCTTAGGGACCGTTGGTTTCATGCAAGTATGGCCAAACTCTCGCAACACGATTCCGGGCAATGTGAAATTCAGCGCGGATCTTCGCAACCCACGCCCAGACATTTTATTAACCATGCATGAAGAACTGATCGCCTTTTGTGAAAAAATCGCCAAAGAACACGATTTAGACGTCAACATTGACCCTTTTTGGTATTTCGCCCCAGTGGAGTTTAATGCTTCCGACGATGTGAAAGCCGCCACTGAAAAACTCGGCTACAGCCACATGGACATTTACGCTGGCGCCGGCCACGACGCTTGTTACATGGCAGATTTAGTCCCTACCGGCATGATTTTTACACCTTGCCTAAACGGTATTAGCCACAACGAAGCCGAATACAGTTCGCCTGAAGAATGCGCCGCCGGTGCCAACGTGCTGCTGCATACCATGCTAGAAGCCAGCGAACGCATTGCTAGAGAACATCAGTAACAAAATAAACAAATACAAGAGAAGAAAAAACGAGGGCTGTGAATCATAAAGCGGCTCGAATCGAATGAAATAGCTCCTATGAAATAAAAGCTATCAACCCACAATAGAAGAGGTGGTAAATATGACCAGTAAGTCCGTTAAACAAGGTGAGTTTTATGAGTTGGAGGTCGATACCGATCTTCAACAGAGTTCAGCGTATAACGACGATTTAGCACCAACAAAAGTAAAAGATCGCACTTGGAATAAGTGGAACATTGCAGCATTGTGGGTTGGTATGTCTATTTGTGTACCTACTTATACTTTAGGTGGTGTATTAACGGCTTACTTTGGTCTTTCTGTCATGGAAGCCTTATTGACTATTCTTATTGCTAACGTGATTCTATTGGTGCCACTGACTTTAAACGCGTATCCGGGCACCAAGTTCGGTATTCCTTTTCCCGTGTTACTGCGCTCTTCGTTCGGTATAGTCGGGTCTAATATTCCTTGCTTGATTCGTGGCTTTGTTGCCTGTGGTTGGTTCGGCATTCAAACTATGTTTGGTGGCCTAGCAATTCATTTGTTTCTATCGGCTATTTCTTCTGGCTGGGCAAGCTTAGGTGGCGTCGGCGAAGTCATCGGCTTCTTCCTATTTTGGGCTATCCAAATGGTTGTGGTGATTCGTGGTGCTGAGTCTATTAAATGGTTAGAAACACTATCGGCGCCTCTATTGTTGATCGTTGGTGTTGGTTTAATGTTTTGGGCTAGCGATAAAGTGTCTTTCACTGAAGTGCTCGCCATCCCTGCAAATCGTCCTGCAGACGCTGGATTTTGGGGGTATTTCTTTGGTGGTTTAACCGCGATGGTGGGTTTCTGGGCAACCTTGTCTTTGAATATTCCCGATTTTAGTCGTTATGCAAAATCTCAAAAAGATCAGATTATTGGTCAAATCATCGGCCTGCCGGCAACCATGTTCTTCTTTGCCGCTTTGGGTGTGGTTTTGACGGCCGCTTCGACAAGTTTGGTTGGTGAAACCATTTCTGATCCCATTTCTTTGATCGGTAAAATTGACAGCCCTTTCTGGGTTGCTATTGCCATGGTATTGATCGTTATTGCCACAATATCCACCAACACCGCTGCCAATATCGTTTCTCCTACTAATGATTTCCAAAACATCGCACCTAAGTACATTAACCATACACGTGGTGTCTTGCTTACTGGTGTTGTAGGTATTGCTTTAATGGGCTGGGAATTATTGAAAAAAATGAGCTGGATCGAATCCGATGTCAGTGTTGAAAGCATGTATTCAAACTGGCTTTTAGGCTATTCAAGCTTATTAGGTCCGATTGCCGGCATCATGATAGTCGATTATTTCTTGATCAAACGCCAGCATTTGGATTTGGTCGCGCTTTATCAAGAAAGCAGCCTATACCCAGCATTTAACCATGCAGGATTAATCGCTTTTGCGGGGCCTGTCGTGCTTACTTTAATCGCGCTAAATGTGTCTTCTTTTAGCTGGTTCTATAGCTACGGTTGGTTCACTGGTGCGTTTACCGGTGCGCTTTTGTATTACCTTCTTGCTAAATCACAAGCCGTTCCTGTCAGTGAGACAGAAACAGCCTAATTGAAACATGAGTTGTTGTATCTGCTGGCGATGCCTTCCGCATCGCCAGCATTTTTTCTTCCATTATTTTATGAGTGTAGGTAGAAGCGCATCCATACTGTTTTTTTTGATGTTCTTTTGATCCGCACTTACTGTTTATTTTTCTTATAAAAAGGACGAAATCATGAGTTTATTAATTAAAGGTGGGACGATCGTCACTCACGAAGAAACCTTCAAAGCCGATATTCTTTGTAAGGACAACAAAATCGTCGAGATCGGTGATATCGGCGAACAACCAGAAGACGTTGAAATCATTGATGCTACCGGCAAACTCATCATGCCTGGTGGCATTGATCCACACACTCACATGCAATTACCTTTTATGGGCACCGTTGCGAAAGACGATTTTGCTTCTGGCACCGCCGCCGCACTGGCGGGCGGCACGACCACCATCATTGACTTCGTCATCCCCAACCCTCAGCAGTCGCTCTTAAATGCCTATCATCAATGGCGTGACTGGGCGAAAAAAGCCCACTCGAATTACAGCTTTCATGTAGCGATTACTTGGTGGGATGACACTGTTGCAGAAGAAATGAACATCCTGGTCAAAGACCATGGCGTAAACAGCTTTAAGCACTTTATGGCGTATAAGAATGCCATCATGGCGACCGATGATATTCTGGTAGCGAGCTTCACAAAATGTTTAGAACTCGGCGCAATTCCAACCGTCCATGCAGAGAATGGCGAGCTGGTTTATCACTTACAAAACAAACTCATGGCAGAAGGCATGACAGGACCAGAAGCGCATCCGCTTTCTCGCCCCTCTTCCGTTGAAGGCGAAGCCGCAAACCGCGCCATCAGCATTGCCAATACACTCGGCGCGCCAATCTACCTTGTTCATGTCTCCACAGAAGAAGCCGTCGATGCGATTCGCTACGCTAAAGACCACGGCCACACCGTATTTGGTGAAGTCTTAGCGGGTCACCTAACCGTTGATGAAAGCGTGTATCAGAACCCAGATTGGGCCACCGCAGCAGCGCATGTTATGAGTCCTCCTTTTAGACCCAAACATCACCAAGATGCACTTTGGAAAGGCGTACAAGCCGGTACACTGCAAACTACCGCCACTGACCATTGCGCCTTTTGTGCCGAACAAAAAGCCATGGGGAAAGACAACTTCACGCAAATTCCCAACGGCACCGCCGGTGTCGAAGAACGCATGATGGTGTTGTGGGAAAAAGGCGTTAACCAAGGCAAAATCACCATGAATGAGTTTGTCGCTTTAACCTCAACCAACACCGCCAAAATCTTTAATATTTACCCGAGTAAAGGCTGCATTCGCGTTGGCGCAGACGCAGACTTAGTGATCTGGAACCCAGCGGCCACAAAGACGATTTCCGCGAAAACGCATCACTCGAAAATTGAACACAGTATTTTTGAAGGCATGGAAATTCATGGTGTTCCTGAAACCACTGTTTGTAACGGGAAACTTGCATGGCACAACAATACCTTGATGGTTAAATCGGGTGAAGGTAAATACGTAGATCGCCCTACTTATGCGCCGTTTTATGAATCACTTAAAAAACGTAAAGAGTTGAACAAACCCGTCGCCGTAAAACGCTAAGATCGGTTTTTAAAGTGTTTTTTCAGCGTTAATAACCACAGATAACGGATCTTAGTGTCAGGGAATGAGTGCCACACTCGTGCGAGTCCTACCTGATCCGTTATTTGTGGTTTTTTTATAGAGAGGCAGAGGTTTAACCGAGGCTAGGGAAGATGCGAACAAGCCTCTTGACTCAGCGTGTGAGATAAAAACCTATTATTTGAGGTGAGTGCCGAATGTGAATTCGTGTACCCATTTAAAAACCGCATAGATTATGCAAATTACAAGAAACGATCGAGTTTCACGGCAAGTGTCCTTTTATTTTCAATCATTGCCCATAAGAATGTAACTCAACGATATCATCAAGGTCATTATTTATGAAAGAGTCATTAGATATTCAATTTGTTTCCGATATTATGTGCCCTTGGTGCGTCGTCGGTCTTGGCAATCTCAATAAAGCATTAGACGAACTAAAAGACACCATTAGTGCAGACATCACCTTCCAGCCATTTGAACTCAATCCAGAAATGCGTCCCGAAGGACAAGATTTTAGCGAGCACATCACAGAGAAATACGGCATTACCAAAGCGCAATCAGATGAAAATAGAGCCATGATTCAAGCCCGTGGCAAAGAAGTCGGCTTTGATTTCAACTTCACATCGGAAAGCCGTATGCGCAATTCGTTCGACGCGCATCGCTTATTACATTGGGCAAATTTAGAAGGCAAACAAGCTGAACTTAAAATGGCGCTATTTAAAGCGCATTTTACACACAACCAAGATGTTAGCGATTACAGTACCTTGGCAAATTTGGCGGCCAGCGTGAATCTTGATCCAGCGGCGGCCAAAGGCATTTTAGAAAATGGCCATTTTACCGAAGAAGTGCGTAAGCTAGAACAACAATGGCAACAGCATGGCATCTCCTCGGTTCCCACTGTGATTATTAACAACAAGTACGCGATTTCTGGCGGCCAACCCGCTGATACGTTTAAGAAAGCAATCGAAGACATCCTGCTGGAGGCTAAAACTAGCTAGCGCGTTTTCCTAGCAGATTTTTTCTTATACGGCTCAGCGCCACAGGCGTGATACCGATATAGGACGCAATCTGCTGTTGGGGAATACTGTCTTTTAGCTCGGGATAATCCACACAGAAATCCAAATAGCGTCGCTCTGCGGAGTGTTTTACAAAGGCGCCTTCTCGTTCTTCTTTGAAAATGAAAATACTTTCTAGAAAATGGGCATAACACTCTAGAAAGTATTTATCCTGGCGCATTTGCTCATAAAAAGCCCGCCACGGATAAGATAAAATCATGCAATCTTTTAGCGCTTGTATACCAAATAACGCTTTCGCTCCCGTCACCATCGACTTCGTCGAGCCAATTATCCTTGATCCTTTTACAAACGTTTGTGTGAATTCCTTACCTTGATCCGAGACACTCACATAACGCACTAACCCTGTGTGTAGAAAATACAGTCGGTTCGCGGTGTCTCCTTGTTGAAAAAGATAATCACCTTTACGAACAAGGTGCATCTCTAACGGTAATGTCAGTCGTTGCCAATCAATGTCATAGCCCAATTCATTAAAGTAGGCTCGAAAGCTATTTTGCAGTTGAATTCGATCCATGAGCGATTTTTACCTTGCTTAAATTGCCATCAATAAGAAACAGTGCAACACCTAAAAAGACAATACCGGAAGCAAAGGGCCAATCTATCAAATTTGATAAACGTGATTGCGACAACGCGGTAAAGAGTGCAACCCAAACGGGAATAGTATAAGAAAAGGCGAGTAAACGACTCGCCCCTACCGTCATTACTATGCGCTGTTGAAGCACAAAGGTGAACAGAGTTGTAAAAATGGTTAAATAGAGTCCGTAAGCCCAAAACCCACTAGCATGCCATTTCACATCACCAAGATCTCCCCAAATCAACGATATGGGCAGTAACCAAAGGGTGCCAAACAACATGATCATAAAAGCACCAGATAATGCCCCTAAAGAACGTCCCCACTTCTGCACAGACACCACATGTAAAGCAAGTAACATACAGGCACCAAGAAATAGATAATCACCGGAATGCCATTGCCAACTCCCCTGACGCTGTGTGGATAACAAAACGATCACAGCCCCGATGAAACCCAGAACAAACCCCACAACCCGCCATAATGGCGCGGCTTCTTTCAGCCAAACTCTTGCAATAAAAACCCCCATCAAGGGCACTAACGTATAAAGCACAGACGTATTTAATGGCGTGGTCGATTGCAATGCCACAAATAGACCAATAAAAAAGCCCACCAACGCACCACTAATCAACACATAATGAAAAAGCCGCTGCCGCGAAGAAAAGAGCGCTTGAAACTGCTCCGCTTTACTCAACCCTGCACGCTGCCAACTAAATAACAGCACCGGAAACAAAATCAACATCGCCAGCAAAAAACGAAAGGCAGATGTAGCAATCGGGCTCGCAAACGCCACCATAAAACCAGATACGACAAAAGATGACGCCATCAACCAAGCCCAAAACAACAAACTAAAGAATGAACTCATGACGTCACCTTCACTTTATTTTCCGTCAACATAGGCGCCAAAAAACGAATAAAAAGATGTTCGAGCACAGCGGGTTCAAGGCTGATATTAAATTCCGAACTCAAGATACGGTCAAGCAACTCTGGACTTTCAACCAAATTTTTTCGCTCACCTTGCTGATCTCTAATAATAAATTCCGCATTCACCAAAGCAATCGTCTGGTCCGCCTTCTTCAACGTCAGCATTAGATTCTTCAAAAACACGGCCTGCGGATTTTTATGGGAATAAAAATGCCCTAATTCACAATCCGCATCCGTATAAGTCGCGCCATCAAAACGATAAAGAGTGAAATAGTCATCTCCCTTTAACACCTGCAAGTCGAACTCACCCTTTCCTTTAGCGAACAGACGATAACGATCTAAACCCACTATTTGTGGCGTATTTAGATATAACTGTAATGGTGCAATAGGCCCATTTCCACCAAAGCCTGTATCTACCAAATAGCTCAAACCTTCTATCGTCAACAAAGTCACCCTGTGGGATCTGCCTACTTCTCTGTCGAAGTTATTATTCAACACCCTAGCCAACTTAAGCTGCACGTCATAACCGAGAGCGTTTAATAGCTCAAACGTCAGCTTATTATGTTCAAAACAATATCCCCCTAAACCACGCGTGACTATTTTTTGACTGATAGATTCTATGTCGAGTGAGATTTCCTCCCCCATCACTACTGCCAAACTATTAAAGCTGTAACGAGCAACATGCGCGGTCTGTAACGCCTTAACAAACTCAATAGATGGTTGTTCTGGTGCAACCAAACCAAGATCAGATAAGTAATTTTGTAAACTAGATGACAACGACATACTGCGCCCCTTTAAGAATCTTCATATATAGAATATGAAAAAGGTTACAGGAGCAAATGAGAAAAGGAATTAACCTAGGTTAAGAGAGGTATTTTGATTTCGGGATCAAATCCCCCTCCAATGCCATCTTTTCAGGGTTGGGGGAAGTTATATTAAAATGAGAAAAGCGTTTATGACTAACTCCGCCATTCGAGCGTTTGTGAAGGCCTCTCTCCGAAAAGCTGCTTGTAGTCTTTGGCGAATTGGCTCAGATGCCAAAAACCCCATTGTGCGGCAATGTCGCTTACTGATTGACTACTTGGTGCTTGAACCAATGCGCGACGCACACCGTTTAATCGACTAATGCGCAGATATTGGATGGGACTGATGCCAAGAATACTGTCGAAGCTGTATTGTAAGGTTCGCCGACTCACGTTAGTGATTTCACATAATTGTGTGACGGTCACCGGCTCATCCAAATGATGGTCTAAAAAATGACGAGCGTAATCGACTACTTTTTTACGGTGTTTATAGCTCTGCGTTGTCACCGGTTGAGGTGTTTCCACTTTGAGCACTTCAAGCAAGGCCATCATGACAATATCATGCTGCAAGCGTGATGGTGTTTCCTTGCTTTCCTCTAAGAGTAAACGCGCTAACAAAAAACGCACTTCCTCCAATATTTTATTAGGCACCCCAAGACGACCATATTCTGTCAATTCTTTCCAATTCAAATCGACACCATGAATCGACGCCATGTCTGTCAAAGTCGACTTATCTACGACTAAACCATACAAATCATAATTTTGCGGGGTCGACAGCTGAAAATCACACCCTCCAGGTCGGCACATAATTGTGTCTTGACGGACCGTTAGGCCATTGATTCGGCTATTTTCTTGATTCGCAAGCGGAATACCTAACCAAACCGAGTCCGGCCATACCACACACTTCTGCTGTAATGCCTGACTGGTATGCTCACAAAAAACCTGTAAGCCATCAAAAGGTAACTCTACAATACGACCATAAAAACCACCTCGACTTGTTTGATCGTATTCCTGACACCAATCAGTGAGATTGCCAGCGTGTAAGTCCGCATCATAAGCCTCCGACACCCGAACTAAAGAGCCCTTATTTGGTGCATCAATCCTTGAATCCGACATGACCTTCTCCTAAAAGAGATACGTTTAAAGTCGATTTTTAAAATAAAAAAAAACAAACTTTTGATCTATATGGCTTTTTTATTTTTGCCATTATTCGATAACGACAGCTTATGGATTTCCGTAAGGTAAACTAACATTCCAATTTCAAATCTTGGACTCAGATTTTAAGTCCACATAAAAACAGCAATATTTATGCCCTTTTATACTTTGTTTTTTTGGGGCCAACACAATACTAGTAAAGCGTGAGAGACGGTTATGAGCAACCCACATTCTACTTTTCAATTTCGTCACATCGTGGGCGAACAGACTTTCGGCTTCGTCGACCTGGCCGATTTAATGGCCAAAGCCACGCCAGCTCGCTCTGGCGATCGGTTAGCGGGTGTCGCTGCACACACGGCTGAAGAACGTGCCATCGCACAAATGACATTAGCCGATGTGCCGCTTTCACTTTTCCTTGAACACGCCCTTATTCCTTATGAAAAAGATGAAATCACTCGGCTAATACTAGACGATCATGACAAAACTGCCTTTTCTATTATTTCTCATCTGACCGTCGGTGGTTTTCGAGACTGGTTATTAAGCGATTTGGCGAGCAGTGATGTGCTCATAACGATCCGTCCAGGCATCACCCCCGAAATGGCGGCAGCGGTGAGTAAGATCATGCGCAATCAGGATCTCATTTTAGTGGCGAAAAAATGCCATGTAAAAACTGCTTTTCGCAACACTATCGGTTTGCCGGGTCATTTATCGACACGTTTGCAACCCAACCACCCAACCGATGATATAACCGGCATCGCGGCCAGCATGTTAGACGGTTTACTCTACGCCAATGGCGATGCGGTGATCGGGATTAACCCAGCGACCGACAACGTGCAACAAGCCACGCGTTTGATCAAAATGATGGACGAAGTCATCCAGCATTATGAAATCCCCACGCAATCTTGCGTGCTCACTCACGTTACCAACACCATTGAATGCATAGAACAAGGCGCACCCGTGGATTTGGTTTTCCAATCCATCGGAGGCACCCAAGCCACCAATGATAGCTTTGGTTTTAACCTTGCCAATCTGGCCGAAGCCCAAGACGCTGCCTTGTCGCTGAATCGCGGAACAGTCGGTAACAACGTCATGTATTTCGAAACCGGCCAAGGCAGTGCACTGTCTGCCAACGCTCATCACGGTTTGGATCAGCAAACGTGCGAAGCCCGCGCTTATGCCGTAGCGCGTAAATTCAATCCGTTATTGGTTAATACCGTTGTTGGTTTTATTGGCCCTGAGTATTTGTACGACGGTAAAGAAATTACCCGTGCCGGTTTAGAAGATCACTTCTGCGGCAAGCTACTCGGCTTACCCATGGGTTGCGACGTGTGTTACACCAACCACGCCGAAGCCGATCAAAACGACATGGATAATTTATTGACACTTTTAGGTGTCGCCGGCTGTACATTTGTGATGGGCATACCCGGTTCCGATGACATCATGCTCAACTATCAAACGACCTCATTCCACGATGCGCTGTACGCTCGCCGCGTATTGGGGTTAAAACCCGCACCAGAGTTCGATATTTGGCTAGCCAAGATGGAAATCTTCAAAAACAACGAGCAATTCACCCTCAACCACGAACTACCAGACGCGTTCCATCAGTCTCTTCACCGTTTGATTGGAGGCCGCTCATGAGTAACGACAAGTCCTTTCCGACACACCCACATGCGCCTCTTATCACTGGAAAAGAAGAACTCGTCACTGAAAACATAGAGCCTGTCACTGAAAAGCTAGAGCCTGTGACTGAGAATGCATGGCGTAAGCTCAACGCATTCACAGACGCGCGTGTTGGCCTAGGGCGTTCTGGCGTTAGCGTACCAACCAAACACTTGCTGGCGTTTCAATTAGCCCACGCACGGGCTATTGATGCGGTTCATACACAACTAGACACAGAATCTTTAGCCAAAGCCCTCATGGCACAGGATTGGGCGCCACACAACGCGCCCCTCATACTGCACAGCCGTGCAATAGATCGCGCCTCCTATTTGCAACGCCCAGATTATGGCCGACGACTCGACGAAGCATCCGCCAATATACTAGACGAGCACAGAGCCGCCACGTCGCAACAATATGATCTTGCCATCGTGGTGGTGGATGGCTTGTCTTCCCTAGCAATTGAACAAAATACCTTGCCCTTTTTAGAGGCGCTTTTCAGTCATATCTACGTTCAGCAAGAGCCTAAACAGCAAAATACAAAAAACAGCCATCAAAACGCTTGGAGCCTAGCGCCAATTTGTTTTGTGAAACAAGGTCGCGTTGCGATTGGCGACGATGTTGGCGAGCGCCTAAACGCCAAATGCGTCTTAGTATTGATTGGTGAACGTCCGGGGCTAAGTTCGCCGGATAGTTTAGGTTTGTACCTAACGTGGGGCAGTAAAGTCGGCCTTACTGACGCCTTTAGAAATTGCATTTCCAATGTTCGGCCCGCTGGTTTGGTTTATCAAGACGCGGCGCGTAAAGCCTTCTATTTATTAAACGAAGCACGCACTCTCAAATTGTCCGGCGTGAAGCTAAAAGACCGATCAGACGACGACCTAATCATAGACACCAGTAAAGAATCCAAAAACTTTCTCATATCTTAATCATCAGAAAAAAGAAAAAAGAACCATAAAAAATATAAGCCCATCCAGGCAAAAAATGACTATCAAAACCACCACCAAAAGAGAACAGAGGGAACTACTATGTCTGATCAAATGAATAAGGAATACCTGGCAAAACGCCAGTTAAAAAGAGGCTCCGCTGGTTGGATTTTACTAGCAGGACTGGGTGTATCTTACGTAATATCAGGCGATTTCGCGGGCTGGAACTTTGGGATTGCAGAAGCGGGTTGGGGTGGTTTTGCCATTGCAGCAGGGTTAATGGCGGTAATGTATTTTACCCTTGTATTGGCTCTAGCTGAAATGTCAGCTGCCATTCCTGCGGCGGGTGGCGGTTACAGCTTTGCTCGCCAAGCCATGGGGCCCACTGGCGGTTATTTAACTGGCTTAGCGGTATTAATTGAATACGCACTGGCGCCCGCCGCCATTGTGATTTTCATCGGTTCTGCGGTGGAAGCCCTGCTGGGTTTTAATGGACCTTGGGTCTATGCCGCGTTTTATATAGTCTTTATCGGTATTCATTTAGCGGGTGCCGGCGAAGCATTAAAAGTTATGATGGTGATTAGTGGCTTAGCGGTTATCGCGATTCTAGCTACCGCCGTCGCATTGATTAGCGATTTCGATACGAGCCGTTTATTTGATGTGGCCGTGACGGATGCTGTTGGCGCCAGTGAGTTTATGCCAATGGGTTGGTACGGTATTTGGGCCGCTTTGCCATTTGGTATGTGGTTATTTTTAGCCGTTGAAGGCGTGCCATTGGCCGCCGAAGAAGCCAAAGACCCAGCCAAAGATGTACCAAAAGGCATTATCGGCGCGATGGTTTTCTTGTTATTCACCGCGTTGTTAGTGGTGTTTTTATTAGCGGGTGCTGCCGGTGCAGACGCTATGGGTAAAAGCGCCGTTCCATTGGTCGATGCGCTAAACTTTGCAGGGCATGAAACACTGGGTACGGCGGTCAACATACTTGGACTCGCTGGATTGGTCGCGTCTTTCTTCTCGATCATTTACGGTTACAGTCGCCTAGTATTTGCTTTATCTCGTGCTGGCTACATTCCACAAAATTTGTCTGTCACAAACAAGCGTAAAGTGCCTTCACGTGCGTTGATCGTTCCAGGTGTTTTGGGATTTCTTGCGTCTTTGACTGGCGAAGGTGACCTAATGCTGGCCATGGCGGTTGTCGGTGCAACCGTGTCTTATGCCTTAATGGCACTGAGTCACATATTGCTGCGCATAAACCATCCAGACATGCATCGTCCTTATAAAACACCTGGCGGTATTTTCACCTCGTCTATTGCGTTTGTTTTATCACTGTTGGCTCTGACGGGCGTGTACGCTTACGATCCTCGCGCGTTTTTTTACACCCTAGTGCTATTCGCCATTGGCGCAGCGTACTACTTTTTGTATAGCAAGAACCATTTAGTTGCGAAAACATCAGAAGAAGAATTTGATATGCTCGCGGCGGCAGAAGCGGATCTAACCTCTTCACCTTAATGCGTTTCTAACATGCTGTAATTACTCGATTAATTTCGCTAAAAAGTCCCGTATTTTAAAATGCTGGGCTTTTTCATAACACCAAATAAGACACAGAACCAATAATGTGTATATTAATTGCATAAACAAAACATTCAAAATTTACGACATGCGACAGAAGTGAGATTAAGACAATGAAACATTATTTAGAACGTGATTTCGCCGGTTATGGCCGACACGGACAACCCAATGTTAGCTGGCCAAACAACGCTCGTGTGGCCTTGCAGTTTGTCTTGAATTTTGAAGAAGGCGGGGAAAACTGCGTCGCTCATGGCGACGAACACGCCGAAACGTTTCTATCGGAAATATTCGGTGCGCAGCCTTTTAAAGACCGACACATGAGCATGGAATCGCTTTACGAATACGGTTCTCGTTCTGGCGTTTGGCGCATACTCAACGAGTTTGAACGCCGAGGTCTACCGCTAACCGTTTTCGCTATTGCGACCGCATTGGAACGCAATCCAGACGTGGCCAAAGCTTTTGTGGAAGGCAAACACGAGATTGTCTGCCACGGGCTAAAATGGATTCATTACCAAGACATGTCCATCGCGCAAGAACGAC
>Ga0163215_101480_pt1 | contig 13165 bp, 17 predicted proteins | sample SynspAceP_FD_185934 | JGI IMG/M metagenome (GOLD analysis project Ga0163215, IMG submission 185934) | Saline lake microbial communities from Ace Lake in Antarctica - Synechococcus sp. Ace-P (Hybrid Assembly) | ecosystem: Environmental > Aquatic > Non-marine Saline and Alkaline > Saline | place... | reverse complement strand
TCGGCCTCGAAAGCGGTTAGGCTTTAAACCACCGCTGGAGGTGTTTATGGATCTGATCAACCGTACCCAGGAAGCGTCATCAGGCGTTCATTAAACCAAGTGTTGCACTTGGAGTTGGAGACCGCCCAGTTTGAGTCCGGCAAAGCTAACAAACGCTTCAATCAGGACGCTCGCAAGCTCGCGCCTATTACGCGGGCGTTAGAAATACAGAGGCATGGATATGGAACAAGAAACTATAGCGAAGGGATTTTATATGTCGCTATGTAGTCATGAAGAAATCGAGCGCATATTCAAAGAAGGCGACGGGGTCAGGTCTTGCCATTCGCTAGTGGTTAGCGTTCAATCGGTAAAACCGGCTGAACGGTGATCTTCCCACAAGGGACTTTCACCCCATTAGTTCATGCCCATACTGGGCGTACACAATCGGCTGCACAGCGACCGTTTTTCCGCCGCTTCGCGGCTCCAAACCGGCGCGTGAGCCGGGCGTTAGGCCAACACTCGGTGCTCTGCTACGTCAGCACCAAAAGTTTGTCGTAGCACAGGTTGATGCGCAAGTAATATGCGCATATTGTGGGTATTCCACACCTTACGAGTACTGACCCATGCAAGCTGCTGAAGCCACCAAACCTTCACGAAAGCCAACAAACCTATCGCTGGATAGTGCTCTTCTCAAAGAAGCAAAAAGTTTGGGAATCAATGTTTCGAGGTCTGCAGAGGCAGGGATCGCGGAGGCTGTGAAACTTTATAAGAAGGCGAACTGGCTGAAAGATAACGCTAGCGCCCTCGCAAGCTCGAACGCATACGTTGAAGTTAACGGTTTGCCTCTCGCACAGTATCGTCAGTTCTGATGGCCCGTTTCGATATCTTTGAAAATAAGGGTGGAGCTGGATTTCTATTGGACGTCCAGTCGAACCTTATCAGTGGCTTGAACACCCGCGTTGTCGTGCCACTGTTGCCCAAAACCTCGGCACCGTCCCCTGCACAGAGGCTTAATCCTGTATTTAATATTGAGGGGCAAGAGGTAGTAATGGCCACCCAGTACATGGCGGCTGTTTCCGAAGGTGAATTGCGTTTCGGCGTTGGCAGCCTTGCTAAACAACAGGATCAGATTTCTGCAGCGTTGGACATGCTATTTTTGGGCTTTTGATACAAAAAAATTCTGATCTTAGTTTTGTACCGCAGTCGTCTAGCAAATCACAGCAGCGGACGGCTTTTAGCCGCCGCTGTGTTCAGCGTTGAGGCTGTAGAAAAACCCCAAACTAGGCCGGTTTTGGCAGTATCGAGCAAACAGACAGGGAGCCGTCGGTATGCCTCGCTTCGATCACTACAATGACGACCAAGATACGATGGTTGCCATTAACTACCGAGAGCAACTCCAGCCGAGAGATCCAGTGGTGCTGCGAGACCAACATCATCTTTAAAGCACTGCCCTGCGATACCGTCCCGCACTTCCCCACCCTAGCCAAATTTGTTAGCCAGCACGCCGATGAAATTGAAGAACTGTTCGAACCAATACTTTTGGTGTGCCATTAACAGGGCCTTATGGGGGGAGCGTAACTCGCGGGACGAGGCCGAAACGAAAGCGGCAAGATGACCATGCCATGCGCTGGTGCAACGATTACGTGAAGTGGTACAACTACTTGCACCACCGCAGCAGTCTTGAAGGCTTTACGCCAGCATTGGCCATCACTGGAGAAGAACGATATGAACACAGCTTCCGCACCTTATCCAATCGGTACGCCCGGCGTTCCTTGGGGCGACGTGGAACGCGCCGAGTGGTTATCACGACAGCCCCGGCAACGCAGCTACGAGTCCGAGGTGTTGAGTGTGACCGAGCGCCTGCGCCCGCGCTTCGACGTGGAACAGTATGGCCGTCTGGACTATGGCCCCGAAAGCTATCCGCTGATGGCGATCCGGAGTCGCGACTGGCGTGACGATCTGCCGGTCGTGCTGATAACGGGCGGAGTACACGGCTATGAAACCAGCGGTGTACACGGTGCGCTGCAGTTTGTTGATCGGTATGCGGCGGATTACGCAGGCCGCGTCAACTTGCTCGTTGTGCCCTGCGTTAGCCCTTGGGCTTACGAGCGCATCCATCGTTGGAACCCGAACGCGGTCGACCCGAACCGCTCGTTCCGCCATGGCAGTCCGGCTGAGGAGTCGGCGGCACTCATGCGACTGGTGGCGCCCGTTCGCGATAACGTACTGATGCATATTGACCTGCACGAAACCACCAATACCGACGAAACCGAGTTTCGTCCCGCGCTGGCGGCTCGCGACGGCAAGCCGTTCGAGCCGGCTGGGATTCCCGATGGCTTCTATCTGGTCGATGACAGCGAGAACCCGCAGCCTGAGTTTCAACAGGCGGTGATCAAGGCGGTGGAGCAAGTCACTCATATCGCTCCGGCCGATGACAGCGGCGAGCTCATCGGCTCACCGGTGGTCGCTTGGGGCGTTATCCAGTATCCGCTCAAGCAGCTGGGCCTGTGCGCCAGTATCACCAGCGCCCCATACAAAACCACCACTGAGGTCTATCCTGACAGCCCCCGTACAACGCCCGAGCAATGCAATGCTGCACAGGCTGCCGCAGTGTGTGCGGCTATCGACTACGCGCTGGCGCATCAGTAATCAGGCATATGCTCAGGCAGAGAGCCGAGGCGATCAAAAATTTGAGGATTAACATATGATTTTAAGGGTTTTCGGCACCATTGGGACATTTCTTCTAGTGTTCCTGGGGCTAATGTATGAAGTTGGCGACTTTAACGTCGAAGAATTTTTCGTTTTTCTGGGACTCGGGTCTATAGCGGGCTTAATCGCTTGGTTTAAACTTTTTAAACCAAGCTCTAGACGTAAGGGCAATTAGTATCCGTCCGTTTAGGAAAATGCCAATCGCGCCAGACTTGGTTGCGTTGATTAAAAGAGCCAAGTCCGCTGATTTCGATTCAACTGCGAAAAAAGACCCATGACGTCCTCACTTCACCGCCTGTACTCTTTTCGTCGCTGTCCCTATGCCATGCGCGCCCGTCTCGGCCTCTTGTTTGCTGATTTGCAGGTGGAGCTGCGGGAGATAATGTTGAAAAACAAACCGGACCAGATGCTGGCGATTAGCCCAAAAGGCACGGTGCCTGTTTTACAGCTTCTTGATGGTACCGTGGTTGAAGAGAGCCGGGAAATAATGGTGTGGGCGCTTCGGCAGCAAGATCCACAAGGGCTTTTAAATGCAACGGTTTTGGATCAGGCTAATGCTCTGATTGAGCAAAACGACAATGACTTTAAACATTGGTTGGATCGCTATAAATACGCCGACCGATATCTCGAAAAGACCCAGTCAGAGTATCGGCAACGGGGCGAGGCCTTTTTACAGGTTTTAGAGGATTTGCTCACTAAAAACCCTTACCTACTGGGGGATAACCCGACCATTGCCGATATTGGTATTGTGCCTTTTGTTCGCCAATTCGCCCATGTGGATCGCGATGTTTTTTACAGCCTACCTTACCCGAACCTGCATCTGTGGTTACAACACTGGCTGGAGCACTCATTCTTTCTGCAAGCCATGACCAAGTTTCCGCCATGGCAAGAAGGAGATGACGTTGTGGTTTTCCCTTCTTAACACGGCAAAGAGGCGAATTTAGGGCCGGATCGGCTGAGCGACATATCGACCAGTCAACGCCGACCCTCAACAAATCCCTTAAAACGCTACTCTGATATGACTTCCTTGCGGAACGAGGCTATCGTTCTTTCCGCCCTGCCCTGAGCCAAATCAAGACTACTTACATCCACCGATGGACACCTTGGCGCATTGCATACCGTTAATCCAGAGTGCACCGCCCAGGTTCGTACCGTTCAGGTTCGCGGTCACCAGGTTCGCGCCTCTCAAGTCCACGCCGGTCAGGTTCGCGCCGGTCAGGTCAGCGCCAAACAGATATGCGTCGCTCAGGTTCGCGCCACTCAGCTCCGCGTCTCTCAGGCTCGACTTTTGCATGGTCGTGCGGTTCAGGTTCGCACTGGTCAGGTTCGCATTTGTCAGGTCTACGTCGAGCAGATTCGCTCCACCCAGTTCTACGCTGGTCAGGTTCACGCTGGTCAAATTCGCACTGGTCAGGTTCACGTAACTCAGTTTCGCGTTTTTCAGGTTCGCGCCGGTCAGGTTCTCGCCGATCAGATAAGCGCTCTTCAGTTGGCACCCTTCCCAGTCAACGCCCAGTGCGGCTGGGTCTGAGCAGGCTGCGTTTGCAGTTGTTGTTGCGGCGAGTGAGAGCATCAATGCTGCTGCAAGTAGACTGGTGCGTTTAACGCCTGCAGTAAATATCATAGAAGCGGTGCCTTTATGTTAACTGACTTGAGTCGCCAATTTTTTGATGTTTGTGTTGGGGACACATTGACTATAGCTGAAGTAAACCCCAAACCAGGCCAGTTTTGGAGTATTGAGCAAACAGACAGGGAACCGTCGGTAAGCCTCGTTTCAAGCATTGTCGTGCGATACCGTTCCGCACTCCACCACCTTACCCAAGTCTTTCAGCCAGGTTGTTCCAGAGGCAAAACGCAAGACCTGACCCCGTATCCAATTCAGAGGTTCCATAACTTTTTCTTGTGCCAAATTTTGTTGTATTTTAAAACTGAATAGTGATCTCAGCGCCTTTTAAGCTGATGCTACGTTCAATTGTTAACGTCGCATTGTGCGCTTTACAAATTTCATTAACGATGGCTAAACCCAGACCTGAACCATCGTTATTTGATTGATTACTTCGCCAAAATGCCTGTAAGGCGAGAGTCTGGTTCTTTTTATCTATGCCTGGGCCATTATCTGAAAAGCTTATCCAGTTATCGCCGACTTCAACACGGATCAATCCATTTACGGCACCATGCTTAATTGCATTTTCAATGATATTTTTACAGGCAATTGTGAGTGCACTGTAGTCGCCATAAATAACCGCGTCATTGTTGCCTGTTACTATCAGTTCGAGATCTTTATCTTCACGCAGAACCAGGGGACCTAAAAGCTGACAAGCGTCGGTCACAGGTTTGACGATAGGTATCGACTTATGTACATAGGTATTCGAGTTTTGCGCCCGGGACAAATCAAGAAGTTGTTCAACGCTACGGCTCATATAGGTTACGTCTTGTAATAAATCTGTGATCAAATCTTCTGGTAGTTCACTCAGCTCAATACGTGTACGAATAATAGTCAAAGGAGTGCGAAGTTCATGTGCCGCGTTAGCAACAAAACGTTTTTGCTCTTCGAATCCAGCCTCGACCCTTGCTAAAGCACTATTAATCGCATTGGCTAACGGAACAATTTCATTGGGGATTTTATCGATATTAAGACGTTGATCTAATTGGTTTGGTGATATTTTATTGGCATCCAGAGAAACACGCTTTATTTTTTTTGTTGTTAATTTAAGGGAAACCAGGCTTACAAGGATAAAAAGTAATACGGAGGCAAAAATCATCACTTTAAAACTGGCTTGAATGGCTGGCTTTACTGCCTCTTTTGCAAACTCACCCAGACGATCGCTTCTTGCAACATCGATATAAAGAGCAAGATCTTGTAGATGCACCTGAAGACGAAATCCAGTGATCGGCCCTAATTTCGAATCTAATCTAATGGCACCCGGGGATAAGTCTAGGGGTAAATAATATAGTAAACTTTGGATTGCAACAGCATCTGATGCTGAGCTTTTAATGATTTTATTGGTATTTTTATCCACTATCCGGAAACCAAGATTACCGTATAAGTTGTCATATGCCCAACTGAGAATGTCCGGATTATCAACCCGAATTTCTCCTTGATCGTTAATACTTAAAACTTCCTTAATATCGTAAGCCAATCCTTCAGAAGGCTCTTGCGCGGCAAGATCCGCAAAATCACCGGCACTGAACGTGAGCATTGCCAACATTAAAGAACCGAATAACAATATACCAGCAATACAATAGTTAAATAGCAACGTCGCTGTAAGGGAATAACGAAACGTCCATAAATAACGAAATAACTTCATGCAGTTACCTTTTCAACATGCAAAATATATCCAATACCCCTGAGGGTTTTTAATTGGAAGGTTGCCCCCGCGGCAACTAACTTTTTACGCAGTCTGTGAATGGCGACCTGAATTGCATTTTCGCTAACATCATCATCGAAGCCATATAACCTGTCTTTCATTGCATCTTTAGACACTGTAATCCCGGCATTGCGGATCAAATGACTCAAAATAGCGATTTCAGTTTTTCCTAAAAATAAGGATTCCCCCTGAATATCAAGGTGCTTAGACAACAGGTCCAGTTTGATATTACCGTGGATCAGCATGTTGCCTGCAAGCGTACCCGGACGACGTAATAATGCCCGTAATCTTGCAAGTAACTCTTCTATAGAAAATGGTTTTACCAAGTAATCATCGGCTCCCAAATCAAGCCCGGTAATTCTATCTTGTATATTTCCTCTGGCCGTTAAGATCAGTACGGGGAAATGATAATCTCTCATTCTTAGGGTTTTAAGTACTTCTAAACCGTCAAGATCAGGTAATCCGAGGTCGAGAATAACAGCGTCATAATTAGTAAGCTCACATAAGGAAATAGCGATTTTTCCACTGGTCGACATATCGCAACTTGCAGGGAATTTTTCACAGGCAATTTTTAATAGTTTGGCTACTTTTGGATTGTCTTCGACAATGAGTATTCTCATTCTTGCAACCTTTTTATAAACCTATCGCTATAGATTAACTTAGCACAACAGAGGACCACAATCAGAGCGGTCTGGTTGAGACCGCTAGAGATCACATGCCAACGACGCACTAATGTTCTTAACCAGTTAGTTTTCAGCCTGTTGCACTACGACAGAAATCATCCCCATGTTTGAAGAGTTGTGGGTCACAAGATGTCCGGGTTGCAGAAACCGGAGTGATGCGCGCTCTTCGTCCAGAAAGCTTTCAATCACTGCGCCATACGGAGACTGCCCCGTCAGAAACGTGCCTTTCACTATGTAAAGCATAGCGCCTCTAACGATTTGCTTCATGGTAGGCGGCTTAAAGATGACGCCTTCGGCGGTGCCCGACATCACAACTTGATCGCGTGCGATCATGCCGTTCTCTACCAGCTGCCATTGTTTGTCGTCGTACAGAAATCGGGTGGACTCGGTATCAGCCAGAGCTTTTTCTACCAGCGATCGGAAAGACAAGATCATTTCGCCTGCACGGGCATCTTGGCGTAGCTCGTCATTGATCTGCGTGACAAGACGCTCGTTTTTTACAAAGCTCTCCCAGTCAAGTGGAACCACGAACAGCCCACCCGAGGGGAAGCGCTCCGGTCCACTTTTGGCATCGCTGAAACCTGTGCCGGAATCGTAATTGTCGGGATCGATCAGCCGCGTCAGTACACTCCTGTTGCTGAAATCTCCGCATAGGAAGAAACCTTTTTGCGCAGCATCAAAATCCTCGATACTCTCAATGTCGCGATCAAATCTTGTGCAGATCTCGACCTCGTAATCGAGCAGTTCGTCTGCATCCGTTGAGACCGTTGTTACAGGTGGCGTGGCGAACCCGAATTTCGGAAAGTTGAAGACAGAGTCAGAGCCTGTCTCCTCCTGATGCTCAGGGAAATTGGTGCCGCTTGCCACATGTCGCGCAGCCGTACCAGCGGCAGGCAACAGATCACCAAAACTGCGCTGCACAACCGGGAACTGGTCATTGGCATCGGCCTGTGCAACATCGACAAGTGTTTCGATTCCAACGTCCGTCAGCACATCGAAGAAGTCGGTCTTGGTGGTTAGCCCTGCGGCGGTCAGATCAATGGCCGAAATCTGGTCCCCTTGCAGTTCGGTGACCAGCAATACATGGGGGCCGTCTGGCGTGCGCCGTTCAAGCGCGAGGGTCAAACCCTCTCGCAGTGAGAGAATGCCAGTGGAAAGCGGCTGTGCTTCCCCGTCAAACGGGTTTGTACGTTCAGGGTCTTCGAGCTGCATCAGCCAGATGCCAGCAGCCAGCACAACAGCAGCGGTTGTGGCCAGTTTCAAGTGTTTCATAGCTATACCTATTGTGATTTTGTTACAGGAACGTCCGGCTTAGAGCCGGAACAGAACACCTATGGAAATGCTGACCGGCGTGCCCTCAAAGCTGGTTTAAAATACATATGCATAACCAAGGACCATGTTATATGCATAATCGGCATCAATAATTGGGCTGTCCTTTATTGAGTCATCGAAAGCTGTAACTTGCAGCATCGCGACAAATCGGTGATGAGGCCCAGAAAACCAGTTACTTCTGATTCCCATCACAGGATTAACGGCAGAATCAGCCTTATAAAATTGACGTGTTTGAGTCGCTTCCGTACTTTTTACGCCGTAATAATAATCAACTAAGTCAGCACTGCGATATTCTGCACCGATATAAGGTGAAAGCTGGCCATTATCAAAATTAATGGGATAACTAAAGGAAACGTCCGCTTGATATCCTTCATGTGTGCCTAATGTATCTGCGACGACTTCTACGCCAATTTTCCCAAATCCGGTGTCATAACTGTATTCAACACCGAAATCCAGAGTGCCATCTCTGTCATCCATGCCCATCAAAAATGGACTATCCTCTGCTTCATAACCGTCCAGTCGATAATTTCCGGTCAAACCGAAAGTAGAATTATCATTGCCATATAACTGATAGCCAAATTTAGGACCCATCAGATAAAAATCACCGTAATTAACGAGAAATATAGGTACAACCATGCTATCACTACCCAGCTCAGTATAACCTTCATCGCCATTGATTATACCTAGGCCAACACCCCAACTTAATTCAGGTTCATCGTATTTATCCGTTGCATAGGCTTGCTGTGCGCCGATTAAAAAACCTATGGTTACGAGCGAGTTTATAATTTTCATATCAGTTCCTTTTAATGTTGTAAGAATCAGATCCATAATGTGGCCGTAGCTTAACCAAGCGAGTTGTCAGCCAGACTTCATGACAGAAATTAACAGTTGAATCTTTCTTGAAACTTACACGTAGAAAAAAATCAGCAAAAAATAAAAACCATCTGATTTTGTGAATTCCCGATATTTGACTGTCCCTACACCCTGATTGCAGACAACCTGAAACGCCTCGTCGCTGAATATGGCAACGAAGCCATTTATCTGAATTGCGTCACCGGCTCCCTGGGCGGAATTGTCACCAAATTCTGGTCGCCGAAGGCCACTCTGGTAGCACGATTAATGAACCTGTGTGGCGGTTACCTGGGAACTTGCCGAAGGTGATGTGATAAACCCGCCGCCAATTCACGTGTCCACCTTCGAAGGCTGGGATTCACCGGAGCGCTCGCGCTTCCCGCTGCAGTTGGTTGGCTTCCAGTTCAAATCCCGCACCCACTCGACCTACGGCAAAGTGCATATTGCCGCCAAGGTAACCGCGCGTATGAATACGCCGGCCCTTACGGCGCGCCGCAATACAACGCCAGCAAGGGCCATATGACTAAATGCGACGGCTGCTATGAGCGTGTTGCCGTGGGCATACAACCCATCTTCGTAACCTCTTACCCACTGCGCTGTAGGCACCTTCGTGGTGCGGGGCACCAACCGGCGGTACTGGCGATCAGCACTGTGGTACTGGTCAGCGCTGAGCTGATCGGCCGGCTGCTGTTCTGCAACCTGCACATGACCGTCGGTTGGCTGTTACTGGTATTAAGCCAGCTGGCGATGGAAGGCCGCAAAGAAGAGGTGGATCGTCTGCTGGGAGAATTTTTACTGCCCTGGGCAGAGCGCTTTTGTGAGCCGATGTGTGACCGGAGCGCACTATCAGCATGGTTGACGGTAAAGCGCAGCTCAATCTGGAATACAACAGCTGCGATCTTTGCCTGGCCTGCACTGAGGCCTGCACTTAATCCTTAACTGCCCTCGCTCACCGGCGTGTATCCGGCCTTCAATGACAACTCCGTTCGCACTCAAGGCGAAGACTGCGCTCTGTGCGTGCAGGCTTGCTACACAGCAGGCTGCCAGATGACAGCCCAGGCTTTTAGTCAGTCATGAAACACGCCTCAGTTTCTCGCTTGCTCGAGCAACACTTTCCATTCTACCAAAACCAAATCGCACAACGGCCGAACGCCTGATAGCAAGACCTGCCCCGGTATCCCTTCTGAAGGCTGTTGGCCTGAGGGAAAGCGAAGAAATAAGCGACAACACACCTGGTGACTTCTCACCCAACGCCACCAAGTGTGGCAAGTGCAGCACCAAAGCGGTGATTGTGATCGATGGCTGTGCAACTTGGCTGAATTGTGGCAATAGTAAGTGTGGTTGAGGTAATGAGTTGGTGAAGTGGTGAGAAGGCGCAGAGTTTTGCTTCGGGCCTTTTTTTGGATAGCAGCTGAGTATTTTTAGTAATCGCGTGGCAGCTTCGTTATTGCGTTGTGATATTACGAAATTCGACAATGTTAAGCTGGTAATCTGCTGTTATTGGTGTAGTTTTATGAGTGAATTGCCTAGAGACTGCTTAATCGTGATGGGTGAAAACGAAGATGTCAGATGATCCAATCATGAAGGGCGCTGCCCAACACGCTGTTAGGCAGTCAGGAATATGGAGCACATGGATTACGCGATTAATCTGATATTTGGTGATGGTTACGTTGTTGACTGGACAGCCATATCTGCGGTGGCTACGGCTTTCGCGGTAATTGTCGCCCTGTGGATTCCTGCTATTGATCGTCGTACACGCCGCCGAGAGCGGTTAGAAGTTGAAGCTAGAGCTTCTGAAGCGATGAGCTTATCACTGCAAACAGTATTAGAAATATTTCCCAAGGTCGTAGATAAAATTAAAAATAGTGATGGCGCCCTTATCGATGCTCCGGGAACTAATTTTTTATACGGCATAGATGGTTGCCATGAAATTATCGAGCGAGAGGCATTGTGTTATCAGCTTCCAAAATCCTATATGGCTCTGGGCTTGCTCGTTTCGTCGCTTGCACGTAAATGGTGTAATGAAATAGACGTACGTTTACAGACCCAACGCAACGAAGAGCTGAAGCGAATCATTGATTGGCGCGAACACAAATTTACATGCCGTCTCGGCGAGCAACTACATGCACACGCTACAACCCTAAGAAATGAGTGTGCAAAAACTAGAGTAGCTTACGAAAAGTCTCAAACGCCACGAATAGTGCGAATGTACAATTTTCTTCAAAATCTCGCTAAAAATTAAAACAGTGGGAGTCAGGCCTAACAAGTGCAGGCACGGCGACGCCTACTACATTGCGCCTTCGGCTCCATTCCGCAGGCGCGCATGCTGCATGCGTTAAATGAGTCGACCAATGAGCTATGTAGATGCTGCAAAAACGCAGATAGAAACGATCTGGACCCTATCCGGAAAATGCCCTGTCGAGGCTTCCGACCGGAATCTTTGGCTTCTGCGCTTCTGTATGTCGCGCTAAAGCACTGTGAGGCCATTCGATCTCTCGTAGCAGAGCAAAATCTTGCTTCCGCTTTTGCTTTAATGCGTCCCCTAATGGAGACCACATACCGAGCAATGTGGATTCATAGATGCGCTTCATCAGAGCAAGTTAGAAAGTGTATGGAAACCGATCAGTGGCACAGTGCCTGGAAACTCGTCACTGAGGTTGAAACGACTAACGGCTATCCACCGTTGCTATCGAAGGTGTGGTCGGATTCTCGAGAAATAATGCATAGCTATACTCATGGCGGCACTCAAACTGCTTTCAGGCATTTTGCGGAGGACGGCTTCATTTCTCCGACCGCTTCAGAGCAAGAAATTTTTGAAGTTGTAAGAATAACGGGAATTTTCTCATTTTCGATTTTTTCTGAACTTGTAGACATGTCACAGGGAGAGGACCTTTCCTCTGAGGTTGAGGCCATGTCTGAAAGATTGTGGGATTGGGCCTTTAACAATGCAATTTGCGCGAAAGGCGTATGAGTCCTGGCATTCGTATATTTATAGAGGGGATAGATGATGAGCCTTGAAGACGTGGTATTCAGTATCTTTTCAGTGAACTCCCTTCTTTTAATCCTCGCGGTATGGGTCGGCATTATGTTTTACCAAGATTTAAGACATAGAAAATATATTGCCTCTCAGCTGGATGACATTAATCGCAGATTGGATTTGGCTTTTGATGAGCTTGAACAGCAATCGAGACGGTAGCGTAGCGTCGTTGTTACCGGAGCGAAGTAAGTTCGGGCAACCTTATAGCCGCAATTTAACCAGTAGCGGCACTCGGACACGCTAAAGCGTGCCGGTGCGCTTGTCGTTAAATTTCGGAAGCTACCATGAAGTGTTGGGCAAAAAGTGTATCAGCATGCAGCTCAACCCAGTCCCGGGAGCATTACATTTCGAAGGGGTTGTTCAGCGATAAAACACTGTTCGTGAACAATGCTCCGTTTCTTGGTGGTGAAAGCAAGGAAATCGCAAAAGCTTCGCTCACGAAAAAATGTTTGTGTAAGAAACACAACGAGCAGTTATCAGTGTATGACGACGAGGCAATCCACTTTGGTGAAGCGCTGAAGTACTGCTTGGAGTTGTCTGCCAACCGCAGGAACTCGACGGCCAAAAAATTCAGCAAGCATCGAAAGTGTGTCGACGCTGATCGTTTTTCTAGATGGTTTTTCAAAACCTTTTTGGGCTTGTTCGAGTTTTTTAAATATCCGTCAGCTATAGCGCCAGAGACACTCGCAGCGTTGGTTTTTTCAGAATCTGCTATTACTAGATACCTTAAGCTTGAAGTTTCTATGTCAGTGTCAGAGGAATTTCAGATAGCTGAGATCGTATCGGTCGCGCCATTAGAGCGTGACGAAAAAACAATCGGTATGCAGTTGAAGCTATATGGTGTGCGATTGAACGGATTTTTTAGCGACAAGCCGGAGTACAACCAAAAACCGGTGAAGATCAGGTTCAACGAATACAAGCAGGGTAAATCTTGCGAGATACGTTTCAGATAAATTTAACAAGGCGCGTAAGGCGGACGGCCTTCAGCCGCCGCTTCGCTTGGCGTTAAATCGCCGAGTCAAACTCAAGGATTATCGGATTATTTATGAAAGGAAAAGTTTGCCAGTGGCAAGACGATTGTCAACGCCAACTCAAAACTGACCCACTTATCGGCAATATCGCCAATCTAAAACTGACCCACCCTTGGCGTTTAAGTGTTGGTTAATAGGTCTTGGCTGCTGGCTGAGATTGGTGCGGTACCCGCC
>Ga0163215_101478_pt1 | contig 13182 bp, 13 predicted proteins | sample SynspAceP_FD_185934 | JGI IMG/M metagenome (GOLD analysis project Ga0163215, IMG submission 185934) | Saline lake microbial communities from Ace Lake in Antarctica - Synechococcus sp. Ace-P (Hybrid Assembly) | ecosystem: Environmental > Aquatic > Non-marine Saline and Alkaline > Saline | place... | reverse complement strand
GAAGCCAAACGGATGGGGCAGTCGCTGCTTACGAAGCACGAATTGCGGGCTGGTCCGGTCCTCGCTGTTTGGGGTATGATCGGCGAAAATGCAGTTCATGCCGTTCTCGTGACGGTCTACCTGCCTGACAAGGAGAAGTGGGATGAGCAGTTCACAATCCGACGCAAGGTTTGAACAAGTGACGCGCCTCGTTGAAGAAGGCGGCTATATCGCCAAGATCCTCGTCACGCTGATCTACGAGTCCGACGACCCGACCAATTGGGGTCCCTATCTTTCAGCCGAGGACGCGCTCAAGCTCGACGAGGTGCGCAGCGCGCTGAGGCGTCGTGACATCCCGACTGCGGCCCGCTACGGGGAAGTTTTCGAGTTGACCAAGGTGGCATGAGTGGAAGCTGCGGAGTAGGAAAACGGCTGACGCGGCACTGACGGTTTCGGGTGGCTCGACCGCCTATGTTCGATCATTGTCAGGTCAAGCTGGTGACCGCTAGAGTGAGGATTGAGGAATGACCACACACGGAACAATCCGAACCGGCATAGGCGGCTGGGTGTTTGATGCCTGGAACGAGAGTTTCTATCCGCCGAAATTGCCCAAGACCAAGCATTTGCAGCATGCCGGGTCGCAGCTTCGGGCGATTGAGGTCAATGGCACCTATTATGGCAGCCAGAAGCCAGCGACATTTGCCAAATGGGCAGCCGATGTGCCGGACGGGTTCGTGTTTTCGCTCAAAGCCAGCCGCTACTGTACCAACCGCAAGATCTTGGCGGAGTCCGAGCCTTCGATCTCCAAGTTTCTCACCCAGGGCATTACCGAACTCGGCGACCGGCTTGGCCCAATTCTGTGGCAGTTCATGCCGACCAAAAAATTTGAACCGGATGATTTCGCGGCTTTTCTGGCGCTGCTACCGCAAGAGCAGGACGGCATTGCGCTGCGCCATGTCGTCGAAGCCCGGCATGAGAGCTTTTGCACGCCCGAATTCATCGAACTGCTGGCCAAGCACAATGTGGCGGCGGTCTGCGCCGATCACGAGAGCTATCCAATGCTGGCCGATGTGACGTCGGATTTTGTCTATGCCCGGTTGCAGCGCGGAAGCGATGATGTGCGGACTTGCTATCCACCTGAAGATATCGATCTCTGGGCGAAACGCCTGAAGACCTATGCGGGAGGCGGCACGCCCTCCGATCTGCCGTTGATCGCCGCCAACCGCAGCGTCAAAAAGCAGGCGCGCGACGTCTTTGCCTTCTTCATCACCGGCGGCAAGGTCAATGCGCCCGCAGGTGCCATGGCCTTGCAGCAGCGGGTCTGACCAAGCGCTGTCAGCTTCGTGTGTCTTTCGGCAAAAACACCGTCAGCAGTCCGAGGAACGGCAGGAATGCGCAGATCTGATAGACATAGACGATGCCCTTGATATCGGCCACCTGCCCCAGCACGGCGGCTGAAATGCCGCCCATGCCGAAGGCAAAGCCGAAGAATACGCCGGCAATCAGACCCACGCGGCCCGGCACCAGTTCCTGCGCAAATACCACGATGGCCGGAAAGGCTGACGCCAGTACCACGCCGATGATTACCGTCAGCACCGCGGTCCAGAACAGATCCGCATAGGGCAGCATCAGCGTGAATGGCAAGATCCCGAGGATCGACACCCAGATTACCGCCCTGGCGCCGATCCGGTCACCGATAGGTCCGCCAATCAGCGTACCTGCTGCCATGGCGCCCAAAAACAGGAACAGTAGCAATTGTGCATCCTGCACCGAAACGTCGAAACGTTCGATGGTGTAGAAAGTGTAGAAGCTCGAAAAACTGGCGACATAGACGTTCTTGGTGAACACCAGCAGCGCCAGCACGACCAGCGCGACAATGACCCGGCGGCGACTGTACAGCAAGGTTGTGGAAGCCGCAGGACGTCCGGCCGAGGCGCGGCGGAAGGCACCATACCAGCGGCTGACCCAAGTCAGGATCACCATGGCGCAAAGCGCTGCAAGACCGAACCAGGCGACCGAGGCCTGACCGTTTGGTACAATGATGAAAGCAGCCAGCAATGGACCACTGGCGGTGCCGACATTTCCGCCGACCTGAAACACCGACTGCGCCGTGCCGTGGCGTCCGCCCGAGGCCAGACGGGCGATGCGCGAGGATTCCGGGTGAAACACAGCCGAGCCAAACCCGACCAGAGCCGCCGCCGCCAGCAGCAAGCCATAAAATCCGGCGGACGCCAGCAGCAACAGGCCGACCAGCGAAAACCCCATGCCGACCGGCAGCGCATAACCGAGCGGGCGCTTGTCGGTGTAGGCACCGATCGCCGGCTGCAACAGCGACGCCGTGACCTGAAATGCAAAGGTCAGCATGCCGATCTGGGCAAAGCTCAATGAGTAGTTGGCCTTCAGGATTGGATAGATTGCCGCCAGCACCGACTGCATCGTGTCATTGAGAAAATGACAGACGCTAAGTGCCACAACGATCGAGAAAGTCGCTGTTGTGGCTGCCGGAGTTTGTGCGGGGGCAATGACCGCGGAGCGCGCATCGACCGGTGATGCGGCCGTACCGGGTTTTGGCATTCCATCCATCTGTCTGTTCTCCCACAGCCGTGGCTTCGGTCGTCATGTCGAGCCAGCAAGCAAGTGATACACAGCTTGATAGCGTCCCGCTTTCGTGCTCTGGTCTATGTCTTACGCAACTGGGCCAGCGCGATGACCTTTGACCTCACAGCTGAGACCGGCCTTGATCGACCGATCGAAAGCACGGATCAACGGGCACTTCGGCTTGTCGCCGTCGAAGCGGCGATTGAACCGGCGGTGGCCTATTCGCATTTCTACGATGATGACGAGCATGTCGCCGAACATGAGCACAGTCGGGCGCAGCTATTGCACCCCAGCGTCGGCGTTGTGACTGTGACCACGCGCGCCGGCCGCTGGATGGTCCCGCCCGGCCACGCGCTGTGGATTCCTGCCGGTGTGCGCCATGCGGTCGACACCATCGGCCGCGTCGACATGCATTCGGTCTATGTGCTGCCGGATGCCATTCCCGGCCTGCCGTCGCATTTGCATGTCACCGGCCTGACCCCGCTGATGCGCAGCTTGATTGCCGAGGCCATACGGCTGCGCCCCGACGCCGCCACACCCCGCGCCGGCTTTATTCTCGGCGCCCTGCTGCACGAAATTCTACGATTGCCGCAACGCCCGCTCGGCCTGCCGTTTCCGTCACAAAAGCGGTTGGCGCAATTGTGCCGCGAGTACCTGGTTCAGCCATCCGCGCATCTGAAAATCGATCATTGGGCCGATGCGGCTGGCATGAGCCGGCGCAGTTTTACCCGCCTGTTTCGCGCCGAAACCGGGTTGAGCCTGTCGACCTGGCGGCAGCAAGCCTGCCTGATGGCGGCCCTGCCAAGGCTCTCTGCCGGCGAAACCGTGACGGCTGTGGCGCTGGATCTGGGCTATGACAGCGTGCCGGCCTTTACCACCATGTTCTGCCGCGTCATGGGCGCGCCACCCAAAACCTATCTGCGTGCCCAGGCTATTCCTTAAAGCATTACATGAGGATCAGGACGGCTTGCCGATTTCCAGCACCAGATCCTCTGCCGTCATGTTCTCACCGGCCCGCATCCCGGCCTCACCGTGCAGTGCCACACCGGCGCAGGCAGCCTCGAATGGCGCCATGCCTTGAGCCAGCAATCCTCCGATCAGACCACCAAGCACATCGCCTGACCCGGCGGTGGCCAGCCAGGGTGGTGCATCGGTATTGACGGCGCAGCGTCCGTCCGGGGCTGCAATCACCGTATCGGCTCCCTTGTAGACAACAACGGCATTGAGCTGACTTGCCGCCAGACGGGCGCGATCGATTTTCGACAGTGTCTTGTCGTCCGCCAATTTCGGGAACAAGCGCCGGAATTCGCCCTCGTGTGGCGTCACAACAAGACGCGCCTTGCCTTTGAAAAGGCGTTGTAATTCATTCTGATCGGAAGCGAAGGCAGTAAGACCATCCGCGTCGAGCACCACCGGCTGCCCCGTGTCGGCCAGCAAGCGCGTGAAAGCGCGCGCCTTGCCAAGATCACCAAACCCCGGACCGATCACAAAGCCTGAAAGCCGCTTGTCGCCAAGCCAGTCGACCAGGTCGGCCTCGTCCTTTATCGGGCGCTGCATGATTGCTGTGAGATGCGTGGCTTGAAGCAAGATCGCACTTGGCGGGGTCGCCAGCGTCACCAGCCCGGTGCCCGACTTGAGCCCGGCCATTGCCGATAGCCGTGCGGCGCCGCCAGATATCAGCGGGCCGGAAAACACGCCCAGGTGCCCACGCTCGTATTTGTGCTGGGTAGCGGATGCCGTCGGCAAAGCCTCACGGTATAACCCGGGATGATTGCGCCAGATCCGGTCGTGGCTGCGGATCAACCGCGCCGGAATGCCGATGTCACATAGATGCATCCGGCCACAAAGCGCCCTGCCCGGCATCAGCAGATGGCCGGGTTTGAGCGCGGCAAATGTCACCGTGTGACGGGCTGAAAAACAGGCGCCGGTCGGCTCGCCGGTGCGGCCCGACAGTCCTGACGGCAGATCGACGGCAATCACCGGAGTGCATGCCGCGCCCGCCCGTTCAATCACTGCGGCAACATCCGCGCCAACCGGCCGGTCAAGACCTGCGCCAAACAGCGCATCGATGATCACGTTGCCGGGATCCGGTTGCCAGGCGTCGAGCGGCTGAATTGATCCCGGACAGGCGTCAAACGCGCGCGCCGCGTCGCCACCACGTCTCGGCTCTTGTCCAAAGCGGGCGACGTCGACCCCGGAACGCATCAGGGCCGCTGCGGCCACATGGCCGTCGCCGCCATTGTTGCCTGGCCCGCACAGCACCACCGCGCGCAAAACTTCCGGAAATTGCGACAGCAACACCGCAGCCACATGAGCCCCGGCAGCCTGCATCAGGGCGAAACCGTCCAGCCCGCTGTCGATTGCCGCCTTGTCAATTCCCGCCATCGCGGCGGGGGTCACCAGTAAAGTGTCGTTGATAGCCATTCCATGTTCGTGGCACGGGCCTGATATGGCGGTCAAGATCACGCTGCAGCAAAGCCGTACTCACTTGGAGACACTGCGTTTTGCTGTCAAATTGTGCGAATTGCCTATTTATCGTGCAGGTACTGGCGCACAAAAAATCATCAGTGTTTTTGCGGCGGCTCGGGCAAATGTCTCAAATGAACCGAAATCCGTCCCCGAGCCGCATGATCAAGGATTTTTCTTCCTGTTTTTCTGCCCTTTCCAGCCGCTGAACGAAGTATTTTGATCAGAAGCGACTATTTCCCGATAATGTGGCACGGTGTGTGCATTGATACAGGCGAGTGGGTTTGAGGCGTGCGCCTTGATGCCTGCTTTCACAGGACAAAGCGGAGAATTGGGTTTCATGAAAAAGATCGAAGCGATCATCAAGCCGTTCAAGCTTGATGAAGTGAAGGAAGCTCTTCAAGAAGTCGGCCTCCAGGGCATCACGGTCACCGAAGCCAAGGGCTTTGGTCGTCAGAAAGGCCATACCGAGCTCTATCGCGGGGCCGAATATGTGGTCGATTTTCTGCCGAAGGTCAAAGTCGAGATCGTTCTCGCCGACGAGACCGCTGAAGCAGCAATCGACGCGATCCGCAATGCGGCCCAGACCGGCCGTATCGGCGACGGCAAGATTTTTGTCTCGAACGTCGAGGAAGTGATCCGCATTCGTACCGGTGAAACAGGCAACGACGCCATCTAACCACTGTGTTCGGCGGACCGCCGCGCACCCATCGTCTTTATTAAACAGGGAATTTCGCACATGACGACTGCCACAGAACTCCTCAAGCAAATCAAGGATAACGACGTCAAGTTTGTCGATCTGCGCTTCACCGACCCGAAGGGCAAGATGCACCATGTGACCATGGACGTCTCTTGCGTCGACGAAGACATGTTCGCCGATGGCGTGATGTTTGACGGCTCCTCGATTGGCGGTTGGAAAGCCATCAACGAGTCCGACATGGTGCTGATGCCCGACACGACAACTGCGCATATGGACCCGTTCTTTGCTCAGTCGACCATGGTGATTTTCTGCGACATTCTCGATCCGATTACCGGCGAAGCCTACAATCGCGACCCGCGCACAACGGCAAAGAAGGCTGAAGCCTATCTCCAGGCCTCCGGTCTCGGTGATACGGTCTATATCGGTCCTGAGCCGGAATTCTTCATCTTTGACGACGTCAAGTACAAGGCAGACCCTTACAACACCGGCTTCAAGCTCGACTCCTCCGAGCTGCCGTCCAACGACGACACCGATTATGAAACCGGCAACATGGGGCACCGTCCGCGCGTCAAGGGCGGTTATTTCCCGGTTCCTCCGGTCGACAGCTGCCAGGACATGCGTTCGGAAATGCTCACTGTTCTGGCCGAGATGGGCCTGACAGTTGAAAAGCATCACCACGAAGTGGCGTCTGCCCAGCACGAGCTGTGCATGGTGTTCGACACCCTGACCCGCACCGCCGACAAGACCCAGATCTACAAATATGGCGTCCACCAGGTCGCCAACGCCTATGGCAAGACCGCGACCTTCATGCCGAAGCCGGTCTTTGGCGACAACGGTTCGGGCATGCACGTGCACCAGTCGATCTGGAAGGGCGGCAAGCCGACCTTCGCCGGCGACGAATATGCCGGCCTGTCGGAAAACTGCCTGTTCTACATTGGCGGCATCATCAAGCACGCCAAGGCCATCAACGCGTTCTCCAACCCGTCGACCAACTCCTACAAGCGTCTGGTTCCGGGTTACGAAGCGCCGGTGCTGCTGGCTTACTCGGCTCGCAACCGCTCGGCCTCTTGCCGGATTCCGTTTGGCTCATCGCCAAAATCCAAACGCGTGGAAGTTCGCTTCAGCGATCCGACTGCAAACCCATATCTGTGTTTCGCAGCCATGCTGATGGCCGGCCTCGACGGCATCAAGAACAAGATCCATCCGGGCAAGCCCATGGACAAGGATCTTTACGACCTGCCTGCCAAGGAACTCAAAAAAATTCCGACAGTTGCCGGTTCGCTGCGTGAAGCGCTCGAATGCCTCGACAAGGATCGCAAGTTCCTCACCGCCGGTGGCGTCTTCGACGACGACCAGATCGATTCCTTCATCGAACTGAAGATGGTCGAGGTCATGCGCTATGAAATGACCCCGCACCCTGTCGAATTCGACATGTACTACTCGGTCTAACTGGATCAAACCGGGCCGCTCCGGCGGCCCGGCGCGCAATAAAAAACCGGCGAACCCAGATGGGTTTCGCCGGTTTTTTGTGTCTACCGATAGCTTGCGATTAGTTTTTCAGGCGCTGTTTGAGAAGGTTGAGATACTCCTCATTGCTGTCAGCGGGCGCTGGCTCGGAAGCCTTGGTGCATTTGGGTGCATAATCCAGCGCCATGCCCGCCTTGACGCAGGAGCCAACCTGCCAGCCCGGTGGCAACGCTGACAAATCCACCGTTTTCCATTTCGGGTGACCGGTCTCGCGCAACTGTTTCATGCCATTGAGCACCAGGCTGGAGAAATCAGAAACCGTGGTGCAGCTGTCACGATGATAGGCATTCTTGCCCGGATCATAGTCATAAGTCATCAGCACCGCCTTGACCGCGACCAGATTAACCGGCTCAGACTGAAAACTTTAGGTGCCCGCAGGCACGCTGGCCTTGGTATAGGTTGCAAGCAGCGGTGCCTCGGTGATCGGCAGCAGATGGAATTTTTCCGGATCGATGTCGGCATCGGCAAACAGCGACGCAGGTGCACCGGCGACATAGAAGAACGCGTCGATCTCGCCCGCCTGCAGTTTTGGCAGCGCCTGGTCCGGATTGAGCGGCACCCGCTCCGCCGCTTCCACCTGCAAGATATCGAGGATCAGCGAGGCGGTCAGGAATGTGCCACTGTCCTTCACCCCGACGGCAACCTTCTTGCCTTCGAGATCCTTGAGGCTGGCAGTATCAGCGCGGGCCAGCACATGGACTTCCTCATTGTAGAGCGGGAACATGATGCGCACACCGCGCACCGCGTCCTGGACTTCAGGATCATTGGCCTCAAAGGTTTTGAGGTATTCCAGCAAGTCACTCTGAACGATGCCGAACTGGGTGTTGCGCCGGTTGCGCACGCCGACAAAATTCTCAAGAGATCCGGCGCTCCCGATCACATTCAGCGTCAGCCCGCATTGACCGCCAAGGGCTGCGAGATCCTTGCCGATGCGGATATAGGTGCCGGTCGGGCCGCCGGTCATGATGTTGCGCTCGAATTCGGTCGACTGGCTTGCGCCAGCCATGAGCATCAAGGCGCCAAAGCCCAAGCACAGGTTTCGAAGCAGGATGGCAAAGGGTCTCAAGGGGTATTTCCTCTCATCAGCAGTCGCTGTTCAAATCACGGATCAAATTGCGCAATGTCAGGATCGGCACGCGGTCGAATACCGATTTCAGCGCTGTTGTCACGCATTCTCCGGCAACCAGCGTGTCGGTCAAACTCTGCCGGTCGGCATCAGACAAGGTTCCAAGCCCCGGCGCGGTGTGCAAGGCTTGCGCCACGGACTCCGGCTTGCGCGTGTCGAGTGCGGGCCTTTCCACTACGTCGGGTTGTGTTGCTGGAGTCGACGCATTGCTTTCCGCTACATTCTCCGGCGCCTGGCCAGCGCGGCTTTCGAGCTTGAGCGCGTCGAGCACCTCTTGCGAGGCCGTCAGCTGGCTTTCGGTATCAGCGAGCCGCGCTGTCAGATCTGCAATGCGCTTGGTAGTCTCGGCCTTGGCGTCGGCTGCTGATCTCGCCTGTGCCTTGAGGTTGGTCTGATCGGCCAACATCATCAATGTCTTCCGCTTCAACTGATCGCGCTCAGCGGTCACTTCCGGGAGCACCTCGTCGCGCAAACGTGCCAGTTCAGCCGCAAGATGAGCCTCGGCGGCAGTCGCAGCCTGTTTTCCAACGTCCCGTTCTGCTTCGAGGGCTACCAATTCTGCCTTGAGATTTTGGTTTTCCTGAGCCAGCTTATCGCGCTCGCCTTTTAATGCTTCGACGGCTGCAGATTGATCGTCCGGCGATTGAGCCTGGGTCGAGATCGCCGCCAGTCTTTCGGTCATCGCATCGAGATCCGCAGCCTGTCGGGCGATGGTTGCTTGCAACGCCTCCAGCGGCGCGGTGTCCGATTGTTGATTGAAACGCGCTTCATCAAGATCCTTGCGGGCTGCGGCAAGGGCGTCATTCGCACTGACCGCAGCGGCACGTGCCTCATCGAGCGAAGAGCTGCTGTAGGATGGCAGAAACCGGAATGCTGCATAGCCAGTTGCCGCGCCGAGCACGAGGCAGGTGATCATGGCGATGGCAGTCAGGCCTCCACCGCGGCGCTTGCCTGCGGATTGGAAACTGCTGTCCCTGCCCCATTGATTGGCCAATTCATCACCTTTCAGACGTCTGCTTGCGAAGTCAATTTGCTTGCCAGGCCATTCCGGCACAAACACCGGTGGGCACAAAAACCCGCGTCGCTGATGGTGCAAATGGCCGCCAGCGGAGGCCAAAAGGGGTAACGCGAAACAGGCAGTCATACAAGCAGACCCGCGACTTGCGCCCTACCCCATATATTTATCGCCAAGGCCATTTTCCAGATCGGCTGAAAACCGCACGAACCAAAACGGGGCGGATCATGGATCCGCCCCGTCAAATATCTGGCCAGACGTCAGTTGACCGTCGAAAGCCTATTTCTTGGTCTGGCTGCCGATGAAATCGCGCACGATGCGGACGATGCCGCGGCCGAGCACTGCGTCGAGCGCCGTGATGAACGCATCGACATGCTCGCGGCCGCAGATCAGCGGTGGTTCCAGCCGGATGACGTTGCGGTTGTATTCGGTGAACGCCACCAGCACATCGTGATCGCGCAACAATTCGGCGCCGACAAAGCCCGACAGCGAGCCTTTCAGCTTGTCATCAAGCAGCCCGACCATCGGCCGCAGCAAAGCCGGCAGCGTCTGGCTGAAATCCTGGAATTCGAGCCCGACCATGAAGCCACGGCCGCGCACATCCTTGATGATCTGTGGGTACTTGTCTTTCAAGCCATTGAGACGCTCGATGAGATAGCCGCCAACCTCTTCGGTGTTGTCGAGCAGATCCTCGTCATACATCACGTTGAGCCCCTCGATGGCGGTGACGCAAGCCTCGCCGATGCCGCCAAAGGTGGCCTGGGCGTGAATCATTGCAGTTTTCGGCGTGCCATAGGCCTTCATGTAAACCTTGCGTGACGCAATCATCGCCGCCATGGCGGTCTTGCCGGCACCGAGCGATTTGGCCAGCGCCGTGACATCCGGCTGAACACCGGCATGTTCAAAGGCAAAGAATTTGCCCGAGCGGCCCATGCCGCACTGAACTTCGTCAGCAATCCACAACACGTCATGCTTATCGCAGAGCGCGCGCAATTCCTGCCAGAACTCGACCGGCGCTTCGATGATGCCGCCGCCGCCCTGAATGGTTTCCAGCACGATCACGCCGATTTCGGGATCGGTTTCAAACGCCAGACGGATCGCCTCGATGTCGCCGAACGGCACCTTGATGGTGTTGCCGGTCAGCGCAAACTCGCCGCGGTACAATTCAGAGTCAGTCAGCGACAACACGCCCTTGGTCTTGCCGTGGAATGAATTCTCGGCATAGACAATTTTCGGCCGTTTCGGACCAGCCGCGCGTTCAGCCACCTTGATCGCAGCTTCCATGGCTTCCGAACCGGAAGATCCAAGGAACACCATATCGAGATCGCCGGGAGCGATCGCCGCCAGGTTTTTGGCAAGTGCTGAGGCATACTGGCTCATGAAGGCGATGGCGATTTCATGCCGGTCTTCGTCCTGAAACGCCTTTCTGGCGGCAATGATGCGCGGATGGTTATGGCCAAACGCCAGCGATCCGAACCCGCCGAAGAAATCGAGGATCTTGCGGCCGTTCTGATCGGTGTAATACATGCCCGAGGCAGATTCGATCTTGACCTTGTGGAAGCCCAGAAGCTTCATGAAATGCAACTGACCAGGATTGATATGGTCCTTGAACAGGTTGGTCATCTCCGTCAGCGACATCGCCTTTGCGTCGGCAACGCTCAGCAAGTCGGGGCGTTCGGTTCGGCCAAATTCAGGTGCGGTGGTGGTCATTGGCGGTGCTTCCACTGTGACGCGTGTGGGTGTATCAAGCATTGTTCTGGCTCCCTAGAAGCAGTTTCACTCGGCCGGTGCGACCTGTGCTGAAGCGGATGAACCACCCCGCACTTTTTGAGCGCGATATTCGTCGTAGGCGGCAATCAGCATGTCTTCGTCGCGGTACTGCGGCACCCAGCCGAGCTGGCGCTCGCCCTTGGAGACGTCGAGCACGCAATTTTCGTCAGCGATGAGGTACTGTTCCGGATCCATGATCGGCATGTTGATCAGATCAAACAGGTCGAGCGTGCGCTTGACCGCCCAGCCCGGTGTCGGGATCAGAAACGATTTTGAACCTGCATGCTTGACCAGATCTCCCAACAGTTTGCGAACCGGTGGCGGATTGATCGAGCCGAGATTGTAGGCCTCGTTCGGCACGCCGGCCTTCCAGGCCATCCGGGCAGCTTCGGCGCAATCAAACACCGAGATGAACTGGTACGGATTCTTGCCTGATCCGATCATCGGAACCGGCAGATTGGCGTCAATCAGCTTGAACAGTTTTTCCAAAATTCCAAGCCGGCCCGGGCCGATGATCAAGCGGGGGCGGAACAGCGATATCGACATGCCGCGGGCGCGCCAGTCGGCAGCCAGTACCTCGGTGTCGAGTTTCGACTGGCCGTATTCGCCGAGCGGTGCGACCGGGTGTTCCTCGGTCATCGGAAAGGTCATCGTATGGCCGTAGATCATGTCGGTGGTGAAATGCACCAGCCGGCTGGCCCCGGCCTTGTCCATGGCTTCGATGATGTTCTTCGTGCCGTGATAATTGACCGGATAGAAGAAATCGTGACGCTTGGCGCGAACCTGCAGCGGCGAGAGCATCTTGGCCGACAGATTGTAGACCATGTCGTCGGCGGCGACAGGAACCCGCGCAACCGCCTCCGGGTCGGTGACATCGCAGGTTACGATTGTCGCACCCTTGTAGAACGACCGATTGTCGTTGACGATATCTGCGACCACCACGTCCTCGCCTTGGGCGAGCAGGGTCTGTGCGAGATGGCGACCGACAAAACCGTCGCCTCCAAAAATGACATGTTTCATCCCGAAATCTCTCTTGCTGCTACATTGATCTGGGTGGACTGGACTGTGTCCTGCGCATCGGCTGCATGGGTGTCGCGGCCCGACTGGGCAATGAGAACCGTTCCGATGCAGATGAAGCCGATGCCGGCGATACGCCAGTTGTTGAGGTCTTCGCTAAACAGGAAGTAGGCAAATATCGCCACCGCCACGTAAGCCAGGCTCAGGAACGGATAGGCAAAGGAAAGCTCAACCTTGGACAGCACATACAAATGCGAAGCCATCGAAATGGCGAAGGTCGCCAGTCCGGCAAAGACCCAAGGGTTGAACAAAATCTGGAAAATCCGCGCAATCATCGTATCGGCGGTAAAACTGACCGGACCAAGCGACAGCATTCCTTGCTTGAGCATCAACTGCGCCGCAGCATTGGTTGCTACAGTAAAAAGAATGAAGACGATGTATTTCATGTCCGGCTCCGTATTGGGGTCAGACCGTTTGTAGTCTTATTTCCCAAACAACCGGTTCATTCACGCAGTCAATTTTTTATTAAATTGAAACTATTCCCGAATTGAAACGGAGGTCAATTCCGGCAAAAATCGCTTCAACGGCTCAACAGGAACTCAAGCGTCTGCTTCCAGTCGGTCATCCGCATCGGGGTGCCGTGGGAGCCCGTGTCAAACAGCACAAACCGCGCCGGATAGTCCTTCGCAGTCTTGCGCACGGCATCAAACACGGCCTTCTGGTCTTTCCAGTCATAGACAGTATCAAGACTGCCGTGGGTGAACATGATCGCCAAACCGGTCTTTACCGCCTGGCTTTTCACAAGCCCCATATCCGGCGCTCCGCCAAGCAGAACCATACCGGCTAGTCTTTCCACCACAGCCGGATCATTGGCGAGTTTCGAGCAGATGAACGCGCCCATCGAGGCGCAGGCCAACACCACCGGCGCCTTGCCTGCCATGACAAGCGCCTTGACGTCGCTCGCCCCCTGGTCATCAAAACTCT
>Ga0163215_101474_pt1 | contig 13271 bp, 17 predicted proteins | sample SynspAceP_FD_185934 | JGI IMG/M metagenome (GOLD analysis project Ga0163215, IMG submission 185934) | Saline lake microbial communities from Ace Lake in Antarctica - Synechococcus sp. Ace-P (Hybrid Assembly) | ecosystem: Environmental > Aquatic > Non-marine Saline and Alkaline > Saline | place... | reverse complement strand
CAGAATAAAGAAACGTAATTCAGGTATGGCGAAAAATAAAAAATCGTGAACGACAGAAAGCTGCGTGCCGCGAGAGAGGGGGACGACTACAGGATCTGACCGCCGCGATTTTGCCCCCGCCCCCCCTCCAGATCGGACCCCCTACCCCTACCGGCTTCTCTGCATTTTATGGGGTATCGACGGTGCTCAAAGTTGGAATGCCTGCCAGCATGCATGCATTCTTTTGTGTGTCAGGTGGTCAGATGAGATCATACCGCGTTCGATCTTCAACCTTGGGGGTGTAGCGATCTTGCGCGGCGTTATCGGCATACTGCCGCCTCTTGGTGATCCATGCGAGAACATCGGCTTTCACGGTCAGGCGCACAATCTCGCATGCTTTGGGGAACCCCTCTGCCTCCAACGCCTCTCGGTTCTTTCGAAGCCAGTCAGGAGCATGGCCCAGCACCGCCGCGCACCAAGCACTGCTGCCATACTCCGATAGCGGATCAAACGTGCGGTCATGGCCTGTTTTCTTCATGGGAGCATGCATGCATTCCTACCGGCTGGCTCGATAGGCGTTCAGCGCCCGCTCGATGATTTCAGCGATTGGCATATCCTCAGCCTCTGCCAAGTCTTCGATAATCTGCCGGGTGCTTGGCTTCATGCGTATCGACATTTGATCAGAGCGGCGTTCCACTTTGGGTTTGCGTTGAACGGCCCCCCGCTGGGGGATGCCCGTATTCTTCGGGGTGCTGGCGGTGTCGATCATGCCGCCCAGATCCATTCCCTTTTTCATTCTAAAAGCCCTTTCACATAAACCCAGACCTCGGCCATTTCGTGCGCGGCCTTGCTGTCGTTGGTTTCAATAACGCCTTGCCCAGACGCTCCAGTTTCGGCGTAGATAACCCGCTGGGCGATGTTCACCGGCGCCACTCTGCCATGCTGAGCCAGAACCCTCGCCGCTTCCTCAGTGAGCTTCGCCCGTGGGGTCTGGGACATGACGAAGGCAAAAGGCACACGGGCAGCGTTGAGCGCGGCAATGGTTGCGCCCACTGCCCTCAGATCATCCGGCGATGGCCGCACAGGTATCAATGCGAGATCAGCAACCGCCAATGTATCGGAAAGCCATGCGGGGGCCGCTGGTGGCGTATCAATCACGACCAGATCAAACTGGTCTTTGGCGGCCGTCAGTGTGCCATCAAGGGCATGGGGCGCGGGGTCACTGTTCAACATCACCGGCGTTTCGGCCTCGCGTGCCTGCCACCACTGTCTGAGGCTTTGTTGGGGATCCAGATCAAGGCAGAGAACACGCTGCCCGTCTTGGGATGCTGCCACGGCGATGTTTCGGGCAAGGGTGGTTTTCCCAGCCCCTCCTTTTTGTGCAGTGATGCAGATTGTGCGCATTTTGATCATTCCTTGCTTTGCTCAACAGGAAAACAATAAAACGACACTAAAAGCAAGAGAATGCTTGCCAGCATGCATGCATGCATACTAAGCGTAAAAGAACGCTATGGACGTTGGGTATTTATACGGGAGGTTTCACCATGAAATTCATCACCTATCTTCGGGTCAGCACTGATCGCCAAGGCAAGAGCGGCCTTGGACTTGAGGCGCAGCGCAAGGCGGTGCTGGACTATGTGGCAGGCAAAGGCCTGATCACCGCTGAGTTTGTCGAGGTCGAGAGCGGCAAACGAAACGACCGGCCCCAGCTGGCCCGCGCGCTTGCAGAGGCAAAGCGGGTGGGGGCAGTTCTGCTGATCGCAAAGCTGGACCGACTGGCCCGCAATGTTGCTTTCATCGCAAACCTTCTGGAAAGCGGTGTAGAGATCGCGGCGGCCGACATGCCCGAGGCAAATCGCTTCCTGCTGCACGTTATGGCCGCTGTTGCTGAGCATGAGGTTCAGGCCATATCAGACCGCACACGCGCGGCGCTGGCCGCTGCCAAGGCGCGGGGCGTTAAGCTGGGATGGTCGATACCCGAAAGAGCAGGGGAGCAGCTTGCTGCCTCTCGCAAGGGTGCAGCGAAGAACACGGCCAAAGCAGACCAGCACGCGGCCAACGTCCTGCCCATCATCCAGCAGATCGAAGCGGGCGGGGCATCCCTCCGGCAGATAGCGTCCACCCTCAATGAGCGGGGCATCAAGACAGCTCGGGGCGGGTTGTGGTATGCAGCAACGGTAAAGAACATCCTTGCACGTCAGCGGGAAGAAAAGGCCATAGCAGCATGAGCACCAATCGCCAGATGGATCTCTTCGTCGCCTTGATCGGTGACGTACCATTCAGGGACGAGCGGGAGGCCATGAGTGTTCCCCTCGTCGCGCTGTCAAAGAACAAACGCACCCGGATCGAATGGGAAGGGCCCAGCGGCCAGCGGGTTCTTGTGACAGCTCCAGAGGAATACGGTGTCGCAACGATCTGGGATTATGACGTGCTCTTGTGGGCAATTTCTCAGATCAACGAAGCAGTGAATGCGGATTTACCGGTATCGCCCAGGATCGAATTTCACCCGTATAACCTGCTGAGGGCAGTGGGGCGAGACACGGGCGGCAAGGGATACGGTGAACTTAAGGCGGCCCTGCATCGCTTGAGGGCTACGGGTGTCGCTTATGAAGGCCCAGCGCTCAAGGGCAAGCGCCGCAAGCTCGGTGCCTTCAACCTTCTGACCGCCTTTCAGATCGAGGAAAACGACGAGGGAAAGGCCAAAGCTGCATGGATGGAATTACCGATGTGGCTCTTTGAGGCGGTGACAAAGGATCGTGACATTCTTTCAATCTCGCCAAAGTATTTCGATCTAACCAGCGGTCTCGACCGGTTTCTATACCGCCTGTCTCGGCGCCATGTGGGCAAACAGGCTGGATGGGTTTTCACATTTCGGGATCTGCACACGCGGAGCGGTTCTGCACAACGATACGGAGATTTCGCCCGAGACTTGCGCAAGGCCATCGCACGCAACGCATTGCCTGAATACAGCATGCGAGAGATTGAAGGGGTGAATGGCGCATCCCTTGCCTTCAACAAAGACCCTGCAAAAATAGAATGGCGGCAGGACCGTAGATACAAACTGTAAGCCTGTGGATAACTGTGCGACCGCTCTAAAATGGGTCGGGGTATCACCCGTTCCGGAGGTCGGGGTATCACCCGTTATTACTCGGGGTATCACCCGTTCATGCCTGAAAATACGTCATGCAAGCATCTGTAAATAAAGATCATTTAGCACCGTCAAAAGAGCGTAACTCTTTAACTATCTCTTACAGAGATACTTCTTAACGTCAGCATGATGGGGGGCAGCACTACCCTGCTTATGCTTAGAAATGCCCGTTCTTTGTGTTTCAAGACGCTTCGGTTACTTCCGTGCATGCGGGAATTTCGCCAAGTGTGTTTTGATAGGTTCCATCAACAAAGGAGCTTAGAACATGACCCACAAAGACGACGATCTGCTTACTGTCCCCGAGATCATCACCGAACTGCGCATACATCGTTCCACTTGGCAAAAGATGGTCTCTGCCGGGACCACACCGCCAATCGTGAAGATCGCAGGCGCGCAGCGCGTCCGGTACGGCGCATACCGCGAATGGCTCATGCAGAATGAAAGCACCGGCCAAGCGGCATAACCGAGAAAGAGAAAGCCCGCGACCTTTGGAGAGGCGCGGGCTTAGAATTGCATTATGCTGTGGGGCAGCATCTTTGCGGACAAGGTGAAGTATAACACAACTGCTCACCGTGCAAAGACCAACCGCGCCATGGCTTTAAAAAAGGCCGAATAAATGGGTGTTTTTGCTGAATGGCAACCGCGCTACGCTGAACAAAAGATCGCAACCTTTCCGCTCGATATCAACGGGGGGCGCAAGAAGCCTGCAACGAAGGGTTACGGCTGCGTGGGCCTGAGAGGCTCAGAACAACTGGCAATAAAATTCCCCGAAATGGACGCTTTCGCCTTTGTGGCAGGGAGGCGCAGTGGAATAACTGTTGTTGATATCGACGCCCCCGGTGACGAAGATCTGTTGCGCGACACAATGCGGCGATATGGGGACACCCCTGTAGTTATACAGACCGGCTCAGGGGGCTTTCACCTTTACTATCGCCACAACGGCGAAGATCGAAAGGTGCGGCCAGATCCTACTGTGCCTGTCGACTATCTGGGTGGAGGCATGATAGCTGCGGCACCGTCTGAGGGCAGCAGGGCGCGGTATGGGTTCATTCGAGGCGGTCTGAATGACTTGGACCGCCTGCCGGTTGCTTCAAACCTTATCCAGTTCCCGAAGCCGAAACTGGTGCGAGAGGCGCTGCCAAGAGCGGGATTGATCACAGAGGGGCGCAACAATGCCTTGTTTTCCCACCTCATGAAACTGGCCCAAAATTGTGATGATATCGAGGCGGTGTTAGATGAGGCGTTCACCTTTGCAAACAATCTGACAGACCGCACCGCGCGGCACCCATTCACCGACATGGAAATCAGGAGCACCGCGAAGAAGGTATTTGAAATCACAGCACGCGGCGACAATCGGTATGGCAATGCGCCGACTGCGAACATTCAACGCGATACGGTTTTAACCCATGCCGCGAGAAACCCTGACGCCTTCGCCCTATTCAGCATCCTACAGGCCCACCATAAGGGACTGCGTGCCGAGTTCGCCATATCCAAAGCAATGGCTGATAGCCTTGGCTGGAACCTTCGCAAATTCAGAAGCGCCCGGGATTATCTGGTCAACGCTGGCCTGATCAAATGCGTTCACCTCGGCGGGCGCGGCCCAAGAGACCCAGCTAAATATCGGTTCTGATGATCAATCCCTAAGGGGTGCAATTATGCTCCCCAATACTAACCTACACCCCTCCCCCTTCCTATCCCAGCCTCCCGCCCGTGAGAAACTCCACTCCCCCGGCCCTCCTTCGCACCGAAAACCTTGCCAAAGTCTTCATTCTAAGGGTCCAGAAAAAATTTCGCGTTTTGACCAGTGGTTACAGGTTGTCGCATTTTGTCTGGTTAAATCTGGCCTGTGGGTGCGTTCTGGGCTCTGTGGCACCCACAAGGGGGGCGCTGCGCGCTGTTATGGGTCCATCCCGTCTAACAGGTCTTTGCCGTCTTCTATGATCTCGGGTTGCAGTTCATTGCGGCGGAACAGGTCACGGAAGCGCAGGAGGCCGGCCGCCATTTCATCGCGCATATCGGCAAGAGCCATGACGAGGGGGCCAATGGATCGCCACACGGGGCGCAGGAGAGCCGCTAGGGCAGCATCTGTTATCTTTGGCCTACCATTGCCGCCGCGCATTACCTTGCCCTCTCTGACAGCCCGCACAGCGGCCTTGATACCGTCTATTTGTGCGGTGGCTTCCTGTTCTTGGATTGCGACCGCTGCCTCTCGTTCTTTGAGGGCGATTTCACGGGCAGCCTGTTCTGCTTGCTGGGCATGAACGGCACGGGCGCGACCGGCAAGGGTCAGCTGCTTCTCTTCCATCTGAACCAGCTTCTCTGATAGCCACCGCTCATATGTTGCCAGGGTCCTGACGTTTGCCTCTGTCAGCTTCTCCTTTGCGCGCATCTTTGTAATACGGGTCTGAAGCTTTTCGACCTCGGCCGCTTTCTCGCTGATCTCTTTGGGCAGATCGCTGTGCAACTGCTGTACTGAGCGGTGAATGGTTTTAGACCGCGGTTCACCATCTGCAATCCTCTGCGTCTTAGACTTGCCCCTGACGATCATCGGCGCAAAGTCTGCGATAGCCTGAGCCGCAACGTCCTGCACCTGCTTTGCCATGCTGGGGGTCAGCACCTTCGACAGTGGGCGCCCATCAGGACGGTAGGCAGGCATCTGCCCATGAGCATGGGGGGCGGTTTCATCCCGGTGCGCAACAAGACCGGTGACCTCGGAACCAAGGAGGGAGGCCACGGCCTTTGCCACCGCTTCATATGCTGCGTTCTGCTGTGCTTTGGGCAGGGCTTCAAAGATCGGCTGGGCGGCTTTGCCAAAAGTGATGATGAAGCAGCTTGCTACAGCAGCATCGCTTCTCATGGCGCGCTGTGTGGTTCGGTTGGCGCGATGGGCCAAGCAGACCCGGCGCAAAGCTGAGGGCGGGGCGGGTTCGATGATGGTAGAGTTGTTCGAGATCCTCTCTTGATCGACATAATCAGGAATGTGACCGGTGCGCAGATCATGGTGGCGCGCAGATTTCGCCCGCCCCATTGCGCGGTGCTCGATCCTGACAGAAATGGCGAAACTCTTTTCTTCCATTCTGACAAGATACGAGGTGAGGGTGAAAATCGTCCTACAAAATAAAAGCCGGTAATCCCTGAAATTGAGAAGTTTGTCAGAACCACCTCTCACACGCGCTTGGGAACCTACTAGCCATAACCTGCGGTTACGTCTCTCCGGCGAAGGGGCGCGCTGCCCCCTTTCGAAACCCCAGCGGCTTACTGCCTTGTTTATAATATCTTGCCACATACCCAATAACTGGCAAAGATTGCCCAATGAATATGCTCACAATCTCAGCTCTTGTAGGCTTCATTGGAACCGGGGCTTTTGCTCAAAGTGACGCCGCTCATAATGCGCGGATGATCCAGGCTCTCAATGACGGGCTCACAGTTTTTTGCCCGAATGATTTACATGATCAGATCGCAATGGAAGCGTGCGTCAGCCGACTTACGAATATCAGTTTTTTGGTTGTGGCGTGTGGATCGGCCTATTCTGACGATACCGAGCGGCTGACCTGCTACGACAATCTGCGCAAGGGATGGATTGATACCAATAGGCCAAAACGGTGATCCCGCTGCGGGGCAAGCCCCAGACGACTACACCCCTTACGATGCAGATCAAGCGCAGCGAGGCGCTGGTGGCGCGGATGGAGACGGCGTTGCAGAACCCCGAGTTGGCACCAGACAAGCGGCAGGCGGCGGAGAGGACGCTGGCGGGCGCGCGCCTGATGCTCGACAGTCGGAAGGCACGGCAGCAGGCCAGCAAGCCCTGATCAAAGCGCGGCTATTCTGATCTTGCTTTGGTTTCCAGATCGGTGAGCGTTTCAGCCTCAACATCAATGGGCCGGATCTCTACAACTTGCTGCCCTGGGCGAGCATACTCGTAACCGTGGCTCTGCCGAGCGTCGATGTGAACGGATACCGCTGAAACCTTCCCGTCACTGGCGAAGAATTCCACCATCCTTGCTCTGACAGCCTCGCTCTTTGAGTTGAGCATCAGGCCCATGCCAACCTCGAAGGCTCGGGCCTTATACACCGCCTTGTCGGCCTCGATACCGGCGATGAATTCGAGCTGTACCGTCTGGAGATAGTCGCGCACCGCTGGCCGCTTCATTGCTTTGTGAAAGCCTTGGGGGCTCATGCCGGCCACTTCGCAGGCGGCCGCAATCGTCATTCCATGTTTGACGCGCAGTTCAATCGCATGACGGAGCGCAGCGCGCATGCGTAGGGGGCGGGGCGTGATCACTGAAAGCTTTGTCATGGTTCTTTTTGACCCCTGAAACCATAGGGATCAATGCATGGTCAGAGCGTGCGTGCAAAGAGCGGCTGAAAAGAAACAAGGGTGCGGTTTCCCAGCACCCTTGCAGCTATCTCCCCTTGCGGGGCGACGGACACCCGTTAGGGGCCGCATATAAAATCTACATAGCCACCGTGGGCTAAAATGTCAATAATCCTACGCGTGGGGCGTTGGTATTTGTGCCCTCACAAGCCGTAAGATCGCCGTGAAATCATCCTCTGGGATCGCGGGCGCCTTACCCCTCACAAGCGATAGGCGGGCCACTGACAGCGTTGTGATGTGGCTACAGATTGCCCAGGACATGCCACCCTCAGGCAGCACAGACGGGAAGGCATGGGCCAGCTTGTTATCGGGCTGTGCTTTTGTTGATAATGGCACGACCGTCACCACACCATGAAGCGTTGCCCGGGCTGACAGGATCACCACTGGACGGGTTTTCCAGAACTCAGGCAAAAGCGCATCCTGTGGAAAGTCGCACCAGTAAACCCGCCGTGGTTTTGGTGCGGCTATGAGCTGAGGTTTACGCCGTGGCGGTGTCTCCCCGTGGTCAATCATGCTCGATCGCACTGCGGTTTTCTTCAGGAGCGTTCAACCGGACACCCGGCCCGCCGCCGTTCTGAGGGATCAGGACAACGCCCGCTTGCGTCAGTGCCGCCTCTATCAAGGCCGCGTTGCTTTCCCTAATGGACCCGCCACGCTCAAAAGATGTGATCGCGGTAACGCTCAGCTTCCCCCCATTTGCGCCAATGGCATTCGACAAATCGGATTGTTTCCAGCGCAAGAGTGCCCGTGCCGCTGCGCATTGTGTGGCTGTGATCATGTTGAACCTAAAAAAAATGCAAGTTATGTGTTGACCCCGAGGGGTTAAGTTAAATATATTTCAAGTTAAGCAGCAGAACAACCCACCATTACCGAAACAATGAGGAAAGCCAGAATGTCAGATACAACACGCCGCAGTCTTTTGATGGCCCTCCCGCTCACTGGCGCGGCACTATCGCTGCCCGCGTTGGCCCATGCAGGAGACCGTCACGACCCGGTTTTGCCCCATTATCGCCAGTGGGTTTCTGCTCGGGCTGAATGGCTGCGCCTCACTGATCTTCCCGGCAACGGCAACTATGACGCTCCTGAAAGCATGGCCGAGGAGGACAAGGAACAGACGGCTTTTCGGGCGATGTGCGAAGAAACCCCAACCTCAATGGAGGGTATCGCCGCCTTGGCCCATGCCCTCTGGGATCTGGACGGACCCGTATTTTGTCCTGATCACGAGGATTATGAAGCGGCCACAAACAGCCAGAACTGCAAGCTCATTGCCGCGATCTGGCGTGCGGCCAGTGGGCAGACCGGCCTGCCAGTCTAAGCTGGCAACCACGCCCCCAGAGCTTCGGTGTTCTCGCCGGAGCTCAGTCCCTGATCTGGTGCATTTGGGTTTGGAACCCCGTGGAACAGCTTGGCCCTTGTTAGAAATCAGGAGGCCCGCATGAGCGCACCCGCACCACACCTTTCTGTCCTTCGCCGCCCTGAAGTTGAGGCCCGCGTGGGGCTCTCCAGATCCTCGATCTACGCTTTCATGGCGGCGGGACATTTCCCCAAGCCCATCCGCATCGGTGCCCGCGCCGTCGCATGGAGGCTGTCCGATGTAGAGAACTGGCTGGCCTCAAGATCTGAAAACAATATCCCCAACCCCGCAACGCCTGAGAAGGAATGAATATGACAACGATCGACCTTGAAAACCCCGCCGCTGATCTGGACAACCTGCTCTCACGCATTGGCAAAAGCGTCAACAATGACGCCGCAACGTCTGCCAATACCGCCCGTCTTCGGGAGGAGGCAACGCAGATGGTCGCCAAAATCAAAGCACATGCAGATATGTCGCGCGCCCGGATGCTCGAACCGCTCTTACCCCGTGCGCAGATCGAAGATGCAAAGCGAAATGCGGAGGCTGCGGCCGTTGATAGCCAGCGCCTCGAAGCCGCTATCGAGCTGTTGAGTGCTCGGGCCGCCGATTTGAAGGCGCGTGAGTTATCATGCAAAAAGCTTCGGCTCTACCATAACGCCCAAGAGCACAGAGACAAAATTGCTTCACAGATCAAGGACCGCTTCCCCGCAATTCAGGCGGAATATCTTGCGATGATCGAAAGCATTATGCAAAGCAATGCTGAGGTAGACGAGGTGAATGCAGACCTGCCCGAAGGGATGCCGGCACTTGAGAGGCCGGAAGGTGTCGCACGCGGCTTTTACGATCATGGCAGCTATGAGACGCCGGTATCATTCCGCACATTCAGGATCACGCAAAGTTTGTTGCCCAGTGCTGATGGACCAGAAGACGCAGCATGGCCGCCAGTGCCAGACTACCTGACCGGCGTGCAGCAACGGCAGAAAGGGTTCTCGCAGGCTAACGTCAGGGCATTGTGGGGCCGCAGGAGACCATAGGGCCAAGCCTTTGACACCACATCCTCAGGGCGGCAGCGAGAATGATCCTGCCGCCCTAAATCTACACGCGGAAAGCAAAGCATAAATAAGAGGTTGATCTGAATGGATGCCAAGTTTGTAAAGGACGTTCAGGCGAAGGGCTGGTCGGTTCAGGCTGTCTCCCAAGATAGCGTGGTCGCCAAGTGCCCAAGCGCCGGGTGCAATCTGTTTGCCGAGTTGAAATATGGCGGGCACGTTCCTGCCGTTGATCCTGGTTGCCGCCGTGATCCTCTGGACGTTCAAGTTGCCACATACGACGATATCAGACGCCAGCTCCGCAATGCGAGGGAAGGCCTGCTACTGACCATTCGAGAGGTCGAGGAGATTTCTGGGATAGCCTCGGACCATCTTGCCAAGGTCGAAAAGGATCAAAACCCACGCATGCCTCCTGCCCAGATGCTTTTTGATTGGGCCGGTGCGCTTGGATACGAGGTGGTGTTGCGGCCGATCCCGCTCCCCGCTCTGGCAATCCGCACAATCATGGACACGCGCGACAAGACCGCGGCGCGCACCAAGCGTATGACGCTGGAAAGCAGACGCCGCGCAGGCAAGTCGCCGCGCGGCGCGTGATCTTTTACAGCCTTATTCGCCGAACATTGCCCCGAGGTTTGGCGCGCGCTCTGGAACGGGGCTCCCCGGCATCCACCAGCTTTCATTCCCATACCTGTTTTTCTGTGCCGTGGCCTTCTTCCTGAAATCTGCTTCTGCCTCTGGGTCAAGGAAGCTGTGCAGTTGGTCTGCTACCAAGCGATCAAAGGCGGGCCCGATAACTGGCGTCTGTGCCATAGGCGTGTACCGCTTGAGCGCGGTAGTGGCCTCCTTGGACAGATTTGCGTCCTCACCCATCGCAAATTGCCATGCGTTCTTGATCGTCAGATCCCATGCGTCACCGACTGCCTGCGGCACAGGACCGGCCACGTATGACGAAAAGCCCCCGCCCCATGAAGTCTGGCCGGTGGACACAATATCGCCAAGGATGGCAAAGCCCCCACCTTTCAGCGCGGCGCGCGCCATGAAGTCGGGGTTGTCCATCGGCTGCGGATCGTTGCCCTTGATGATTTCCCCGAGTTGAAGCGACACTGCGCCAAGGACCGTTGCTCCGCCGATCAGGTTGGCCGCGTAGATGGCGCGCCCCCATTCGCCCTGCTGCGCCAGCGTGCGGCGCCACTGGTTCACCGTGAACGTCATGGTGAAGCTCTTGAACATGAGCGCGGACTTCATGATTTCGTACTGAAACGTGCCTGGAGGGTTGTCGCCCGCCGCCGGATCAAAAAACCCGCGCGCCAGAAGGCTCTGTGTCGGCACGGCAAATTCTGTCTGTTCTTCGATCACGCTCTGGATCTTGGCGAAAATATCCTCCGCTTCTCCGAAAGGCAGGTCTGTCGCCTCGCGCCAGTAGAACGGGCTGGCAAATGTCGCTCCATTTCCGGCTGTGAAAAGGTGATCTGCGTTGGTGAATTTGAGCCATTCATCATCGGTCAGGCCGACCTTGCGCAGCTCTGCCTGCAATGCCGGTGTCACTTCTGACAGCGACTTCCCCGCCTGCGATGCCATGAGGCCTGACATTTCCATCTGGAAGGCGATGCGCGCGGCATCCGTCCATGCTGCAAGCCCCTGCACGCGCATAGACGCACTGGAAAGCCTCTCCGCCACCTCGGACGGTGGAACCTCTGCCTGAAAGCGCGCAAGGGCCGCTCCGGGGTCTGCCAGCGTGTCAGCCACCCATCCAGCACGGGCCGCTTCCTCCTGCGTCATGGTATCTGCCATCATCTTGACATGGCGGGACAGGACGTTCTGTGGGTTCATGCCGATCTGCTGCGCGGCCAAACGCACTGTGTTGAGGTCGGACACGGATGCGACGATGGCGCGATCGAGGAAGGCCGAAGTCATGATGTGCCGTGCCGACGACATGAAGGTGGACATATAGTCCTGAAACATCGTCTCCGCCACGCCGCCCCCGCTCTCCACCTTGAACATGCGCGCTGCAAATTTGCCGTTTCCAGCTATCTTGTCGGCGTCCAATCCTTCCTTGCGGGCGCGCTGCGTTGCAAGCTGCTGCTGGTACTCAACGCCCATGCCGGGATTTGGCCCGAAGCGGCGCATGGCGGAAATGTCTCGGCTCATCTTGTGGACGTGGCCCATAAGGCTCTTGAATGGGTCGCCCGTGCCGTACTTCTTGTTGTATTCGATCCATGCGTCAGCGTCGTTGAAGTGAAGCTGGCGGCTTTCCGCGCGGCGCCGGTACAGGGCCGATCCCTGCGGCCGCCCGTAGATCGCATCCTTGCTCGTCTCCCCGTAACGCATGTTGTCGTAAATCTCATTCAGAAAACGGCGCTGGATTGCCACGTCAGGCAATGGCCCGTCTGCCGCCTGAAACGGCTTGCCCGTCATGTGGTCCTCGATCTGGGTCCACTTTAGGTTTGGAGCAATGTCGTTGAACCAGTTGTCGAAGCCTGCCCGCGTCACCGCGCGCCTGCTGTGGCTGTGCGGGATGCCGTAGTTGTCGAGCTTGCCGATGATCCCGCCAGCCTCGTTGAACATCAGGCGCATGTCCTCCAGCGCCTCGCGCACGCCCTCGGCCAGCGCGTCAGCCGCCGCGTCTCCTGTCGTCTCGCCATGCAGCGCGCGCACAATGTTTCGCATCTGGGCGGGCTTGGTCACATTGCCTACGATGTTGCGGTGATGCTCCTTGAGGAAGTTCCCGAGCCTGCCATTGAACCGGCGCACAAGGCCGCGCGCCTCATAGTCCAACGCCTCGACCGATTGTGTCTGGTGCTTCGTTATGTCGGCTGTCGATTGAACCTCGCGCTGGAGCTTTCGCATGTTGCCCACGCGCGCCTGAAAGACGTGCCTCGTCTCGCCCTGTTGCTTCTTGAACGCGGCCTTTGTGTCCTCCGCCGCCATCGCCTCAGCGTTGTGCCAGGAGTACCCCTGCCGCTCGTATGTGTCAGCCGTGTCCTTCCACGTCTTTTGAGCGTATTCCGCCCAAAGCCGCGCCTTCTCCTTCTTCACCGGATCATCAATGTCGTCCAGCATGTCCCGAAGGCAATCTGCAAAGCTCATGCTGCACCCCTCCGGCCAAAAGAAATTTGAGTGCTTCCCCGTGTGATCCGCTTGATTTGTACCATCGTGCAATCTCCAAAAATGTATCCGATTGCAGTAATAAAACGTAACAAGAGCAGTTCAGATGCACGGGCAGAATAAAGAAACGTAATTCAGGTATGGCGAAAAATAAAAAATCGTGAACGACAGAAAGCTGCGTGCCGCGAGAGAGGGGGACGACTACAGGATCTGACCGCCGCGATTTTGCCCCCGCCCCCCCCCCCGATCAGACCCCCCACC
>Ga0163215_101473_pt1 | contig 13320 bp, 13 predicted proteins | sample SynspAceP_FD_185934 | JGI IMG/M metagenome (GOLD analysis project Ga0163215, IMG submission 185934) | Saline lake microbial communities from Ace Lake in Antarctica - Synechococcus sp. Ace-P (Hybrid Assembly) | ecosystem: Environmental > Aquatic > Non-marine Saline and Alkaline > Saline | place... | reverse complement strand
AAGCCCCATCCTTTCGGACGGGGCTTTCGCGCGGAATGTGCAGATGCCGGACGGAGTGTCAGCGCTGCATACTCGCGAGGGGCTTCGGAGTTTCGTGGGGAGGAGGGTGGAGCCGGCCGGGAGGGGAACCGGCCCCATCCGTTGGGGAAGCCCTGGTTAACAGTCGTCTTAGTTGACGAAAGTTGGCGAACCGTCGTTGCCGGCCCGGTTGTAGTGGACCTGATCGTTGGACACGCCACCGATTGAAGCGGTTGCAGTGTAATCAATGCCGTCTTGGTTCTGGGCCTGAGGCGCTGCGAAAGTTGGCGAACCGTCGTTGCCAGCGCGGTCATAGCTGACCAGATCGTTGGAAACGCCGACAGCGTAGCTGGCCGTGCCCTGGGCAGCAGGAGCATCATAGGCGTCGAGAGCCGAAGAGGCTGCAAAGGCGCCGGTGGAAGCTGCGAGGGTGAGGCCGAGGGCGATAAGAAGCTTGTTCATTGGGGTAGTCCTTTCAAATGGGGTTCGCGTCTTGGGAGGACGGCGTCAGACTGTTTGCCTGCATGGTTCGGGGCGACAATGTCTGGGCGGGCAAAAGGTTCCGCCACTGATTGTCCCCCGCAGTCATCGAGGTCTTAATTGGTGAAGGTCGGCGAACCGTCATTACCGGCGCGGTGGTAGATCACCTGGTCGTTCGATGCGCCGCCGACTGAAGCGGTTGCCGTGTAATCAATGCCGCCCTGAGGTGCTGCGAATGTTGGCGAACCGTCGTTGCCGGCACGGTCATAGCTGACCAGATCGTTGGAGACGCCGACAGCGTAGCTGGCAGTGCCCTGGGCAGCAGGAGCATTGTAAGCGTCGAGAGCGGAAGAGTCTGCGAAAGCGCCGGTGGAAGCTGCGAGTGTCAGGCCGAGGGCGATGAGGAACTTGTTCATGGTCGTTTTCCTTTATGTGTGTTTGGTCTGTGTGGTCTTGATCTTGGTGTGAAGCGTGCGGTCCGTTGTTCGTGTTGTTCGGGCCGCGCCGTTCCGATGACCTAGAAATGGGCCTGCTGCTGATGACTTGCGAACCACATGGATGTGATCGCCGCGTGGTCCGAGCGTGAGCGGATTGGGGGAGTTGCGTTGTTCAATCAAGATTATCGCAATAAATACAGCGAGATAAGCAAGGTATTCGACTGTGAACGACAGCCCATTGTCAACAGCAGGCCACCCGCAGCGTTCACAAAATGGCGCCCGGAAAATCCATCAAAACCCGCATTTCCGGGCTTTTGCACAGCATCCTTTTTTGACGCTAAAAACAACAAATGCTGCACTGCGTGATGAAATAGCCGCGGGTTCTCACGCGCCATCACGCAGTACGTGATTGGCGCTTACCGGATGTGATGAAAAATCGCCGTTGTTTGCGGTTTCCGCTGTCATGTCCGGCATGCAAAACGGCCCCGGAGGCAATTGCCAGCGGGGCCGTAAACCGGTGAAAACCATCCGGTTGGGATCAAGGCATTCAGATAAGCAGAGCAGGAGGCCTCAGGAGGCCGCGTCAGGTTCCTGCTTGCTCTTTTCCAGGGCAACCTTGCGCATGGCGTCGGCAAGAGCTTCAGCTGACTGGGCGCCAACCACTGCATATTGCATATCGATGATGAAACACGGCACGCCGGTCACACCCATTTGCCGGGCCTGATCAATTTCGGCGTTGACGGTATCGCGGTCGGCATCTCCCGCCAGCAGTCTTTCAACCACGGGTGCTTCGAGACCTACCTGTTCGGCAGCTTCAATCAACACCGCATCATCACCGATGTTCTTGCCGTCCTCAAAATAGGCCTTGAACAACACATCCACCAACTGGTTCTGTGCCGTCGGGCCAAGCGAACCGGCCCAGCGGATCAACCGGTGGGCATCAAGTGTATTTGGAGACACCGGGATCTTGTCGAAAGCGAAGGGAATACCTTCATCGGCACCTGCGGCACGTATCCCGGCATAGGCTTGCACTGCGCCTTCAGCGCCGCCAAACTTATCTTCGAGGTATTGCTGCCGGTCCTTGCCTTGTTTCGGCAATGTCGCATCAAGCTGATAGGGCCGCCAACGCACCTCGACATCCATCTCGGAGCTGACTTCTTCGAGCGCAGCTTCGAGCCGGCGCTTGCCGATATAGCACCAAGGGCACATGACATCGGAGACGACGTCTATGGTCAATGAGGGAGCAGTCATCACTTCACCTTTCGGGTGTTTTCAATTTGGATCTCTTAGGGAGCTGCGGTCTTATCCCACCAGGTCGGCAGATAGTAGCCATAAAGCGGGGGATTGCCCTTGGGCTCGGCGATGCGGTCGCGATGTGCCACCCAGGATTTGCCGAGATGAAAGGCCGGGATTACATAGTGTCCGGACAACAAGACGCGATCAAATGCGCGCACAGACGAGCGGAAATCATCGGCCGAGCGGGCATTGAGCATCACATCGATCGCAGCATCGATCGCCGGACTGGCGGCACCGGCAAAATTGAACGTACCCTGCTGATCACGCGATGCCGACCCCCAGCGGTTGATCTGTTCGGCGCCTGGCGACAGCGACGAAGTAAAGGCTTTCATGATCATGTCGTAGTCAAACGTCTGCGAGCGTTGCTGATACTGCGCATCGTCGACCGTGCGGATCGACATCTCAATACCAAGAGCGGCAAGCGAGCGCTGAAAAGCAACTGCGAGCTTTTCCTGTCCCTCATTCTGGGTCATCAGGTCAAACGCAAACTGAACGCCATTGCCGTCGACAAGCTTGCCGCCTTCGATCCGGAAACCCACCTCCTGGAGAAGCGTCAGCGCCGCGCGCTGCAGCTTGCGGTCACGGCCCGAGCCATCAGTTACCGGCAGGACCCAGGTGCCTTCCAAAATGTCGGTGGATACAGCATCGGGGAAGGGGGCCAGGATCTCGCGTTCACGTGCGTCGGCTGGCTTGCCATAGCTCGACAGATCCGAGCCGTCCCAAAACGAATGTGTGCGTGTATAGGTGTTGTTGTAAAGGCTGCGATTGGCCCACTCGAAATCAAACAGCATGGTCAGCGCGGCGCGTACCCGGACATCGTCGAACAACGCTCTACGGGTGTTGAACACAAACCCGTACATGCCCGACGGAGTCTGGCTGTCATATTCCTTGCGAACGATATCGCCTGAGGTGACGGCGGGAAAATCATAGCCACGCGACCAGTTGGTGGCGCTGCCATCGGGATAGATGTCAAAAACACCTTTCTTGAATGCCTCGAACTGCGAAGTCTCAGACAGAAAATATTCGACAGCAATCTCGTCGTAATTGTCGATCCCGCGTTTGATTGGCAAATCCCTGGCCCAATAGTCTTCGCGTCGTTTGAAGGTGATGCGTTCGCCGGGCTTGACCTCGCTGATCAGGTAAGGTCCAGAGCCTATGCCGGGCTCAAGCGTGGACTGGTCAAAGGTGTCTGCATCAGTCGCGTGTTTTGGCAGCACAGGCGAGAGCGACAGGATCAGCGGGAATTCCCGGTTGGATTGATCATTGAAGGTGAACCGTACCGAAAGCGGACCGATCTTTTCCATGCTGGCAACCCGGCTCAGGCGGGAGGAGTAGGGTGGGCGGCCTTTTTCCTTCAGCAACTCCATTGTGAAGATCACATCATCCGCAGTCACTGGCATGCCATCGGACCAGCGCGCGGCGGGATTGATGTTGTACTGAATGAAGCTGCGTTCCTCATCCCATTCAACGGTTTCCGCGAGCATTCCGTAAAGTGTGAAAGGTTCATCCTGGGAGCGCTGCATCAGGGGCTCATAGATAAGATTACCAAAAACCGGGTCAACCACGCCGCGGGCATGGGTTCGCATGCTTCTGACAATGAACGGTCGCACACTGTCAAATGTACCAACGACGCCATAGGTCACCTTGCCGCCCTTGGGCGCATCCGGGTTGGCATAGGGGAGATGGCTGAAATCAGCGGGCAACGCCGGCTCGCCATGCATGGCGATGGCATGCACGGGCTCGGCGTGAGTGTTCGTCATCCCGCCCATCGTGCTCCCGGCTATAACAGCCACAATGGCCAGCAATCGCTTCATGTTTTTCTCCCGGTACGGTGAACGGTCATCACACCCTGGTAAGTTGGCGATTCCCGGCCTGACGATATACGTGGCCCGCCTGCCAGACCACCTTGGATGGCCAATGTGGCGGTTTTTTTGATCCCAACAGTATCTCCGGGCTGGATATTGGTGCATTCACGCGCTAACAGGAACGCGAAACAAGCCTTGCTGTCGCCGCATTTTCAATCGAGAAGGCGCGATATATATATGAGGGCGCGGGAACCGCGCGAACCGTACGCTGCCCCGGGGCCGCATTTCAGGAGTATTGAAAGCAAATGAACGCCACCAAAAAGACCCTTTTCGCAGCCATCATGTCGGTCGGCGTCGCAGCCGCCTTCGCACCAGCAACCGCTTTGGCTCAGGGTGCCAATCAGGGGTGGTACAAGACCTGCACGAAGCAGGAAGACAATGATGTGTGCGTTGTGCAGAACATCGTGACCGCGCCGACAGGCCAGTTGCTGACCGCTATCGGCCTGATCAACGTGACCGGCAAGGTCAACCGGAAGATCCTTCAGATTACGGTTCCAACAGCCCGTCTGATCCAGCCGGGCATCAACCTGCAGGTTGATGGCGGTCAGGCCCAGCGCGTCGAGTACGCGATCTGCATGCCGGAGACCTGTGTGGCGGAAATTCTGCTGACAGACGCAATGGTCGCATCCTACAAGAAGGGCGGCGAACTGGTTCTGACATCAGTCAACTACCAGCGCACGCCGAACCCGCTGAAGATTTCGCTGGAAGGCTTTACTCAAGCTTGGGATGGCGATCCGATCGCCCAGTCCGAACTTCAGGAACGCCAGCGCCTGCTGCAGGAAGAAATGTCCAAAAAGGCAGATGAAGCCCGCAAGAAGCTTGAAGAAGCCCAAGAAGCTGCCAAAAACAACTGATTGCCACAGACTTGAATTGAAAAAGGTCCGGATGCGCTACCGCATTCGGACCTTTTTCGTTGCGGCGCCAAGCCTGGTCAGTGGCTAATGCGTTCCTTGGGCTTGTAGACCCCATCCACCCGTGCGTCGAAGAAGTCCGCAATCTGGGGGTGGCGGACCGGATTCTCACTGTCATCGATCAGGAGATTCTGCTCGGACACATAGGCCACATATTCGGTCTCGTCGTTTTCCGCCAACAGATGATAGAACGGCTGGTCTTTGCTTGGACGGACATTTTCAGGAATAGCATTCCACCATTCCTCGGTGTTGGCGTAGACCGGATCAACATCAAAAACCACGCCCCGAAACGGGAAGATCCGGTGTTTGACGATTTGTCCGATGTGAAATTTGGCTTCTTTGAGCTGCATGTCTTTCTTCCTTTGACCTTTAGATGGGAAGTTTGACCAGAAGTTCAACTGTTTGGCCTTGACGGCGATGCGCCTGGAACCTACCCCCTGCAATGGCTGAAGCATTGTATTAACAGCTTGCGCGGGTATCAAGTATGGCTGAAATCACTGGTCTGGTACTGCCCTTTTTCGGACTGATCCTGCTTGGTTACATCGCCGCGCGCATTACCAAGCAGCCTCACGAGGCGATGGGCTGGCTCAACACCTTCATCATCTATGTTTCCTTGCCGGCCCTGTTTTTCAAGCTGCTGTCGCGCACGCCGATCGAACAGCTGGCGCGCTGGGACTACGTTCTGACCAGCATGGTTGTCACCTATACGGTGTTTGCCCTTGTCTTTGCGGCGAGTATCCTGATCCGGCGCGCGTCGATCGGCGAGGCCACGGTACAGGGGCTCGCCGGGGCTTACGGCAATATCGGTTATATGGGCCCCGGCATTGCCATTCTGGCATTTGGCGAACCAGCGGCAGTTCCGGTGGCGCTGATCTTCTGCTTTGAGAACATCATGCATTTTACCATTGCGCCGATGATGATGGCGCTCGCCGGTGGCGACCACCGCAGCGTCGGGGCGCTGGTCCTTGGCGTTATACGCAAGATCGCGTTCCACCCGTTCATCCTTGCCACCGTGGTCGGGGTTGGGGCTGCGTGGCTGGAATTTGTTCCGCCGCTGCCGGTCGGACGCCTAATCGACTATCTGGCGCAGGCCGCAGCACCTTGTGCGCTGTTTGCCATGGGGGTCACGCTGGCGCTCAGGCCGCTCAAGCGGGTTCCGGTCGAACTCGGCTTCATCGTGCCGATGAAATTGATCGCGCATCCGGTGATGATGTATGTCGGATTGAGCCTCATTGGCAATTTCGAGCCGGTTTGGGTCTACACCGCCGTCTTGCTCGCATCGCTTCCGACCGCGACCAATGTGTTTGTGATCGCGCAGCAATATTCGACCTGGGTGGAGCGCGCGTCGGCCACCGTGCTGGTGACCACTGTGTGCAGCGTCGGGACTGTTTCGTTCTTGCTCTGGTTGATCACCAGTGGAACACTGCCGCCGGATCTGTTTCCCGGTTGAGCGTTTTGGTCACATCCATGCTCGCTCAAACCAAGCCTCATTAGCAATCAATAATATTATTTATATCAGAGCGTTGCAGCATTCTGTGAATGTAATATCAAACGCGTGGCACGGCTGACTTGACGGAGCAATTCTTGCGCCAGCCCGGCGTCATGCCCTCGCGCATGGCCAGAAGCCTGAGCGGCGGAATTGCAGACAATGCTGCCAATCCACCGGCGCGGAGGGCCTGAACCGGCAGGAACGAACTCAAAAGCGCCCGATTGAGGAGATCGACGCCGGCTGTTCGGCTGGTGACGTCGATGCGGCGTTGGCGATTGAACGCGTTCACCGCCTTTGGCGCCTGTTCAGGTCCACCAGCATCAATGATCGACTGGATCGCCTGCATGATGTCGCGAAGCCCGAGATTAAGGCCCTGTGCACCGATTGGCGGGAAGGCATGGCCGGTCTCACCCACCAGCATTGTTCGTCCCGTGCCGAAACTCTCCGCGATCAGACTGGAGAGCGGCCAGGCCTGGACAACGCCATCTACTTCGACTGCGCCCAGAATGGACCGCATCCGGGATTCCACCTCAGCGTTGAGGATTTGGCGGGGCAGGGCGAGGATGGCGTCGACCTCCTCGGGCTTGACCGCCCAGACCAGGCTGGAGCGATTGCCGGGCAGCGGCACCTGGGTGAAAGGGCCTTGTTCGGTATGGAATTCTGTCGAGGTATCGGCATGTCCGATGCTGTGCGAAAAATTCATCACCAGTGCTGTTTGCGGGTAGGACCAGGTCTTGACCTTGATGCCGATGGCCTCGCGTAATTTTGAGCCACGGCCATCTGCGGCCAGAGCCGCGCGCGCCGTGACCAGCGTTCCATCCGCCAGGGTCAGACTGACTGTCTCATCGGACTGGTCCGCACTCACCATAGGGCTTTCGAAACGCTCGATCAGTCCGGATTTGTGTATTGCGCTCTGAAGCACGTCAAACATGGGTTGGTTCGGAATGTTGTAGCCAAAGGCGTCAAGGTCGATCTCACTGGAGCGGAAGGAGACCGGTGGCGCGCGAAACAGCCGTTTGGTGCCATCGAGGATACGCATGGTGCGCAATGGCGCCGAAACCGGCCTGATTTCTTCCCAGATCCCAAGACGCTGCAGGAACTCGATCGATTCCGACAGCAATGCGGTGGTCCGCCCATCCTGGCGTGGTGGCGGCGGCGCGATAAACGCCACGCGCCAGCCCTGTGCTGCTGCCGCGAGGGCGGCAACGGATCCGGCGAGGCCGCCACCCACGACCGCGATATCATACTGCTCCTGCAATTCTCCGCCCTTTCAGTCTGTAGGCGATTGCCTATTGGTCATTGCATCCTTTACATCGCTAGGCGAACGAACTCCATGGGATCAATTGGCGCATGTTCACACCCCGTGCAAAAACAGATCCGTCAAACGGCCGGTTTGATCAGCTGGACCGATCGGGACGAACAATCGCCGGGCTGGCGCGGCGGCCAGTATGGCCTGTGCTGGCAATGGTCATGACCACTGCCAGCATTGCCTGGTGGTTCCTGATGTCGATGGCTGGCTCGATTGTTCAATTCGAAGGCTCGCCGCGTTCACTCGGGCCGGGAATGTCGATCATTTCGAATTTTCTTCCGGTGGAGCCAGGGTCATTTGCAGCCACAATCGCAGATCTTTGCCTGTCCGGTGATTCGGGCGCCATAATTGCCAGCGGATCTTTTCCGTCGGTGGCCCTGGCGCTTTTCGTCATGTGGTTCGCCATGTCCGCAGCCATGATGCTGCCAAACGCCGCGCCGATGATCCGCACCTATGCCGAGATTGCAGATACCGCCGCAGCGCGCGGTGAGCCGGCGGTCCATCCTGCGATTTTGACCGCCGGTTACCTCTGTGTCTGGGCGCTTGCTGCCGTTGGCTTCACAATCGTTCATCTGTCCATCGCACAGATCACCGGCACAGCGTCAACGGGTCCGGTCAAGGGCGTGATCGCCGGGGTCATCCTGCTTGGCGCCGGGCTCTATCAGTTCAGTTCTCTCAAGCAGGCGTGTCTGACCAAGTGCCGTAATCCATTCACGACCTTGTTTACGCGCTGGCAAACAAGTACACGCGGCGTATTCAGGCTCGGTTTCGAACAGGGTGTCTGGTGTGTGGGGTGCTGTTGGGCATTGATGCTGATCATGCTTGCGGTCGGCAGCATGAATGTCGTCTGGATGGCGGCGCTGACACTGTTCACATTTCTGGAGAAAACCCGTTCCGGGCGGGTGACAACGATAGTCGGCGGCGCGATAGTGAGCCTTTGGGGAGCAGCGCTGCTTTGGAACGCTCTGACATAAAAAGAATGGTTTTCGGGAGACGACTTGTATGGCCGATGTAGAGTGGGCATTGAAAGGTGAACTGGTGCTTTCTTGTAATTGCACAGTTTTCTGCCCTTGCGTGATTTCGCTTGGCCAGCACCCGCCCACGGAAGGCTATTGCCAGACCTGGGCCGGCTTTCGGGTCGACAACGGCTATTATGGCGAGACTGACCTTTCAGGCCTCAACCTGGGACTGATCATGGAAATTCCCGGTTACATGAGCCGGGGCAACTGGACAGCCGGGCTGTTTGTCGACAAGCGCGCTTCGATTTACGCGACGAAGGCATTCACCAAAATTTTCACCGGCAAGGCTGGCGGCACGACGTCACTGCTTTCAATCCTCGTCGGCAATTTTCTCGGCGTCCAACAGGAACCGATCAGCTACGAAGTCGAAGACAAAAAGCGCATCTTCAAAATCCCCAAGATCATTGATGGCGTGGTGGCACCAATTCCGGGCAAGACCCATGGCGAGGACACCGTGATCTCAAATTCGGACTACTGGATCGCGCCTGAAATCATTGTGGCAAAATCGGAAAAATCTAAATTGCGTGCCTTTGGCCGCAACTGGAACTTCGCCGGCCGTTCGGCTGAAATCTGTGCCCTCGACTGGAGCGGCCCAAACTGAGAGTACGCTGGGAGGCGTTGGCGGCATGAAGCTTCCATTTAAATATCGGCGCGTTCCTTACGCGGAAATTCGGGCGTTTTCGGTTCATATTCTGACCGCCAGCGGATCATTCATGGCGTTTTTGGCGCTGGTGGCAGCGGCAGAAGACCGATTTGTTGATATGTGGTGGTGGCTTGCTGCCGCCATGCTGATTGACGGCATCGATGGTCCGATCGCGCGCAAGCTCAACGTCAAGGAAGTTCTGCCGAACTGGTCCGGCGTGATGCTGGACAACGTGATTGACTACGTCACTTATGTGTTGATACCGGCATTTGCGCTCTACCAAAGCGGCATGATCGGCGAACCGCTCTCGTTTGTTGCCGCCGGCCTTATCGTTGTATCGAGCGCGATATATTATGCCGATATGGGGATGAAGACCGATGAGAATTTCTTTTCCGGCTTCCCGGTCGCCTGGAACATGCTGGTCTACACGCTGTTCGTGACCAACCCTTCGGAAACAGTTGCGTTCGTGATCGTGCTGGCAGCAGTCATCATGACTTTCCTGCCGATCAATTTCCTGCATCCGGTTCGTGTGGAGCGGCTTCGGCCGATCAACCTCACTGTGTTTGCAGTCTGGTCGATATTGTGCGGATATGCGCTGCTGTTGCATCTCGACAGCCCGGATTGGCTGATGTGGGCAGTCATGCTGACCGGCGGCTATCTGTTTGTCATTGGCGGGATCATGCAAGTATTCCCCGGCCTGGGCCGACGCCCAACCGTCTAGACAGCGTTCACCGCTTGCCGAAGTGGTGCGCGTCCATGCAAATCTGGAAGGGCGCAAGACCACGGGGACCATCGTTTTGCTGCCTTGATCCGGCAGCAAAACCGGCTGATCGTTTCAGAAGCACTATTAGGATATTTTTGTGAAAGCAGCTCGCTCCAAGCCTTTTCCGAAGAATTAAATTTGCGGCGCGTTGAATTTGCTTGTTGTTTTCAATCTCTGCCTACTTGTGCGGCGCACAATTATTGCGTTTGATGACGCAAGTGTTCGATGACGTGATGTGATTTCGGCCCCTTGAATTTGGCGGCCATATGGTGAAGCTTGTTTCTTGTGCTTCTGGACGAAACGCCTCAAAAGTGGGCGGTTCCGAAGTCACGGAATTCAGGGGGTGACGTGCAAAACAAGAAAACCGAAACACCGCTTTTGGAAACAAAAGGGCTGACAAAGATATTCGGGAGCTTGAGAGCCTGCGACGGCATCGACCTCGCGATCGCGCCCGGTGAAATCCACGCACTGCTCGGGGAAAATGGCGCAGGCAAGTCAACGCTGGTCAAGATGCTGTTTGGCGTACTGGATCCCAGCGCAGGCGAAATCCTGTGGAAGGGCAAACCGGTCAGGATTGGCAGCCCGGGCGAAGCCCGTGCCACCGGCGTGGGCATGGTGTTTCAGCATTTCTCGCTGTTCGAAGCCCTCACTGTGGCAGAGAATATTGCACTGGCGCTTGATGGAAACGTTGCAATCGACCGGATTTCCGAAGAGGCGCGGCGTCTTTCGCTTGAATACGGCCTGCCGCTTGACCCGTCAGCTCATGTCGCGGATCTGTCGGTCGGCGAACGCCAGCGCATCGAAATTGTTCGCTCGCTTTTGCAGAACCCGGAATTGATCATTCTGGACGAACCGACCTCGGTTCTCACACCGCAGGAAGCCGACAAACTGTTTGAAACATTGGCCAAGCTAAAAGCCGAAGGGCGGTCGGTTCTCTACATCAGCCACCGGCTTGAGGAGGTTCAGCGGATTTGCGACCGGGCCACGGTTCTGCGTCATGGCAAGGTCACGGGCGCCTGCGATCCGCGACAGGAGACACCTTCCTCGCTGGCCCGAATGATGGTCGGCGGCGAAGTGGCTGAGATTTCCGGTGCCGGTCTCGGAGAGCCGGGTGAGTTGCTGATTGAAATCAATGGGCTGAGCGTGCCGTCGCGGTCACCATTTGCGGTGGCGCTCAAAAATATCGACCTGTCGGTGCGCGCGGGTGAAATTGTGGCCATCGCCGGTGTCGCAGGCAATGGGCAGAGCGAACTCTTCGATGTGTTGTCGGGGGAAGACCTGATCAACGATCCCGATGCGATCCGTATCCGCGGCCAAGCTGTGGGGCGGATGGGCATAACTGACCGGCGTCTGCTGGGCTGTGGTTTCGTGCCAGAAGAGCGGCATGGCCACGCAGCGGTAACCGAAATGCCGTTGACTGCAAATCTTGTATTGTCCCGGCATGCTTCAGACCGCTCGGTTTTTTTGTCGGGCGGGCCGTTGGGGTTGATCAATACGGATGCGGTGGCCAAAGCCTGCAAACGCATCTGCGAAGCCATGGACGTGCGCAAGTCAGGAGACGACCCTGCGGCAGGATCACTGTCTGGCGGCAATTTGCAGAAATTCATTGTTGGACGTGAACTGGACCGGCAGCCTGTGGTGCTGGTGGTCAACCAGCCGACCTGGGGCGTTGATGCAGGCGCGGCAAGCCGGATCCGGCAGGCCCTGATTGATTTGGCCAAAAGCGGCTCTGCCGTCGTTGTGATCAGTCAGGATCTTGATGAGATCTTTGAAATTGCAAGCCGTATTGCCGTGATAAACGAAGGACAGCTTTCCGCGGCTGATTCCGCTGACTCGATGACACGCGAACGCATCGGATTGCTGATGGGTGGTTTTCACGATGGAACCGGCCATGCTCATGCGGAGGCTGTCCATGCGCATTGAACTCAAAAAACGTGAAAACATCTCCTCGCTGTTTTCGATCCTGTCTCCGTTTATAGCACTGGGGCTAACTCTGATAGCCGGAGTTATCCTGTTCTTGTCGCTTGGCAAGGATCCGGTGATGGCGCTCTACAGCTTCTTCATCGAGCCCTTGACCGAAGTCTGGTCGCTGCATGAGCTTGCGATCAAGGCAGCACCGTTGATCCTCATCGCCGTCGGTCTGTCGGTCTGCTACCGGTCCAACAACTGGAATATCGGTGCCGAAGGCCAGTTCATCATCGGGGCAATGGCAGGTTCGGTGCTTCCGGTGGTGTTTCATGGCTGGCAATCACCATTGATGCTGCCGCTGATGATGATTTTCGGCATGATCGGCGGGGCCGCCTATGCCGCTATTCCGGCCTTCCTGAAAGCGCGTCTCAACACCAATGAGATCCTGACCAGCCTGATGCTGGTCTATGTCGCGCAGCTGCTGCTTGACTGGACCGTGCGCGGACCGTGGCGAAATCCGGAAGGCTTCAACTTTCCCGAAACCCGCAATTTCAGTGATTTCGCAGTGTTGCCTCGCATTATCGAGACCGGCAAAACCCATTGGGGATTTGGCTTTGCATTGATCGCGGCTATCGTGCTGTGGTTTGTCATGCGCCGAACGCTCAAGGGCTTTGAAATCACAGTGCTGGGCCAATCGGCGCGGGCAGGGCGGTTTGCCGGCTTCTCTGACAAGAAGATGATCTACTTCGCGTTTCTTCTCTCCGGTGCGCTGGCAGGCCTTGCCGGCATCTCCGAGGTCTCGGGCGCGATAGGACAGTTACGTCCGGTGATTTCGCCCGGTTATGGCTTCACCGCCATCATCGTGGCCTTTCTGGGACGGCTTAATCCGCTCGGCATTGTCGCGGCGGGCCTCATTCTGGCGTTGACTTATCTTGGCGGCGAGGCGGCGCAAATCTCGATCGGGATCAGCGACAAGGTCTCCCGCCTGTTTCAGGGGCTTTTGCTGTTCTTCGTCCTGGGTTGCGACACGCTGATCCATTACCGCATCCGGGTTATCTTCGGGGCGACACAGAAAGGGAGTGCCGCCTGATGGACATGACCCAAGCGATCATTCTGACCATCATGACTGCGGCCACTCCGCTCTTGCTTGCTGCCATCGGAGAACTGGTTGTCGAACGCTCG
>Ga0163215_101471_pt1 | contig 13349 bp, 18 predicted proteins | sample SynspAceP_FD_185934 | JGI IMG/M metagenome (GOLD analysis project Ga0163215, IMG submission 185934) | Saline lake microbial communities from Ace Lake in Antarctica - Synechococcus sp. Ace-P (Hybrid Assembly) | ecosystem: Environmental > Aquatic > Non-marine Saline and Alkaline > Saline | place... | reverse complement strand
AACCATCACCGACAACCAAAACGAAGGAGAAACCTAACCAGAAACATTGAACGACACGCCAACCTCAGCGGCCTGAAATCCGGCCAAGATGGTTGTCGCGCGCGGACAAGGTGGTTGACGTTCTACACATTGCGATCACTTGGATTCCGACCAATGGCGGCTTAGTGAATCCTGCGGCAGATGTAGGTAAGGTCGCTCGAAAGTATGGCGTTCCTTATCTGCTTGATGCGTGTCAGGCGGCAGGCCAAATGCGCATTGATGTCAACGAATTAGGATGCGACTTCTTATCTGCAACCGGACGTAAGTTCTTGAGGGGGCCGCGCGGTACGGGGTTCTTGTATGTGCGTGAGCATTGGCTTGAAACGCTAGAGCCCCCGATGATCGATCATTTCGGGGCACCATGGGTGGCGCGTGACAAATACGCATTACGAGACGATGCAAGGCGGTTCGAGACATGGGAGAATTCCTACGCCCTGCGTGCCGGACTTGGAGCCGCTTTGGATTACGCAGATGCGGTTGGGATCGACGCAATTGAAGCGCGGATAGCTGAGCTATCCAACCACTGCCGAACCTTGCTGGACCAACACGAGGACATTCGGTTGCGTGACATTGGTGCGCATCAGTGCGGCATCGTCAGCTTTACAGTGCAGGGTAAAGACCCAGCCGAAATTATCGCCAAGATGTCAAAGGCAGGATTTGTCATCGGGGCATCTCAGGCTTCCAGCACCCGTCTTGATGCTGAGCGCCGCAACCTGCCCACGGTTCTTCGGATCGCGCCCCACTATTACAACACCAAGGACGAGATTGACCAAGCCGTCGGGAAGCTGATTTCGTTTCTTTGAACCTCGCTGACGAACCAGATTAGTTCGGGAGCCTGAACGGCAGCAAAGTCCCGCGACTTGATCTTCGAGCATTTTGTTCTCGCTGCGGTGCGTATGAATGACCGGTTCTCTCGCCGCGTAGCGGCTTAAGATTACACGCTGGTGCAGCAAATTCCGTGCTGCGAGGGCACGCAGCGCAAAACGTGAATTCACACAACGGGCTCGTTGCTGCCGTTCGCCGCGAGATGCACCAATGTCCGCTAAGAGGCGAAGCTGTGAAGTCCTTAGTTCCAACATGTATACTCCAAGCTTTGTGTTCCCAACAATGTCCGCCCAAAACTCCGCCAACACAGTGTTTGAAACACAGCACTAGCCAACACTGTGTTCAACACCGTGATTCCGCCCATCAAATAGCGAGTAACACGGCAAAAAGTGTGTTTATGGTGTGTTTTTGAATTACACAACTTAAACGCGCATTGCGCTTGGTTAAGTCATTGATATTAAAGTAAAAATGGTGCCCAGGGGCGGAATCGAACCACCGACACGAGGATTTTCAATCCACTGCTCTACCCCTGAGCTACCCGGGCACGGGAGAACGCGAGGCGTTCGGGTTGCAGCGTTCTAGGCGAGGGATGGAGGGCTGTCCAGAGGGATTGCGTAAAAATCTTGTCCTGATTTCACTGCGGTTTCGGGGGGATGTCATGCAGGGCGTCTTCGATCGCGTCAAGGGCTGCCTCCATGTCATCGGGGTCCTGCGATGGCACGGCGTAAGACCCACTCAACCAATGCGCCAGATCGACATCCGCGCAGCGTTTCGAGCAGAAGGGACGATAGGCAGGATCGGCTTTGCGCTTGCAGATCGAACAGGTCATGACGCGGCGCCCCGCTCCTCCAGCAGAACCGACAGGGGCTGGCGCACGCGCTGTCGTTGCAACTCGTAGTGGCCAAGCGGGGTCCAGCCCGCCATCACTGTCTCGATGCTGTCGGCGCGGAAGGCGGCCTTGATCGCCATTTCAAAGGCGCGCCGGTCCTTCTTGGGCATTGGTGCCAGATCAAGCGTGATCTGCCCGCCCAAACCACGCAGACGCAACTGTCGCGGCAGATCGCGGGCCAGCGTGATATTCGCTTTCAGCGCCGCAGCCGGGCTTGTGTCTGCGCCGGTGTTCACATCCACAGCCACCAGCGCGCGTGTCGGCTCGATATAGACAAAACCGCCGCCGGACAGCGCAACACGCGGCTGTGTCAGGGCCGCGATCATGTCATGCACGCCGTGGGTTTCAAAACCGCCATCCGAGGTCACGACCTCGGCGGGTTCGACCCAGTCGCGCCACGCCAGAGCATGCGGCCCGTCGCCTTCGGTCAGCAATTCCGCTGTCCCGTCGGCATCGGCCAGAATTGCAGTGGCAAGATCGGCCATTGCTGCAATATCCTCGGAAATCTCGGCGGCCTCGGCCCCCTCGCAACTGGAGCGCAGGATCAGACCCATGCTGCTGTCGTCCATCACCTCATGTGCGATACCCAAAAGCGTGTCGCGCAGATCGTCGTCGCGGATGGAGCGGCTGATATTCAGCCCCGGTGCATCCGGTGTGACGATCGCATAGCGGCTTTTGAACAAAAGCTTTTGCGTAACGGGAAGGGCCTTGCCCTCTTCGGCATGGCCGGTGACCTGCACCAGCATCGTATCTCCGGGGGCGATCCCTTTGACCTGACGTAGAAAAGCGGTGCCGTCGGGTGTTCGCAGGAACAAACCGCCCTGCCCTTTCACCGGACGATCCGCCACAGCGCGGTAGATCGCACCGGGGCGGGGCCCGTCACCGTCGATCAGCAGATCTTCAAGCCTGCCGTCCACGATCAGGGCAGCGGCTTCGCGCCCGTTCAGGTGGTCGAGGATGATCTGGCGGCCCTTCATGTGCGGTCCTTCCAAAGGGGGTAACCCGCTGCCTGTAACAGGCCTGCGGTCTCGGACAATGGCAAGCCCACAACACCGGTGAAAGAGCCATCAATCCACGGAATGAACGCTCCGGCCGGACCCTGAATAGCATAGCCTCCCGCCTTGCCTTGCCAGTCATTGCTGGCGAGATAGACGTTCAGTTCCTCATCCGAGAGGCGTTTCATCTGCACAGTCGTCACCACATCGCGCTGCCAGAGCCTGTCGCCCCGTTTCAGCGCAACGGCCGTGATCACCCGGTGACGTCGCCCCGACAGGGCCAGCAAAAACTCTGCCGCCTGCCCCACGTTTTCGGGCTTGCCAAGAATCCGCCTGCCCAGCGCCACCGTGGTGTCGGCGCAAAGCACCAGATCATCAGGGCCGGCCCGCACCGCCTGCGCTTTCTCAAGCGCCATGCGTACACAATAAGGGCGGGGCAGTTCGGTCTTGTGCGGTGTTTCGTCAATATCGGGCGCCGAGATGCCGTCTGGTTCAACACCAAGCTGCGCCAACAGTTCCCTGCGGCGCGGACTGCCTGATCCGAGAATAAGTTTCACAATTAAAACAGTTACTTAAAGCGATAGTTGATCCGACCCTTGGTCAGATCGTAGGGGGTCATTTCCACCTGTACCTTGTCGCCTGCCAGAACACGGATGCGGTTCTTGCGCATCTTTCCTGCCGTATGTGCGATGATCTCATGGCCATTTTCAAGCTCGACCCGGAACGTCGCATTGGGCAGGAGTTCTTTCACGACACCGGGAAATTCGAGCGTATCTTCCTTGGCCATGGTCTCTCCTTCATCAATCGCCCCGCCATTCTGCGGGACAGGCGCTTAAATGGTCCCATCCGCACAGATTTTCAAGGGGAATCTCTAGGCTGCGGGCTTTTGCGTCTTGCGGGCCAAGGCATGGTCCTGTTCGGGCCAATGCGCTTTGTTCAGAACATGCCCATCGGCACGCACATCACGCACGGCAGACAGATCCACCTCGGCATAGGTCCAACCCGCACGGTCCAGAATACCTTCGGCAATTACTCCAGTGGGCGGAAAACCACGGTCTGGTGGGCCAAAGATGCCGCCCATGCCGGTATTTTCCTCTACCGCGTAGAGGCGCGGCTCTTCTCCGACCAAGGAGGCCATGACCGTGATGCACTGGTTTTCCAGCGCGCGTGCCATGGCGCCGATCCGCACGCGCCAATACCCCTCCAGCGCCTCGGTGCAGCTTGGGACCAGCAAGATCTCGACGCCGCGTTCTGCAAGATCACGCGCGAGCAAGGGGAATTCACAATCATAGCAGATCAGGATGCCGATCCGGCCAAGATCGGTGTCGAACACATGGAGCGGCCCTGCCCCGCCTGTGGCACCGGCAATGCCCCAATCTTCGCGCTCGAAGCGGGTCATGATCTGTTTGTCCTGCACCCCGACAAGACCCGCAGGACCGAAAAGGGCCGCACGGTTCAGCACCTTGCCCCCTTCAATCACCGGCGCGGAAGCGGCAAGGATATGAACGCCAAACCGTGCCGACAATGCCTTGTGCAGATCATAGCTGGCCCCGACACGGCCCGCGACGGCGCGAATCGATCCTTTCAGATCACCGGCAACCTTTGGTCCGTCGAGTGAGGCCAGTTCCATCGCGCCATATTCGGGGAACACCAGCAGATCTGCCCCGGCTTGTGCGGCTTCGGCTACCCAAGCTGTCAGCTTGGCCTCGTAGTCCGACCATTCCTTGAACCAATCCAGCGGATAGGCTGATGTAGCGATTTTCATTATGCGGGCCTCTTTTCTTGAACCGGCGCGATCATGACCGATCTGTGATGCAGATTCAAACAGGTCGGGTCATCCAAGGTTGTGCGCATGATCAGAGCGTTCGCCACCAGAATTGCAACGTTTTCCGGCTCTCGTCCGTGTCGTCCATATCTTTCCAGCCGAATTCCGCTACAACCCCGGACAAGGGCTGATAACCGCGTTTACACCAGAACGGATCAAGCGGGGCATAGGTTGCGGGTCGCATCGGATGGTCCGCTGGCCGCATGACCGCGCAGAATGCGATTTCCGTCAGGCCCAAAGCACGCGCATGATCCTCGCGCAGATCGAAAAACCGGTGCCCGATTCCATGTCCGCGCCATGCGGGTAGCAGCACCGATTCCGCGCAATAGAAAATCTTGCCCAGATCCTTGCCGGTATCCGCGAAAGCGGATGCAAAATCATCGGCATGATCCTGCATCGGCATGCCTGTGGCCGCCCCTACCAGATGCGCGCCATCAAACGCGCCCACGACAACGGCGCGGGGGTTGTCGCGGTAGACCGCAAGGTATTCACGTTCATAGGCGAGGGTCCCGTCATAAAGATAAGGCCAGTCACGAAACACCTCGATCCGCAGCCGTGCGACATCATCAAGCCGCGCCTCAAGGGATGACCCTGTCAGCGCGACAACGTCGATCAAGCGGACACCTGCGCGACCCAATCGGCCAGATTGTAATACGTCACCACACGGGTGATTTGGCCATCTTTCAGGCTGAAGAACGAGCCCGCAGGCAGGCAGTAGGTCTGGCCCCGCGCGTCTGGCAGGTCGGAATCCGTGTTGAGATATGCACCATTGACGATGAATTCCGCCGCTGCGCGGGTACCGTCCTGAGATGTGAAAATCACCATGTCGGTCAGGTTCTCGCGGTAGCAGCGGGTCATATGGTCGCAGAACGCGGCAAAAGCGGCCTTGCCGGTCCGCACTTTGCCCTCATTGACATGATGGGCCACATCCTCGGACAGGCAGGCGATCATCGCGTCGGTATCGCCTGTGTTGAAGGCTTGAAAATATGCCTCGATCGTGGCGCGTGCAGTGTCTGTCATGGTCAACTCTCCTGTTTTACCAAAGTATTAGCAGCGCGCCTTGATCACTCCAAGTGGCGGGCGGCGCTTTTTGCACTGCCCGTGACCCGTTATCCGGTCATGTCGCCGACAAGGCTTGTGTGACGGAATCCGCCAGCGATGTCGCCGGACGCCCCATAAGCCGTGCCAGTGTCCCGCTATCATCGCTGAGGGCACCGCTGTCATGGGCGCGCGCGTCCGCATCGGCGATAGCGGCGGCCATGGCTTCGGGCAATCCGAACGACAGTAACGCCGCGCGATAGGCGTCTTCGGTCATGTCGACATAAGGAATGTCGCGCCCTGTCTGACGCGACAGTTCCGCAGCGAGATCGGACAGCGTGTGCGGCGCACCGCCCAGCTCATAGGTCTGCCCGGCCGTGGCAGGGTCCAGCGCGGCAACGGCCAGCGCCTCGGCGTAATCGGCGCGCGGGGCTGTGGCAAGCCGTGCATCGCCAGCCGCCCCGATCAGCGCACCAGCGGCCAGCGCGGCGCCCAGCGATCCGGTGTAATTCTCGGTATACCAACCATTGCGCAGGATCGTTGCAGCAATCCCTGACGCGGCCAGATCGGCCTCGGTCTTGATGTGATCTGCCGCCAGCATGAGTGGCGAGGCCGCACCCTTGAGGATCGAGGTATAGATGATGCGCCCGACACCTGCCACCTTTGCCGCGTCAATCACATTGCGGTGCTGCCCCGCACGGTCGTTGAAGTCGCTGGACGAAATCAGCACCAGCGTATCAATACCCGCAAGCGCGGGGGCAAGGGTCGCAGGCTGATGATAGTCGGCCTGACGCAAAGGAACGCCCAAATCGGTGGCACGGTCAGGATCGCGCACCAGTGCTGCGATATGCGCCGACGGATCGCGCCGCAGGATTGCGGAAATGGCAAGGCGGCCCAGCTGGCCGGTGGCGCCTGTGATGGCAATGGTCATTGTGAATTCTCCTGTTCATGGTTGACCAGACCCATCTGCACCCTTAACTAACAAAAAGTAAGTACATACATTTTTGTTAGCATATCGCAGGAGCGCACATGTCACCCTCAGTTATTGCTCAGAAGATCAGCGATGGCACTTTGCCAGCCGATGTGATGTCCCCGCACTGTCCGTCGCGGCGTATTCTGCAACATGTCACAAGCCGCTGGGGTACGTTGATACTCGTGGCCCTCGGGCCGGGACCGCAGCGTTTTTCGGATTTGCGGCGCAAGGTGGGCGGGATCAGTGAACGGATGTTGTCCCAGACCCTGCAACAGCTTGAAGGTGATGGTCTGGTGCACCGCCATGCCTATCAGGTGGTGCCGCCGCATGTGGAATATACACTGACGCATCTGGGGCGCGAACTTGCGCCGCGTCTGCTGGCGTTGGCAACATGGATCGAGGATAATCTGCCCGAACTGATGGGAGCGGCAGTCAAAGCCGAACGCATCGACGGCTAAGAACAGAGGCGCTGTTCAGATCAGCCCGCGTGGGTTGGCAGCCCCCAGAGGCGGGTCAGGTTGTCGATGATCTGGTCACGGGTGTGGCGATAAGCATTCAGCTTGACCTCACGGCTTTCGCCCAGTGCGGTCGGGTCCGTGATCGGCCAGTATTCGACGTCCAGATGGCAAAGCCGCGTCAGATCAAGTGCGCGCCGTTGGCTGGCCGGAGACAGGGCCACGACCAGATCAAAGGACGACAGATCCTCGCCGCGCCCCTGCATCTCGTCAAAAGAGCGACTGCGATGGCGCGACAGCTCCACCCCGATTTCCTGACAGACCGCTATGGCAAAGCCGTCAATCTCCATGTCATTGGAGACGCCAACCGATTGCACATAGGTATCGGTCCCGTAAAACTTCTTCATGATTCCTTCGGCCATGGGTGATCTTACCGCGTTATGATCGCAGCAAAACAATACCGCCTGAGGCAATGGCACTGGCACGATGTCAGCCTCCGAAGTGCAGCACGCAAACCAGTGTGAACAAACGGCGGGCCGTGTCGTTGTCGATCACGGCCTTGCCCTCCAGACGCTCTTGCAGGATGCGCGCGCCTTCATTGTGGATGCCGCGACGCGCCATGTCGATAGTCTCGATCTGGCTAGGTGGCATGGTTTTGACCGCGTCAAAATAGCTCTCGCAAATCGCCCAGTAATCCTTGACCACCTGCCTGAAGGGGCTGAGCGACAAATGAAATTCAGCGGCTTTGTCGCCTTTTTCGGTCAGTATATCAAAAACCAGCCGTTTCTCGCGGATTGCAAGGCCAACCCGGTAAGGTCCGGGAGGGGCGATCCGATCATCGCGAGCGGGCAGTTCGAAAGAGTTTTCTTCCAACAGATCAAACATCGCAACCTTCCGCTCCTGCTCGATTTCGGGCGTGGGCGGTGGAAGGTTCGAGTCGTCAAGTTCGATTTCACAGATGCGTGTCATGGGCAGAAATCCTTACGTCTGACTCTGACTAGCGCAGGCTTGCACATCGCACAATCCGTCTTGTCGCAATAATGCTGCAGTGCAGCATTATGCCGCGGACCTGTGCTTTGCAGCCCACAGCGCTGGTATGCTATTCGTTCAACCGGTTCAAACGGGCACGCACGCTCAGCCCATGCGCTTCAAGGCTTTCCGAAATTGCCAGCGTTTCCGCCGCAGGGCCAATCGCACGCAAAGCAGACGGAGTCATCTTTGTCAGCGTTGTCCGCTTGAGGAAATCCAACACCGACAATCCGCTTGAGAAACGGGCCGAGCGCGCCGTGGGCAAGACATGGTTCGGCCCGCCGACGTAATCTCCGATGGCTTCGGGCGTCCATGCCCCCAGAAAAATAGCGCCCGCATGGGTGATCTTGAGAGATAACGCGTCAGGATCTGCCACACAGAGTTCAAGATGTTCGGGTGCCATGCGATTGGACAGGGCTGCCGCCACATCAAGATCGGGCACGGTAATGATCGCGCCGTAATCGCGCCAGCTTGGTCCGGCAATGGCGCGGCGTTCCAGTGTCATCAGGTGACGCTCGACAGCGGCGGCCACAGCTTTGGCCATTGCAGGACTGTCGGTGATCAGGATGCTTTGCGCGCTTTCGTCGTGTTCAGCCTGCGACAGCAGGTCCAGCGCAATCCAGTCCGGATCATTATCCTGATCCGCGATTACAAGTATCTCGGAGGGCCCTGCGATCATGTCGATCCCGACCTTGCCGAACACTCGCCGTTTCGCAGCCGCCACAAAGGCATTGCCCGGTCCGGTGATCTTGTCCACGGGCACAATCGTCTGCGTGCCGTAAGCCAGTGCCGCGACAGCCTGCGCGCCGCCTATGCGGTAAATCTCGTCAACACCCGCGATCCGTGCCGCCAGCAAAACCAGCGGGTTGGCCACCCCGTCCGGCGTCGGCACGACAATCGCCAACCGCTCAACCCCCGCAACCTTTGCCGGAACGGCATTCATCAAAACCGAAGACGGATAGGAGGCCAGCCCCCCCGGCACATAAAGCCCAGCCGCCGACACAGGTGTCCAGCGCCAGCCTAGCGTGGCACCTTCAGGATCAGTCCAGCTGTGATCCTGCGGCATCTGGCGCACGTGATAGGCGCGGATACGATCAGCCGCCAGTTCCAGCGCCGCGCGTTCGTGATCGGGCACCTGTGCCACCAGCGCGTCAATCTCGGCCTGCGAAAAGCGCAAGGTGTCGGGTGTCAACGTCAGGCGGTCAAACCGCGCTGTCAGTTCGATCACGGCTGCATCCCCGCGCGCCCGAACATCGGCGATGATGCCCGCCACGACAACATCTAAATCAACGCTATCCTCGCGCTTGGCCCCCATCAGGGCAGCAAAGGCGGTTTCAAAATCGGTGTCTGTGGCATTCAGGAATACGGGCATGGTCCCTCCGGGGTCTGGGACGGGACATAGCTTTGCGTGCCCCGTGGCTCAAGCCCTGACAATGCAATTCGGCTCCCGCGTTTCTCCTTGCCTGAAATATCCCCGCCGGAGGCGGAGGGTCAAACAAGCCCGTCCGGTATCAAACGCCGTGGTCCGGCACCTTGCGGGACGGGGCAATATAGGGGCGTGTCACGTCTTTCAGGTTAACCTCAAGCGCCTCGACCCGCAGGCGCAGCGCACCATCCCCCGCCAGCAGCAAAAGCAATTCGCCATCAGGCCCAGTGCCGGGATGCCATTCCATGGAAAGCAGCGACAGCACAAGATCCTGATCGCCGCGGTCTATTCCGTTCGAGGCAACGGCCAGCACATTCTCGGCCACCAGCAGTGATTGCACGCGCTCGACCGGACGTCCGCGTTTGGTGGCCGCGTCGATGTCTTCCCAGCGAAAGCGGTTCACAAGCAGACCAAAGCGGCGTTGTCCGGGTCGCCATGTCATGGCGTTGGCCGGAAATACCGCATCCTGCACCAAAGCCGATATGATGTGGAGATCATCCGCCTCGAGCGCGCCCAGATTCAACGGTATCTCGCGCGCATCCTCAAAGCGGGCATCGGTCATTGGCCTGAAATCCGTTCGATCTTGGCGCCCACGGCGCGCAGTTTTTCTTCGACCCGCTCATAGCCGCGATCCAGATGGTAGACACGGTTCACGATGGTCTCCCCCTCTGCCGCAAGTCCCGCCAGAATAAGCGAGACACTCGCGCGCAAATCCGTGGCCATAACGGGCGCACCTTTCAGGCGGTCCACGCCGGTCACCGTCGCGGTGCCGCCATGCACATCGATCTTGGCCCCCATCCGCATCAGTTCGGGTGCGTGCATGAAACGGTTCTCGAAAATCTTCTCCTCCAGCACCGACACACCCTCGGCGGTGCACAAAAGCGCCATCATCTGCGCCTGCAGATCGGTGGGAAAGCCGGGGAACGGCTCGGTCGTGACATTCACGGCCTTGACCTGTCCGTTGCGGCGCGCAACCTTCAGACCGAGTGGCGTTTCCTCGATGCTGATGCCTGCAGCGTCCAGTTTTTCGCAAAACGCGCCGACCAGTTCGATCCGCCCGCCCAGCAACTCTACCTCTCCACCGCAGATTGCAGGGGCCAGCATGTACGTGCCAAGTTCGATCCTGTCCGTGACAACAGGATGGGTGGCCCCGTTCAGACGATCCACGCCCTGAATGGTGATCGTAGATGTGCCCTCACCCTCGATCTGTGCGCCCATCTTGCGCAGGCAACGCGCCAGATCGACGATTTCCGGCTCGCGCGCGGCATTTTTCAAAACGGTCGTGCCTTTCGCCAGTGTCGCGGCCATCAGCGCGTTCTCGGTGGCACCGACGGACACGAAGGGGAAATCCACGATTCCGCCCTTCAACCCGCCCGGTGCTTTTGCGTGCACATAGCCTTCGCGCAGGTCCAGTTCGGCCCCCATCGCCTCAAGCGCCTTGAGATGCAGGTCAACCGGACGCGCACCGATCGCGCAACCGCCGGGCAGCGATACAACCGCATGGCCGTCCCGCGCCAGCATCGGCCCCAGCACGAGGATCGAGGCGCGCATCTTGCGCACGATGTCATAATCCGCCGTGTGGTTGTGAATGTCATGGCTCGACATCGTCAGGACCTTGCCGTCCTGCATGGATGTCACCTCGGCCCCGAGCGAGCGCAGCAGATCCGTCATGGTGCGGATATCGGACAGGCGCGGCGCGTTGGTCAGCGTCAGCGGCTCCTCGGATAGCAATGTTGCGGGCATCAGCGTCAGACAGGCGTTCTTGGCCCCGGCAATCGGGATCTGCCCTTTCAATGGGCCATTTCCCGTTACGACTATTGAATCCATCTGCCTGCCCTTTTCATTCGTTGCCTGTGTCCTCGTTAGAGGTATCGTCGCTCGTCCCGGCCGGCTGTGCCGCCCGCGCGCTGGCCTGCGCCTTGCGTCGTGCCATATTGGCCTTGAGCGCGGCCTTCAACCGTTCTTCACGCGGGTTGCCCTTGTTGGGCGATGCTTTGCCGGGTCTTTTCTGCTCCATCCCGCCTTCCTACAGCAAGCCGCAAAATGCGTCCAGATTGCGCTTGCACCCTGTGCAATTTGCGTCTAATCAGCCGCCCACGGTCAGGGTCAGCGCTTGCCTCCCGTCCGTTGAAATGCTGTGGTAGCTCAGTGGCAGAGCACTCCCTTGGTAAGGGAGAGGTCGAGAGTTCAATCCTCTCTCACAGCACCATCTTTTTCCCAGCAATATCAAAAAGATAGGCGATAACAGTGGTTTGGGTGATGCTCGGTTCTACACCGAGGTTCTACACCGCTATGGTTTTACACATGTCCCGACCCGTCAAGAATCCCAAAACTGGCGTATTCTATTTCCGCCAGAAAACCCCCGCCGATCTTCGTCAGATTTTCGGGAGGGCAGAGGTGAGCTGGTCGCTGAAAACGAAAGATGAGGTCGAAGCCAAGCTACGACATGCCGAGGCGTTCCAGAAACAGGCGCGTATCTGGCAGTCCTTGCGGGCGAAACCTGAACCCATTCCGCACAGGCAGATCTTGGCCCTTGCGGGAGGATTTTATCGAACCCTAACGGCGATGGTCGAGGATGAACCCGGCGAACCCTCGATGTGGTCCTTGATGATCGAAAAGTTCGGACAGAACCATCTCAGCGACGAGGCTATGGAAAAGTGGTTCGGCTCTGAAACCGACCGCATTCTTCAAGAGGAAGGCCGGTCCACCGACGCGTTCAGTCGCGCAAGGCTGAACAAAGCGCTGCACGATGTTTGGCTGCAGTGGTCTGAATTTCAGTTGAGGCGATCACAGGGCGATTACAGCCCCGACCCGAAGGCCGACCGCTTCCCCCTTCCCGCCTCTGCCAAAGATGCACGCAAGGCACCCCAGAAGGCTGCAGAAGGGGTCTCCATCACTTCCCTGTTCGAGTTGTGGGAGCGCGATCACCTCGCGAACGACAAACCCCAAAAAACGGTTGACGATTTCCGCCAAAAGATTAGCAGCCTGACGACCTTCCTTGGGCATGACGACGCTCTGCTCGTGACAGGTGAGAACATTGCGGATTGGTGCGATCATCTGCGCCACGAAAAAGAACTTACGGCCAAGACGGTCAAGGACAAATATCTTGCCGCCGCGAAGTCTGTGTTCAATGCGGGCACTGGCAGACGGAAACTCACAACAAACCCGACCGAAGGTGTGAAGATCTCCGTGCCCAAAGCCAAGAAAACAAGGTCAAAAGGTTTCACTGACGCCGAAGCTAAGGCCATTCTCGTAACTTCACTTGTTGACCCTTCTAGCTTTGGGGCCATGGAAGACCGCAACAAGGCCGCAATCCGCTGGGCACCTTGGATTTGTGCTTTTTCAGGAGCACGCATCAGCGAGGTCACGCAAATGCGCCGTGAAGATCTTCTCGAGGAATTTGGGATTGTCTGCCTCCGGATAACGCCCGAGGCTGGTTCCGTGAAGACAGGGAATTTTCGGATTGTGCCCCTGCATCCGCAGTTGATCGCTATGGGCTTGCCAGAGTTTATTAGATCACAACCTGAAGGCCCGCTCTTTTACTCCCCAAAGAGGGCTGATGAAATTGCAACCACAAGGGCACAGAACGCGGGCAAAAAAGTCGGAAAATGGGTGCGAGAAACTGTAGGCATTACCGACCCTGGAGTTTGGCCAAATCATGGTTGGCGTCACAGATTCAAGACGATGGCCCGTGATTTCGATATCGACACGGAATACAGCAACGCATTTACCGTCCGACCTGCGTCGCTAAGGCAGGGGCTTTACGCGCATATGTCTGGCGCAGCGTGATCCCGGCCTCCTGGGCCAAAGCAACGAGCTTGGCCCGGGCCTTCTCGTAGAGCCGTGCATCGGTTG
>Ga0163215_101469_pt1 | contig 13437 bp, 17 predicted proteins | sample SynspAceP_FD_185934 | JGI IMG/M metagenome (GOLD analysis project Ga0163215, IMG submission 185934) | Saline lake microbial communities from Ace Lake in Antarctica - Synechococcus sp. Ace-P (Hybrid Assembly) | ecosystem: Environmental > Aquatic > Non-marine Saline and Alkaline > Saline | place... | reverse complement strand
CACAGGCCGACCCGGAAGCGAGAGAAGATATTCGGCCGGTTCAAGTCACATCGGCAGGCTCAGAGATTTCTATCCGCTCACGATCAGATCAACCTGATTTTCCGTCCCCGCCGATTTCAACTCACCGCAAACTCATACCGCCACGCCCGAGCTGACGCGTTCAGCCTCTGGGCAGAATACACCATCGAGATGGTGGCGTAATTTACAGACCAGCAACACCTACGACACGCGGCCAACAACTTGGCAATGCCGACGTGTAGCGTGACAGTTCACATTCTGGCGAGGGAGAACGGCTGCGCTTGTCAGCGGTCCTCAGACCACAGAGCCTCAAAACATCAAAACATGAATATAAAATACTCATCATTCGGCGCAAACTCAAAGAACGGGGTGTGTCACCGGCTGCTATTGGCGCTGATGCTGTTGCCGTTGGTATCGATTCTGACGGCATCGGTCGCGATGGCACAATCCGACCGTTTTGAAAGCAGTTGGCCGAATACAGATTTCTCACAAGCAACGGTCGACTTTGGGGAGGTGATCTCCGGCGGCCCACCCCGCGATGGGATTCCAGCAATCCTCGATCCGACCTTCATGCCTGCTTCCGACGAGATGCGGCTGGAAGATCGCGAGCCGGTGCTGACCTACGTTCCCGAAAATGGTCCCGCGCGCGCCTACCCGATCCGCTACCTGATGTGGCACGAGATCGTAAATGATGTCGTGGATGGTCGCCCGATCGCCGTAACCTTTTGCCCGCTGTGCAATACTGCCATGGTATTTGAGGCCATGTCTGGTCATCGCTCCCTGACCTTCGGCGTATCCGGACTGCTGCGGCATTCCGACATGATCATGTATGACCACCAGACCGAAAGCTGGTGGCAGCAGGCCCTTGGCGAAGGCATCGTGGGGCAAATGACAGGACGTCAGCTGACACAGCTTCCCGCATGGATGGAAAGTTGGGGTGCATTCCGGGCGGCCCATTCCGACGGCGTGGTGATGGAGGAACCTGACTGGCGTCGCGCCTACGGAACCAATCCCTACCGCAATTACGACACCTCGAAACCGTTTCTCTACAGTGGTGAGGATCCACCCCATGGCATTTCCCCTATCGAGCGTGTCGTGCGCGTCAGTGACCGGGCTTGGCTGCTGACCCGCCTGCGCACCGAAGGGCAAATCAATGAGGCTGGAGTGACGCTCACTTGGGCTGAAGGGCAAGCCTCCGCCCTCGACTCTGCTGATATCGGTCGGGGACGTGAGGTCGGCAATGTTCGGGTGCGTGATGCCGAAGGACGAGATGTCGCGTATGACATCCCGTTTGCCTTTGCTTTCCACGCCTTCCATCCGGATGGACAATGGATGCTTGCGAACTGATCAGCCCTCAGGCCCTGGGTCGGTCATTACGTCTGGGCCGGTCTTGCCGTGAGCGTGGTGCTGGCACCCTTCGACTATCTGTTCCTGATGGTCTTCGCCGGTTGTCACAGGTGCTGTCGCGGTTTGTCCGGGTACCGGGAGGTTTGGTCATCGGGTCCGCACTGGCGTTCGATCTACTTAGAGTGCCAGAGGAACAGGCCCTTCTGATGATCCTGTTCAACTGGATGATGTCGATCATCCTCGTCGTAGGCGTCGGGCTGATCGTCCTCTGGCAATCCGGCATCGACATCCGGCCCGCGCCACAGGAACCCAGCTGTCAAGACTTCAAATTCGGCTTCCGTAGGACTCGGAGTATAGCAATAATAAAGACCCAACACGATGGCGTGAAACGTGTCGTATAGTCGGCTGCCACTGATTTGAGGGTGCTATGTTTTCTAAACTGGTCTGTTTTAGGCCTGCTTCAAAAGGGAGGATACCATGAGCCGTTTTTTAAGAGGCGCTTTCATTGTAACACTGGCCGCGACCCCACTGGCAGCACAAGATGCTGCGCCATTCGGCGGGGATGCCGACACCGCCTATGCCGCAGAGCTATGGCAAATGATGGTTGATGCCAAACTGGCCGGTGAGAATGCCATTGGCGCATATCCTTATGCCGGCACCGATCCGCACGGCATGATGTTGGAAACATTCTATACGCGCGCGACGGTTGGTGATCACGACGGCGCGCTGGTCGTAAAACGAAATTATGGCCCTGAGGGTGTGACCGAGGATGAGGTGATTGGTGATCCAGCGGGCCATTTGGGCGCCATTACGATCATGTTCCAGCGCGAAGATGACTATGACCCAGACACGGGCAATTGGTTCTATGCCAAATATCTTCCAGATGGAACGTTAGATCAAAATCCGGTAGGCATGTCATTGGCGGGCTTGGTGGGTAAGGGCGGCGATGCCGGATGTATCGCTTGCCATCAGAATGCGGGTGGAGACGACTACTTGTTTACCACAGATGCCAATCTAACCAATAATTAGAACCTGCCAACCCAACCGACAGTTTTGCGATCATCCAAATCTGATCCGTGACCATTCGCTCGATCGCAAAACTGTCAAAAGGGTCTATGCTTTTAGAGCGTTTGTGGCTGAAGTTAGTGACAGGTGGACCTGTTACGCCCAATTAGTAAGCGGGAAGGCGTGGCCCATGATCAGATTGCGATGTCGTCTTATCGAACGACTAAATGATTGGATGATTGGTAGTCGTCCCTCAGACGTGGGTTTTATGGACAGATGCGAAGTCAGTCCTAAAAGATCTTGTTGCACAGATCACCTTGAGCACGGACCGCGCCCTACCCGAGACGGATTTCAGGCGGAGCGTTCGAAATTAGGCCTGCCAAGTTCAGTCATCCGGTTTAGAATTCGGACGCCAACCTTGGCCTCTGTCTTCTGATTTTCGAACGACCGCGCCCTGAGTTTGGGGCCAACTACGGTCTTCCAACGCCCCATCAGGGTTTCGCCGCGGCTGCGCTGATTGTAGCCCGATGATGTCTGCCATGCCATCCGGCCATGGGCAGCTATGTCGGCAATATGGCGGTCACGTGCGCTCGGGTTTTCAGCCGCGTCATGGCTCAAAATTGCATTCTTGGGTGGTGGGATCGTGACTTTGATCGCCGAACCGAAGCGTTCACTGAGAGTCTGAACCGTTGGCTCGCCATCATAGGCACCATCCGCCAAGAATAGGTCAACGGGGGCGTCGATCTGATCCAGTAGGCCCGGAAGCGCGGATGGATCACCAATGTCATCTGTGGTCAAATCGGAGCAGACGATCTGGCCGCTGACAAGATCAAGGCCAAGGTGCAGCTTGCGCCATGAGCGCCGTTTACTCCTTGTTTTATGCTTTTTCTCCAGCCATTACCCCTCGCCAAAGATTTTCAACCCGGTACTATCCACGATCATATGCACCGGGGTGGCGCTCTTGGATGTAATTTGGGGAGGCAAGCTCAGCCCATTGCCCCTGCGTGACATGGTCGTGAAATGTGGCACCGTGATATCAACGCCCAAAAGCTTGGCAATGGAGCGCATCGAGCCTTGTGTCTGCCGCAGTGGCTGCTTGAAAACCATGCGAAGTGTCAGACACATCTCAATCGCCAAATCAGAATAGACAGGCTGGCCACCAGGTGTCGTGCGCGTTGGAGCCGACCACACCGCAAGCGCGTCATCGCTGATCCAAACCGTCAGATCTCCACGCTGCCGCAGGCTTTCGTCGTACTCTGCGCAGTTGGTCACCTGTTGCTTTTGCTTTGGGATCTTGTCGCGACGATCAGCGTTAAATTTGTGCGGAGCTATGCTTGAATTTGGGTGACGCGCATCGTCAGGCGGCGCGGTTTTCGGTATCGTTGGTCTCTTCGATACCATCTTTGAATTTGATTCCTTCGATGACTTTTGGCAACTGATTTCTGCCTTTGAGACGCAGCCATTTTTTTGAAGCCGCCTGAATAAGGCTGAAGACCATCAGTTTTGCGGTCTTTTGCGACAGCGCTCCCTTGGTGCGCACTGTGCGGTGCCGAACAGTGGCGAACACGCTTTCGATCGGGTTTGAGGTGCGCAGATGGCCCCAATGTTCGGCCGGAAAGTCAAAGAAAGCCAGCATCGCCTCTTTGTCCTTGATCAGGCAAGCGACACCCTTGGGGTATTTGATGCCATATTTCTCAGTGAAAATCGCCAGTGCCGCCTCAGCCTCTGCGCGTGTGGCAGCATGCTGAATGTCGTCCAGATCCGATTTTACTGCTGGCGCCATTTGCTTGGGAAAGTAGCTCAGGACATTCTTGATCTTATGCACCCAACACCTTTGGTGCTTTGTGCCTGGAAACGCCTTGTCCAGTGCGTTCCAAAAACCCATAGCGCCGTCACCAACGGCGATTTCTGGTGGGACAGACAGACCGCGACCTTTGATGTCAGTCAGTAACTCATGCCAGCTTTGCGCGCTTTCCCGCAGGCCGACCTGAAAGCCGACCAGTTCCTTTTTGCCTTCAGGGGTCGCACCGATAATTACCAACATACACTCGGCATTTTCTTCCATCCGGGCCTGAAGATAGACACCATCTGCCCACATGTAGACATAGTGACGGGCAGACAGATCACGTCGTGCCCAGGCGTCGTATTGCACCTGCCATCCTGCCGTCAGTCGCGATATGACGCTCGGCGACAGGTTCGGTGCGTCGGGCCCCATAATGGCCGAGAGCGCTTCCTGGAAGTCCCCTGTTGAAATGCCTTTCAGATACAATACCGGCAGCAAGGCATCCAAGCTCACCGAACGGCGCGCCCATTTGGGCAAGATGTTCGACGTAAAGCGGATATTCTCTGCCGGATCGGATGTCGCCATCCGATCGCGCACTTTGGGCCGCTGGACATCCAGAGCACCAATCCCAGTCTGGATTTTCCGTTCTGGGCCAAATCCATGCCGCACAATCCGTTGGCGGCCATCCTCAAGCTGCTCATCGGCAAAACTGGCCACAAACGCATCGGCTTCGGCCTTCAGCGCTTCTGCCAGCATCCGTCGTGCGCCTTCACGCGCAAGCTCGGTCAAAGGGTCCGCTATCGATTCCGATTGGCGAAAGGGCAGGATCGTTGTATCGTTCTTCATAGGCGTATTGCTCCTCGTGAGGTTCTGGCTGGCTTCGACACCCGCCACAGTACGCCGCCTTTCAAATCACGCCATCACCCAAATTCCCGCATAGCTCTTTGTGCGGCATCTAAAGCATCCTCAAGAGAACAGACCGCACCCAATATCAGCCGTACTGGGGTCCCTGCAACAACGCCCCATAGCAACATCTTATGCCCTCAGGGGACTCTGTTGCACAAAGCGGGTGAGGGATTCATGTCGTGAATCCAGTGTGGTAGCCTCCCTGCATGAGCAAACCGACATCACCTACCTACAAGACCACGAACTGGGCTGCCTACAATGAGGCTTTGAAGCGCCGCGGGTCACTGACGATCTGGTTCGACCCCGAGATGGACTGGGATGCCAAACCCTCCGGCAAGAGGGGCAGATCGCAGACGTTCAGCGACGCCGCGATCCAGACGTGCCTCACGATGAAAGTCCTGTTCGGGATGGCGCTTCGCCAGACGACTGGGTTTGTGGGAAGCCTCCTGCGGTTGACGGGACTCGATTGGGATGTGCCTAACTTCAGCACCATCTGCCGACGCCAAAAGACACTTGCGGTCAACATTCCATATCGCGGCGCGAAGGGCCCGCTGCACCTGCTTATCGACAGCACAGGGATCAAGGTCGAGGGTGAAGGCGAATGGAACGCGCGCAAGCACGGCGGCCCCAAACGGCGCGTCTGGCGCAAGATCCACATCGGCATTGATGAACAAACGCTGGAAATCAGAGCAGTCGAGATCACGGGCAGCAACACCGGGGATGCACCGATGCTACCTAATCTCCTCAACCAGATCCCGCACGATCAGGAGATTGGCAGTGTGACCGCGGACGGTGCATACGACACGCGCCGATGTCATAACGCCATCGCCGAGCGCGGTGCGGCTGCGGTGATACCGCCACGTCCGAGGCGCCCAGCTATGGAAGCCAACCACCGCCGGTGCCATCGCCAGGAACGACGCACTCCGCGCATCAAGATATCTGGGCCGGGCACTCTGGCGAAACTGGAGCGGATACCACCGCCGGAGCCGCGTCGAGACGAAGATGCATTGCATGAAACTGCTGGGCCAGCGGCTGATGGCGCGCGACTTTGACCGCCAAGTCGCTGAGGTTCAGGTGCGCGTTGCGATCCTGAACGGTTACACCGCCCTTGGCATCCCCGTCACGAAAGCCGTGGGATAAATCCGTCTGGGGAAAGGGGAGAACCGTCCGTCAGCTGATTTGCGCAACAGAGTCCCCTCAGGGCGGAAGGTGTCGCACTTCAATCTTGAGCCTAATAACATCAACAAAGCCAATCGGTTATTCGAAAAAATACGATACTCAACATATTGATTTAAAGTAGTTTTACCTTCTATTTTAACGCCATTGTCACATGTGACAATCGGCCATGCGGCATTTTGCCTTTGGCGTATACAGTTGAATACCAATGCGGCGGCTTAGTTTGAGCTATCTATTATTCCGAGCTTAATATTAGCTCGAGCATACTAGATGTTCCAAATGGAGTATACCTATGGAAAACCTAACAGTAGGCCAGTATAATCTGGTCTATAATGCCTTCTCGTTTGGCTTTGCGACACTAGCCGCAGCCACAATTTTCTTCTGGCTGGGTCGCAGCCAAGTGGACACAAAATTCAAAACCGCATTGACGATCACGGGCCTTGTGACGGCAATCGCAGCCTATCATTACTTCCGCATCTTCGAAAGCTGGACAGCGTCCTATGCGTTCATCGACGGCACCCTTCAAGCTACCGGCGTCCCCTTCAACGACGCCTACCGCTACGTCGACTGGCTGCTGACCGTACCGCTGCTGTTGATCGAACTGATCCTGGTCATGGGGCTGAGCCGGTCCGAGACCATCTCGCGCGCTACACGATTGGGACTGCTTGCAGCCCTGATGGTGGCCTTGGGCTACCCGGGTGAAGTCGCGGCAAGTGGCGGTGGTCGCTGGATCTGGGGCCTGTTGTCAATGATCCCCTTCCTTTGGATCGTATACGAGTTGTTCGTCGGTCTGTCCAAGTCGATCAGTAACCAGCCTGAAAGCGCGCGTGGTCTGATCACGCTGGCACGGAACGTGACAGTCGCAAGTTGGGCTTTTTATCCAGTGGTCTACTTTGCAGGTGCTATCGGACTTGGGGGTGCAGGCTCAGAGGTCATCATCCAAGTCGGTTATACGATCGCCGATATTGTGGCAAAAGCGGGGTTCGGTGTGCTGATCTTCCTGATTGCCGTGCGCAAAAGCGAAGCCATGGCAAATGGCTCGGACAAAGTAGTCCCGGCAGAATAATGCCACCTGCCGCCCCCGGATTTCCGGGGGCGGCTCTTCCCTTTTACAGATCGGACCTTCAAGATGTTCGACATCCAGTCGCATCAGTCTGTCTCTTTAGCTGATATCGAAGCCGAGATCGCACGCGTTGTCTGGAGTGACCCGTCGATTGTGGCAGAGGCCGCAAAATACCATTTTTCTGCAGGTGGCGCACGCACACGGGCGCGCATGGGTCTGGAGGCCGCACTGGGTCTTGGCCTATCGGGCCAAATCGCGTTGGCATGCGCCCTTGCGCCGGAATTGCTTCACAACGCATCGCTGGTGCACGACGATCTTCAGGACGGTGATAAAATGCGCCGTCAAAAGCCTTCCGTGTGGGCGCAATACGGTAAGAATATCGCCATTTCGACCGGTGATCTGCTGATCTCTGCTGCTTATCGCACCATCGCGATGCACCCACACCCCGCGGCAGCCCTGTGTGCGATGCACGACGCCATTGCCACAACCATCAGAGGTCAGGCGCGAGATTGCAGCATAGGCTTGGCGACACCAGAGGATCACGAATTCATCGCTGCCGACAAGTCAGGGCCGCTGCTGGCATTGCCGGTCCAGCTGGCGTTGATCGCTGCGGGTTTAGGCCATGACGACGATGCCATCTGCGCGGGCCGCGCGATCGCGATCGCTTATCAGACTCTGGATGATCTGTTGGATCGCGCCGACGACCAAACCTACGGTGTGACGAATATCTGCCTTTCTTTGGAGGCAACAGGGTTGTCGCCGGGCGTGGCCGCCCGCGCCGCCTGTGAGAGGGCGGGCGCTTCGCTCGACGCGGCTCGACGACACATCGGGGCCCTACCCCGAGGTGCTGGTGCACCATTTCTCAAACTGGCCACCCGCCTCGACATTCAACTGAAAGAGTTTAGCCATGCCGCGTGATACCCGCTATAGTGCACGACAGACCGCCATTGTCGCAGGTGCCGGTTTTGGCGGCATCGCCGCGGCTCTGCGCCTGCGCGCAAAGGGGTATGAGGTCCATTTGATCGACCGCTGCCCACGGCTTGGTGGGCGCGGGCAGGTATTCGAAAAAGAAGGCTTTCGCCACGACGCAGGTCCGACGGTTCTGACCGCACCGCAATTGTTTGAAGAACTGTTCGCCATGTTTGGCAAATCGATGGCAGATTATATCACGCTTGTGCAGCCTGATCCTTGGTATCGGTTCTACTATGACGACGGTGAAACGTTCGACTATGGCCCCACCGAAGAAGCGACCGAAGCCGAGATTGCACGCCTGTCGCCAAACGATGTCGATGGGTACCGCCGCATGGGTGCGTGGTCGAAGAAAATCTACGATGTCGGCTTTACCCGCCTGTCATCTGTGCCATTCCATTCGCCCGGCTTCATGGTCAAACAGATTCCTCATCTTCTGCGGTTACGCGCGTACGAGAGTGTCTGGTCGATGGTCGCGCGTCACCTCAAGAACGACCGCCTAAGACGTGCCTTTTCTATCCAGCCATTGCTGGTGGGGGGGAATCCGTTTTCGACCACTGCAATCTATGGAATGATCAACCATTTAGAACGCAAGCACGGTGTTTGGTTTGCTATGGGCGGCACCGGTGCGCTGGTTGATGCACTGGAACGCCTGATGCAAGAAGAAGGGATCAAGATATCTCTCGACACAACGGTCGACCAGATTACCGTCGACAATGGTCGGGCCACGGGTGTCGTTCTGCAAGACGGTCGGAAATTGACTGCCGATCTGGTGGTGTCAAACATGGACCCAGTTCATGTCTATCGTAACATGTTGCCTGCTAGGCAGGTCTCTGCGGTCGCCAAGGTCCGCTCCAAGGCATCAAAGCTATCGATGGGGCTTTATGTGCTATATTTCGGGGCCACGAAGACATGGCCGGACGTGGCACATCACACCGTGTGGTTCGGCAAGCGCTACAAGAGTTTATTGGACGATATCTTCAAGAACAAAAAACTAGCTGATGACTTTTCTCTGTATGTGCATCGCCCGACCGCCACAGATCCCAGCTTTGCCCCGGATGGATGCGACAGTTTTTATGTGTTGTGTCCGGTGCCAAACCTTGCTGGTGGGCAGGACTGGTCGGTCGAGGGGCCAAAGCTGCGCGACCGGATCGTCGCCGCGTTAGACCGCACTATGATGCCCGGCCTGACGGACACGATCACGGCAGAATTCGCGATGACACCCGAAGATTTTCGCCATGACTATCTGTCGGTGGACGGCGCGGGCTTTTCGCTGTCCCCGTTCTTCACGCAATCCGCATGGTTCCGCTTCCACAACAAGGGGGAGGGCGTGCGTGACCTGTATTTTGTGGGAGCAGGTACGCATCCCGGGGCGGGCTTACCCGGAGTCGTGTCATCCGCTAAAGTGCTGGACGCGCTGGTGCCTGTGGCAGAGGCTATCGCGTGACACCCGAAACCATCATGGCCCGCCATGCCCGCAGTTTTGCACCAGCCGCACGCCTTCTGGCGCGACCGGATCGCATGCGGGTAGCGCGGCTATATGCACTGTGCCGCACCGTTGATGATATCGCCGACGATATCGGCGGATCTGTAGGCCGCGCGCGTTTACTCGAGTTGCACGATCAGATCGAATTGCCCGCCCCGACCGACACTCTCGCTCAAGAAGCACAGCTTCTGTTTGCCGGACGCTCGGCGGGTTTGCGCGCCTTTGGTGATCTGGTCGCCGCGGCTGCAGCCGATGTCGGGCCGACCTGCATCGCCGACGACAGCGTGCTGGACGACTACTGTATGGGCGTTGCTGGAACTGTGGGCATCATGATGTGCGCTTTGTTTGATATTCCCGACCGTTGGCACGTCGCCGCAGCCGATCTTGGCAAGGCGATGCAGTTGACCAATATCTGCCGCGACGTCGCTGAAGATGCCCGCGCTGGTCGACGTTATTTGCCCCACACGCGCTGTCCGTTCGCGCCAGAGGCCATCGCGGACGGGGTGCCAGATGCCGTTGCGGGCGCGTCAAAGGCAATGGCGGATCTACTGGACCGAGCGGACGTGCTTTATCATTCTGGCCACGCGGGCCTCGTTGCGCTGCCCATCCGATTGCGCCTTGCAGTCGCTGTGGCTGCTTCAATATATGCCGGAATTGGAACCAGACTGCGTCAGCGCAACTTTGCCCCCCTGCAAGGCCGGGCCATTGTGCCCGCAAGGCAAAAGGCACGCCTCGCGATTGTGGCGCTGTTAGGCGAAAGCATGCGCAGCCTGCACGTGAAAAGAGTGTCGTCCAATGTCCGCACCTGATGTCGATATTGCGATCATTGGCGGCGGCTGTGCGGGTCTGAGCCTTGCCGCGCGGTTGGTGCATTCCAATTTATCTATCAGTGTGATCGAACCACGCATAGCCTATACCGATGATCGCGCATGGAGCTTTTGGCGCACCGCATCGGATCCGTTCGAGGATTGCGTGCACAAGGAATGGACATCTTGGACGGTCGCAGGCCAGGGCGATCCAGTACGGCGCACGTCATCGCACTTGCGCTATCAGACGATCAGGTCGGAAGATTTTTATAACCGCGCGCAAGACCTGATTGCGCAAGATAGGCACATCAACCTGTCCCTTGGGGTCAGAGCAAACGACATGAAACGCTGCAATGATCGCTGGCATGTCGAAACGGACGCCGGAACGCTATCAGCGCAGATTGTTATCGACACCCGCCCGCCTGCCCGCAATCCAGCATATGGACAGTTCTTTCTCGGGCGTGAGATCAGAACTGAACGTCAAGTCTTCAACCCCAACACCGTCCAGTTAATGCAATTTCGCCCGGCCCGAAGCAGTGGCGTCGATTTCGTTTATATCCTGCCTTTTGCAGCGGATCACGCGCTGGTCGAGGTGACATCGTTCGCCCCACATAATCCAGGACGTGATATCTATGCGGCGTGGCTTGACGATGAAATTGCGGCTTTGGACCCCGGATGGACCGAAACCCTGCGCACCGAAGCAGGTGCCCTGCCGATGGAGGTCGGCTTTGCGGACCCCGCGCAGGACGGAATCATTCGGATGGGATTGGGTGGCGGTGCCGCAAGACCGTCAACAGGCTACGCCTTCGCGCGCAATCAAATTCAAGCAGACCGCGTCGCGGCTGCCGTGATTGCTGGCCGGGTGCCGGACACCCGCCTTGATAGCCGCCTGACGCACTTCATGGACCGCGTGTTCCTGCAAGTGCTGGCAACCGCACCCAAGAGCGGCCCCGCGTTGTTCGAGGCCCTGTTCCGCAACGCGCCAGCCGATCGGCTGGAACGGTTCCTGTCCGGGTCGACCCATCCCGTCGACCGTCTTTCAGTCATGGCATCCCTTCCACCGCTGCCCTTTTTGCGGGCAGCCGCCTTTCCAACATGACCATGTCACCAATTTGGCAGACTTGGTTGTTTGCAATCACAGCCATAGTGTCAATCGCGGTGATGACTGTATTGCAGCCGAACCTTACGGTTCAAATTCTGCTTTTGGTTCCATTTGTCGCGATTTTCGGTTTACCACATGGGGCATTGGACCTGCCCATCGCGCAGGCGATCTGGCCTTTGAAAGGCTGGCAGGGCATAGTACGCTTTGCCGCCCTTTACCTCGGGTTGGCCGGTGCAGTTGTTTTGGCGTGGACATACTTTCCGGGGTTTTCCGTTTTTGCATTCCTGACGTATTCGGCCATTCATTTCGCAGGTGACTGGGACGATGCTCCGGTCATTCTGCGCTGGACAGGGGGTGCAGCGACGATCGGGGCCCCCTCATTGTTTCACCGCGACGAGGTCGCGACGATCTTCGGATATCTTGCGCCCATGCCGCCAGCCACTCTTGCCGCGACGTGCCTTGCGTGCGTCGGGGCTGTGGCGTTGGTCGCGACGCTGATCATAGTCGTGTCGCAGCCCGCCCTGCGCAAGCGCGCTATCCTTGAACAGATCGTCCTATGGGTTGCCGCCTTGTGTCTGTCACCACTTATATTTTTTATTGTCTATTTTTGTGCACTGCATTCAGTCCGGCACATGACTTTGACATTGAACAGGATCGACGATCGCCGCACGGCGGTCCACCTATCCATTGCGTTGTCAGTGGTAACCGTCTTGACCGGCTTTGCGAGTATCGGCATTATTCAAGGTGTTGGGCTTGAAACGATAGAGAATGCAATCTCAAAAACAGTTTTTATAGGATTGGCAGCACTCACCGTTCCCCACTTGATTTTGGTTGATCGATTTAGGCATAGCACTGCGACAAGCACTCTTCGCCAATTTAAAAATATATCGTAGTCGCTTGACGGCATATGTTTTAGAATTGAGAAGCTTGGAATTCCCCGACTGGCATTGCCAAGTTGTTGGCCGCGTGTCGTAGGGTGTTGCTGGTCTGCAAATTACGCCACCATCTCGATGGTGTATCCTGCCCAGAGGCTGAACGCGTCTGCTCGGGCGTGGCGGTATGAGTTTGCGGTGAGTTGAAAATGGCGGGTACGGAAAATCAGGTTGATCTGATCGTGAGCGGACAGAAATCTCTGAGCCTGCCGATGTGACTTGAACCGGCCGAATATCTTCTCTCGCTTCCGGGTCGGCCTGTGTGATCCTTCGAGGGCGTTGTTCAATCCCTTGTGGGCGCGGTGGTCAGCGTCCGGCGCCAATGTTTTGATCGGCTTGACATAGCTGCGCAGCTTGTCGGTGATCAGTAAGCGACAAGGCATCCCCATGGGTTAATAGGCGAGCTATTCGGGGTTAGGTTTGCGGCATTCACGCAAGCTCCGGGGTTCTATGTCTACGACCAGTTCTACGCCTATGCCTACGCATGGTAGCTTTCAGTTGATCGAAGCCGTCGTCGAACGTCTTGACGGTGCGCCCGTCGGAGAGCGTCGTCGCTGGTCTGATGAGTTCAAGGGGCAGGCTGTCGCCGCGGCGATGGCTCCAGATGTCAATGTTTCGGCTTTGGCCCGTCGATTGGGGATTTCGCCCTCACAGCTGTTTGGCTGGCGCAGGGCATATCTGAAGACGCTGGATGTTCCGACATCCGTTACTCCTTCAGCGCAGGCACCGACGGAGATTGTGATCGGGGTGTAGCGCGACAATCTGCATGAGAGCAGCGCGACAATCAGGATGATAATCCTTGGCCGCGACGGGTTGAGATTGGCTGATCAGTTTGTCGCGGGCA
>Ga0163215_101468_pt1 | contig 13438 bp, 7 predicted proteins | sample SynspAceP_FD_185934 | JGI IMG/M metagenome (GOLD analysis project Ga0163215, IMG submission 185934) | Saline lake microbial communities from Ace Lake in Antarctica - Synechococcus sp. Ace-P (Hybrid Assembly) | ecosystem: Environmental > Aquatic > Non-marine Saline and Alkaline > Saline | place... | reverse complement strand
GCAACTTTTTTGGTCCTTATTACCACTTTAGCATTTGCCAGTTCGTGTGCTAAAGAAGACGTAATACCAGCTTCAAACTCCTCCTCATCTTTTGTAACAGTTGAGGATGGCATTTTCCTGCTAAATGATGAAGAATACCGTTTTGTGGGAACCAACTTCTGGTACGGCGCATATATTGGCCAGCCAGGAGAAAAAGGCAACAGAGACCGACTAACTACCGAACTAGATATTTTAGTAGAACACGGTATTACCAACTTGCGAATTTTAGGAGCTTCAGAAGAATCAAGCTTCGAAAATTCACTAAAACCGGCTATGCTCAGAAAAGACGGCAGCGTAAATGAAGATTTACTTGTTGGTTTAGATTTCTTGCTAGACGAAATGGCAAAGCGCAATATGAAAGCGGTAATTTTCCTGAATAATTACTGGGAATGGTCTGGTGGCATGAGCACCTATAACGCTTGGTATGGCGATGGACCTGCTGTTGATCCGGCTGATGGCGATTGGGAAGCTTTTATGAAATATTCTGCGCGTTTCTATAAAAATGAAGCGGCCCAAGATCGATTCAAAGCGCATATAAAAATGTTAATTGAACGCGTTAATACGGTTAATCAAACCATCTATAAAAACGATACAGCTATTATGGCTTGGCAGCTAGCCAACGAGCCAAGACCAGGCAGAGGAGAAAGCAGCTTAGTTGATGTGCCCGTTTATATAGACTGGATTGATAAAACGGCCGGATTCATAAAATCCCTAGATACTAACCATTTAGTAAGCTCAGGTAGTGAAGGTGAAGCGGGAAGTTTGAACTCATTAGCCATATTTGAAGAAGCTCATGCTACGCCAAATATCGATTATTTAACCTTTCACATGTGGGCCAAAAACTGGGGCTGGATAGACACCGCCGATATGGAAGGAACGTACACTTCAACCCTAGAAAAGCTTGATGCATACTTAGACTCGCACGTTGCTCTTGCGCAAAAAATGCAAAAACCCATAGTGCTAGAAGAGTTCGGCTTCCCAAGAGATGGCGAGAATTATGAGCTTGACAGCCCTACGGTTTTTCGCGATAAATACTACGCCTACCTATTCGATAGAGTTGAAAATTTAGACGGTTTCTCAGGCACCAACTTCTGGAGCTGGGGCGGTTTAGGCAGATCAGCCAACGCAGATTATAGATGGTTACCTGGTGATCCGTTTACAGGTGATCCGCCACAAGAACCACAAGGCTTAAATTCCATATTCTCTACAGATACTAGCACGCTTGAGTTAATAAAGGCACACGCACAAGAGTTAGAGAAGTAGAAGTTAATTTGAACTTTTGTAGTAGCCTTTATTACAAAATTCTGCGCGGGTAAACCTTTAGTATGTGCGCTGTTTTTTATGCTGTCTCCAGCTCTTTCCGCCGCGGTGGATGGGTTACTTATGTACAACATCAATGAATTCACTTTGTATCCTTATGTTATCAGCAAAGCTCAAAAAGTTTAGTGGTTCTTACATTATAGCATTTCTGCTCATAGTTTCTGCCTTTACAGCCTGTAGGAACTCAGCAGATACGGCCAAAGTAGCAAATCCGTCTCAAGACACAAGCCAGCCAAATGTGCTAATCATTCTTACCGATGACCAAGGCTGGGGCGATGTAGGTGTGCACGGAAATCCGCATTTGCAAACTCCAGCAATGGACAAACTGGCTATTGATGGCGTTCAGATTGATGATTTTTACGTCAGTTCAGTTTGCGCACCAACCAGAGCTTCCCTAATGACTGGGCGCTATCACCTTCGCACCGGTGTTCAATGGGTAACGCGGGGTCTAGAGCGAATGAACACCGAAGAAGTTACCCTAGCTGAACTTTTTGCCTACAATAATTATCAAACAGCTTTATTTGGGAAATGGCATAACGGAGCAATGGCACCCTATGACCCATTATCACAAGGTTTTCAAGAGTTTTTTGGCTTTGCTGCTGGTCATTGGGATACTTATTTCGACGCACCACTGCAATACGGCAACCAAATGGTGCAAACCAAAGGCTTTTTGCCAGATGTTTTAACAGACTCTACCATTACCTTTATTGAACGACAAACAGCCAAAGCCGAGCCCTTTTTCGCGTATGTAGCATACAATACGCCGCATAGTCCTTTCCAAGTGCCTGAGCAGTTTTATAAACGATTTAAAAGAATGAACATTCCTGAAAAGGATAAAGCCATTTACGCCATGATTGAGAATCTTGATTTCAATATTGAGCGCATCACCAAGTCTCTGGAACAAAACGGCGCTTTAGATAATACCCTAATCATTTTCATGGGCGATAACGGCCCAAATGGCGTGCGCTACAACGCAGGACTAAAAGGAGTTAAAGCTAGTGTAAATGAAGGCGGCCTAAAAGTGCCTTCATTCTGGCATTGGCCTAATAAATGGCAAGAGGGTAAGAAGTTGAACGGTTGGGCTACCCATATAGATGTTTTCCCAACCCTAGTTTCATTGCTAGACTTAACCAAACCAGCCAATTCTAAAGCCATAGACGGTAGTAGCATTGCGACTCTACTAAACTCAGATAGTCAGCCCATTTCAGATAAAATCCATTTCTCGCATCACTCGCAAACGGTGGACTTACAACCGCTACCAGGTTCTGTTAGGGCCGGAAATTTCCGCGCGGTTGGTTACGAAAATGAAGCCTGGGAATTGTACAACTTAGCCCAAGATCCCAACCAAAATGATAATATTGCTGCCCAAAATAAAGCGCTCACAGATTCCCTTTCAGCAGCTTATATGGCTTGGTTCAAAGAGGTTTCAGCTAACTTGCCAGATGAAAGATGGACCCCTTTAGACGCAAATCCTGCTGTACAAGTTGAAATACCTGCCCATGAAGCCTATCCCGCAAATGGCACAAAATACGCCGGTGGCTACGGCTGGGCTGGTGATTGGGTTAGCGGTTTTGATAGCAAAGAGGCCGCAATACGCTTTCCGGTTAGCAATCAAGAATACGCCACATATACCGTACAATTTGACTATAGTTTGGCAAGCGTAGATCCAAATAGTATTCCTGCAGTGCAAATTTCTTACAGTCAAGAAGGAAGTAAAACAACACGCGTAGGCAGTTTATCGCTAATGGAAAAAAATGCGGAAATCATAGAGAACCCAGATAGAATTGCACGAGGTGAAGCACCTCAAAGAGCTTGGCTACGTTCAGAAAAAACAGCAATAAACCTGCCAAAAGGCAATGGATATGTAATTATACAAACCGTTGCAGAAGATGGCCTCAAAGAACTTGAAATAAAAACGCTGATTCTTAAAAAGAACTAATGAAACATATATTGGGCAAATTATCACTAGTTGTTGCCGTACTTATTCTAAGTATGGGTAGCATGAAAGCACAAGGTTTTGAGAACTTTGTGACCGTTAAGGGCTCTCAAATATTTGATGGCAAAAAGCCTTACCGCTTTATATCATTTAATGTTCCTAACCTAAATTACGTAGAAGATGATATGGAGTTCACTAGACTGAACCCGTATGACTTACCTACAGAATTTGAAATGCGTGACGCTTTTGCCACGGTTAAAGAAATGGGCGGACAAGTTATTCGTATTTACACGGTTCCCGTTTATAACAGCAACTTCCCAGATGGAACACCAACCTTTGTGGAAGCTCCGGGCAAGTTCAATGAAGAGGCTTTCAAAACCCTAGATTTAATGATGGCGCTAGCCAATGAATATGAAGTACGCATCATTTTTTCTTTGCTGAACAACTGGCAATGGATGGGCGGCGTGCCTAATTACGCAGAATTCAGAGGCAAAGAGGAAAAAGAATTTTGGACAGATCCTCAACTAATCGCTGATTTTAAGCAGACTATAAAGCACGTAGTTACGCGTAAAAATACCGTAACCGGCAGCTATTACTACGACGACAAAGCCATAATGAGTTGGGAAACAGGCAACGAGTTATACAGTACTGCCGAGTGGACCAAAGAGATTACGGCCTATATTAAGTCATTAGATAGCAATCACTTAGTTATGGATGGCTTTTATGCGGTAGACGACAGACCCGTAATGGAATCTTCATTAAATGACCCTAATGTTGATATCGTAACTTCGCATCATTACTCAAAAGATGTAAGCCAAGTTTTTGACGATATTCAACGTAATCTTGCCGTAGTTGACGGTAAAAAACCCTACTTCTTAGGCGAATTTGGCTTTTTAGGAACACCTTCATTAACGGCTATTTTAGATACCGTTATTGCAAACCAAGATATTGCAGGGGCATTAATCTGGAGCTTGAGATATCGCCATAGAGATGGGGGCTTTTACTTCCATTCTGAACCTGCTGGTGGTGCTGTTTATAAATCCTATCATTGGCCAGGTTTCCAATCAGGAGTTGCTTATGATGAGCGTAATTTCATGCAAATGTACCGCCAAAAAGCCTTTGAAATTCAAGGACTTGAAACGCCTCCAATTTCTTTACCAAAAGCACCAAATATGCTAGCTTTTGAAAATGTATGGTCTATGAAATGGCAAGGCTCTATGGGCGCTGAGTTCTATGAAATTGCTAGAAAAGAGCAGGGCAGTAAGAATTGGGAAACGGTAGCCTTTGGTGTATCAGACGCTGTTCGTCCCAACCGCGCACTTTACCATGATAAGTCTGCTGTGATCGGTAAGAGCTATCAATACCGAGTACGGGCAGTAAATAGTGCAGGCAGATCTGCCTGGAGTAATGAAAGCAGTATGGTTAAAGTCGCTCATCAAGCCATAATCGACGAGATGGAGAACCACGGATATGCTGCAGATGTACGCAATCTACGTGTTACAACAGGCAAAGACCGAAGCTTCAAAGAATCTCCAGATCGTCTTGCTGGTGACTATGGAAGTCAGATCACCTATTTTTTACCAGGCAAAGAGCTTGTTTCAATACAATTGGATTCTTATGAAAAAGAAAGTTGGCAACAGCTACAGTTTGAATGGTCTGAAGATGGCAAAGTTTGGCATAGTTGGTATCTGCCAAGTAAAGGCTACGCTTCGGGCGAAAGCAACTACGATTACTGGAACCCACGCAGGTATGCTGTCGAAAATAATGAACAATTACCGGTTCGCTATTTCAAGGTGTTTTTGCGCAGCCCCGTACATTTAGACCGCTTAGAAATAGGTTATAAATAAGCCTAGCTTTTTTATTGGAGCAACATCATCATTAGTTGATTTGTTGTACGCAGGAATTAAATAAGACGTACCTAAGCAAAAGGTACGTCTTTAAATAGTTGTTATTTTTAAAGCGGGATTATTACGAAAAATCCCATAAAATTAGCGTGTCAATATTCATAATTTGTAAGAAGGGAAGGAAAAGCTTAAACCAAAAAATGCAGCCTTTATACCAATGATTATGAAATTATTCGCATTGCCTAACCGTAACCACAGGTGAACGCCCTCACGCGAATTAATCAACAAAACGTAAGAGATGGGATGATTCACATTGGGAAACAATCCCAAAGTGACATCGTCATTTGAATTGGCCAATAATCAAGGATCGATTGCATCATTCTCATTGTCTAGCAACCTAGGAGATATACCCTTATTCGCATTGCGAAATAATCCCGGAGGCATTACATATTTATAGCCATAATCTACGTTCAACCACCCGACCCCAGATGAGTCGTATACATAGTGAATCAAATAGCAACTGATATTAAGTTGCAATAGCCAAAAATATTATTATATTTATCAAATGAGTAAACGTGATAAACTGATAGCCAAACTACTTAATAGAGAATCAACAGTTACCTATCAAGAAATAAGCTATTTACTTGGAAAATTGGGCTATGAAGAAACTCAAAAGGGTAAAACATCTGGATCAAGAGGGGCATTTATAAATATGAGCGAAAAGCATATTATTAGATTGCATAAACCTCATCCAGGAAATGAACTCAAAGATTATGTGAAGAAGGAAATTATTTCAGAATTAAAGGATAGAAAATTGATATGACGGATAAATTAATATTCAAGGACTTTATAGGGACTGTGCATTTCTCAACAAAGGACTCAGTTTTTTACGGTAAAATTGAAGGTATCAATGATCTTATAACCTTTGAAGGTGAAAGTGTAAGTGAGCTAAAGTCTGCATTTGAAGAAGCAGTAGATGATTATATAGCATTATGTCAAGAGGTTGATAAAGAACCACTCAAGTCTTTCAAGGGTTCATTTAATATTAGAATTGACCCTAAACTTCATTCAAAAGCATTTAAGGTTGCCGCAATGAATGGGAAGTCACTTAATCAATTTGTTTCTGAAGCTATAAAAAAAGAAGTGGCCTCTCTGTAACAATGAGTATGATGTCAGCCTAAACAAAAAATGCATCTTTTATACCAATGATTATGGAATCATTCGTAATGCGAAACAATCCCAGAGGGATTGCATGTCTGCGTTGCTACAATTTGTGTGAAGACAAAAGCTAGACATATTCAATAGGAATGTCATTCAATCGTGTTTCTTCAAACTTCATTTGAATTGTCTAACAATAAGGGATGGAAGTCTTTTTACGAATTATCTAACAATCACAAATGAACGCAGCCTAATCTAAATTAATCAACAAACCGGAAGAGATGAGATCATTGACATCGCGTAATAGCCCCAAACAGACGTCGTTATTTGAATTATCTACAATCAAGAATTGATGGAATCATTCGTAATGCGAAACAATCCCGTAGGGATTGCATGTTTATAGCCATAATTTGCGCCCAACCACGCGACCCCAGAGGAGTCGTACCTATTGAAGAGACATAGCGAGAAGGTCTGTCAGTAAATAAGCGAAAGTTGACCAGCAAAAAGTATTACCTCCAATTCTTGATACTCAGTAAAAAAATGATTGGTTATGCGTAGTATTCAAAATGCCAATTCACACCCATCTAACACCACTAATGCATCTCATTTTGTAATTAAGAGACCAACTCGTCGATTAGTCATATACAATTACTCATTTGACCCACTAGCCCCATATTTTGATTATAACGCTAAACATATATATTGATCGATAAACCTACGCATATACCTACTATATCGGGGTATAAGCGCAGCTTTTATGCACATATAAACGAGTTGTGCGTAATGCAGAAATCGTGCTAAAATTGAAAATTTGAACTAAAAACGCCAACCCACAAACAGCACATTTGGTTTTTGCAATACTTAAAGCCAACGCGGAAAATCCAAATGAGCTTATTTCTGACAACGCTTGAATGAAAAAAGAAATTTGATTAAAAATAAATGGATAGAATAAAAATAAAAACTTTGATTAACATTCAAACTGTAATGACTGAGTAAATTAAATATGAGTAAGATAGAAACACTAATATATGACTTTTCCACGACCAATCTCATTGCATTTTTAAGAGACTCTATTCCCTCATTCAAACCTGATGATGAAGAATTAGACCATTTATTTCCAGAGGATATTTACAATAAATATGAATCAATTATCAAAATTGGAGAAGCTGAAATTGATAATGACGAACTAATTGTCATTGCTTCTAAAACAAATGAACCGCTAACCGAACGGACTGGAAAGAAAAACCAATACGAAATAGCCAAAACCATTCTAAAACACGAAGTAAAAGACGCATCACTTTTTGTCTTTTATGATAACGAAGGCAATTTTAGATTCAGTTTTGTTAAGGCAGATTATTTAGGAACAAAAAGAGACTTTACAGGCTTTAAACGTTACACCTATTTTGTAACACCTAGTCAAACCAACAAAACATTTATTAAACAAATTGATGGCTGTAATTTCAATTCACTAGATGAAATTATCCAAGCCTTTAGTGTTGAGCCATTAAACAAACAATTCTATCAAGATATTGCTAAATCTTTCTATGGCTTAATTGGTGGTAAAGTGAAAATTGGCAGTAAAAATGAAGAGTTTGACACCTCTTTAAAATTACCATCAACACCTGTAGAAACAAACAGAAAGATATATCAAGAATTTGCAGTACGTTTAATTGGTAGAACTATTTTCTGTTGGTTTTTAAAAAGTAAAAAATCTGAAAATAGTATACCATTAGTACCAGAAAGTTGGTTGTCTTCAAAAACTGTAGTTGAAACCAACAACGAGCAACACAACTACTATCATTCGTTTTTAGAAAAACTTTTCTTTTTGGTATTAAATAAGAAACAAGAAGATAGAAAAGACTACGAATTACCAAAAGACCAAGAATTAATTCCATTTTTAAATGGTGGCTTATTTGAGGCTCAAACAGATGATTTCTTTCCAACCAATAGCAATGGAATTCATCAAATCGCATTCAATTTAGATATACCCAATCAATGGTTTATAGAGCTTTTTGAAGTATTAGAACAATACAGTTTTACCATTGATGAAAATAGTATTTACGATGCAGAGGTTAGCATAGACCCTGAAATGCTGGGAACCATATTTGAAAATCTGTTAGCAGAGATTGACCCAGATACTGAAAAAAGTGCTAGAAAAGCCACAGGTAGTTTTTACACACCAAGAGAGATTGTAGATTATATGGTTGAGCAGTCTTTGGTACAATATTTAAAAACCAAAGTCGCCACAGAAAATGAAGGAAAACTTTTAGAACTCTTTAAAGAAGGAGGCGAAAATAAATTTAAGCCAATAGAAACTAAAAAAATACTAGAGGCTTTAAGCGATGTAAAAATTTTGGACCCAGCTTGTGGTTCTGGTGCTTTCCCAATGGGAGCTTTACATAAAATTATTAATGCCCTACAAAAGCTAGACCCAGACGCTTCTTGGTGGAAAGAAAAACAAATTGAAAACGTACCCAATGTACTCGCTAAACAAATGCTTAAAGAAAAGCTAGATGGCGAAAGTGCAGACTATGTAAGAAAGCTTGGTGTAATACAAAACTCAATATATGGAGTAGATATACAACCCATTGCTTCTGAAATCTCAAAACTGCGTAGCTTTCTGTCATTGGTTATTGATGAAACCATTATTGATGATGCAAAAAACAGAGGCATACAAGCTTTACCAAATCTCGAATTTAAATTTGTAACTGCTAATACACTAATTGGGTTAGAGGAAAAACAGCAAGCCCAAGGTGCTTTAGATTTTGGACAAACAGACGAACTGCAAGACCAATTAAAAACCATACGTAACCAATATTTACAGGCTTATGGCGAAGAAAAAGTAAAACTTAAAAAGGATTTTGACAACGTTCAAACTAAAATTTTAAAACAGGAAATAGCTGGCAGAGGTCAAAACAAACGAGCCTTACAATTGGCATCTTGGAAACCGTTTGGTAATGAAAGTAATTCTTGGTTTGACCCTTACTGGATGTATGGTGTAGAGAAATTTGATATTGTGATTGGTAATCCACCTTACGGCTCCAATATTGATGAATTTATACAGTATTTAGAGTCAAGATATCCTTTTACCTCATCTGATTTTAAGGATATTTATAAAACATTCTTTGAATATTGTTTAGGTATATTAAACAATAATGGGTTGTTAAACTTTATCACCTCTAACACTTTTGTAAGTCAACCGAGATTCAGTGATTTAAGAGAGTATTTACTAAGTTTTGGCCCAATAAAATTGATTGATTTAGGGGAAAATATTTTCGAAAATGCAGTGGTGCCAAGCTCAATTATATTCGTATCCAATCACATAAATGAACCATCTTATTTCTCCTATTTAGATTTAAAATATCAATCATTAAATCAAAAAATCGAAAGCCTTAGAAATGATGGCAATAATGTAATTAAAGCAACAATTAGAGAAAATCCAAATCTAATCTTTAAAATCCTCGATAATAAATTACGAGTGGATTATCAAGAGTTAAATGACATACTAATTTTCAAAGATAAAGGGATCAACTACCAAAGGGTCAATGTAGGTTTATCACAAAAAGGCAAATCAGACTTATCAAAAAGGTTGTTTGATGTTGATGCTAATGATAAAAATAGAAAAATGTATTGGAAAGGGACAGATATCAATGAGTATCAAATAAGTGAAAAAACTGACAGATATGTCAATATGAATATTCCTTTAAGAGCTAATGAAAGAGTAATTATTAATAGTGATTATTTTGATAAAGTTCCTAAAATAGTTTGGCGACAGACCGCTTCTAAATTGATTAGTTCTGTTGATACTAAGGGAATTTATTTCGGAAGAAGTATTCAATCTTGTGTTGTAAAAAGTAAGTATGAAGATTTATCACCATACTACATAGTAGCCATATTAAATTCTAAAGTTTTAGAACATCAATATAATCTGCTAGTAGCAGAAAAAGGCAGAACTTTTCCTCAAATCAAATGGGCAAACATAAAGTATTTGCCATTCGTGGTAGCAAGTCAAGAAGTCCAAAGAACACTAGTAAAACTATCCGTTAAACTCCACGATTTTTACGATCAAGAGGTGAGAAGTAAAATTGAAAATATAATTTATAAATTATACTTTTATTCTTACGAAGAAATAAAAATCATCGACCCAGAATTCCCCCTAACCAAAGAAGAATACGATAACTACCATATAAATTAATGAGCAATAACTTTATAACCAATAGTGCAGAAAATGCAACGCTAAAAAAGCGATTAGAAAAATTGATTTTAGCAAGTCGAGAATTAAAATTCTTGGTAGGTTTTTTCTACTTTTCGGGTTGGCAAGAAATCTATAAAAAACTTCAAGATAATCCAGAGATAACGCTTAAAATATTAGTCGGATTACAAGTAGATAAATATTTAAGTACCATTGTTGAAGTTGGTTTGCAAGACGACAGCTTAAGTCAAGAAGAACACTTTACGCAGTTTATAAAATCTATGGGTTTTGCCATTAACAATGCCGAAATGGACAATGAAGATTTCTATAATCAAATAGAATTCTTCATTCAATTATTAGACAAAGGCAGATTAATTATTCGTAAAACACTAAATCCAAATCACGCCAAAGTGTATCTATTTAGTTACAATACTACGTTAGCAGACACATTGGATAGCAAAGGACAATTTATAACTGGAAGTAGTAATTTAACAAAAGCAGGCTTACGCAGTCAAGAAGAGTTTAATGTAGAAATAAAGGACTATGGTTTTGAAACTGGCGAAGCTTATTTTGATGAACTTTGGGAAACAGCAATTCCGATTACTGAAGCAGAGAATGGAACAAAAATTATTATTGATTTTTTGCAACATAAAAGTCAAGCTTCACTCATCACACCTTTTGAGGCTTATGCACTCATTTTAAAAACATATTTAGAACTACAAGAAGCAAAAAAAATAAGCGATGCCATAACAAGGCTTTTAGATGAAAATGGTTTTGAAAAATACCAATATCAATTAGACGCTGTAAATCAGGCACTTAATGTCATAGAAACCTATAACGGAGTTATTATTGCAGATGTAGTTGGTTTAGGAAAATCTGTTATTGCATCATTGATAGCTAACCAAATGGGCAAAAGAGGATTAATTCTTTGTCCACCAGGATTAATAGGTAGTAAAAAAGAAAACTCTGGTTGGTGGGAATATTGGAATAAATTTAAACTCTATAATTGGGATATTGAAAGTTCGGGAAATCTAGAGGCGGTTGCAGAAAGTATTCAGAAAAACAATCTGGAGTATCAAATAATAATTGTTGATGAAGCACACAAATTTAGAAATCAAGACACTTCTGCGTATGAGGCATTAATGGATATTTGCAGAGGTAAGCAAGTCATTTTATTGAGTGCAACACCATTTAACAATTCGCCAGCTGATGTCTTTTCATTACTAAAACTATTTATTGTTCCTGGAGCTTCGGGCATTACAATTGAAGCGGATTTAGAAGGTAGGTTCAACGCCTATAATTATAGGTTCAAGCGTTTGTCTAATATCCTTAAATATCATAAGTCAGACAATCCTGAAAAAAGATGAAAAGCAGAACGTGATTATGAAAAAATGTTTGGATTAATACCACCTATTGACGTTTCAATTGTGAGAGGAAATGTGAGTGCAATGGCTAATGATATTAAAAACATTATCACACCAGTAGTAATTAGAAGAAACCGTTTAGACCTTAAAACTGATTTTGAATACAAAAAAGAAATACAAAATTTATCAGAAGTTAAAGACCCAGAAGAACAATTTTATGAATTATCAGCAGAACAATCTGATTTTTACAACAGAATAATACGTGATTATTTTTCTGAAACTGGTCATTTTAAAGGAGCTATTTATAAGCCTAATGAATATGAAAGTCTAAAGGAAGATGAAGACAAACTTTCAGAAGATGATAACAGAGCATTTCAACAACAGCGTAACTTATTTGATTTTATGAGACGTTTGCTAGTGAAACGTTTTGAAAGTTCATTTGGTGCTTTTGAAAAAAGTATTCAACGATTTTTGCGTACCAATAGAATGGTATTGTCATTTATCGAAAAGTCTGGTAAGTATGTGATGGACAGAAAAGTGATTGAGAATATTTATGATGACACCGATGATGCAGACGATTTCACTTATGAAGCCATTAAAGAAGCATTAGAAGAGTTTGAACGAAATTCTATAAACCATACAAAGCCAAAACACATTAAAATCTACGAAATTGATACTTTTCAATTTAAAAAGGAGTTTATAGATGACATTAAAAATGACATCAAACTATTTGAAAGAGTTGAACAAGAAATAAAAGATTTAAATATTATTGCCAATGACCCAAAACGTGAAGCTGTTTTAGAGACTATAAAAGAAGTTTTAAATAAAGAAACAAACCCAAGAAGAAAGGTCATTTTATTTACCGAATATACAGATACGGTTAGGCATCTTAAGAGGTATTTTGAAAAGGAATTATTGGGTAGAGCGATGTTTTGTGATGGTGGAATTACTAAAAAGTTTGCAAAGGAATTAGATGCTAATTTTAACGCAAAATATAAAGAGCAAGTTGATGATTTTGATGTGCTAATTACGAGCGACAAACTTTCAGAAGGTTTCAATTTAAATAGAGCTGGATTAATTATCAATTATGACATTCCTTGGAATCCAACTCGTGTAATACAACGTGTTGGTCGTATCAACAGGATGAGTGCCAAAGTTTTTGATGAATTATTTATTTATAACTTCTTCCCTACTGACCAAGGTGCTGACATTGTAAAAAGTAGAGAGATTGCACAACAAAAAATGTTTTTAATACATAGTGCTTTAGGAGAAGATTCTAAAATCTTTGATGCAGATGAAGAGCCAACACCAAGTGGGTTATTCAGTAAAATTAGTACGAACCCAGAAAACGATGATGAATTGAGTTTATCTACCATTATTAGAAATGATTTTAATGAAATTGTGAATAACCATCCAGAAGTAATCAAAAAGATAAGCGATTTACCAAACAGAGTTAAAACAGCAAAAAAGTTTAATGAGAATAACGTTGTTGTTTTAAGGAAAAAAGGAATGGCTTTATTTTCAATAGTACATCAATACGATAATGAAAAACCGAATGACAAGCCAACGGAAAAAACCTTTGAGG
>Ga0163215_101467_pt1 | contig 13448 bp, 11 predicted proteins | sample SynspAceP_FD_185934 | JGI IMG/M metagenome (GOLD analysis project Ga0163215, IMG submission 185934) | Saline lake microbial communities from Ace Lake in Antarctica - Synechococcus sp. Ace-P (Hybrid Assembly) | ecosystem: Environmental > Aquatic > Non-marine Saline and Alkaline > Saline | place... | reverse complement strand
CCCATCACTTGCGGCTGACAACGCAAAGAGTAAGGGTCTTGGACCTTTTCGCAGCCCACGTGAGAAGAGCCAATTTGTGAAACATCTAACAGTCCTCGGTAAGCACTGGCAATGTCAATTTGGCTTTGGTGCCCTCTGGCTTGCTGAATTCTGTCGTCGAAAGGTACCCGAGAACCCTGAGCGGCATCCACACTTAAGGCGCCAATTGCAATTGCACTGTGCAAGGCCGTTTCGGCATAAAACAAACCTTGTAAGGCAAAAGCGGTTGACGCTTGGGTGCCGTTTAATAAGGCCAGTCCTTCTTTGGGTGCCAACGTGATGGTGTTTAATCCAGCTATGGTTAGGCCTTGCTGGGCTGATAAACGTTGCCCTTGATGAAATACTTCGCCTTCACCCAGCAATACTACACTCATGTGCGCTAAGGGAGCTAAGTCACCCGATGCGCCAACCGAGCCTTTTTCTGGAATAGCGGGGTAAATTTGCGCGTTGTATAAGGCAATTAGGGCGTTAATCACCTCTAAACGAATACCTGAGTAGCCGCGCGCTAAAGAGTTAATTTTAAGCAGCATTAACAGACGCACCGTACCTTCTGACATAAAATCACCGGTACCGGCAGCATGAGACAATACAATGCTGCGCTGCAATAACTCCAGTTCATCCACATTAATACGGGTATTAGCCAATAGGCCAAAGCCGGTGTTAATTCCGTAAACAGTGCGACCTTGTTTTATGACATCTAGCACCACTTGTTCAGCTGCATTGATGCCAGGTTCGGCATCTTTCGATAGTTCGAGGGGAATATGCTTGCGGTAAACCTGACGGAGTATGTTCAAATCTAACTGACCGGGTTGTAGTATCAACTTATTCATTATCTTATTCCGCCTCTAACATGGGTAAATCTAATTGGTGCTGACGTGCACAATCTTTGGCAATATCGTAACCGGCATCTGCGTGGCGCATTACTCCAGTGGCGGGGTCGTTATGCAGGACTCTGGCAATACGCGCTGCGGCATCATCAGTTCCGTCGCACACAATGACCATGCCAGAATGCTGACTAAAACCCATACCAACGCCACCACCATGATGCAAACTGACCCATGTCGCGCCACTCGCCGTGTTGAGCAGGGCATTCAATAGTGGCCAATCTGACACTGCATCCGAGCCATCTAACATGCTTTCTGTTTCACGATTAGGTGAGGCCACTGAGCCTGAATCTAGATGGTCACGACCAATAACAATAGGCGCAGATAACTCGCCACTTCTGACCATTTCATTAAAAGCTAAACCAAGTTTTTGTCTTTCGCCTAGGCCAACCCAGCAAATTCTCGCTGGCAAACCTTGGAATTGAATTCGCTCCTTGGCCATATCTAACCAGTTGTGCAAATGTTTATTGTCTGGGATAAGCTCTTTGACCTTGGCATCGGTCTTATAGATATCTTGTGGGTCGCCAGAGAGAGCCGCCCAGCGAAATGGCCCGATACCTTGACAAAATAGTGGGCGGATATAAGCAGGCACAAAACCGGGGAAATCAAAGGCATTAGTCACCCCTGTCTCTAAAGCCATTTGACGAATATTGTTACCATAATCTAGCGTGGCAGCACCGAGCTGTTGTAGGCCTAACATGGCTTTTACTTGCACCGCCATCGACTGTTTAGCGGCATTAACGACTAATTTTTCATCTGTTAGACGCAACTCAGCGGCTTGTTGCATAGTCCAGCCTTGGGGTAAATAACCGTTCAAAGGGTCATGGGCGCTGGTTTGATCGGTCACCACATCAGGTACGATTTGCAGCTCAAGTATTTGGCTAAAAATATCTGCTGCATTACCTAGCAGGCCAACAGAAACCGATTCGCCTGTCATTTTAGCTTGATTAATTAAGGCCAGTGCTTGCTCTAAAGAGGTTGCTTTTTTGTCGAGATAGCCAGATTTGAGACGAAAATCAATACGACTTTCATCCACTTCAACCGCCAGCATTGAAAAACCAGCCATGGTTGCGGCCAAAGGCTGCGCTCCACCCATGCCACCTAAACCACCAGTAAGTACCCACTTACCTTTGGCTTCACCCTCAAAATGCGTGTTGGCAATGCTCACAAATGTCTCGTAAGTGCCCTGTACTATGCCCTGCGAGCCAATATAGATCCAAGAACCTGCGGTCATCTGCCCGTACATCATCAAACCTTGTTTATCTAACTCGTTAAAGTGTTCCCAGTTAGCCCAATGAGGCACCAGATTCGAGTTGGCAATCAAAACACGCGGGGCATTTGCATGAGTTGGAAAAACACCTACCGGTTTACCACTTTGCACTAACAGGGTTTCATCGTCATTGAGACGGGTAAGCACCTCAACAATTTTGTCATAACAAGCCCAGTTTCGCGCAGCACGGCCAATGCCCCCGTACACCACAAGATCTTGCGGATGTTCAGCAACTTCAGCATCGAGGTTATTCATTAACATGCGCATGGCCGCTTCTGTTTGCCAACTTTTTGCAGTGAGCTGTGTGCCGCGGGCGGCGCGAATTACGCGTTTTGGATCGTGTCGATTCATAACGACTCCTAATTTGTAGGGTTGAATTCTAGGTGGCTACCTAAGCGGTAACGATTGCCTGGATGATAAAGCAAGGCATAACTGACTATGCCTTTAGCAGAATAGGTGCGGCGACTGACTTTAAGACAGGGCTGATTAAGTTCAATTTTTAATAACTCCGCCATTTGCACATTGGGCAGGATAGCTTCAACAATATGATCTGCTTGAGTCAGAGGTGCGACCTTATTAAGGTATTTATTGGCCGATGTGAGAGCAAAGTTTTGCTGTAAATAATCAGGTGCCCATGCCGGATTAACCAATCGGTCTTCAACTTGCACCGGCAAATCATTTTCTAGATGCACAATTTGGGTATGAAAAATTTCACTCTTATGCTCGACACCTAGCCAAGCACTTTGTTGTTCCGTAGCTAAAGTAGCTTGTTTAATGAACTGTAGATTACTGTACTTGTGTCCACGTTGTTTAATTTCGTCTTGAATACTGCGAATTTCTAACATTGAACTCATAGGACGGTGGTCGGCGACAAAGGTTCCTAAACCTTGTGAACGAGCTAATATGCCTTCATCGACTAACTCAGTAAGGGCGCGGCGAGCCGTCATTCGACTGACTTGATATTGCTCAGCTAATTGATTTTCAGAAGGCACGCGATCACCTGACTGCATTTCACCATGGCTGATTTTATCCACTAATACTGACTTAATATGTTGAAACCGTGGCTGCATATTGTTCACTTTGTTTAGTGCAAGGCCGCTAAATTTATACCAACTCACTTGTATATACAAGTATGTACAAGTAAAGTAACTGCACGCTTGCAAAAATGAAAAAAACATGGCTCAGCAAAACGATATTTTGATACGCAACGTTAGGCTTGCTTCTATGCAGGATAACAACAAGCCCTATGGCCTGATAGAAAACGCCAGTGTTGCTATAAGTGGCAGTAAGATTGTCGGCATTTTTGGCGAGAATGAGACTCTGCCTGAAGGCTATGATGTTGTTGATGGCCAAGGCCAGTGTTTGTTACCCGGCTTTATCGATTGTCATACTCATTTAGTTTATGCCGGCGATCGGGCAACAGAATTTGAACAACGCTTACTCGGCCAAAGTTATGCTGACATTGCCAAACAAGGCGGCGGTATTCGTAGCACGGTAAGCGCTACCAGAGCCGCGAGTAAGCAAGAATTATTACAAAGTGCCCTAAGTCGCGCTAAACGTTTAGCTGCAGAAGGCGTAACCACCATTGAAGTTAAATCGGGTTATGGTCTGGATTTCGACACAGAAATTAGAATGTTACAGGTAGCTAAACAACTTGAACAACACCTCGATGTGAACATTATGACCACTTATCTTGGTGCTCATGCCGTACCCGTGGAATATGCACAGCGCGCCGATGACTATATTCAATATGTGTGTGAAACCGTACTACCAGAAATCGCCAGACTAGGGTTGGCTGACGCAGTGGATGTATTTTGTGAAAGCATCGGTTTTTCACTGGAGCAGTGCACCAAGGTGTTTAGTGCTGCAGCCCTGTATGGATTGAGAGTTAAGGCCCATGTTGAACAACTGTCAGACCAAAAAGGGGCAAAATTAGCAGCCCAGTTTAATGCCTTGTCAGTCGATCATATCGAATATCTGGCAGCAGAGGATGTAGCCTGTTTAAAACAATCAGGCACGGTGGCGGTAATGTTACCCGGCGCATTTTACTTTTTAAATGAAAGCCAATTACCGCCTATTGCGGCATTGCGTCAGCATGGTGTACCGATGGCGGTTGCAACCGATTTGAATCCGGGTAGCTCGCCGCTAAGTTCGATTTTGACCGCTATGAATATGGCCTGTGTATTATTCAAATTAACGCCGGAAGAAGCCTTACGAGGCACCACCATTCATGCCGCCAGCGCACTGGGCTTGGCAGAGTGTAAAGGTAAAATCGCAGTGGGCTTCGATGCTGACCTTTGTTTGTGGAATATCAATCATCCTGTTGAATTAGTCTACGGGATCAATCAACATCGACCGCTTAAGAAGTGGTATGCAGGCCGTTTGAGTACATTATGATAAAGTCAAAACACTATTTTAATTGGCAAGGGCGCATTGATGCCGAAGATGCAGAAAGGGGATTACGTTGGCATCAGGTAGTCAATAATGACAGTGCTTTTACCACTCGTTGCTCACTGATCGGCTTCGCTTGTGACTTAGGAGTCCAAGCGAATAAAGGTAGAGTGGGCGCAGCCTTAGGGCCAACAGCAATTCGCTCTGCCTTAGCAAATATGGCGTGGCATGCTTCAACTGCTTTGCTGGATAAGGGAGACATAGTTGCTCAAGACAGGCTGGCAAACGCCCAGCAAGACTTCGCTACTTTATTAAATGAAGCCCTGCAAGAATCTAGTTTTGTCGTTGGACTGGGCGGTGGTCATGAAATTGCTTGGGCAAGTTATCTTGGTCTACGCCAACATCTTGATAGCGATAGCCCAGCCAAAAAGATCGGTATTATCAACTTTGATGCCCACTTTGATTTGCGGGTTCCCGCGCCACAAAATAGCTCTGGTACACCATTCTGGCAAATTGCCCAGCACTGTAAACAACAAAACCACCCCTTTCATTATGCTTGCCTAGGTGTGTCTGCAGCGGCCAATACGCCCGCTCTATTTGATATCGCAAAAGCCACCCAAACTCGCTATTTAAGTGACATGGAATGCCATGAAGCTGGGGCTAAAACCCTTTTAATCCCGATGTTACAAGAGATCGATGAATTATATGTCACTATTTGCCTGGACGCTTTTCCTGCCAGTATTGCGCCTGGCGTTAGCGCACCTAGCGCCTTGGGTATATCGCCACAGTTTGTGATTAACATGTTGCACTGGTTAGCTCAGTCTCAAAAGGACTTAGGGTTTAACTGGCGACTCGCCGATTTGGCTGAGATGAATCCCACTTTTGATGTAAATAATCACACCGCAAAATTAGCTGCTAGACTGGCTTTTGAATTGGTTCAAGCAAAATTCACATCTGCTCAATAAATAAGCAGATGTGAATTAAATCCAATAACTTTACTTACATTGGGATAAATAAAGTGGCATATTCAGTCACATACTGTTTATCAAATCAACTTTCACAAAATAACAGAGGCTTATACGGCCCCTCTACCTGTGATAACACATCTAGGATTAGCTTAGGTTCTATATAGCTCTATACAGCAAATAAGCCCTTAAATCGTGCTCAAAATTCACTCACGGAATCAGAAAAATAAATAAGGAAAGCACATGACAACGGAGAATATCTACCAAACGCCCGAAGCCCCCTTACTATCACAAGACGACCCAACACAAGCTTTACTGTTTTTTACGACTCACCGTCGTAAGATGATTATTTTAAGTGTCTGTACTTTGAATATGTACAGTGTCTATTGGTTTTACAAACAATGGTCTGCGCAAAGGTTAAATGGAGGGCGTGATTGCTTGCCAGCATTACGCGCAATATTTCAGGTGTTTTTTGTTTTTTCGCTATTTTCCACTATCAAATATGACGCTGAATTAAAAAAACTGACTGTTACTTGGAGTGCTGGCTGGTTGGCGGCATTTTACATTCTTTGCACTATTGTAGGCTCTATAATCGAACGCTTTGGCGACAATACTCAAAACTTGTCAAGTTATAGCTTAATTTCTCTAGTCTGCTATTTGCTGCCTATTATCCCTTTGGTTTTGGTACAACAAACGGCAAATGAGCTCAATGGTGATCCCAAAGGGCTAAAAAATGCCACACTCTCTTGGCAAAACTGGATTTTTATTATTCTAGGCATTCTATGGTGGCTACTTGTCATGGTCGGGCTTTTTCTGCCATCAGCTTAATTAAACCAATAAGCTCATTTTCGATTAGATAAACATGATAGATAATCGCTTTGCCTTCGAAACACCGGAAGGAACAGACATATTACTTACCCCAGCAGGGCTGGGCGCGCGCACGATGGCATTTGTAATTGATTTATTGATCCGCGGATGCATTATTGCAGCTGCAGCCACAGTGCTTAATTTAATCGGCGACTTTGGTACCGGTGTTTATTTTCTAATCTTGTTTATTGTTGAATGGTTTTATCCGGTTTTATTCGAAATTTATAAAGGTTCTTCTCCTGGTAAATCCATGTATGGTTTAGTGGTGGTTTATGACAATGGCCTGCCCATAAGTCTGCCAGGCTCATTGTTGCGCAACCTGTTTCGTTCTATCGATATTTTACCTTTTGCCTATCTAACTGGTTTAATTAGCATACTTTGCTCTAAACGATTTAAACGTCTCGGTGATTATGTGGCGGGGACGATGGTGGTGTATCACGAAAAACCTCTTAAAATAGATGAGCTACAACTATCCGCCGCACCAACCCTTGCTTTGAACATGTCTCTTATTGAGCAACAAGCCGTTATTGCTTTTGCAGAACGTAGCAATCAGTTAAGCCAAGACAGACAACGAGAGTTGGCCAATAATTTAAGTGAATTTTTAGGATGTAAGGATGATGAAGCCATCATCAAACTTAAATCAATGGCCGCAAATTTGTTGGGTAAAGCATGAAACAAGCAGAATTTACCAAACAAAAACAAAACCAGTGGCAATTACTTAAAGAGGTATTGACTGATCCGGAATTGGCCAAAGACCACGACTTACCAAAAATGATCCGTCAATTGAGTCATGATTTGGCTATTGCTAAAAGTCGCTTATATAGCCCATCTTTAGTTAATTATCTTAACCAACTGATGTTGATGGGCCACCAACAGCTCTACAAGCCGACGAATCGCTTTATTGCACCGCTTTGGAAATTTATCAAATATGATTTGCCACAATCACTCAGCGAATTACGCCTCTATGTGGTTTGGGCTCATATATTATTTTACGGCGTCAGCATTATCGCTTTTGCAATTACCCTGATTGACCCCGATTTTGTCCGCAATGTGATTAGCAATGCACAGGTGGTCAATATTGAAGAAATGTATGATCCGCTATCTAAACACTATGCCAAAGAGCGAGAATCTGACAGTGACTTTTTGATGTTCGGTTATTATATTTTCAATAATATTTCTATCGCGTTTCAATCCTTTGTGGGTGGGATTATTTTGGGTTTTGGCGCTTTGTATGTGTTGTTATTTAACGCACTCTATTTGGGCGTAATCAGTGGGCATATTGTAAATATTGACTATGGCTCGACCTTCTTCTCTTTTGTCATTACCCATGGTGCTTTTGAATTAACCGCTATTGTGTTATCCGCTGCCGCTGGCAGTGTCATCGGCGTTAATCTACTGGCGCCTGGTCGTTATTCACGCTTAGATGCTTTAAAAGTATCGGGCAAGAAGGCCCTTCCACTTATGTTTGCGGCATTTCTGATGTTAGTTATTGCTGCGTTTTTTGAGGCATTTTGGTCATCGAGTCAAACCATTCCCCACCTCGTGAAATATGGGGTTGGTAGCTTTTGTTGGTTTTGGGTATTGATGTATATTTTTCGCCGAGTGTCACATGAAAATTGATCAATTAGTCATTTCTACTCAAGCGCGCAATAGTTGGAAGTCCTTTGACTTGGGATGCCGAATGGCGATGACTTGGTGGCGCCAACTTTATGGGTTTTTACTGGTTGTTACCTTTCCAGTGTTTGTCTTATGTCAGCTTGTCAGTGTTGAATTTGGTATTTTTATCTTGTGGTGGTGTAAACCATTATTTGAACGGGGGCTACTGTATATTTTTAGTCGTCAGGTTTTTGGTCAACAAATCAGCGCCTCAAACGCGATCAAAGCCTGGCCTAGCCAACTTAAACTTAATTGGTTTCAAAGTATCACTTGGCGGCGACTTTCACCCAGCCGAGGCTTTGATCTGGCGGTAACACAACTTGAACAACTCACTGGCGAAAAACGGGCTTCGCGTTTAGCGGTTTTACACCGAACTGCAGATAATAATAACGCTTGGTGGCTTATTATCTGTGTGCATTGGGAATTATTTATCCTTATGGGGCTTTTTGTCTTGATGGATATGCTCGTACCCTCGGGAGTCGAATTTGACTTTTTTAAAGTACTCAGTAGTGAAACATTGGCTATTGAACTGGGTACCAACTTGTTTACTTACTTAGCGATTTTACTCATTGCTCCCATCTATATTGGTGGCAGTTTTGCTGCTTATCTCAATCGCCGTATTATTCTCGAGGGCTGGGACATTGAGTTAAGTTTTAAAAAAATACAACAAAATAGTCTGCAGAAATTTGCTTCCGTAATAGTCATGGTCTGCACTTTGGGTCTGAGTTTTAACATGCCTGAAACAGCCGCTCAGCAAAGCGATGAAACATTACAAACCCCAAGCAGCAGCGAATTTGAGCAGGCAGCCCTATTACCTCCAGAGGCAGAAAGTATTGAGCGCCATGTAGAAATAAACCAAAACTTACAAGAAGTCTTGCAAGCCCCGCCTTTTAATCAAAACGAAATGGTAAGGACTTGGCGCTGGACAGGCTGGCAGTGGGAATCCACAAGTGACGAACAACCCGACCTGAGCTTATTCGCTACAATATTTGCATTTATTGCAAAGTTTTTAGAGGTCATTTTGTGGGTAGTTTTTATTAGCTTACTACTTTGGTTGTTATGGTTAAGTCGTTTTCGTATAGCGAGTCTAGCTAATATAAAACTCCCGACTAAAACGCTGATAGACATGCCAAGTTTTGGTCAACATCGTACGCATAAAGACCTGCCTAAAGATATCCCTTCTGAGCTCAGGCTATTAATGAGTCAACAGGCATATAGACAAGCCCTGTCGTTAATGTTGGTCAGTAGTTTAATGAATTTACAAGTTCGTAAGCTGATTTCATTAAATAAAGCGATGACTGAGCAGCAATGCTTGACGGCCATCAATCGGTCGCTAGAGGGCGAAAGTAAAGTGTTTATGGTTGAACTTATCAATACTTGGATTCAGCTAGCGTGGGCTCACCGCTGGCCTCAGCCTGAAAAAATGCAGGCACTTTTTGTAACATGGACACAGCTTTATGCTACTCCAACCACAAAGAGTGACGTATGAAGACAGAAAAACTACAACAACTCATTTTATTGCTGCTGACTCTAATTGTCGGAATATATATCGTCGCCAGTGTTGAGTTTTATGATGAAACAAAGGATATGGGTGAGAGTAAAGAAGTGCGTCAACAACCCTATTTAGCGAGTAAATTGTTATTAGACCGAATGGGGGTTGCTACAACCATAGAATATGATTATCGCCGCCTATTTAGTGATACGCCTGATGCAGTCATACCGCAATTGGATGAAGCAATTATTTTAGTAGATGCAAACGCAGCGATTTCTCAGCGCTTAGGTGAAGAACTTCTGTCCTGGGTTGAAGGTGGAGGCTATTTAATCACCGCTGTTAATGCCGAAGCATTTCAAGATTCATTTAGGGCAAATGCCCTACTGGAAAAGTTAGGTGTGGGGGTGCATTGGTTAGTTGATGATCAATTAGCCTTAAGTAAGTTCGACCAAAAAGAAAGTATTTTAAATGATCCCAACTCTCATAAAATTGAAGTTGGCTTAGAGAGTTCTTATCGAATCACCTTGCCTGAAGATAGCGACATTTTTTATACAGTAAGTAATGAAGATGGCTATACCCTAATACAATTAGAACACGGCGAAGGCCTAATCACTTTTGTGACTGAAACCTTTATCTGGAATAACCAGCAATTAGCTCAACATGATAATGCGATATTATTAGTGAGCTTTTTGGAAAACATGTCTCATGTCTATGTATTTAATCCTAAAGAGCAAGCCCATTGGTTTATTTTGTTATATCACTATGCGGCAGAATTTGTTTGGTTGGTAGCTTTATTGATAGCCATCAGCTTATGGCAACTAGCCAGTCGTTTTGGACCGACGATGTCCTTATTCGAAACCACACAGTCCTACTTTACTCAACACATTAAAGTGGCTGGCGATTATTATTGGCAACAAGGCAATCAACATCTTCTGCTAGCCGAAGTTAGAAATCATATCTTATTGATTGTGGGCAACAAGTGGCCAGGTGCTAAGGGCGCTGAAACACAAAATATCATTCAGCTATTACAAGAACTTTCAGGCTGGTCCCCAGACACAATCAATAAACTTATGTTTGCAGATAATACGCTTAATCAAAGCCAATTTACTCAATGTATGAAAGGCTTACAACAACTCAGGAAAATGCTATGAGTGATTTAATATTGGACACTGAAGCGGTCGAATTGTGTCAGAAGAAAATAAAGCTGTTACAACGTAATGTGAGCCAACTATTGGTGGGTCAAGATGAAGTCCTTGAACAAATCATTATAGTGCTATTAGCCGGTGGACATGTTTTGTTAGAAGGTGTCCCCGGTTTGGGTAAAACGCTAATGATTAGGGCCTTAGCTGAATCCATTGATATTGATTATAAACGTGTACAATTTACCCCAGATCTTATGCCAGCTGATGTTACTGGCCACTCGATGTTGAACATGTCGAGCGGAAAATTTGAAATCAGAAAAGGGCCAGCGTTTACCCATTTACTATTAGCTGACGAAATTAACCGTGCACCAGCTAAGACCCAAGCGGCTTTACTGGAAGTAATGCAAGAATATCAAATTACTATCGATGGCCAGAGCTATGCCCTTGATTTACCTTTTATGGTCATGGCGACTCAAAACCCGATTGACAATGAAGGTACTTACCCTTTGCCTGAGGCGGAACTTGACCGCTTTATGATGAAAGTCCAAGTCAATTACCCGTCACTTACAGACGAGGTCAGTTTGACCCTTGCAAATACAACTAGTATTTCTCAATCAATCAAAAAGCCCTTGGATAAAGTCTTGGATATTCAAGACATTCAATATTTAAGACAAGCAGCGGCGCAAGTTATCGTTGATGAAAAAATCGTTGAATATGCGGTTAGCATAGTGCGAGCCTCAAGAGAGTGGAACGGTATCGCCCATGGCGCCGGCGTCAGAGCTAGTATTGCCTTAATTCAAACAGCTAAGGTGAAGGCCTTAATGCAAGGCTATGACTTTGTTATGCCTGAGCAAATACAAAACATGGTGCTACCTGTTTTGCGCCATCGGATTATTTTATCAGCAGAACAAGAGATATCGGGTGGCAGTATTGAGCAAGTGCTTACTGATATCATTAATAAAGTCCCCGTACCTAGACAATGATTAGAAACGGCTTTCGCCCATCTAGGCAATTATTACGTCACTTAGCGTGGCTCTGTGTATGGGCCTTGGTTTTGCCTGGCCTTGGACAGTGGTTTGAAATACCCCAGTTACAACTCTTGCCCTGGGTCGCTTTTGTGGTGTTATTGCTAATTAGCGCAGTTGATTACTTATTTAGTCGTATTCAGCCAAAACTCAGTGCAGAGCGGACAAGTCCAAACAACCTGTCTATTTATGTTGAGCAGCTTATTAGCCTTAAAGTGAGCAACCATGCCGTAAGAGCTTATGAATTTGAGCTTGAAGAACACATTCCCAATACTTGGAGTTTAGTTAGAAAGCCTGAACATTGTTTGTTGCAAGCGGGACAGGATATAACTCTGAGCTACAAGGTATTACCACAAAAACGCGGTCTAGCAGAAATTTTGGCCAGTGAATTTAGAATTCGTTCGCAATTGGGCTATTGGCAATTCAACTGGTTGATTGAAAATAAACAAGAGATAAAGGTCTATCCTAACTTCAGTGTATTAAGTGATATGGCTGGCTTAAATGGCAGCGTAAACTTAAGCCAAGCGGGACTAAAGAAGATAAACCTGCGTGGCAGTGGTATGGATTTTCGTCAACTACGGGAATACCGGGAAGGTGAAAGTCTAAAACAAATTGATTGGCGGGCGACCAGTCGATTTAACAAACTTATATCTAAAGAGTTTCAAGAAGAAAAAAATCAACATGTAATTATTATGCTCGATGCGGGTAGACGAATGTTAGTTCAAGATGAGCACATGAGTTATTTTGACCATGCCCTTAATTCGCTAATTTTACTTGCCCATACTGCCCTTAAAAATGGCGACAGATTGAGTTTTCAAAGTTTTGGCAGTGATACCCGATGGCTTGGCAACATGAAGGGCATCCAAAGTGTTAGCAAAATAATGCATCACTTCTATGATTTATACCCTCATAAGATAGCCAGTGATTATTTACAAGCAGCCGAAAACCTATTGAGTAAACAGCCTAAGCGCTCATTAATTTTATTGGTAAGTTGTTTGCGCGACGAGGACTTTTCAGACCTTTTTGCCGCCGTAAAATTATTACAAAGAGTGCATCTAGTCGCAATCATCACAATTACTGAACCTATTTATCAACAGATAAACGACCAAGAAATTAAAGATTTTGAGCAAGCCTTATTATATAGCTCCGCGCAATTACTCAGGCGCTCAATCAACAACAACATTCAGCGCCTTAAAAAGTCTGGCGTCATTTGTATTAGTTGCCCTGCAGAGCAACTTAATGCCAATATCATCAATACCTACTTAGGCGTTAAACGGGCAGGATTGCTTTGATAAGAACTTTTATTATCTCAGTTTAGAATTGCAATAATGCATACACTAACACTGAGATGTTTGAGGACAGAGCGGATGCTATTACTACATATCAGTATTTTCAAGCTGCCTAATAGGCCGAGAGCCGAGATGGAGTTGACTACGCAAAGTAACAAACAGTTAATTAGCTGTCTATGACGATATACGCGATGTTCGCACAGTCTAAGTGTCGTTCACCTAGCCTATCTTTTGCTATAGCTGTTGCTGTTGCTCGCAGCTCGCAGCTCGTTGCTCGTTGCTCGCCACTTTCCTGGCCTATAAACGAAAAAAGCCCGACTCATCGAGTCGGGCTTGCTTCTTAATGGGAGCCTGGCGGTGTGCTACTCTCACATGGGGAGACCCCACACTACCATTGCCGCTAATGCGTTTCACTTCTGAGTTCGGAA
>Ga0163215_101466_pt1 | contig 13483 bp, 10 predicted proteins | sample SynspAceP_FD_185934 | JGI IMG/M metagenome (GOLD analysis project Ga0163215, IMG submission 185934) | Saline lake microbial communities from Ace Lake in Antarctica - Synechococcus sp. Ace-P (Hybrid Assembly) | ecosystem: Environmental > Aquatic > Non-marine Saline and Alkaline > Saline | place... | reverse complement strand
GCGCTGGCATTGCCAAGCGAATCTGGACACTCGACAGTTACGGCAAGGATCATGCAGTTTTTTCGATTGTCGATCCGGATGGCCAGTCCGGCTATCCCGGCACCATGAAAATCGAAGCCCGCTATGAGCTGCGACCCGGGGGGTGCATGGCAATCACCTATACCAGCGTCACCGACCGGCCGACGCTGGCCAACATTGCCCATCACAGCTATTTCAATCTCGATGGCTCCGACAGTATTCTCGACCACGATCTGATGATCGCAGCCGATGACTATCTGCCGGTTGATGGAAAGCTGATCCCGACCGGTGAAATCAGGGCGGTCGAAGGTACGGATTTTGATTTCCGCGAGATGCGGCCGATCCGGCGCGAGGGGCCGGACGGACAAGTGCCCTACGACCACAATTTTTGCATCTCGCCGACGCGGGAAGCTGTTCGTACGATTGCGCTGGTGCGGTCGATGCAGTCAGGCATCGCCATGGAGTTGCGTTCGACCGAGCCGGGTTTGCAGTTCTACACCGGCTTCAAGATCGCGCCGTCGGTGCCCGGGCTGGCGGGAAAACCCTATACGGAAAATGCCGGGTTTTGCCTCGAAACCCAAAGCTGGCCTGACAGTCCAAACCATGCAGGTTTTGCCGGCGCCGTGCTGCGGCCTGGTGAGAAGCTGGTTCAGCATACGGAACATGTGTTCATGCGCAGTTGAGCGCCGAAGCGTAGCCGAAGGCTTCAGTCGAGCAACAGCCGGTTGACGACGCGTGGTTTGTCGCCCGGTGTTGCTGCCGGTGCGATAATGACGGCCTCTCCCTCGCGCGGGGTGGTGCCGGAGATGGCCCGGATCAGCGCAGGATGGGTGACCATAAGCAGATTGCCGGCACCGTAGAATTCCTCGATTGCGGTGATTAGTTCGGCGGGGATCTCATCGGGATCATTGCCGCCGACAATCGAATTGAGGTACGCTTTGGTTTCGACATCCCTGCGTCCAAACGCCAGCGTTGCAGTTTCGACCGCGCGGCAAAATTCACCGGAATAGATCGAATCAATTGACACTGCGCGGGCGGCAAAGCGCATGCCGATGCGGCGAGACTCCTGAATGCCGCGGTCGGTCAGGCTCTTGCGTTTGTCGCAATCACCCATGTCCGGTCTGAGCGGTTCGCCGCCGCCGGGTGTGCGTGAATAACCCAGCAGGATCGTGTATCCGCCCTGGGCCAGTCGCGCCCAAGCTGCTTCCGTTGCAAAGCTTTTGGTGGGTAGGGCAAGGGCAAAGATGGCCAATGCAAGAACCAGGGCCGCTGGCCAATCTTTTTTGATCAATTTCATCCCTGTAATCTAGTGGTTTTGGCGGGTGATGTAAGGGGGCATCGCAATGTCCGGTGAAACTCTGATGATCGGGATGCTGGCTGTCGGACGTTCGAGCCTCGATGTGGCCTTCTGACCCGGCGGATCCGCCCGCATTGGGCTGTTGGCAGAGGCACTGAGGGCCGCACGGCTTCTGGCACGCAGGCGGCGGACAACCTGCTGCGATTATCTCGAAAAGTCATTCCCGGAGACAGCGATTTGAACTAATCAATCCGGTCCATCGGTGTCTGGACCGGGCCGCACCTGCCGGGTTTCAATCCGGGCGACGTCAATAAAGCAGCCTGACGGCGACCAGTGTAATAGCCGGGAACATGGTCAGGATGGCGACCCGGACAATGTCTGTCAGCACAAACGGAAACACGCCGCGATAGGTTGCTGACAGCGGCGTGTCCTTGGCCATCGAATTGATGACGAACAGGTTCATGCCCACCGGTGGCGTTATCAATCCAACCTCCACGACGATCAGCACGATGATGCCGAACCACAGTGCGAATTCTTCCGGCGTCAGGCCGAAATCCAGCGCCGACATGATCGGGAAGAAGATCGGCACGGTCAGCAGGATCATCGACAGCGAGTCCATGATGCAGCCAAAGATCAGATAGAGCAGCAACACCGCAACCATCACCAGCCAAGGGTTGAAGCCCTGGCTGCCGACATAGGCAGCAGCGGTTTGCGGCAATTGGCTGAGCGCCAGAAAGGCGTTGTAGACGCCTGCGCCGAAAACAATGAGAAAGATCATTCCGGTGGCGCTGGCCGTTGCCAGAATCGAGGTTTTCAGTGTGGCCCGGCTCAAGCCGCCATTGGCGAGCGCAATCACGCCTGTGCCGAACGCACCGACGGCGGCGGCCTCTGTCGGGGTGAAGATACCGCCATAAATGCCGCCGACCACGGCGATGAAGACGATCAGCACCGGCCACACCGCAATCAGGCTCCTGAAGCGTTCGGAATAGGGCGCACGCTCGCGGTGGCCGGCTGACTCGGGCTTGAGCCGCACATAGATGGCAATGGCGATCATGTAACCGAGGGCTGCGAGGATGCCCGGAATGAAGGCCGCAACAAACAGTTTGGCGATGTTCTGCTCGGTCAGGATGGCGTAGATGACAAGGATCACCGACGGCGGGATCAGAATGCCGAGCGTGCCGCCGGCAGCCAACGCGCCGGTGGCGAGTTCGCCGGAATAGCCGTAGCGCTTGAGTTCGGGCAGGGCGACCTGGCCCATGGTGGCGGCGGTGGCCAGTGACGAGCCGCAAATTGCGCCAAATCCGGCACAGGCTCCGACGGCTGCCATGGCAACGCCGCCTTTCTTGTGCCCCATCCAGGTTTCGGCCGCCTTGAACAAGGCTTGCGACATGCCGCCCAGCGTGGCGAACTGGCCCATCAGCAGAAACAATGGAATGATTGACAGCGAGTAGCTGGAAAACGTGCCCCAGGTCAGGTTCTTGAGCTGGGCAAAGATCATCAGGAAAGAGTCATTGATGAAATAGCTACCGCCAATGCCGGTAAGCAGCATGGCGAGCCCGATCGGGATACGCAGAAAGATCAGGATCAGCAGTACCGGAAAGGAGAGCAGTGCGATGTCGATGTTGCTCAATGCATGAACTCCCCGTGGGCCTGGTCCTGCCCGGTCACGAGCGCCCTTGCACTCAGAATCACGCACCAAAAACTTATCAAGACAAAACCGAACGCTCCAAGCAGACCCGACGCATAGGCCCACCAGATCGGATACTGGATGATGAAAGTGGTTTCGCCATAGGCGAGTTTATCCAGAGTGCCGGCCCAGTGTTTCCAAGCCAGCAGCAGGGCGATGGCCAGCATAAGGACATCGGCAATCATGTCGATCACCCGGTTGGTCCGGTCACCCATATGCATGGTCAGAATTTCCACCGATGCATGCTGGCGGTTGATCTGGACCCAGGGCAGGAAGGCAAAGACTGCGAAGCCGGTGCCGAGTTCGACCAGTTCGAAATCCCCCCGGATCGGCGAAAGCCCGAAGGCCAGCAATGCCCGACCGGAGACCGACAGGACGGTGGCAAGTATGACCGCGATCAGCGCCAAGCCACCCAGAATGGCAAGCAAGGCCGCCAACGCCCGCATCAAGCGGTCAATCCGGTCAAACATGAAAAACCTCCCGGGCGGTGCCGCGAAAAACCGCAGCGAACATCAATGGCGGGCTTGAAGCGATCTTCCAGAAGCTCCGGTCAGCGCTTTGGAAAGGCTGCTGTCCCGTCCCGCCGGCTCAGTCTAACCGGACCGGCTGCCTGGCGACAGGGCGAATCCAAGCCTGCTCCTGCAAGAACCGGACGAGCAAAAAGATGTGATCAGCAACGACATCAGAACATGGAACCGGCGGGGAGAGCCATCTGGCAGGCCCCGCCGGCAGTTAAATGCCAGTCGATTTACTTCGTATTCTTGGCAATCAGTTCCTTGGCCTTGCCGTAAAGAGCTTCTCCGTCGATGCCCTTTTCCTTCATTTCGGCAAACCAGTTGTCACGCACTTTCTCGGCGACCGTGCCCCAGCGCGCCACTTCTTCGGCGTCCAGAACGACAATCTCGTTGTCGGTGGCTTCGGCGATCTTGCGGCCCGGAGCATCAAAAGAAGCCTGGGTCTTGCCGGCGAAGGCCGAGAAATCTGCCCCGGTGTTGTCGTCGAGGATCTTCTTGAGGTCATCGGGCAGGCTGTCGTATTTGGCCTGGTTCATCGCCAGCACGAAGGCAGCCGTGTAGAGCGCATGATCACCGGAGAACTCGGTGTGGGTATCGACCAGTTCCGCGATCTTCAGTGCCGGTGTGACTTCCCATGGGATGACGGTTCCGTCGATGACGCCCTTGGACAGGGCTTCCGGGATTGCTGGAACAGGCATTCCGACCGGCTCGGCGCCGAGTTCGGAAAGAAGCCCGTTGATGACGCGGGTCGGGCCACGCAGTTTCTTGTTCTGCATGTCTTCGAGCTTGCGGACACCTTCGCCCTTGGCGTGGATGACGCCGGGGCCATGCACCCAGGTGGCGAGGATCTTGATGCCCTGGAATTCTTCGGCTTCCATGTCAGATTTGAACAAGTCCCAATAGGCGCGCGAGGTGGCCTCGGCATTGGTCATCATGAAGGGAAGTTCGAACACTTCGGCGCGCGGGAAGCGGCCAGGCGTATAGCCAGGAAGGGTCCAGACGATGTCAACCACGCCATCGCGGGCCTGATCCATCAATTGCGGTGGCGTGCCGCCAAGTGACATGGACGAAAAGACTTCGATCTTGATCCGGCCGCCCGATTCCGTACCGATTTTTTCGGCCCATGGAATAAGCAATTCAGCCGGCACGTTGGCCTGCTCGGGCAGGAATTGGTGCATGCGCAGAGTGACTTCCTGCGCGGTAGCCCCAAGCGACGTCGCGCCAAAGGCGGACAGTGCGAGTGCGGCCACTGCGGCGGACTTCAGGAAATTGCGTTTTTTCATAGTATCCTCCCAGATAGATTTTTGCGGGTTCGATGCCGCGGTCCCCATGAAACTAGGGGTATTTTTTGTAACTGACTAGGACCGTTGCATATCATTGCGCGGACGGGGTCGCCAGAACTCTCCCAAACGGCCTTCAAGGTATATTCTCAAATTAACCGACCGATCGGTCACTTAATAATTGGAAAAGCCTGGCCCGACAACTGTTTTCTTGCTGGATGAACGAAGGTTGAATGCGCAGCCTGCTTCTCATGCCGCGGCAAGTGCACGCAGACTGTGGCGGGGAGCTGCGCTATTCCAGCCAACGGCCGCAGGGTTGCGCGCATTTGGACAAAAATCTCCGCGCCGGATCACTGGCGTTGACGGCCAGTCTTTATCAGCAGGCTCATTATTTGGAGTTTCACAGTTGATCCTTTTGCAAAAAAAGAAAAGGATGCACCCGGGTAGGAGAAGATATTGCCCCCCAGGGAGGTATTTATGACGAATGTTTCGATGACCGTGAACGGACGATCCGTTACCGGCCAATGTGAGGACCGGATGTTACTGGTCCAGTTCATCCGCGAAAATCTCGGTCTGACCGGAACCCATGTCGGGTGCGACACGTCCCAATGCGGCGCCTGCGTCGTTCATGTGGACGGCAAGGCGGTCAAATCCTGCACCATGCTTGCAGCGCAAGCTGATGGGTCAGAGGTGCTGACAATCGAAGGGCTGGCGTCCGGTGGCGAGTTGCATCCGGTGCAGGCGGCGTTTCGTGAGCATCACGGCCTGCAGTGCGGATTTTGTACGCCCGGCATGATCATGTCGGCTGTCGACATGATTTCGCGCCATGGCGGTAAACTCGATGAGAAGACGGTTCGGGCAGAGCTGGAAGGCAATATCTGCCGCTGTACCGGCTACCACAACATCGTCAAGGCCATTCTCGATGCCGCGTCCAAAATGGACGATGGGGCGAGGGTCGCAGCTCAATAGGCATGCCTGAACAGGCAATGGCGAAAGGCGGCGGACTTTGAACAGGCAGACATGGTGTCGGTGATCCGGACGGCGAGGCGGGATGAAACATCCGGCTTTCGAGACTTTCGATTTCAGACAGCAGCGATTTTGCCCAAGCATTTCCCACCAGCTTTTCTCCACACTCAACCGGAGGAGTTTGAGACATGGGATTGGAAGGCATTGGCGCCCGCGTGGCGCGCAAGGAAGACAAGCGGTTCATAACTGGCAAGGGGCGGTATACCGACGATATGGTGGTGCCGGGCATGAAACATGCCCATTTCGTCCGTTCGCCGCATGCGCATGCCAATATCAGGGGAATAGACACATCCGACGCAATGAAAATGCCGGGCGTCATCGGCATTCTGGCTGGTGATGAACTCGCCACGGACGGCATCGGCTCGCTGATCTGCGGCTGGATGATCCACTCCAGGGATGGCTCGCCGATGAACATGGGCGACTGGCGCCCGCTGGCCCAGACCAAAGTGCGCTATGTCGGTGATGCGGTGGCAGTCGTCGTCGCCGATACCAAGGCCCAGGCCCGCGACGCTGCCGAGGTGGTGGTTATCGATTACGAAGTGCTGCCGGCGGTCACTGAAGCTGTCGCCGCGCTGAAGGACGGCGCGCCGCTGATTCATGACAATGCGCCCGGCAACCTGATTTTTGACTGGGAGATTGGTGACGGTGCAGCAGTCGATGCAGCTATCGCCGGCGCTGCACATGTGACCCGGCTGGATCTCGTCAACAATCGCCTCGTCCCCAACGCCATGGAGCCGCGCGCTGCACTTGGCCACTATGACGAGGGGGAAGACCATTACACCTGCTGGACCACGTCGCAGAACCCGCATGTGGCGCGGCTGGTGATGAGCGCTTTCTACAATGTAGCACCCGAAAACAAGCTGCGGGTGATCGCGCCCGATGTTGGCGGTGGCTTCGGCTCGAAGATCTACATCTATCCGGAAGAAATCGTCTGTCTGTGGGCATCGAAAAAGACCGGCGTCCCGGTCAAGTGGGTTGCCGATCGGACCGAAAGTTTTCTCACTGACGCGCATGGCCGCGACCATGTGACGACCATCCAGATGGCCTTCGACGCGGACAACAAGATGCTTGCGGTGAAAGCCGACACGGTCGCCAATCTCGGCGCTTACATGTCGCTGTTTTCGTCGGTGGTGCCGACCTTCCTGCACGCAATTCTGTATTCCGGGCAATATGTCATTCCGGCAATTCACTGCAACATGCGCACGGTCTACACCAACACTGCGCCAGTCGACGCCTATCGTGGCGCCGGTCGACCGGAAACGACCTATGCACTGGAACGTGTTGTCGAGACTGCCGCGCGTGAGCTTGGTGTTTCGCCAGCCGAATTGCGCCGTCAGAACTACATCCGCGAGTTCCCCTACCAGACGCCGGTGATCCTTTGCTATGATTCCGGCGACTACGAAGCCTCGCTGGATGCGGCGATGGCTGCTGCCGATTACAACGGCTTCCCTGCCCGCAAGGCGGAAGCCGAAGCACGCGGTATGAAGCGCGGTATCGGCATAAGCAGCTATATCGAGGCCTGCGGCATCGCGCCATCGGCAGCGGTGGGCTCGCTTGGCGCCGGTGTCGGGCTCTGGGAATCGGCTGAGGTTCGGGTCAACGCAGTCGGCACGATCGAAGTGCTGACCGGATCTCACAGCCATGGTCAGGGCCATGAAACCACCTTTGCCCAGCTTGTTGCCGAGCGTTTCGGCGTCGGCATCGACAGCGTTTCCATCGTCCATGGCGACACCGACAAGGTGCAGATGGGCATGGGCACCTACGGCTCGCGTTCTGGCGCCGTAGGCATGTCGGCGGTGGTCAAGGCGCTCGACAAGGTCGAGGCCAAGGCCAAGAAGATCGCCGCCCATCTGATGGAAGCTGATGAAGCCGACATCGTCATCGAGGGCGGCCAGGTCAAGGTGGCGGGCACCGACAAGTCGCTCGGTTGGCATGAAGTGTCGCTGAGCGCCTACACCGCTCACAACCTGCCGGCGGGCATGGAGCCGGGGCTGAAGGAAGGTGCATTCTTCGATCCGACCAACTTCTCGTTCCCAGCCGGCTGCCACATCTGCGAGGTCGAGGTCGATCCGGAGACCGGCAAGACCGAAATCATCCAGTTTGTTGCCGCCGACGATTTCGGCAACATCATCAACCCGATGGTTGTCGAGGGACAGGTGCATGGCGGCGTTGCGCAGGGCATCGGCCAGGCTTTGCTTGAAGGCACGCATTATGATCCGGAATCCGGGCAGTTGCTGACGGCGAGCTATATGGATTACACCATGCCGCGAGCCGACGACCTACCGGGTTACACCGTCTCCAATACGGTGACGCCTGCGACGTCGAACCCGCTCGGGATCAAGGGCTGCGGTGAGGCTGGTGCCATCGGCGCGCCTCCGGCTGTGATGAATGCCATCACTGACGCAATCGGCAACAATGACCTGACAATGCCTGCGACCCCGCAACGGGTCTGGGCAGCGCTCCGGTCGGCACAATAGGAAAGGGAGGCAGACATCATGTATGCAACCAATTATCACCGCGCCTCCTCGGTAGAGGATGCTGTCAATCTGGTTTCGGCGAATGACGAAGCCAAGTTCCTGTCAGGAGGGCAGACGCTGCTTCCGACCATGAAGCAACGGCTTGCAGCCCCCTCGGATCTGGTGGATCTCAGGCATATCACAGGGATGAAAGGCATCTCGGTGAATGGCGGTTCGATTCGGATCGGCGCTGCAACGACCCACGCGGAAGTGGCGGGTTCTGCGGAAATAGCCGCGACCTGTCCGGCACTCAGCCATCTGGCCGCGCATATTGGCGATCCGCATGTGCGGCACATGGGCACCATTGGCGGCTCGATCGCCAACAATGACCCGGCGGCGGATTATCCGGCGGGGCTGTTGGCGCTCAATGCCACAATCGTCACCAACAAGCGGTCGATCAGCGCCGAGGATTTCTTCACCGGAATGTTTGAAACGGCTCTCGAAGATGGCGAACTGATCGTTGCGGTCGAAATCACCGCGCCAGCCAAATGCGGTTACGCCAAATTCCCCAACCCGGCCTCGCGCTTTGCGATGACCGGCGTCTTTGTCGCCAGACAGGGCGATGGGTCGGTGCGGGTGGCGGTCACCGGTGCAGGCTCGGATGGCGTGTTCCGGCAAGCGGACATGGAACAGGCGCTGGCTTCGGATTTCTCTGCCTCAGCGCTTGATGGCATCACCGTCGATGGATCCGATCTTATGGCGGATATCCATGCGTCGTCAGTCTATCGCGCCAATCTGGTCAAGGTAATGGCCAAGCGGGCGGTTACCGCTGCGGGCTGACCGGTTCGGTCTCTGTGACTTGAAAAATCATGCTGCAGACAGAAAGGGCGGGTCTTCGGATCCGCCCTTGTTGCATTAGATGGTCAAGCCGATTTGCGCAGCAGCGATGCGGCCACTGCCCGGGCGTCCTGGTCGGCGGCGTAGACGTCTTCGATGGACTGGGCTTCGCGGCCGTCATCGAGCCGGTCCATCGTGGCGGCAACGATATCGGCCATGCCGAGAAAACCGATTTGCCCGGCGATGAAGGCTTCAAGGGCTGCTTCCTTAGCGCCGTTGAGGACTGCACCCTGCAGGCCGCCGCGCTGCATGGCGGTGCGGGCCAGCATCAGGGCCGGAAAGCGCTCCTCATCCGGCGCACTAAAATCGAGCCGGGCGAGTGCTGCGAAATCGATCCGCTCAACCGGAAGATTGGCACGGCGGGGATGGGAGATGGCATAGCCGATGGCGTGGCGCATATCCGGAACGCCAAGCTGAGCCAGAACCGAGCCATCACAATAACCGACCATGGAATGGATGATGGATTGTGGATGAACGATGACTTCGATCTGTTCCGGCTCTATGCCGAACAGGTGACGCGCCTCGATCATCTCGAGAGCCTTGTTGAACATCGATGCGCTGTCGATCGAGATTTTGATTCCCATGGAATAGTTCGGGTGGGCTGCTGCAATTTCGGGCGTCACCGCAGCCATCTGGGCGCGGGTGTAATCGCGGAAAGGGCCGCCGGATGCGGTCAGAATGATGCGCTGGATGGCGTGGCGCTGGTTTTCCTCAAGCACCTGGAAAATGGCATTGTGCTCGCTGTCGACCGGCAGCAGCTTGCCGCCACCCTTGGCGATTGCAGCGGTAAACAGGTCGCCGGCGGAGACCAGGCATTCCTTGTTGGCCAGCCCGATGTCGGCGCCGCGCGCCACGGCGGCGAGCGTCGGTGCCAATCCGGCAATGCCGACGATGCCGGCCATTACCAGGTCGGTGTCGCGCTCGCCCGCTTCAACGAGCGCTGCGGGACCGGCGCCGACTTCAATACCGGTTCCGGCAAGCGCCGATTTCAGTTCGTGATAACGATCCGGATCCGCAGTCACGGCAAAGCCTGCGCCGGTCTGCCGGGCCTGTTGAGCCAAAAGGCCGATATTGCCCATCCCGGTAATAGCGGGCACTGCAAAGGCCTCGCGGCCGCCGAGATGCGACATCACTTCGAGTGTGTTGCAGCCGATGGAGCCGGTAGCACCAAGAATGGATATGCGGCGCCGTTCCGGCTGGGGGGCTACTGAGGGCGATGCGGGGATCTGGGTCATGGCGACACCTTTATGGGCTCGGGGCGTACGGTCAAGCTGCGTTCAAAGTCCGGTGCGGCCATTGAGATCAAGCAGTTCTATGAAAAGCGCCGAATGATCCAGGTTGCCGCCGTCCAGATCATCCTGTAGCCGGACGAAGCGGTCGCGAATGGCCTGAACCAGCGGCAGCTGGATGCCAAGGTCCTGGGCTTCGGAGAGCACGTTGTCGAGATCCTTGATCTGTACCGAAACGCGCCCGCGCGACTCGAAGTCGCCATTCTGCATGCGCTCGCCATGCAGTTGAAGAATTGTTGAATCGGCGAAGCCGCCGCTCAGTGCTGTCCGGAAAGCCGCCAGATCGCCGCCGCCTGTCGACACCAGAAGCGTGGCCTCCGAGACTGCGCCAATGGCAATGCCGACAATGGCCTGATTGGCGAGCTTGGCGAGTTGACCCGAACCGGAGGGGCCGACGCGAATAGGACGTCCCATCGCCGTGAGCAGATCAACCGCGCCGTCAAACACCTGCTGGTCGCCACCGGCCATGATTGCCAGTGTTCCGGCCTCAGCACCGTTGGTGCCGCCGCTGACCGGCGCATCGAGGTGGCGGATACCAAGTTTGGAAAGACGTGCAGCGTGTGAACGGGCCTCGGACGGACGGATCGAACTCATGTCGATGAGCGTCGCGTCCGGGCTCATGGCTTCTGCCGCGCCGGTGGCAAACAGGACGTGCTCCACGATAGCGCCATCGGTCAGCATAGTGATGATGTGAGTTGCCCCGGCAACTGCGTCGGCGGCGCTGCTGGCGATCCTGGCACCTTCATTAGCCAACGGGGCTGATTTTGATGGATTACGATTCCAGACCGTGAGCTTGAACCCGGCACCAAGCAGCCGCCGCGCCATCGGCAGCCCCATAAGTCCGACACCCAGCAATGCAATCGATGTGGTCATGTCTGGCTTTCTCCCGCGTTCCGATGCCCGGGCGAAGCAATACAGAAGCTGAAACAAAACCGCAATTTTACATCATCAGCTTACGGGCTGCAGACCGATGAGCTGGTATGACTGCCATGCCGTTGCTGCAGAGCAGGGCCGCGCATCCAATTGGATGGCGGCGTTGCAATACATCAGGATTTGCGTAGGCCTGCCTGGTGCAACAGCGATGTCCAACTGTTCATCGACGCGAGGTGGCAGTAGATTGTCGCCAAGGCGTCGGCCTTGCGCAGCTTGAGGAAGTCCTCATCGCTCATGGACAGCAGCTTGGCTTCATCGACCAGGTGAAACCCGGTGATGTTGAAATTCTGGCCATCGCCAAGTGTTATCTTGCTGGTTCGCTCGGCCAGAAGGCCACTCTCGGCGATGACCTTCATGATTTGCCGGGTTTTGACAAACATGCCCTGATACTGCTCGCAAAATGCCAGGGCGCTGGTGATGACCTCACCCTGCTTGCCATCTTCGAACAACGGCTTGACGTCCGGCTTGGCTTTGGCGCCCAGGCTGACCAGTCGCGCGGGATCATTTTCGATGCATAAGGTCAGCCGTTCGTCGGTTTCACCGCCTGCAAGAATGAAAGGATAACGTCTGGCGTAGGCGGGGACATAATGTGGCTCGGCCCATTTGCCTTCACCACCGATAAACAGGTTTTCGCCGTCCTTGATCCCGGTCACCACCATCGGCATGAAATCAGGCCCGGAAAACACGATCGGGTAGGAGCGCATCGCCGCCGGCATTTCGGCAGCCATCAGCGGAATGACGATTGCTTTCGCAGCAAAGCCGTAATCACCGGTCAGGGCAAGGCTGTTCTTGCCGTGGCGCTCAGGGCTGACCGCCTCGGGAGCCTTGTAGAAAAGTGGCAATGCGTTTGGTGTGTTTTCCGTTGAACCAGCCAATGACGTTCCCCTTGCGTGTATCTTTGTTGCGACACATTTTTGGCGCGTGTGGATAGGTTTTTCAAGGGCAATCTGTCTTATTCCTTAATACTGGCGGAGGTCGCGCCAAGTCATCACCAGCACGGACAATGCCAAGTCGCCCGCATCTGCCTTAATCCGCTATACTTCTTCTGCTGCCGTCAATAACGTGGCCCGATGTTTGAGTCTGATATCCTTGATAGCCGTTATTCGTGGATGCGGCTTGCCGCAACACTGGCGATCGCCGTTCTTGGCAATGTCGGAATGTGGGCGATCATCGTCATCATGCCGGCAGTGCAGAGTGAGTTCGGAATTGATCGGGCTGATGCCTCCTTGCCCTATACCCTGACCATGGTTGGTTTTGCGCTGGGCAATCTGGTGATCGGCCGTGCTGTTGACCGTTATGGGGTGACGGTGGCGCTGATCGGCTCAGCAATCGCCATGGCTATAGGCTTTGCCCTTGCCGCGGCCAGCAACTCTGTTGTGATGCTGTCGGCGATGCAGTTTATCGTCGGCTTTGGTTCGGCGGCGGGATTCGGGCCGCTGATTGCCGATATCTCGCACTGGTTTCACCGGCGACGCGGCATTGCCGTGGCGATCACGGCCAGCGGCAATTACCTGTCCGGTGCAATATGGCCGCTGCTTTTAAGTGGGGTGCTGACGGATTATGGCTGGCGCACCGCCTATGTGATTCTGGCGATTGTGCCGGTTGTGCTGATCATTCCGCTGACCTTTCTGCTCAGGCGCCGGGTTCCCGACGACGCCACGGCCCACGCCAACCAATTGTCGCTCGCCAATGCGCAGTCGGTCAGTTTTTCGCCAACGTCGCTGCAATGGATGCTGGTTCTGGCCGGTATCGGATGCTGCGTAGCGATGTCGATGCCGCAGGTGCATATCGTTTCCTATTGCACCGATCTTGGCTATGGCCCGACGGTCGGTGCCGAAATGCTGTCACTGATGCTGATGGGTGGCGTGGTTTCGCGGCTGATTTCGGGGTGGATCGCCGACCGGCTGGGCGGAGTCAAAACCCTGCTGATCGGCTCCACCCTGCAATGCATAGCGCTGTTTCTGTATCTGCCCTTTGACGCCATGGTGCCGCTCTATCTCGTCAGCCTGATCTTCGGTCTGTCGCAGGGCGGGATTGTTCCGAGCTATGCGCTGATTGTGCGCGAATATCTGCCGGCAAAGGAAG
>Ga0163215_101463_pt1 | contig 13521 bp, 10 predicted proteins | sample SynspAceP_FD_185934 | JGI IMG/M metagenome (GOLD analysis project Ga0163215, IMG submission 185934) | Saline lake microbial communities from Ace Lake in Antarctica - Synechococcus sp. Ace-P (Hybrid Assembly) | ecosystem: Environmental > Aquatic > Non-marine Saline and Alkaline > Saline | place... | reverse complement strand
AAAACCGAGATAGCCAGATTGAAAGAAACCTCTCACAACACCAGAAATATTAAATGTACCAACAATTTCACCTGAAGATTCTAAACATAAAAAATAACGACCGTCTTGCTGAAGATAACTTTCATAATTTTCAGGCTGAAAAACCCACGGTCGGTGAAGAGATGCGCTTGTTTCATAGCACTCTTCAATCTCCAATTCATCTCCCAAGCTTGGTTTTCTTAAAATTAGCACTGAGTCAAATACCTAGGGATTCATAACGCACTACTAAGGGACAGTTGCGAGTGTTGTTGGCGAAGCCAGCGAGTGACTGTCCTGCAGTGTTTTTTGCTGTATATTTGAGCTGCTTGTATATTTGTGTTCATACATCTTTGCAAGTTCCCTGACGAGTGGAAAAATTATTGCCATGAAAATCCGAGCATGAAAAACCGGTAGCGTCCTCAATGCATGAAGAATTTGCTCCTAGCTCCAAACATAATTCTTTATTGTCTTGTTTCCAAAATCTGTGATCAAGAATAAAACCTAACAGGATAAGAAAAACGCCAAATACGGGTATGTATATTACTGATTTCCAAAATAAACTCCAAATTGAAGCAACGATGGCAATTAAGTAACCAAGTGCAATGATGACAAAATAATGAGACGTACTCCCTACTAATCCAAAAATAATAAACACGCCTAAAATGGGTAGAGACAGTAACAATAAAACTAAGATAATTACATTTACAGCCTTCATTCAAATCCTTGAACTTAAATTTTCCACTACTAACAAGAGACCCATTGTAAATAATGTCAAATGAGATGAAATATTTGGTTTATTAGAATGGGTAACTTGTTAAGCGTCTCTAACTCAAGATTAAGCATTTCTGATGTTTTTGGGTTGGCCAGCATTGACATATTTAATCACTACTGGCGCCATGGTATTTAATGATAATACAGGATTCACCCCATAAAGTTTTGTCGCCCTCGGGGTATGTCAATATTGAGAATGATGACATCAGGCGAACGCCAACTCCGAAGCCATTGAGATGCATAAAGCCCAACCTCTGGCTTGAATTTAAAGGGCGTCTTGTCAAAATTCTAGTCTGGCTTAAATCTACCTAGAAGCTTTCCCACTCATCATCTTTGGGTGAGGCTAGTTTTATTTTTTTCGTTGCTATCGGTACCCTTTGTTTTGGTTTGCTGGCTCTTGATACTGGCGAACTCAATGCTTTTCTTGGAGCAATAGTATGTTGATGCCCTTGTTGTGAATCATCCATCTTAAAGGAAGCAACACGCTTAGTTAGTTGTGCTGCTTGAGACTGCAGACTTTCGGCGGCGGCGGCGGCTTCTTCCACTAACGCTGCGTTTTGTTGGGTCACTTCATCCATTTGCATGATGGCTTTGCCCACTTCATCAATTCCTGTCGCTTGTTCAACTGAGGCAGCGGCAATCTCCGACATGATATCGTTAACTCGTTTAATCGAAGTCACCACTTTTACCATGGTTTCGCCAGATTGATTAACCAATACATTACCATTTTCTATTTTGCTGACTGAGTCAGAAATCAGCTCTTTGATATCCTTGGCTGCGTTGGCTGAGCGTTGCGCTAAGGTGCGCACTTCAGATGCAACCACAGCAAAACCGCGCCCTTGCTCACCGGCTCTTGCTGCCTCGACTGCAGCATTCAGGGCAAGAATATTGGTTTGGAAAGCAATGCCATCAATCACTCCAATAATGTCTGATATTTTATTGGCCGATTCATTAATGGACGCCATAGTGGCGACCACTTTCTGAATCGTTTCGCCCCCTTCTACAGCGATTCTTGACGCTTCTGATGCCAAACTATTGGCTTGATTAGCGTTTTCAGAGTTTAATCTCACCGTGCCTGTGAGCTCTTCCATACTCGAAGCCGTTTCTTCTAAACTGGAAGCTTGTTCTTCGGTTCGACTGGATAAATCTGCATTACCTTCGGCAATTTCGGTGGATGCTTCGTTAATCGTGTTTGCGGCAGCATTTATTTGTGAGATGGTATCGCGAAGTTCACCTACAAAGCTGTTGATAGCATCGCCTAACTCTTGAAACTCTCCTTCAAACTTTTCTTTAATAGAAGTGGTTAAGTCTCCGTCAGATAAACATAACAATACCCGTTTTATTTCATTTATAGCGTTTTTACGCCCCGTAATATCGGTGGCATATTTAACCACTTTAAAAGGTTTACCGTTTAAGTCCAGAATAGGGTTGTACGAGGCCTGGATCCAAACAATTTTGCCACCTTTACCAATACGCTTGTACTCTGCCGCTTGGTATTCGCCGCTGTTTAAGGTCTGCCAAAACTGTCGGTATTCATGACTGTCTTTGTACTCGGTTTCAGCAAACATACTATGATGTTTCCCTTCCACTTCGTCTGCTCGGTATCCCATGGTGTTGAGGAAATTGTCATTCGCTCGGATGATAGTGCCATCCATATTAAATTCAATCACTGCTTGGGATTTTCCAATGGCCTGTATCTGGCCTGCGTAGTCAGCCGCCTGCATCCTTGTCGCTGTGATATCGGTCGCAATTTTTACAACCTTGAATACACGCCCCATTTCATCCTTCACCGGCGCATAAACCGCCTGGATCCAGACCTCTTTATTTGATTTGGTGATGCGTTTAAAGACATCATTTTGTGCTTTACCCAGATTGAGGTCGGCCCAAAATTGCGCATAGGCTGGCAAAGCAGACTGAGCTGGTTCTACGAATATTCGGTGGTGTTTGCCCTCGACTTCGTCGATTTTGTATTCCATCAGATCAAGAAAGTTTTTGTTGGCATCGAGAATGGTGCCGTTCAAGTCAAACTCGATATAACCATATGATTCATCAATGGCACCCAGAATGCCTTTGGCGTTTTGGCGTTCGAGCTCCTGTTCGGTGATGTCATAACGAACGCCTAAGTATTTTGTAGGTTTACCATTTTCGCCAATGAATGGTGCAATGACTGCATCTACGTAATATGGCGTTCCGTCTTTGGCGCGGTTTTTAATGACACCACGAAACGTGTCTCCGCTTTTGATGGTCGACCATACTTGTTTAAAGGTTTCTTTGGGCATGTCAGGATGACGGGTGGTATTATGTGGTTGGCCTATTAGCTCTGCTCTAGGGTATTTAGACACTTCAATGAATTTTTCGTTGACCGTGACGATGTCACCCCTTAGGTCAGCAAACGAGACGATACTGGTCAGGTTCATGATATCAGTGCGAACCTTGAGCTCCTGTTTGGTCTGCGCCATTTCATCTTGTAATGCAGCTATATCGGCTGCTTGTTTATCCAACTCTTGCGCCTGTGCATTTAGTTGCTTGCCACTGACCAGCTTCGAAATCCACGTGGTTTTAATTTTGTTCATTGTCTACTCCTGCGAATTACTGGGTTGAGCGTCGACTAATCCGAGTTCATCGCTCGAAACAAGACTTTCTATATTGACTAAAATAACCATGTGATCATCAATCGGCACAAGGCCAAGTAAATAACGTGTATCGAAAGGCACACCAAACTCTGGCGGTGGACGTATTTCCTCGTCAAATAAGCGAATAACGTCTGATACGCCGTCTACAACTATGCCCACTATTCGCTGGGCAACATTAAGCATGATGACTATGGTAAATTCGTTATAGGTTGCTTTGCCGACTTCAAACTTCAGGCGTAGGTCGACAATGGGAACAATATCTCCCCGCAGATTGATCACCCCTTTTACGAACGCAGGGGCATTGGCAATCTTGGTGACGGCCTCATACCCGCGGATTTCTTTTACCGACATGATATCCAGAGCATAATGTTCATTACCGAGCACAAAACTCAGAAATTCGCGTGATTCTGCATCTGTGTGGGATTGATTATGTTGACTCGTCTCTGCCATATTAATGTCTTTTTTTCAGTGCTCTATATGTTAGGTAAGCCGACTAAAAATAGAACGTTAAGTAGCATGGGACCTAAGGTCTGGATAAATCGGTTACTTCAGTTGTCGTTGAAAAGACACTTAAACAAGGATCATGCAGATACCAAAAGTGAAGTATGCAGCGACAATATAGTTAACCTTAAAAACACAGGCTGTAGTATTAGTAAAAATACCTAAATCGATGGGACTACGAGCTTAAAGATTGCAATTGAATATTGTGTATTCGTAGTAGCGTGCATACCCATTCCATCTTTAAATGTCAGATTTAGGGGGGGGGGAGCGGTTTTGTGAGGGCCTCTTAGGTAGGGCTATTTACAGACGCCATTGCCTTAAAACCTTTACTGGGCTGTGACTTGGTTATAATAAAAAACCTATAAATTGGGGCAGTATTTACATATTGCCAATGTTTAATCACTGCACCCGCCATCAGGTTTAGCGGTAAAACTTTATCGCCCCAACAAGATTTATGGCTTCTCTAGGCATGCCAAATACCACACAACTGGCCTCATTCTGAGCCAAGGTATCAGCGTATCTGATATTTGGCAAAGAGCAAAACTCTGTCATATTTAGCACAGAGCTAAAAGTAATAAATCCACCTCGTTATAAACAGCTAAAAACTAATTTAACTTTGTTCTGACCCCACTATAAGCCGTTATGGTATTGCATATTAGTGGACTCTGGCACCATGGTTTTGAGTGTATGATTAAGCCCTGCACCCAACTCGCTACCCTTGCTTGAATCACAATTCAGCAATTGCTCAAATTGGCTTATGAGTAGGACTTTGTCGGGTGATTGTTTATCTCCTGCGCCAATATTGGTTAAATCAATCATAAATTCATCGAACAAATCAGCTAGATCGTCAATGATGTCGGTATTCAAAAATTGATCTTGATTATAGATGCTGGGGTAACCCGCTTTTTGTTTATCAATGGCAAAGGAATCACCTTTTAGATTGGTGATGCTGGTGGATTTATCGCACGACAGCATACAGCCATTATCTATACGGGGTTTTTCACAGCCGACACTTTGTTGAAAGAAACATTGTCTGCTGACCATGAGTAAAATAGGGTGATAAATACTGTACAGCAACTTGAAATTCTTTGGTCGAGCGATGCTTCTAATCTGCAGCTTATTAATTTCGTTAGAGATAAATGCGCCGCTGCAATTAAACCCTTCTTGCATAGCAAGTAAGGCATAAGTATTGGTGGTGTTTAAAAACGGGCCGGCAATCCACTCTATGCCAAGCTCGTAAGCGCGATGGGCAATCCCCGTATTATTGGTCACGATAAGTTTTGGTTTCACCTGTTCTAAAATATTCAGCGCGACATCGTAGTCTTTGCCAATTAACACTGACGGGAACCAAGGGATCAATCGAGGGTTATTGAGCAGAAAGTCCACATATTTAGTGCAGCCTCGTTTGTAGGCATCAGGCAACTTAAAGTAAATATCGGCATCGCTTACATCAGCCAACTTCACATCGGCTTCATCACAAATTAGGAGGGACAGATTAGCCCGTGTATTGGCTTTTTTAGGCGGCAATTTTGCGTGATGTGTGAGTGAAGGTAGTAAGACTTCAGGCAGTACTTTCTGACCACTGTTTAAGCAGCGGGCCACTTCATTTTTTAACCAGGTAAGCGCTTTAAACGGTATGCTCAGGTTGTCAGCGAGTTGCTCGGTATCGAGTGAGCTTAAAATAAATGCGGCGTTATCCAAGCTTTTAAAGCGCTTATTGATCGTCGCATGATCTAATGGAGCCTTGTCATTTATTGACAGTAAGTCAGCTGATTGCACAACAAAGGTCTTGCTCGTTGTTTCAGTGGACGATGCCAGCGACGAAGCTTCTTGTGTTATGACGGTGATCGTCAGCGGCTGCCCATCCTTGCCAGAAAAAACCAAGCTAAGCAGCGGTTTTTCAATACTCAAATGTTTGATTTTTTCAAATACCGAGGCGCTAATTTGGTCTTTTTCATTATTTAAGTTTTGTTCAACCGTGTGAATTTGCACAATCGAAATCGCCTTACTGGAGGCAATAGCATGGTTTTTAGAGTTATCACGTGGGTTTTCAATAAACATTGACTGGTTTAAGTCACCACGCAAAAAAGCGTTAGTAAAGTCACGGTTAAATACTTTGTATAAACGCTCACCGTCTTGCGTTAACTTGCCCGTACTCATAAAACCATCAATCTGTTTTCTAAAGCTATCAACTACTGTGTGAACGTAGCTTGCACCTTTGATCCGCCCTTCAATTTTAAACGAATGCACACCCGCATTAATTAGTGCCGGTAAATCAAAAAAGGCCGAATTATCTTTTATGTTTAATGGAAATTTATTGCCTGTTGGCGTGGTTTCATACTCTTCACGACACGCTTGGCTGCAACGTCCTCGATTACCTGAGTTACCCACACTGGCCGATGTTGAGTAACATAAGCCTGAAAACGCAACACAAAGCGAGCCATGGACAAAGACTTCAGTTAAGACATTATGTTTATGGCCAGCGTCTGCCATCTCAGTTATTTCATTGAGGTTTAACTCACGGGATAAGTTAACTCGTGATGCCCCAAGTCGTTTAAGAAAGGGAATTTGCCCGATGTTATGCGTAGTTAACTGAGTTGATGCGTGAATATCAAGTGTCGGGAAGTGTTTTTTCAGAATATAGAACATGCCGATATCTTGCACAATAACACCATCTAAGGTGGTATTTACCAGTCTACTGAGCAGATTGCTCAGGGATTTAAATTCACGTTCTAAAATCACGATGTTCAGGGTTAAAAATATTTGGCATTGATATTGATGCGCTAAACGAATGACGCCAACAAGCTCCTCAAAGGAGAGGTTTGACGCGCGGTTACGGGCGTTAAAGGTATCTAAGCCACAATATACTGCGTCAGCGCCAGCTATAATGGCCGCTTTGATCGCGTCAACATCACCGCCAGGTGCTAATAATTCAATTTTAGGATTCATTTATTCAACTTATTGCCAAGGACTATATCTGTAATCGTTCAAGATTATTTGCGCGGTGGATTTTACACGTGTAATCCTTCTCTGAATACCGCTAAGATCACTCAATACAGTAACGAGCAACAGGCTCTAGGTTTTAAATTAACCCAGACCAAGGCGAATACAAGTCTATGACCTTACCTATTTTGTACTCTTTGCGAAATTGCCCTTATGCAATGAGAGCGCGCTTGGCCATCTACAAATCTAAACAAGTCGTTGAGCTACGAGACATCGTGCTTAAAAACAAGCCAGCAGCGATGCTTGCTGCATCGCCTAAAGCAACAGTACCTGTATTGGTGTTAAGTGCTGCCAAAGGCGCTAATGCTGATGTACTGGATGAGAGTCTCGATATTATGCTCTGGGCTTTAGCTCAAAGCGATCCGCTTAATTTACTGCGTAAACAGGTTTTAAAAAACCACACCGCTTCAAGTGAGCTTGAACCTTCAACAAAACTAACCGACATTCTGCGCCTGATTTCTCTATTCGATGATGAGTTTAAAACTTGTTTAGAGGCCTATAAATGCGCCAAACGTTATCATGAAGACAACCTTGATGACTGCCGACAAGTCTGTGAAGTTTATATTCAAAACTTAGAGCAGCGCCTGAGCAAGCACAGGTATTTGTTTGATCAAAATGAAAGTCTGGCTGATTTGGCCCTGCTGCCTTTTATTCGACAGTTCGCAAGAATAGAACGCCAGTGGTATTTGCAGTCACCTTATCCCGAGGTCAAGCGTTGGCTTAATCAATACTTACAAAGCCCAATGTTTACCAGAGTCATGGCAAAATACCCTTTATGGTCGCCAGAACAGGCGGTGGTAGAGTTTGGTGATATTTAATTTAAGTTAGCCCTGTTCTGACTCCAAACTTTTTAAGCCAGTGAAGCCAATAACTTATTTACCGCATTTTTTGGGGTTTTAGAGAGCTTTTGAATTAATGCAAATGGCACGTCTGCTCCCGTTGTTTGTTGGGCAATATCTTGTAGCATGGCCATCCATAATTTTGAGGTCATTTCTGAGTCAAATAAGGCTCTGTGAAAGCCTCCCTGTGATGGAATGTTTTTGTAGGCGATGAGCGAACCGAGTTTGTGATTAGGGGCGTGTTGATATAAACGTCTGGCCACCAATAAAGAGCAAGCAAAAGTACCACTGTAGGGCCGAGAGATACGTTGTAATTCTGCATCCAAAAACCGTTTATCAAAAGACGCATTATGCGCAACAAGGTTACTGTTACCCATAAAGTGGGCAAACTCATCCATGACTTCATCACAGGGGGCCGCTTTACTTAACATCTTGTTCGTGATTCCGGTGTAATTTTCAATAAAACTACTGACCCGCTGACCTGGATTCATCAGAGCCTGAAAACGTTCAACTACTTCACCCTTTTCAAGGCGAACAGCACCTATTTCGATGGCTCTATCACCCATATTGGGAGAGAGCCCTGTGGTTTCAAAATCGAGCACAATAAGGGAGTCAGCGCAGTGTTGCGTCATCAAAAAAATACCTGTGTGGTGTGAGGACTATATGTTAACAAAAATGCGTTGGGCTTAGGTTAAAATTAAACTGTCCCTATTACCAACTGTCCGGTTTATCCATTGGGTAAGTGTAAAAATTCCACGAAGTCCAAAACTATTCTTAAACACAAAAACACACAGAGCGCCGAGAATAAGTAAGTCCAAGATGCTTACTGTTTAATCACTAACATGGATGTCCTGATAAGCAGCCGCTATTACCAACTGTCCGGTTTATCCATTGGGTAAGTGTAAAAATTCCTCGAAGTCCAAAACTATTCTTAAACACAAAAACACACAGAGCGCCGAGAATAAGTAAGTCCAAGATGCTTACTGTTTAATCACTAACATGGATGTCCTAATAAGCAGCCCGCATAAAAGCAGCAGCCGTCCTCTGGGGAAGAAGAATGGCTGCCAAGTATGTTTAAAGTGGGCTGTTGATCCTGACTACGGTTTTACCAAAGTTTTTACCGCTCAACATATCATTAAACGCGTCGATGGTATTTTCGATACCTTCAACCATATGTTCACGATAACTGATCTTGCCTTCTTGCAACCATTTTTGCATCTCTTTGCTGAAGTCGGCGTAATGAGCGCCATAATCTTCAAAAATGATAAAACCCTGCATTTTGATGCGTTTTCTGAGTAATTGGCCCATTAACATAAACATGCGGTCGGGGCCGTCGGGTAAGCTGGTGGCATTGTATTGAGAGACTAATCCACATACCGGGATGCGTGCACAAGAATTTAGTAGAGGCAGTACAGCATCAAATACTTTGCCGCCTACATTTTCGAAATAAACATCAATACCATTATTACAGGCTTGTTTGAGCTGTTCTGCAAAATCGTCGGCTTTGTGGTCAATACAGGCGTCAAAACCTAGTTTTTCAAGGGCGTATTGGCACTTTTCACTGCCGCCAGCCACGCCCACAACCTTACAGCCTTTGAGCTTGGCAATTTGGCCAACCGTGGCGCCTACTGGGCCAGTCGCGGCAGCAACAACCACAGTTTCACCTGCTTTTGGTGCGCCAATATCAAGTAAACCCATGTAGGCAGTAAATCCTGGCATCCCCAAAATACCTAAGGCGTATGAAGGCTTACTCGGATTTTTACCAAGTTGCGTAAGGCCTTCTCCGCTAGAAATGGCATAGTCTTGCCAGCCAGTATGAGCAAGCACCCATTCACCTTCAGCAAACTTAGGGTTTTTTGACTTTTCGACTTGGCATACTGTCGCACCTATCATGACATCGCCTACCTTGACAGGTTCGGCATAGGACTCTGCATCACTCATGCGCCCGCGCATGTAGGGGTCAAGCGACAAATAGATCGTTCGAAGTAAAACCTCACCCTCTTTTAAGTCGGCTAAGTTGACTTTTTTAAGCTCAAAGTTTTCTTTACTGGGCACGCCGATTGGACGGGAAGCCAGTGTTAGTTGACGAGACGTTACAGTCATATAATTCTCCAAAAATAGTTATAAAGCACTGAGGTGCTAAAGTACAAGTCCATGCTAAAGCACCCCTGATAAATGTCTATTAGTCTAGGCTTGCCATATCGATGACAAATCTATAGCGCACATCATTTTTTTCCATTCGTGCAAACGCATCATTGATATCGCTCATCTTAATCGATTCAACTGTTGCAACAACGTTGTGCTCACCGCAAAAATCGAGCATTTCTTGGGTTTCTTGCAGTCCACCGATGAAGGAACCCGCAACCGCTTTTCGCCCAGTCACTAACATTGCACCGTTAACGCTGTCGAGGGGCTCAATTGCACCAACCAGACACATGGTCTTATTGTATTTCAGTAGCTTTAAATAGGGATTGAGATCGTGGCCAACGGGGATGGTGTTGAGCAAAAAGTCGAATTTGTTTGCCCATTTTTTCATATCATCTTTGTTACTCGAAATTAATACTTCGTCGGCACCTAAGTCTTTGGCATCTTTGGCTTTGCCTTCTGAGGTGGTAATCATGACGGTGTGAGCACCCATTGCAGCCGACAGCTTGATGCCCATATGACCGAGCCCACCTAGGCCAATTATGCCTACCGTCATACCCTGCTTAACCCCATATTGGTGAAGAGGGGAGTAGGTGGTAATACCGGCACACAAAAGTGGCGCGGCCCCAGCCTTATCAAGATTTTCAGGTATTTTTAGTACAAACTCTTCACGCACAACTATACGTTTTGAATAGCCGCCGTAAGTAAGACCGCCGGGATCTTCGGTTATACTGTTGTAGGTCATAGTGGGTCGTTGCAGGCAATGTTGTTCTAAGTGCTCGTTGCACGCTTCACAGCTCAAACATGAGTCGACTAAACAGCCAACGCCGACGGTGTCACCTTCTTTATACTTTGATACCTTACTGCCTACTTTTTTGACTACACCAATAATCTCGTGGCCTGGCACTAAGGGATATTGTGAATTGCCCCAGTCATTCTTGATAGCATGCAAATCACTGTGGCATACGCCACAATGTAAAATTTCTATTAGTACGTCGTTTGACTGTACATCGCGTCTTTCAATTGAATGCGGCTGCATTTTTCCATCCTTAGACTTGGCTGCATAAGCTGAAATTGTAGACATTGATACTCCTTGGAGTTCTTATTAAAAATATACGAATTACGGCAAATTGTGATGATTGCCACAATGTATGACATAGTAATCAACCCCGATATAAAAAATGCGGTTGACTGTCCGCGCTGCCAGTTACATACAAAAGTAACAACGCCACTTCTCTCTAGCGGCTCAGGTGAGACTAGCTCTCTTAGTATCCGAATATCGTGCCACAAGGTTAACATACTGATAGACATAAATATTAATCGGCTTGTCTAGTAACACTTGGTGTAAAAGATGAAATGTTTTCAAAGGTTTTTGTAAGCCTTACTTAAGTCACTGAGAAAAACGTAGGGGGGCATTTGGTGTCGATTTATTTAGTCGAAGTCGACACTTCAAAGAGTGCGTCGGCTTTTGTCCTGTTGCATATGTATTTGACCTTGTATTAAAAAACGCTGTGAATTTAGCGTGTTACTATTGGGTTATTTTATTTTTGGAGATTAAGATGGCTGGCGGTTGGGCAAAAGATGGAGCGGTGCAAGAGCAGATAGACGCGAGTGTTGACGAAGCTGTGGCACGGGCAAAAAGTCAAATCCCGCAAGGGCAAAGTGCACTTTACTGCGAAGAGTGCGCTACCCCCATTCCCGAAGCGCGGCGTGTCGCAGTGCCTGGTGTGCAACTTTGCATAAACTGTCAATCAGCATCAGAGAAACAGAAAGTGGCACAATCGACTATTAATCGACGAGGCAGTAAAGATAGTCAACTAAGATAAAGACTACTGCAATTAAGTGAAGCTGCTTTAAGTTCACCGGAGAAATGGCAAGTATACTTGCGCTCAAGCCCTTTTTGTAATGCCTTTGATTGACCGTTGTTAACACGCAGCACAAAATCATTAGGTATTTTGTTGCAAGACTTATCTTGTAGACATCGTCTTAGATAAGCCACCTAACTTGTCTTTATCAAATGGCTATTCATCACAAAAATAGAACGCTATTTATATTTCTGATGCATCTCTGACCTCGCCATAAGGTATTCTCGAATGACTATGGTGCTGAATTGAACATGTTTTATTAAATATGTTGAAGTTAAGGAGATATTGGATGACAGGACATTTCTATTTAAGTGGAACACAAGTCAAACGTGACGATATGCTCGAGCGAGCCAAAAAGTTAGCCTATATTTTCCAGAGTAACGGCGTCAAAGTAGGAGACGTAATAGCGGTTTTACTGAGAAATGATACTGCATTGTATGAGGTGGTCGAAGCTTGTCGCTATGCAGGAGTGTATTATGTCAATCTGAACTGGCACAGCACACAAACCGAGCTGATGCCCATACTTATCGACAGTGGAGCGAAGATTTTAATCGCGCACAGCGATCTATTAGCTGCCTTTGTTGAGCCTCTTCCGGCTGGTATTTCTGCTTTAGTCTTTGCTACGCCAGCAGCAATAATAGAACGTTACCCAGTCAAAAAAAGTATAGACAAGACGCAAGCTTATGAATGGGAAGATCTAAACGCACTGCTGGATGATAGTCCGCTTATTGATTCTGAACCTTTGCGCTTTAGAGGCATGTTTTCATATACCTCAGGCAGTACTGGCCAGCCTAAAGGCATTAAGCGTGAATACGATGAACAAAGACCAGATCCTTATACCGTTTTTGCTGGTCTAGCTAAAAATTTACTGCAACTTAACAGTGGCGACCGTTTTTATATTGCGGCTCCTCTTTATCATAGCGCGCCACATGCACTGACATTAAGCTGCCTAGCTGCCGGAGATGTTGAGGTTTTTATTGAAGCGAAATTCGACCCTGAGCGTTTTCTGGCCGATGTTCAAGAGCATAAAATCACCCATACCTATATTGTGCCAACGATGATGATCCGCTTACTCAAATTGCCACTAGATGTGCGTAATAAGTACGACATATCTAGTTTACGTTATGCGCTATCGACGGGTTCGGCGTGGCCTGTGGAGGTTAAACAAGGGATGATAGAATGGTTTGGCCCGATCTTTTTTGAATCTTATGGTGCCAGTGAATTGGGCTTTATGACCCTTATTTCGTCTAACGAGTCGATTGAAAAGCCGGGCTCGGTAGGTAAGGTTATTCCGGGTGGTTCGATAAAAATCCTCGATGATCTTATGCAGCCACTGCCAACAGGGCAGTCGGGCTTAATATATGTATACCTGCCTATGTTCGGTCCGTTCAAATATACCAATACCGAAGGTAATATTGAGGGTTTACATTATCTAGACCACACCACCTTAGGTGATGTGGGCTATTTGGATGAAGATGGATTTCTGTTTATTAATGATCGCAAAAAAGACATGATCATTTCGGGTGGGGCCAATATCTTTCCCGCTGAGATCGAAGCTGTGCTGGTGGAAATGCCCCAAGTACTCGATTGTGCCATCTTTGGCGCGCCTCATGCTGAATTTGGTGAAATGGTCATTGCTGCTGTGCAGTGTGCACCGGGCGAAACACTGTCCATTGAGCAGGTCGACGCCTTTATGGAAGGCAAATTAGCCCGTTTTAAATGGCCAAAAAAATTAGATTTGCATCC
>Ga0163215_101461_pt1 | contig 13557 bp, 9 predicted proteins | sample SynspAceP_FD_185934 | JGI IMG/M metagenome (GOLD analysis project Ga0163215, IMG submission 185934) | Saline lake microbial communities from Ace Lake in Antarctica - Synechococcus sp. Ace-P (Hybrid Assembly) | ecosystem: Environmental > Aquatic > Non-marine Saline and Alkaline > Saline | place... | reverse complement strand
GCGGCCGCGTGCCACGTCGTCCATATCATCCACTGCCTGAAGCAGCAGACGAACCACATCAGGCTCAGGGGCATCCCAGTCCAGCGCCGTCGGCAGCTCGATCCCGGAGGTGTTGAAGTATGCCCGAAGCGACGCTGTGGGCGTGTTGCGGATGAAGCTAGTGATCGACGCCATCTGGATGCACCCCTCAGCCTTTGATCTTACCGGGGTCGTTCCCGTGCGAGTCCGACTGTGAGATCCGACCATCCTGGTTGTGGATCTTGAACTCGGTCCCTGCATTGCGGCTGATCTCGCGACCGCGATCTACCGCATCCCGCTTGGTGTCGAAGTGCCCGCTGGCACGCTCTGCCCCACCGCGACGGACATCCCAGCCGCCGCCACTATTCGGCACCACATGATGCGTGCCCGGTTCCTTACCTTTAGCCATATCGATCTCCTATGTTGTGTAATAACGAGAATCAAAGTTCGCGATAGCGAACCTGCGAAAAATATAGGGATTGCGCGTATGGCGTGTCAAGGACTAGATGTATGGTAAGAACGAACCATGGTGCAAAGGAGGATTGCGGTGCCAACACCATTGGGCGAGCGCGTGCGCGAACTCAGACTGAAGCGCGGACTAACCTTGGAAGGCCTCGCTGAGCGAGTCGGATCCAGCAAAAGTTACATGTGGGAAATCGAGAACAAGGAAGTCACGCGGCCATCTGCTGAAAAGCTTAGCCAGATCGCCATGGCTCTCGATACGACAACAGAATATCTGTTGTCCGGCGACGGGGCCAATGAAGAAAATGCCGACGACCTGGTATTTTTTCGGAAATACAAAGGGATGACTACAGACTCCAAAGAAAGACTGCGTAAGATGCTGGACATATTGGACGACGATTAATGGCAGTGAATGGAACGAAATCGCCCCATAAGGAAGCCAACCGTCTGTCCGCGATGCTGCGCATGGCTCTCGGGGAGGATCGCTTTCCAATCGACGTGCCGCAGCTCGCGCTGGAAGTCTCGAAGAACAACGAAGACCCCATCGAAAAAGTGGTTGGGGGCGAACTTCCCGGGTTTGAAGGCATGCTTCGGGCGCATCGCAAGCGGCCAGGATGGCACATCGTTTACAATGAAGAGCCACGCTATCGCGGCCGCGAACGTTTCACAGTCGCCCACGAACTTGGCCACTACATGTTGCACCGCCCTAAGCTGGGTCAGGTCGACTACCCCAACGGGCAGCTGAGCCGAAGCTGCGACTTCCAATGCCTACCGCTCCAGTCGAATGCTTGGAAAGCAGCTGAAAAGCAGCGCGAAGAAGAGGCGGATACGTTCGCGTCCTATCTTCTGATGCCCCTCGACGATTATCGCATTCAGGTCGGCGGGCTGGAAATGACCCGCAGCTTGCTGGACCACATTACCGACCGTTATGGCGTATCGCTCCTCGCTGCTGTGAGGAAGTGGATCGAGTTTACTGATCGACGCGCGGCGATGGTGGTTGCGACAGACGGGTTCGCGCTATGGGGCCGCGCCAGCAAGGCAGCCTTCCATAGCGGCGTGTTCATACGGTCGGGCATGGAAATCCCGGATGGATCAATTGCGGCGCTGGGGCCGAGGGTATTACAGCCGGGAGATGATTGTGCTGTGGCGCATCCAAGTGGTGTCTGGACATTCAGCCGCGGTTCGGAACCGGCACGGGAACTCACCTTCTTTTCGGAACGTCTCAGGATGTCAGTGTCCCTGCTGCACTTTGACGAAGATAGAAGGAGTGCCGAGATCAACGAAGATGAACCATGGGATGCTTTTGACCAGTTCACCGCAAATAGCCAATTCCTGACATGAATCATTTAGAATTAATATCAACAAATTAGTTAACGACGGCGAGGGGCGAAGAGATGACAGAAACGAAAGATGCGCCGAAAACTTATTGGTTCGTCGGCGCAAGCTACGGCGGCAATGAAGACCAGACCCCTCGCTTCCTGAGTGACGGTATCTGGGAGAATGGCTACGACGACAAGCATCTCGACTTGGTCCGCTCGATGCAGCCAGGCGACCGGATCGCGATCAAGTCGTCCTTCACCAGAAAGCACAATCTACCCTTCGACAATCGTGGCAATACCGTTTCGGTCATGGCAATCAAGGCGATCGGCACGGTCACCGAGAACCTGAACGACGGAAAACGCGTGCGGGTATCATGGGTCAAGGAACAGCCCCAGCGGGAATGGTATTTTTTCACACATCGCGGAACGATCTGGCGGGTTGTGCCGGGAGACTGGGGGACAGACGGATTGATCGCCTTCACCTTCGAAAATGCACAGCAGGATATTGATCGGTTTCGCAATGCACCTTACTGGCGGGAAAGGTATGGCTCTGGATCGGACAAGCAGCGGTTTCAATGGACAGAGTTCTACGAGGCCGTGGCGGAAAAGCTTCTGGACTTTCGAGCAGATCGCAAGCCGCTCGTTGAGGGAATTCACAAAATTGCTACTCGTATGGGTAAGAACTTCGTGCTTCGCGATAAGTTTTCTGATGGCACAGTGGGACCGATGCAGGACATCTGCCCATTTACGGTGATGGGAACATTCAACAGGTCAATGACTGATGAAAACAGGAAAGCTATCGCCACAGAATTGGCCAACCTGCTCGACGTCGAAGAATCGGTTCCTAAATCATTTGAAGGCATACCCGTTCTAAATAACCAAAGATCATGGTTCTTTGGATATGCCAAAAAGCGTGGAGCCGGCGATATTGATGCACTTTGGCGAGTTTTCGCTGCTGCGGCCGAGTATGTAGAGTCAGATCTTCCCGATCGCCGTGCCGAGTTGGCTAGCGCCTACGATAATGCCACCCAAGTGTGGGGTGTCGCTTGGAACCTCTCAACTGGGCTCTACTGGGCTCATCCGTGGGACTTTCCGACCCTAGACAGCCAATCCCGGCCGTACATTGAGAAGCTCCTCGGCATGACGATCCCATCCACCGACCGCCCAGGGCCTACAGACGGAAATGGCTATCTAAAACTGATTGATGATCTGAAGGCCCGATTTGCAGAAGACGACTACCCAGTGCACAGCTTCCCCGAGTTGTCGCTGGCGTCTTGGCTGTTTAAAGACCCCGAAAAGCAAGAAAAGACGGTGATCGACGACGTTCTACCAGATAATCTGGATGATACCGTCGATCAGCATCAAGATGCTGTACAGCCGACACCTGTACTTGAATCCTACTCGGTGGCCGACATTCTCAAAGACGGTTGCTTTCTTTCTCGAGCAGAGATCGAGCGGCTTCTGGAGCGGCTTCGGACAAAGAAAAACCTGATCCTACAAGGTCCCCCAGGATCGGGAAAGACGTGGATTGCCAAGCGGCTTGCTTACGCCTTGATGGGTGAAAAAGACGAGGGCAGGATCCGCGCGGTCCAGTTCCATCCAAATCTTTCGTATGAGGATTTCGTGCGGGGATGGCGCCCGACAGGTGATGGCAAACTGACCCTTGCGGACGGCGTCTTCATGGAGGCGATACGCGCAGCGTCAAAGAGCCCGGGCTCAAAGTTTGTCGTGGTGATAGAAGAGATCAATCGCGGAAACCCTGCGCAGATATTCGGGGAACTCTTGACGCTGCTGGAGGCCGGAAAACGGACCCCGAGCGAGGCACTCGAACTCTGCTATCCGGATGCCGACGGCAAGCGGCGGCCGGTGCACGTGCCGGAAAACCTGTATGTTCTCGGTACGATGAACATCGCTGATCGCTCGCTTGCTTTGGTGGACCTGGCATTTCGTCGGCGCTTTGCCTTTGCAACTCTGGAACCGAAGCTCGGGGACTCCTGGCGAAACTGGGTGGTCCAGCAATGTGGGATCGATCCCGAGTTGGCACCAGGGATCGAACAGCGCCTTTCCAGCCTAAACGAGAAGATCGAGCAGGATCTCGGCACCCAGTTCCGGATAGGCCACAGCTACGTCACCCCACCCCATCGCATTGAACCAGGATCGACGCGCGACTGGTTTCTTCAAGTCGCAGAAACAGAAATTGGCCCCCTGCTGGAAGAATACTGGTTCGACTCTCCCAAGACAGCCAAGGATGAGCTTATAAAGCTGATTGCAGGCTGGTGATGGAAGCCGCCCTCATCCAGTCAGACGACTACACGGCACCTGACCACGTCTATATTGGCGCAATCCCAGTCAGGAACATTTGGCTGCTTATGCTCTACGCATCAGATCTGTTCCGCATGAAGGGGATGGATGGGAAAGGCATTGAGGACATGCCTGATGATCTCCCCGACTTAGTGGGAGAGATATTGGCGTTCGCCGTCGAACAGCGGCAACGCCGAAGACTGAGCCTTGGCTACAGAACGAGAACTGCTGCACTCAACCGGGTGCGCGGCAGGATCGACGTCTTGACGACAGAGCGCCACCAGTTGTTGGCGCGCGGACTGGTGGCCTGCAAGTTCGACGAACTTACGATTGATACGCCCAGAAATCGCTTTGTTCGCGCTGCACTGGAGCTGATTTCGCGCATTGCTGCGCGGTCAGAGGTCGTCCGTCGCTGCCGCAGGTTGGCGAACGACATGAAAATGATGGGCGTTTCCGGCACTCCACCAACGTTGCGCGAAATGAGCACAGACCGGTTTGGCAGGAATGACGTCGAAGACCAAGCGATGGTCGCGGCCGCCAAGCTGGCGTTCGAGCTAGCCATTCCCACCGAAACGGCGGGACCAAATAAGATGCCGCTGTCGGACCGCGATGAGCGCTGGGTTCGAAAATTGTTCGAGCGAGCTGTCGGTGGCTTCTTTCAGGTCGTCCTGCCGCCCACAGAATGGCACGTCAGGACAGGCGGTACATTGGCTTGGCCAACGTCAGCCAGCACAGACGGAATTAGTCGTATCCTCCCCGGCATGAGAACCGACATCGTTCTTGATGACAAAGTCGGCCAGCGAAGGATCGTCATCGATACGAAGTTCAATGCGATTGTGACAAACGGCTGGTACCGGGAAGAAAGTCTCCGAAGCGGATACCTGTACCAGATGTACGCTTATCTGCGATCACAGGAGGGCTCCGGCGACGGATATTCAGACGATGCGGAAGGGCTGTTGCTGCATCCTGCGGTCGGCACCACTTTCGACGAATCCGTTGTCATTCAGGGCCATAAAATCAGGTTTATGACGGTCGACCTGACGGCCAGCGCATCGGACATTCGTGCGGAACTGCTGCGTGTAACTCTGCTTGAAGCCTATGGGACGAAAGCTCCAATATAAGTGGAAAGTTGAAGGGACGACGGAGGAGACCACTATCACCGGGCGCATTCGTTGATTTGCTCGGTAAATATGATGCATACTGGATGATGGTCAGGCGTCGCAGGAGCGGCATGTCCAACCGCCGAAACGATGTTGATCAGGAGTGGAATGGATAAGGACCGGAAGGCACAAGGCATGCGGGAAGCGCCAGCGGCATTCGTCGCCGCAGGTGATCAGCGCCAGGAGGTCCTTGCCGGTCTCGTCGAACGTGTGACCTACCACAACCAGGAGACCGGCTTTTGCGTGCTGCGCCTCAAGGCGCGCGGCCACCGCGATCTTGTCACGACCATCGGCCACGCGGCGATGATATCCGCCGGGGAATGGGTCACCGCCTCTGGCGACTGGGTCAATGACCGCACCCATGGCCTGCAGTTCCGCGCACGGTTCCTGAAGACCTCGGCACCCACGTCGCTGGATGGCATCGAAAAGTACCTTGGCTCCGGCATGATCCGGGGCATCGGACCGGTCTACGCCAAACGGTTGGTCAAGATGTTTGGCAAGGACGTGTTTGACCTGATTGAGGCCGAGCCCGCGCGCTTGCGGGAGGTCGAGGGCATCGGGCCGAAGCGCGCTGACAAGATCACATCCGCCTGGGCCGACCAGAAGGTCATCCGCGAGATCATGGTATTTCTGCACAGCCATGGGGTCGGGACCGCCCGGGCCGTGCGCATCTTCAAGACCTATGGCGTCGATTCCGTGCAGGTGATGAGCGAGAACCCCTACCGCCTGGCGCGGGACATTCGTGGCATCGGGTTTCGGACGGCAGACCTCATTGCCGAGAAACTCGGGATCGAAAAGACCGCCATGATCCGTTTGCGCGCCGGGATTTCCTATGCCCTCACTGAAGCGATGGGCAACGGCCATTGTGGCCTGCCACTCGCGGAACTGATCCCGCAGTCCACCAAACTGCTCGAGGTTTCCGACGCGCTGATCCAGACGGCCGTCGATCTGGAACTGGCCGAGGGCACCGTAATTGCCGACACGGTCGCAGAAACGCCCTGCGTCTTCCTCAGTGGGCTCTATCACGCAGAGAAAGGTGTCGCGGATCGGTTCCACCATCTGGTCTCGGGCCAGCGTCCCTGGCCAGACATCGATGCCGACAAGGCGCTCCCCTGGATCGAAAAGAAAACCGGTCTGACCCTCGCCCCGAGTCAGACCGAGGCCATTCGCCTTGCGCTTCACTCCAAGGTGATGGTGATCACCGGGGGCCCCGGCGTCGGCAAGACCACCATCGTAAACTCGATCCTGCAGATCCTGGCTGCGAAAGCCGTCACTCTGTTGCTGTGCGCCCCGACCGGGCGGGCTGCCAAACGGATGAAAGAGGCCACCGGCATGGAGGCAAAGACCATCCACCGCATGCTGGAGATCGATCCGAAGACCTTCGGGTTCAAGCGCAATGAGGAGAGTCCCCTCGACTGCGATTTGCTGGTTGTTGATGAAAGCTCGATGGTCGACATCTCGTTAATGCATGCGTTGCTCAAGGCGGTTCCGGATCATGCGGCGGTCCTGATCGTTGGAGACATCGACCAGTTGCCCTCGGTCGGCCCCGGACAGGTGCTGGCGGACATCATCGGCTCGAACGCAATCCCGGTCGTTCGGCTGACGGAGGTGTTCCGGCAGGCAGCCCAGAGCCAGATCATCACCAGTGCCCACCGGATCAATCAGGGTCAGATGCCGGACCTCGCGCGGCCGGACGGCGAAAGCGATTTCTACTTTGTACCGGCCGAAGACCCGGATCAGGCGGTGACCCGCATAATCGACTTGGTCAGGACCCGGATCCCGAAGCGCTTCGGCTTGGATCCTATTCGCGACATCCAGGTGCTCTGTCCAATGAACCGCGGCGGCGTCGGTGCCCGTTCACTCAACATCGAACTACAGGCCGCCTTGAACGCCGTCGGCGAAAACAAGGTGGAACGCTTTGGCTCGACCTTCGCGCCGGGCGACAAGGTCATGCAAATCGAGAACGACTACGACAAAGAAGTCTACAACGGCGACATCGGCTACGTTGAGTGCGTCGATCTCAACGAGGGAGAGCTGACCGCCAGTTTCGACGGTCGGACCGTGAGCTACCTGTTCGGGGAACTCGACACGCTGGTGTTGGCCTACGCCGCGACGATCCACAAAAGCCAGGGGTCCGAATACCCGGCTGTCGTCATCCCGGTCCTGACGCAGCACTACGCCATGCTTCAGCGCAATCTGCTCTATACCGGCATCACCCGTGGAAAACGCCTGGTTGTGATTGTCGGTCAGCGAAAGGCCGTCGCCATCGCCGTGAAGAATGTCTCTGGGCGACGGCGCTGGTCCAAGCTGGATGAGTGGCTTGAGTGCCCTGAGGTAAATGTCCGTCAACTTGTCGAATGATCCCTCGTTTCTGAAAACAAAGGACGCGAGTGAAAGATCCTGCAGTTGTTCGGCTCTCGTATTGGAAAGCCGTGAGCAGACCCTCAAGGTCTGATGTTGGCTGGCGGTCTTGTTGCAGTCTGCACCTAGGGCAGCGATGCGCAAAAAGCGGCCGCTGCAAAGTTGCGAATCGTGGTCTTCGTTCATGAGGCGACCGGCCCAGAGTTGCCATTAATGGACCGCGCAGCGAATTGCCGGTGTGCAGCCAAGTTGCCGGTCTTGCCGGGCACGCTAACCCGCGTATTGCGTACTTATGACAAACGTCCAGCGCATGCACTATGGACTTCAGCTGGCTCGCTTCACTTCGACGGGAGTTTTATTGCCATGGTCCAGATTTATCCGGCCCCCTTAAACGGTTGCATTCCGACTCAGTGTTAAATGATATTGAGGTCACGTTGGGACCCGCACTGGGGTGAACGACGCCTTTTTTCGAATTTAGAGATTGACTGCAATATGAATGAACTTTCGATTTCCGGAGGCTGGCTGGTCGGATCGCAAACTGGCTTGGCAAGCCGTCTCGACACACTGCACTCCACCGCGTTTATCGGTATTGATTTCGGAACATCGACGACAGTTGTGAGCCTTGTGTTCAGGGACCAAATGGGACGAACGATCGAAGTCCGCCCGCTCACCTTGTCACAACCGAGCCAACATGGTGGCGTAGTTCGCGACGAGATCGTCAACACGGTGCTGGCGTTTCGCAACGACACCCTTCTCTTCGGTAGAGATGCCTACAACCTCCGTTCGCGGCTGACAGAAGGTCGGAACTCGTTTTCGTCCTTCAAAATGGGGCTCGGTCTGGACTTGGGGCCTGAATTTGCCGCGACAGTCCTGCCCGCCGGGCGGGTGCCAGGCGTAACAATTGAACGTCCAGCCGATGCGGCGCGAGAATTCTTCAAGTTGCTAACGAAGGCCGTCAACGAAGAGCTGGCTCGCCTCGGACTGGAAGGAGACGCACGGTTTGCATTTTCCGTTCCTGCCGCATTTCAGGCCAATCAGCGACGCGATCTGATGTCCGCAATCCGCGATTGTGGTATTGAAGTGAACGAAAATTGCCTGATTGACGAGCCTAATGCCGCGTTCTTGAGTTATATACACGAAGTGGCCCGAGCACCTGAAGGCGGAGAACTTCTCGCCCGTGCGCGCGAACACAAGATCAGCGTTTTGGTCTATGATCTGGGCGCGGGCACCTGCGATGTCTCGCTACTGGATTTCTCGATCTCCGGCGAACGGGTGACATCACGAAATCGAGCAATTTCCAAGTTCACCGCTCTTGGTGGCGACGATATCGACCGAGAGATTGCAAGAAGAATCCTGGTCAGACAGCTCCGGCAGGACGATGGCTCCGAGGTTGAGTTGAGTTCACTCGACATTGAGGAAAAAATCCTGCCGAAACTCGCGCCCGCCGCTGAGAAATTGAAAGTCACGATTTCCAAGTTGTTGGAAGACAAGGACGTGGGACATTTTGATAGGGCAAGAAGGCTGACCGACATGGTCTTCGAATCGCAGGCTGTACCCCCCTTCAAGATGCGCGGCAACGTGATCAGTATCAGCACCCCGTCGCTTTCGTTGCATCAGTTCCTGGATATTCTCGAACCGTTCTGCGGAGAGCGTAGCGGCGCGGATGACAAGCTGCATCTGGTCGGACCTGTTCACGATGTGCTGGACAAGGTGTCAATCGATCCCGACGAGGTGGACGCGGTTCTGTTCATCGGCGGCAGTGCGCAGAACCCGCTGATCCGGGCAGCCGTGATGGATGCTTTTCCGCCGGAAGTCCGCGAAGTTGTACCTCGCAATCTGCGAGCCCTTGTTTCGCAGGGAGCGGCCATTCACAGCCTCGGGTTGAACGGCTTTGGCTTCGACTTCATTGCCCCGATCACCTCCGAGGCCATTTCCGTCCTGACCAAGGGCGGCGCCATGGAGGCGTTGATACCTGCATCGACGCCGGTCCCTTCGGAAGCCCCGTTTGTCATCCAGCTGTCGATTCCCGAAGGTGGTCAGAAACAGCTGGATGTCCCGATCTGCTCGGGGTCGCGCGACCGGCTTGTGGGCATCGTGACGGTGAAGCCCATTGGAATCTCCGGATTCAAGCGGGGGGATGCTGTTGAGGTCACGGGCCATCTGAGCAAGGAGAAACTTCTCGATGTGACCGTTACGGTAGCAGGGCAGACAGCCCGCGCAGAAATCCTGAATCCGCTGTCAAATGCGGCCACCACGCCCAGCGAGCTGGCCATGCTGAAGGAACGGCAGAAGTTCAACGAGTCAATGCTGCGCAACAACGGTCGACCTTCGGCCGATGTCGTCAAGGCTTACAGCAAGGCTGCTGCGGATGCCGGTGAACACGAACTGGCGGCAGACCTCCTCGTTTCGCTGGAACGGATCACTCCCGGAAGTGATCATGCTACAAACATTTGCTACCACTACTCGATGGCGGGGCGTGACAAGGCAAGCCATGAATGGGCAGGTATTGCTTACAAGCGTCGCCCCACGGCTCTGACTGCCCATAACCTTGCGTGTGGAGAGCGGGATAAAGGGATCCGGGAAAAGTATCTCCGGCAAGCCCTTGAGCACGATCCTGAATATACGAGTTCGGCTGCAATGCTTGCGGGTATGATCGAAGGTCGCGAGCCCGACGAAGCGGAGAAGCTGCGGCAAATGATTGTCAAGGTATTGGGAGGGGAATTGCGCGCCTCGGACACCAGTATGCAAGAATTGCGCCGGCTACGCGAGGCTGCTCGGCAGGTCGGCAAAAGCTCTATCGCTGAAGAGGCCAAGTCCGAGATCGAACGCCGCGAACAGGCGTTGGCAGAGCGGAATGCCGTCTTCCGCGAAGAAAACCTGGCAGAGGGACGCGAGAAAATGATCGGGCGGAAGGGGCTAACATGACTTGGTTCAGGAAAGCCGGAGAAATCAGCCCATTGCAGGTCCGAACAATCGAAGTGGTTGTGGACAGGATAAACGCGACTCCAGGGGGGAGCGCGTTCTGGGTGCAAGGTGCCGCGGGTACTGGAAAGACAATCGTGCTTTGCCACATCGCGCGACAGTTAGAGGCCAAGCAGCGCAATCTGCGCATCATGTTTCTCACCTACACCCATGCCTTGAAGGGAATGATCGAGCAGGCCGTGAAAGAGGCGGGTTCCGATGCTGCGGTTTCGACATACAAGCGTTTCCTATACTCAGACAAAAGAAAGTATGACATCATTCTTCTGGACGAGGTTCAGGACGTCGACCGTCATGAGCTTGTCGATCTCAGGAGCCGGTGCAATCACCTCGTAATTGCGGGAGATTGCGAACAGCGCATCTACGAGCCGGACAATACTGAAGAAGTTATCATCGAAACAATACCTTGTGAAAAGAGACGCCTTCTGGAGCTCTTTAGAGTAACGAAATTCATCGTAAAAGCGGCGAAGTCGATCTTGCCGAATACAATCCTGGCCGAAGGTGATGTGCAAAAGATCCGCGACGCGAGCGCGAGTGTGATACGCTTTGCGAACCCTCGACAGGAAGCACGATGGGCTTTCGAAGAAGCCATTGCTATGGCTCGGCCCAAGTATCCTGCTGTCATCCTACTTCCGCATCATGGCGCGATCCTGGACTTCTGCCAGGAACTTGCCATCGACATGGATATTGCCGGCAGCGGCCCGAAGATCTCCGTTAAGAATGGCAAAATCGAAGACTACAATTGCCTGAACAAGCATTTCGAATTCCACAATGTTGCCGTCAGATATTTTGGCAATGGGATCGGAGATCTGTCTGACGCGGGTGGTCGGCCACTTGTGTTCATCATGACCTATCACAGTTCCAAGGGGTTGGACTTTGACGTGGTCCATATGCCGTTTCTTAACTCGGACACGCAAATCGTTCGCTATAATTCAACATTTGACCGACAAGAGCTTGAGAGGAATCTGTTTTTCGTTGCCATGACCCGTTCGCGTGAGCGTCTGGTTATGAGTCACTCCGGGCAGAACCCCCACCCATTGGTAGATTTATTGCCGCGAGATGCCGTGGTGTTCAGAGACTACCAAGAACCTGCGTTCGAAGAAGAGGAAGACCTGTTTTGAAACGTCAAGAAGCTGTTGTCCTGAGCTATCTCGAATGGGTTCGGCTGATCAACACGGGCGGGATCCGCCTGGACGACCGACGAATTACCCGCTGGTCGCCAGAGAAAGCCGCAGAGCAGGATGTCGTCGCCGAACTGATGCTGGGCACGCCCGATTTCGGAACCTCGGCCAACAGCTTTGTTTTGGCGATACTCGAACCGGATGTGCTGGACCGAGTTGGTGCGAACGGCATGAACCTTGGAAAGCGACTTCCCATCGAGATGGTCCGGTCATTCCATTCCTTCACGGAAACGGCCTGTATCGTTCATGGCCATGATGCAAAGGCTGCGGATTCAGAGATCACGCTCAGTCACATGTCGAAGGGTTGGATTCGTTGGGTCGAGGCTGTCGAGCAGGAAGAGCGGGAAGCCAAAAGCGAATCTCTGACGCAGCTGTTCTCGATCACGCCGGATGACTGGTCGGCAGAATGGGTACGGTCTCAGGAACGCTGCATCGACCACGAGAAGATCGTGAAATTCCGGGACACGATGTATTACGGCTGGGCCTGCGTGCTCAATTCGGTCAACGCGCGCCCGAATATCACTATCGAACTTCCCGGAGATGTCAGGGAAGAAATCCGACGCCTCCAGAAGGACTTCAACGTCGAGCAGCCATTCCTGGCAGCAGCGCCTCTGTTGCGCGAATTCGTGGCGGGCTTGCATGGTCAAAAAGAGACAGCGTCGGATCTTCTGGCCCTTGCTGCGCTGAAACAGCATGAACGCTATGTCACCAAACGTGACGGGGCGGCCCTCGATGTCGACGGGCTTACCGCCGATGTGAATTTCCTGAAAGAGTGTGATGCCGGATCCGCGACCATGCTGGTCCGGGCTCTGGGCGAACGCCTGCCCAGCGAAATCATACGGGCCCTCAAGAAAGACATGGCAGGCCCGAAACCGTCTTTTGGAGACGCAGCCGACAACGGTTCATTCGAGGGGGCTGAGGAAGAGGTTCACATGCCCCGAACACCGCCTCAAGGCGGCAGCGAGGAGTTGACCGGTGCCGACGGTGACGCGCAGGCAACGTCCGGCGCAACCGAGGTCTCAGAGGAGGCCTCTGCTCGAGACGTGTCAGAAACAGCGATTGTCGATACCTCGCTGCACCCCGTCTCCTTAACGGCAGGCACAGTCACGGACGTTAGCAACGTCTCCCGCTCCAAGCCTCCGATTGCCGCTGAGCAGCGTCAGAGTAACAGCCAAGAAGTACAGTCATCCCTTCCGCTGGTTTCAATAGCTGCGGGTGCGCCGGTTGCGGAGCCGAAAGAAGAGGATCACGTTGCGGCCACCACTGAGGAATCTGGGGAAAGATCGCACCGACATGATGGTGGCGACTACGGGAAGTACGCGCCACTGCTTAAATACCTTCAGTCTATCGAGCCATCGAGGCAGTCCGAGCAGCTCCGCTTTGCAGAAATCGATAACATGCTCATTGGTAACGAAAAATTGCCTAAGTCATCGCGGAAGACCAGCTCGTTTTGGTCGAACGACGCAAAGGGGCCACAAGTGAAGGCTTGGATCAACGCCGGATTTGCCGTATCCGAAATCAACATTGAAGAGTGTTGGGTGCGATTTGAAAGGGCTACCCTGCCGTCGTAATCCGGCGAGGAAAGTGCGATTCTGGTTCGGATGCATCACAGGAGTACGAGCGCCGCACTGGCTGTCCCGGAGCCGCGCCGCCCGACCATTTATATCTTACGCAGCGAAAGTCTGCGATTTCCCATTCCTGCCAGTCGTCCAAGATGCAGCGAAGGTCGGCAATATCGATGGTCCAACACATGCTGCGCCAGACATTGATGTCGCG
>Ga0163215_101458_pt1 | contig 13618 bp, 10 predicted proteins | sample SynspAceP_FD_185934 | JGI IMG/M metagenome (GOLD analysis project Ga0163215, IMG submission 185934) | Saline lake microbial communities from Ace Lake in Antarctica - Synechococcus sp. Ace-P (Hybrid Assembly) | ecosystem: Environmental > Aquatic > Non-marine Saline and Alkaline > Saline | place... | reverse complement strand
TGAGATAGCAAAGCAACCTCACCCGATAAACGATATTGCTCTCTAGAGCCAGAAAAATACCAACAAATTTCAAAATGCGATTTATGCTTACCTTGCCACTGAGCGACCTTTTCACTCCTAATATCCGTTACTGACAAAAGACTTTGAGAGTTGGCCAAGAACCCTCTAAATACCATCGTTCTGTTTTTAGGTCGGCCAGCCGGGCATACACTCGCAACTTGATAATATTTAGCGTGCACTTGACTGCGATTGATGTGTAAACTTCTGGCCAGTCGTTGGCGCCATGGTGGGTATACTATTTCAGTCATGCTACTTCTTAATAATCAATGTGAATGAAAAAAGCGTTTAGTCATCGCACCATAAGTAAGCAAAATTACCCTTCTTAGCAGCAAAAGAAAAACCATCCTTGGTTAATTCTCTGCCACTATTCCTTATGAGCTTGCAAAGTATTGCTGGAACTACTTTTTATCAACCAAGGCTTGATAAGTTAAGTTACGTAAGTCATCAGCATAACGATGAGTCCCGCTGGGAATAAACTGCGCCATACCGATAATGATTAGATTCTCAACAGGGTCTATTCTAAAGTAGGTTGATGCCATACCACCCCAACCATAGTTACCTTCAGAGCCCATAAATTTGAGCGAGCCGCTATCTGTTACCACCGACACGCCTAGACCGTATCCTTCGCCGTCAGCCCAACTACTGAAAGGTAGCAAGTTTGCTGGAAGATGGTTTGAACGCATATATTCAACGGTTTTGCGCCCTAATATTCTTACGCCGTTTACTTCACCATTATTGAGTAACATGCGCGCAAAGGTAAGGTAATCGTCTAGGGTCGATACCATACCGCCGCCGCCATTATGAATAGCCGGATCACTCAGGAAATCACCTAAGGGTTCGTTTTCCATCACTGCGGTTTTGCCTTCTTTATTATTGTGATAGACCTCGGCAAAGCGCTGCACTTTATCAGCGGGAACATAAAAACCGGTGTCTTGCATATTTAAGGGATCAAGAATTTGTTGTTTTACATATTCACCGAGTTTCATGCCTGTGAGTTTCTCAACCATATAGCCAATAACGTCGATACTAACGCCATAGTTCCATTGCGTACCTGGTTGATGATTAAGTGGCAATTTAGCTAGTTCAGTTAAGGTATCTTCTGGTTTCGTTTTGCCTTGCATCATCGGCGATGCACGATATAGTTTATCCACTTCACTGCCAGTGAATCCATAGCTGAAACCTGCAGTATGGGTAAACAAATCAATAATACGAATGGGCGATTTCATGTCTTCCACAACCATACTTTCGCCGCTGCCACTAACATAGACTTTTAAATTTTTAAGTTCAGGTAAGTACCATGAGATGGGGTCATTCATATGAAACTTCCCCTGCTCCCACAGTGTTAGTGCTGCAACAGTGGTAATCGGTTTAGTCATCGAGTAAATACGAAAGATGCTGTCCCGTTGCATGGCTTTACCCGCGGCGATGTCTTGCATGCCTTGAGCAGTAAAGTGCACGGTTTGATTGTTGCGCGAAACTAAAGTCATGACACCAGCAAGCTTGCCCTCATCAATATACTCTTGCATTTTTTTGTCAATGCGCAGTAAGCGTTGCTCAGAAAAACCTTGTTTAGTATCTAAGGAAGATGACGTGACTGTTGACTGCTGTGTTTTACTACCGTTTTCATTAACCGAGACAACACAGGCCGTTAGCGATAAACTCAGTAGGACTAATAGGACTTTTTTCATACTTATAATTTATTGTTGGATGTAGTGGGCAGTGTAACCGTTGGAATAAGGATTGCCAATCAAGTGAGTTCCTAATAAATTCAAAGATTATTCGAAAGGTAAAAGAACCAAAAACAGATATTTGTGTATAAAAAGGGTAGACGCTATATCAGGTGTCATTAATTATTATTAACCACAATAAAAATAGGAAAAAACATGCTCAGTTATGCAACCATCGGCGTAAGCAATTTAGAAAAATCAGAAGCGTTTTATAATGAATTATTGGCTCCCATTGGCGCAAAAACGCTAATAAAAATGGACCGTATAATCTTTATTGGTAAGAGTATGCAAGAGCCTATGCTGGCCATTTGTATTCCATATAACGCAGAACCACAACACTGTGGTAATGGCAATATGGTGGCCATTGCTCCTGGTTCAAAAGAGAAGTGTGACGAATTATATAATAAGGCAATAGCCTTAGGAGCAACCTGCGATGGCAAACCAGGCCAACGTATTCCTAACGTTTTTTACGGTGCTTACTTCCGTGATTTAGATGGCAATAAAATCGCTTTTAATCACTTCGGTTAAGTATTCAAATTCAAGCACAGCCCATCGCTGTGCTTGAATTCATCTCATCACGCTACTACTCCCATTCACCATAGTTAAATACTCCAAGTCATGCTATCGATGAACATCGAGGCTCATGCTGTCATTCTATGTTCGCGACAACTAAAAATGAATTAACAGGACAGGCATGTTAGCGAACTAATCGTAAGGTTTTATTTGGAATAGCTGAGCTGATTATCATTTGTTGTTGTTTTTTCGGCCCTAAAGGACCTCCTACAAGAGGAACAATTAACAGGACAACCATGCCAAGCAATCAACTGGACAGGCATGTTAGTGAACTAATCGTAAGGTTTTATTTGGAATAGCTGAGCTGATTATCATTTGTTGTTGTTTTTTCGGCCCTAAAGGACCTCCTACAAGAGGAACAATTAACAGGACAACCATGCCAAGCAATTAACTGGACAGGCATGTTAGTGAACTAATCGTAAGGTTTTCATTTGGAATAGCTGAACTGATTATCGTTTGTTGTTGTTTATTCGGCTCTAAAGGGCCTCCTACAAGAGCAGCAATTAATTGGAGAGGTATGTTAGTGAATTAATCATAAAGTTTTCATTTGGAATAGTTGGGCTGATTATTGTTTGTTGTTGTTTCTTCGGCCCTAAATGACCTCCTACAAGTTGACACTTTAACTTTATGGGAGCTGTGTCGGGGACCAACGCCCAATTATCAGGAAGGCCAAGTTAATAGCAAATTAAAAGGAGCTTGGTGTCAGATAACTTGTTTCACTTGCATTCTTTAGAGAGCAAGCGCGTTTTCACCGATCTGCAGGCCTGCTTAAATGAAATTCTATACTGAAGATAAACGTGTGGTAGGGTGGGATACACTCTAAGACAGGCTCTGAATGTTAGCGATGCCAGTGCCTAGTTTCTTATTGCTGAAGGCCAAGATTCAACAAGAAATCCGGAGTCCAGTAATTCACTAACGCCATTGATTTTAAAGTGTGAGCACTTTTTAGGCTAAACTTAAACTTCACCAATTGCGTGCAGACGCTGAGGCCAATATGACCCCGACCCCGCCGACGAAAGAAGTTATGTCTGAAAAAGACCAATATCTGCCAAATGATGGGAAAGAAAAACTAGCTGCCGAACTTGTTATCGCTAACAAAGAACTTCGCTTTCAAAATGACGAGAAAGAGCAGCGTGCTGCCGAACTCGTTATCGCTAATAAAGAACTAAAGTTTCAAAATGACGAAAGAGAAAAGCGTGCTGCTGAGCTCGTCATCGCTAATATAGAGCTCAAGTATCAAAATAAAGAGAGAGAAAAGCGTGCCGCCGAGCTCGTCATCGCTAATAAAGAGCTCAAGTATCAAAATAACGAGAAAGAGAAACGTGCTGCCGAGCTCGTCATCGCCAATAAAGAGCTCAAGTATCAACATGACGAGAAGGAAAAACGTGCCAGCGAGCTCGTCATTGCCAATAAAGAGCTCAAGTATCAACATGACGAGAAGGAGAAACGTGCCAGTGAGCTCGTTATCGCCAATAAAGAGCTCAAGTATCAACATGACGAGAAGGAAAAACGTGCCAGTGAGCTCGTTATCGCCAACAAAGAGCTCAAGTATCAACATGACGAGAAAGAGAAACGTGCTGCCGAACTTGTTATCGCCAACAAAAAGCTTCGTATTCAAAATAACGAAAAAGAGAAACGAGCGGTCGAACTGGCCATCGCCAATAAAGACCTAAGCATTGCTGCTGCCGTTTTCGAATCCCAAGAAGGTATGATGGTGTCTGATGGCAGTAATGTCATTCTTAGGGTGAATCATGCCTTTACTGATATCACCGGTTATAGCGCAGAAGATGCAGTCGGGCAGACGTATAGCTTTCTAAGTTTAAGCATGCAGAGTAAAGAATTTTGTAGCAGAATGTGGGACACCATCAGTAGCACCGGTATGTGGAAAGGTGAAATTTTGGATCGTCGCAAGAATGGTGAAGTCTATCCAGAATATCTGCACATTACGGCGGTTAAAAATGCTGCAGGCCTTATCACCAACTACGTAGCAAGACTCACTGATATTTCTATTAGTAAAGCAGCATCCGATGAAATTGAGAGATTGGCCTTCTATGACCCACTCACGCAGTTACCAAATCGGCGTCTTTTTCTTGATAGACTGAATCAAGCTTTAGCTGTCAGCGCCCATAGTGGTCGGCGCGGTGCCCTACTTTTTCTCGATTTAGATCATTTTAAAAATCTAAATGACACGCGGGGACATGATATTGGTGATTTACTGTTGCAACAAGTTTCAGGACGCTTAAAAGCATGTCTGAGAGAAGGTGATTCCGTAGCCCGTTTAGGAGGCGATGAATTTGTCGTATTAATAGAAAATCTTGATGCACAAGCCATTGAAGCCGCAGCTCAAACTAAAAATATCGCGACAAAAATCAGCTTGTCACTCAACCAACCTTATCTTCTTGGCGCCCACGTTTTTGATAATACCCCTAGCATAGGGGCTACTTTGTTTATTGGCCATGAATTGATAGCAGATGAATTGTTAAAACAGGCAGATATTGCCATGTATCAATCGAAGCTTGAAGGTCGTAATACTTTTCGCTTTTTTGACCAAATGATGCAGAAGGCTATCATTGCCCGTGTTGATCTTGAAAAAGAACTTCGTGACGCAATCAAACATCAGAGTTTCAAACTACATTATCAAATGCAAGTTGACTGCAACGGTCATACTTTAGGTGCTGAGGCCTTAATTAGGTGGCAGCATCCAGAAAGAGGCATCATTGCGCCAGTGCATTTTATTCCCTTGGCAGAAGACACAGGTTTGATTCTACCTATTGGACAATGGGTGCTAGATACGGTTTGCGCGCAACTCAATACATGGCAACATGACCCTCTTACCTGCAATATTGTGCTTGCAGTTAATGTGAGTGCCATGCAATTAAATCAAGTTGACTTTGTTGAGCAAGTCATTGCTACCATAAAACGTCATGGCACCAACCCTGCGCGACTCAAATTGGAGCTAACAGAAAGCATGCTGGTGGACAACATCAACGACATCATTGCTAAAATGAATGCGCTAAACGATATAGGCATTTGTTTCTCATTAGATGACTTTGGAACCGGCTATTCATCTTTGCAGTATTTAAAAATGCTACCGCTAGAGCAATTAAAAATAGATCGGTCATTTGTTCGTGATATTGCCACCAACAAGAGTGATAGAACCATAGTGCGCACCATTATTACTATGGCATCCAGCTTAGGTATCAATGTTATTGCCGAGGGCGTAGAGACCCTTGAGCAACATCAATTTTTGCTGGATAACGCTTGTTTACATTTTCAAGGCTATCTATTTAGCAAACCGGTTCCGATAGAAGAACTTGAGACAATTTTAAAAAAAGGCCAAGCAGCCGTTTAGAAACCTGTGGGGTCAGATTCGTTGAAAGTGTCAATCTGGCGATACAATACTGAATGATCTCTCCTAGCTTAGTTAGAAAAACGGGGTATCTTAGGCCTTTACCTCGTTTGTTTTGTTCTAACAAAAACCTTCGAGCCCTCAATTAGCACTTTTAAAAGGATAGTGGATGTAATCCACCAAATCTTTAGAATTGGGTTTTATCAACCATCTTAAGCCATATTGGATTGGTGTAGGCCTTGTGTTCCTTGGAATCTTCTACCACTAAACTTACCCAACCTGATTTTTGTGGTACTTCAAATACTACCGATGCCTTGTCACCTGATAGGGTCTGCTCACTGATAAGTCCATCATTACCAATCAACTGAACTGACTTAAGTCCATTAACCGATAAAAGTTCGAAATTGATTGATTGAGGCTGATTTTTGGCCAGCTTTAATGTATCGCCAAACATCACATTTTGCGGATAGATCACTGGCCCAAAAGAGGCATACGAGCGGCCATTTTTCATGGCTTGGGCAAACGCTTTTGCCTTAGGTTTACTGTCTGTATAAACAAACATGCGGATATGACCGCTTGCTTCATTCCAAACATCATGGGTATCGGTGCCGGCAGTATAATAATAAGGTAAACCTTCAGACCATAGCTGACGGGCTTTCTCAAGCGCCTGTTTATAGTCTACTTCTGAATTTATTTCGATCAGATCAAAACTTGGATCAAATCCGCCAGGTACGGTATTTTTCTGCACACTGCTCAGGTAGCCGTAAGGTATGTAAGGATGGTTAGATGCGACAACCGTTGCCCCCATAAGCCGAGCATCTTTAATGATGTTTTGAACATCGTCCACGCCTGGATCTACCGATAACTGCGCGCCAATTTCAACTGGGAATACATTAAAATGCCCCCACGATGGTGAAATTTCTATCGACGGAATAAAGGGTATTCCACGCTTTTCCGCTAGTGTTTTAATGGCCTCATGGTTTTTTGTTGAGTCATGATCACTGACAAAAATCACATTAAGACCCGCCGCTAACTGGGAACGTACTAAATATTCAGCAGGTGTTGAAGCTTCTAATACGTCGGCATGATGATGCAAATCGCCAGCATACCAACCGCGTTGACTTGGATAGGTACTGACAGGGACTGCGCTGACTAAGTTGCTTGTTTTATTAGCAACAATACTGACGTCAATCAATACAGGTTTAGCCACAAAGTCACTTCCAGCGGAAACTTTGAGCTGATAATCACCAGGGGCTAAGGTGAATGAGGCCTGTCCGACGCGGTCTAATTCGGTGAAGAATGTTTTTGCGCCAAAATATTCAATCAGGGGTTTATTGCCCTTTTCTATGGAGATTTTAGCGTCTAATGCAATATCGGTTTTCGCGTCTGTGACCTTAATACTGACTTCTCCTGGGGACAGAAGGTCATCGAATGAAAGCGTTTGAGACTCACTACTTTTGATACTTACCTTGTGTTTAATACTATCGGAGTAGCCTTTACTTGTGGCATAAACCTGATAATCGCCCACTGGCAAGTCAATATTATACTGGCCATTCTTACCTATTACCCAAATGTAGGGCAGGCCGTCTTTAAGTACTATAACCGCGGGTTCATTTACTGGCTTACCCTCTGGCGTTTTAACACTGCCCTGTAAGGTACCTGCCTGCAGTTTTTTACGCTCAATCTCAGCGCGAATAACTGGCGCTAGGTCGCCACTGGCTAACACTTGATAATCGCCTTCAAACGTCATGGACTCTGATTTTTTCAGATTATGTTGAGTATATAAATCCCGTGATTGGTATCTGGCTTTTGTCATGTAGGGTGCGTGCAAGGCAATGGCCCAATCAGCGTCATAGCCAACAAAACGGTCTGCGATATAATTATCGCTAGCCACTCCGTCTTCGCCTATATAACTGGGCACAGCAAACTTATAACCACCATCTGGCCATAATGTGTAGCCGGATAACATGTCAGCTATGGCTTCACCTTGGTTGGTCATAACGGTTTTTACATGAATGCGGTCAGAGCCTGCTGCTAGGCTATAAGTAGTGCTAATAACAACGTTGCCAAAATCACGCGTAACCCGGACTATTGCCTCATCTTTACTGTCTTTAATGATGTCGACATTTTGATAAGTATTTGGCCAGCTAGACCAGTTATTGGGCATGAAATCAGCGAAGGCAACACGGTCATTACTTAAGGACCCATCTGCTTTAACATTGGCAATATCAACGATACAGCCACGTGCTACACCCCAAGGAGGCGCAGAGCCCACCGCGATGGAAAAAGCCAGTTTGTCATTTCTGATGGTTAAGTCTTTGTCAGAGTTTGCATTACCGGCGGGAATAATAGTCTTGCCATGAATAATGGAAACAGTTGCATGACTTTGTACAGCCACACTCAATCCAGTCACCAATATGCAGGCACTAATAAGCAGGGTTTTATAAAACGGGTTTAACATGAAGGTTACCTAAGGATGAATAGAATTTTTAATTTGGAGTATGAGCCTAAGAAGGGTAAACGCTGCCTCTTCTCTAAGCAATGAACAATAGGCTTTATTTGAGTTGTAGTCATGCAGCGAAACGCGCTATTCACATTGTTGGTGAATGAAAGTTAGTGAAGTTTACACTGATTAACATGACAGCCATGTTAGTCACTCAGGATATTTTAGGTCTGAATTTACTGAGTAATTGTGATCTGTTTTTTATTTTTACTCATTCACAAATAGCCTGTTTCTGGATGCTTTCTGCACATTTTCTGCACTTTGAAGTTGTAGAATTATAAGCAGTCCAAGTTAACGCTCACCTAACAGGTAATTTGCTTATGCAACACAGACGTTTTAATTTTAACCTTATATGTTCGAGTTTTTATACCCTTCTGCTCACTGCACTGCTAAACGCTTGTGGTGGGAGCAGCAATAGTAGCAACCTTGCACCGATAGTGGATGCGGGGAGTGAACAGACCGTTGACGAACAAAGCTCCGTGACTTTGAGCGGTTCGGCTAGTGACAGCGACGGCTCTCTTGTTAGCTATCAATGGCTGCAAACAAGCGGAACGGCCGTTACCCTTGAAAACGCAAAAACCTTAGATGCGGCTTTTATTGCTCCGAGCGTCACTGCTGATGAAACGCTCATTTTTAACCTTACTGTTACAGATGATGATGGTGATATCGCCAGCGATATGGTCAATATTAATGTAACTAACAGCGTTGAAACTAATACGCCACCTATCGCCAACGCAGGTACCGACCAATCAGTTCTTGTTGGAGAAACGGTAAGTCTTTCGGGTGAGCAAAGCAGCGATGCCGATGGTGACTCGCTAAGCTATCTGTGGAGTATTGTTGACATTCCCAACGGCAGCGCCATTTCATTGTCAGATGAAAGCAGTATTTCTCCGAATTTTGAAGTCGACATAGTTGGCACTTATACCTTGCAACTTGTTGTCGATGATGGCACCGATAGCAGCGAAATAGATAGCGTGCAGATTAGTGTTGTTGAACAAACAGTGGGAGCGACAGAGGGTATATTGTGTGACTATGACTACAGTGAATTTAATGATTCAGCCTCGGTACAATATTTAAGTAGCGCACAATGGAGCTGCTCTGGCGGCAGCCGCATACTTGTCGCCAACGGTATTCCTGATCACGAGGTGGGTACCTTTCCCAATGCGGGCAATCCAAATACTATTTCAGCCCAAACGATTTCTGAAAACTACGTCTTAGATCCTGTGCAAACAGACACCGTTACAACATTAGGCGGCCCAAGGGGCTCAACTGGTTATGTTTTAAACGGGGTTAAGATTGACGCTAGCACCGCCGGAAGTTGCGATGACTCGGGCTCAAGCTGTAGTCTGGTGAATCATAGCGGTAATTGGAGTATCGAAGCCTTGGGTCAAACTAGTTTTGATTTTGGCACAGATGACAATAATGCTCATGTGCAACCCACTGGGGCCTATCACTACCATGGTATGCCAGAAGGTTTTATCAGCAAACAAGGTGGTAGCAGTTCGACGATGACTATTATTGGTTGGGCTGCTGATGGTTTTCCTATCTATGCCCGTTATGGATACAGCGAAGCTAATAATGGCGCTTCATCTTTAGTGGCTATGACTAGCAGTTACCAGCTAGTGACTAGCGTGTCGACTTCTCGCCCTGATACCAGTGTTTATGCTTTAGGTACCTTTGCTCAAGATTGGCAATATGTCGCGGGTTCAGGTGATTTAGACGAATGTAACGGCCGCTATGGAGTAAGCCCTGAATTTCCTAATGGTATCTATCATTATTATGCCACGGATACTTATCCTTATTTTCAACGATGTGTAAAAGGCGGAGTAGACGCTGCGGGTCCTCCTTAATCAATTAGAATTATGAGTCTTAATAAGGATAGCCCCGCCTTTTATGGTGGGAATTATCCTGATTTATAAAGCCTTCTCCAGCCAGTAGTAATCACAATATAAAAAGGACTCAAGCAATGAAATTAACAAATCACTATGCTGCATTAGCGTTATTCGCATTGATGAGTATCTTGTTTACTCACCCTACTTACGCCCATGTAATGGTGGCACAACATGGCACTCTCAATATTGCCGAGGATGGGGTTTATATGGTGCTGTCTCTGCCAATTACTGCCTTTGCAGGAATTGATGATAATGACGATGGTAGATTGTCTAAAGCTGAATTTGACCTTCATCGCTCAGCCATCGTGCTTGCAGTGAAAGACCAGATTGTATTAGCAGATGGTAATGGCAAACTTGACCTGAAAGGCTTGTTACTTTCGCCAGTTACAGCACACGATTCATCAACAGACTCGGCGTCACAATTAATTGTAATGGGCAGGTTTGAGCCACCTAAACCTGGCAGTCCAGTAAAATATCAGGTCAGTCTGTTTGGGACTCAGCCCTCGGAGCGAGTACTAGACATTACTGCAACAAATAAAATGAAAAATCTGCAACAAGCCATTAGGTTAACGCCTGATATCAATATTATGCATTTATTTGCGGGTTAATTAACTTAGGATGAAGAGGTATCTTATATTTTGCATTATAGTCATAACTCGCTCAGCTTCTGTACTAAGCCCTTAGATCGGCAAACTTTAATTAAACTAAAGAATATTTATATATTGAATTATTCCGTAGTTAACAGAATTCTTGGCTGATTTAGACCATTATGAGAGTCCCTAGCTATTAGCTCAATGCCAATCAATCAGCAGCTCAAGCTTCTCGTTATCGACACTTAAACCACACATTTCATCGTAGGGCGTATTTTGTTTTAACCAAACTTGCTCGAATGTTGTTTTGCTAAAATGGTGTTTAATTTCATTCAGACAATGGAAAGAAATTGGCTCATTATTTTTATTTCTGACTAATTTATGCTCATCATTTTCAACAATCGATGCTAGATAAATGCCGCCTTCAATGGACTCAATATGCAGTTTCATATTTGTTACTCCTAATTAACCCAATATAGAAACGTGCACTGTGCGCGACAGGATCACTTAGTGCCTATTAAGCGACACTGTACGCCCAGTATCACAATTTTATGGCAGATCCTTTTTTTATTAGCCCTTAATCAATTTAAAAATGACTGTTTAAGCGAAGGTGAGTAGTGAAAAAGTTGGTATATCGTGCAATTACTATTTAGTCTAAATCCAAGCCTTTTATTCAATCAACATAAAGACTAGACACTATGTTTATGAACCAGCCAATCTGTCGAACCTGTATTTTTTTCTTATCCATAGTTGTTGCGACTGGGGCTCTAGCCAACGAGCAACATATTATGATTGATAGCGACCTAATCGCCATTCATAACATGGGTAATATTGCTAAAGAAAGCCCTGCTCCTAAAGCGGCAGTTCTGATGATCCATGGTTGGGCCAGTCAGATGAATGAAGTGGGTGACATGTATCTACGTTTGGCTGAGCAACTAGCCGAGCAGGGCTATGCTTCGCTTCGTATTAATATTCGAGGTGAAAGTGAGCGTGAAAAAACTAATTTCAAAATGAATAGTACTTTTGGCTCTCGTATTGCAGACGCACAGGCGGGTCTTGATTTTTTGCGTGAGCAATATCCTGATACACCGATAGCAGTGGTGGGTTTTAGTTTGGGAGGCGCCACTGCTATGGCCTTGACGGGCAACAATCCAGATAAAATAAGTAGTTTGGTATTATGGTCGAGTGCCGGAGATCCTGCTGAAATGTTAGGTTCAATGCCCGCTGATGTGGTGAAAGAGATATTGAACAAAGGCGAAGCTAAGGTACAAGAATGGGTTGAATTGACCATTACCCGTCAGCATCTGCTCGGTATGCTTGGATACGATATATTTACGCCATTAGAAAAATATCAGGGGGCTTTGCTGTCTATTCGTGGTACTGATGATTTTGTCACACCACAAGAGTCTAAGATATTTGCTAGCGCCAATGCCTCGCCAGAAGAATCATATCTCATCAGTGGGGCTGACCACATTTATCATTCGTTAGCTCCTGATAGTCCCTATGTTGCTCGGGTTATCACCCATACGGTCAGATGGCTGAATGACACTATTCCTGCAAAGAGGTAATAAATGGCAAAATATCCGCATTAGGGGGAGGCGTTGTGCTTATTGTCACGTTATAGACAAACAAGAGATAGGCAGTATTTCCCGTTAAATTTATTGGTGATAATCGTATTTATCTTACGGTCAACATAGCAAACTAAATGCATAATACCCTTAGTTTTTAATCTGCAGTGCTGCAGTGAATAATGGTAGGAGCTGAGCAAGTCGATAGCTAGCCCTTAATTAAGTTTACTCTGACCCCACATTTGCATCAGGATGATGCAGTAGCATATCTTTAATTTTTTGCGCTTTTTCAAAATGATCTAACTGGTGGGTTTGTATCCACCAGGTTGCTGCTTCCATTAACAACTCAGGATCATCATTTTTATTGGCAAAAAATGCGTAAAAGGATAATCCAACCCTTGGGCCTTTGGCGGCGATCTTTTTGTCACAGACCTGGATGATTTTACTTTTTAATTTCTCACGCATTGTTTGTTTGCAACACTGCAATGCTTGGTTTGACTATGACTTTGCCGTCCTGGCAAAAGAAGGCTGAGGGTTTATTTAAGCCTTTTATTTTCCATATAATCAATTTTCGCAACACTCTGAGGGTAATTTTAAATAGGGATGCTCGCAAGGCTGCTGGTACGTCTGCTATGGCTGATTCAACATGTATATGGCCTCTGGATTTTCCTAGGTCAGCATCGCGAGTCGCTTTGTTATCCATAAAGTTATGAATAATACCAATAAAAGGCATGTTGCCATTCATAGTATTACCAATGGGAGTGTTACAACATTTTGCATACCAGCGGTATAAACCTTTTGGGCTTAATCTTACACAAGCTAATTGCTCATGCCCCTCATAAATAGAAACATGGGCAAGAGGAATTTGAAAAATATCGGTGCCGCCATATTGGTCTAATATTTGGTTTTTATTGCCTAAAAGTTGGGCGAATTTTTGGCAATCAACGCAACAGCAATCAATCCGCGTACCTGAATCGGCAGTAACATTCTCAGTCGTTCCCTTAACTTGTCCGCAAGCACAACGCAGTTTAATTTCTGGCATATTCTTTACTCTCAAATCGAATTAGATATCTCCATATATCTTTGTTCATCAAAGCTTAGGGTGCAAGTCTATTTCAATTTCATTTTTTAAATTTAAATCCGGTTTATTTGTTGGTTATTTGTTGGTTATTTGGGGGGGACTGGTTCTGTAACGGAGGTTATTAGCTGCGAACCGCGGTGATAAACCAACCTCGTTGATAAAATGGACATTTGCTGTCAAATCAACATCTGTGGTTGATTTGTTCGTCCCTAAAGGAACTCCTACAAAAAAAAAGGGGGGGGGGGGGGCAAAAAAGCCGGGGAAAATCTAAATTT